>Ga0214917_10000445_pt1 | contig 53983 bp, 47 predicted proteins | sample LL_1208_BB_MetaG_FD_177983 | JGI IMG/M metagenome (GOLD analysis project Ga0214917, IMG submission 177983) | Freshwater microbial communities from Lake Lanier, Atlanta, Georgia, United States - LL_1208_BB | ecosystem: Environmental > Aquatic > Freshwater > Lake | place: USA: Georgia | collected... | reverse complement strand
TCATACAAAGTGTAAGCATATTTGGAGATGCTCCACCATGCATAGTTGATGGTCCTTCATCACCTGAAGTATTTTTTCCAATAATAACTCCACTATGTCTCATAACAGAACTATTTTGTGTGAAGGTATTTCCCGCATTACTACTATACTTATCTTGATATACTCTATATTGTAATTTTGTTCCTAATGAATTCCAAGCAGGAATTGCTGCTCCAGCAATATTAATATCACCCTCATACCACTCATAGATGATAGTGCTTTGATTGGCATTATTATTTCCAATTTCATATTCTGTAATTTCTGCCAAATCTGCTATAGTAGTTCCAGAACTATTCACTCTAATACTCATTACAGGTCTCATTGTATCATCCATAGTCCAACCACGATTTGTATTTGTTGCGTGATTGTTAAAGGCATATAAACTTCCTGCAGGTTCTTCAATAATTATAGTATTATTAAAAGTTGATATGCCTACTGGAAGATATGTAAGATTTAGATTTACTGTTCCAACACCAACAGGCATATAAGGAACACCCAAGTTTTGTAAAATTCCACTTGAACCAACTTCTGTAATATGAGTATGGACAGGATTTTCGGGAGTGCTTGTGACTGATACTGTTGTTCCTACATTTACATTACCAGTAATTGTAATATTAGAAGAACCTAATGATACTGGAAATCTATTGACCTCAGTGACTGACGAACCAGCACCAATAACAATTACATTTGCGGGCTGGGGAAGAGGATTATATGACATATTAGATTAAGAACCAATTTGAACCGTTATAAAAATAAGTAAAACTTTGATGGTTGATTTTCATCAAAACTGAAGTATCGTTTTCAACACTTGTTCCAGCACCTGCCTGGACTGTTATATTGTATGTAGCAATCTTATTACCCTCGTCTTTTACAATTAACTTCTTACCATAAGAAGGAATTTGTGGCAATAAGATCGTCACGGGAACATCAGCACTTACTCCAATATAATCATCTACATTTGATGCTTGATAGTAAGTAGTTACTCCACTAATAGAGATAATACTTGTAATTCCAACAGAATTTGGATTTACAAATTCTGCTTCATTTTTTGATGAATTCCACTGTAAAAACTTGCCATCATAAGCACCTGGATTTGTTTTGATACCTACTAATCCATCAAGGTATCTAAAACGATATTCACCACCTCCACCTAATGTGGAAAGTTGCTGTTGAATTCTATTGAGAAATAATGAATAATGCTTCTGTAAATCATCAAGTGTTGCAAAGTTTTGATCCAATGGAGTAAGTGGATCGGAGTTTTTTACATCTGGTGTAATATTAAGCAATCCTTCAGAAACTTCTTCGAGAATTTCTTCTTGAGTTTCTTCTTCAATTTCTTCTGTAGGTTTTAATTCTTCCTTTATTGGTAATATTTCTTCTAATACAATTTTATCAAAAATATTTTCAATTTTTTCTTTAATTATTTTTTCTTTTTTAACTTCTTTTTTTGCAGTAGAAAAGATATCTTCAATAAATTTATCTGTTGAAAAATCTTCTCCAAGAAGAGAATGTAATTCTTTATCTTGTTTTTTCTTTTCTTCTTTTATTAATTTAAAAAAGTCTGAAAGACCATCCATTCTTTATCACTCTTCTTCGTAATCTTCACCCTCTTCATCTTCTTCTCCTTCATATTCGGTTTCATCAGTTTCTTCATATTCATCTTCACTTTCATCCTCACCAAATAATTGTGATGCAACGGCAGATCTAAGATTTTCCAGTCTTTCTGCGGATTTTGTGAAGAGTAAATCCTTAATTTTATCACTCACCTGAGAAGGTGATTCATTCGTCGCAATCAGGTCCATTAATTCTTCCATTTCTATAAAAAAATTGTTTGTTATGTTTGTATTTATCAATTAAATTTCACCACCTTTAGGAATCTCAACAACTTTCTCTTGAGTTTTTAAATCAGGTTCTTTTGGCACCATGCCTAAACCCTGAGATCCAGCACCAGCAGGCATACCAGACATTTGATCTAATGGCATACCGGTCATCGGATCTACTGGAATGCTTGGATCTGGAATAATTCCATCTTCAATTTCAGATTCAATTAACTTATCTTGCTCAATAATATCTTCATCAGTTTGGCGAAGAATTTTCCTTCTTACATAATCTTGAGAATAATATTTTCCAACATAAGGTTCTGCAGAAACAACAAGATTTAACCTTTCGGTCATAAGCTCTGCTTCTTTTAATTCTGCAAAATGATTGTCATAAAGGTAATCATATTGAATATGCTCTCTCATCTTATCCCAGTCTTCGGGAGTAATGACATTTTTAAGAATCAGTTGCGTTCTGAGCATATCATTAAAGATTCCGCTAAATCTTTTTCTGAGTCTTCCCACAAACTTACTAAATTTCAATTCATCTCTTAGAATTTCCGAAGATCTTCCAAGATTAAATCCACCATCTCCCGCAACTCTTGAAGCAGGAACACCCAATGATTGAAAAAGTTTCTTTTGGAAATATTGAATATCGGTCAATTCTCCCAAATTCTGTCCACCAGGAAGTGTGGTAATTTCTGTGCCACGTCCACCTTCTCTGCGTGGCAACCAGAAATCTTCCATCATTGACATGTATTTACGATCATCACGGATTTCTCCGGTGTTTGCATCATAAACAAGTTTATTGCGATATCTTTGCATTACATCACGAAGATATTGCTCTGCCTTTATTTTTGGAAGATTGCCAACATCAATATAGAAAATTCTTCTTTCTGGAGCACGAGATAATCTATAGATGACCAAAGAATCCTCAATCATTCTTAGTTGATTAAGAGACTTAATTGCTTTGTGTAACCAAGAAAGAACAGTGCCTTTATTTCTATCAACCAATCCTGAAGTGCAAAAAGTAATTGAATCCTTTGCAATTTTAATTGACTGATCTACGGATTGTAACGTATTTGGATATTTTTCTTGCTGAGTATATACAAAATATTCTTCAATTTCGGGAAAACTTGCTAATGGATTATTTCCTTCTGCCCTGTCAATTCCACTAATTATTTTTCCATTCTTTTTAACTTGACGTACATATTTGACTTTAATTGCATCCATGAATCTTATTTCTTGAATGCCTGCTTCAGTATTTTTTAAATCAACTACTTTGTGATAATAAATTCTTCCATCAACATACCAATTTCTGAAAATTTCATGACACTTATTATCAAAATCCATCAAAGATTTTATATAATCAAATTCTTGGCGAATAATTTTTTTAATGCTGTCACTTGCATTTAAATTTGTTAAATCAATCTGTATAGGAGTATCATATAGGTCACTGACAATTGCTTCATTTACAACATCCTCAATTGCCATATCACATTCTGGATGCAAAGCCATTTCACGATATCTTTTAATTAAGTCTGCTTCTGTGCGATATACTCCTTCAATATCAACATATTGACCATAAAATCCACTACTTACAAAATGATCAACCCCGTCCTCATTGTTAGGAGGCACGGGGGATGTTGCAGATTTAGGTAATCTATCTTTATCTTCAATCGAAAATCCAAAAAGATTTGCCATATTGTAGAATTAATTATCTTTGTTATCCTATTTATGCAAGTGTGCCAGGACCATCATTGATTTCCATATATTGAACTTGAAGCTCAACAGTGAATTCTTCAATTGCATTTGATGACTCATAAGAAAGATCAATTGCACTTACGGAAGTTGGGAATGTTCCATAAAGTTTATAACTTCTCAAAGTTGAAACATTTCCAGTGTTACCACTTTTCTTTGTTCCATCAACATCTCTTCCAAGTTGATAAATTGTCATATCGGCAAAATATGATCCTGGATCAATATATCCAGTATTATTATCAAGTTTACTTAAAATATTTGTCCATTTTTCAAAAGCATGACGAATGGTAAAATCTGCATCATTGATGATAGTAATTGTCCAAGGATCAAAAGTTCTATCTCCAGCAACTTTAAGAATTCTTCCTCTAAATGGAACGTCAATTGGTGCTACAGTAGATGCTGGAAGATTTGCAGTTTTGCAAAGATATCTGCTTTTTGTTAAGGTACCATTATCAATTGATAAATCGCCTGGAAAGGCCATTTCAACTTCAAAGAGGTTGGGTCTTGCACCACCTCCAGTAAGTTGACCCTTAAAGTCTGTAATTTTTCTGATAGGAATTGCCATTGTTTTAACCTCCGTTGATTAAATTAAACTCTACCAGCTACTTCGCTGAAGCTCACACCCGTGCGGGTAGCAACGAAGGTCAGACTTACGAAGTTGATTGACTTCGCTGGTTTGATGTAAATGTCAGCTCTAAACTCATTGCTATCAATAACATCTGGTGTGTTATTGGTAGTGTCACAAATCACCAAGAAGTCATAGACTCCTCGTTTTGCTTGCACATCACGAAGGAATGGCTCTACAATGTTGACAAAGTTTGCTCTTGTAACTTCATCATTAAATTCAAAGAGTTGTGCCTTTGCAGCATTTGTAAGACTCTTTTCTAGAGTTAAGAAAAGTCTTCTTACGTTAATTCTATCAAATGCGGAGTTATATGCGAGAGCAGTGTGATCTCCAAAGAGTAATACGCCAACTCCAGGTTGAAGTATTACTGGATTGACTCTGGCAATGTAGAGGGCATCTCTTTGTGCCTTGCTTGGATTATATGCAAGTTTAACTGCATTATTAAATACGCCTCTTTGTTGCCCTGCAGGAGAGAACCAAGGATATTGATTTAAATCGGTTCTAACCATCAATCCCGCAACGTCAGCATTACATGGCACATATCTGAATGTATTGTTAAATCTGTCATACATGTACTTGTAACCACTATCAAAGACTGCATAAGATGAAGAACTGATTGCGTCAAAGAAATTAACAATGTTGGTTGTTTGAGTTGCAGCAGAAGTATTGTTTAAGTTTGTTCCAACAACAGCAGATCTATATGGTGAAATGACAGCAACGCAATCTTTTCTGGATTCTGCAATACTGATTAAATAATTTGCCTTTGCTTGAGAATCTTCTTTAGATGCTAAACCTGGACCACCAATTAAAACATCAACATTAATTTGCTCTGGGTTATTAAACAAATCATATGATGTAATCTGATCAGACAATGCTGCAGTATATCCATTACTGGAGCTATAATCAACTCCACCACTAAGAGTGTATGTTTTAGCACCAATTGCAGTAAATGCATTATTCTGAGCAATTTGACCCCAAAGACCTTGGGTAGTTGTTACTGGAGTATATCCGGTTGTAAATCCTACTGCTCTTGGGAAAGTTCCTTGAACTGCGTCGTTTGCGTTTGATGGGCTATATCCAGCAAAAGCATATGCAGAATTCAAAGCAAGATAATCCTTATAGTATATAACTTGAGGAGAATTGAATGAAGAAATTGTATCAACTGCTTTTGAAAGATTTGAATGTCTTTCGAGAATATTTCCTTGAATGCCAGTTACTACTCCAGTGTCATCAACTATGAGAACATGGAGAGCATCTCCTTTACCATTTCTATCTGAAACGTATTTGTTGGTGGAAGGTTTATCTAAAATTGACTTCCAATAAACTACGCTATTGGTTAATCCTAATGTTTGGTTATTATACCAGTCATCTGCCGAATTCAACGTATTTGCTGCAGATGTAACAATACCAGATGTTGATTGTACGAAACTTGCAGTTCTGCTAGTTTTAAATTCGTAATCACTACCTTGCCTATAATCAGCTGAGGTTTCTGTTCCACCAGATGAAACTTTTGAAACAACCTTTACTGTGAAGGTGCTGTTTCCTCCAGTCGAATCTGTAGTAACTCCAGTAATGATACCTTTCAAATATCCGTTAAACAATGATGTTGATCCAAGACCAGGAACAACAATATTTGAAAGGTTTGAAGTTACACCATTTCCAACTATAACACCAAGTGTTCCTGGGTTTGTTGTATTGATTCCTAAAGTTTGATCTGCAAAATCGTCGATATAGCAAACTTTTAGACCATTTGCCCAACTTCCGGGATTTTTTGCTGCATAGTAAAAATTGGTGGCAGTGTCAAAATTTTGCTTATAATCATCATAATTTTTAATTTTTGCGGAAGAAGTGCTAGCAATACCAACTCCAGCATTTGCATTATTTAATGTGCTACCATTAGTTCTTACAACTTGAAGAATTCCACTATAAGAAAGGAATGAGGATGCACTCATCCAATATTCAAATTGATTGTCTGCTGATAATGGTTTACCAAATACTGAAAGCAAATCTTGCTCATTCGTAATTGTTATTGGGTAATCTACAGGTCCTTTTTGAAATGGACCAGCAATTGCGCCAGCACTAACTCCAAAATTATCGGCTCTACCTACAGTAAGATCAACTTCTCTTACTAAAATTCCAGGTGAAACAAGAGCTACTGCCATTTTCTTCTCCTAAGAAGTCTCATTTTATCTAAAAATTATTTATAATTAACTCTTTTTTAAGCATAATCCCACATATAAGATCTATCTCCATATTCATCCACATACCATCTATCCCCATCAGTATCAACGAAGTTATCATCATCTAAACCATCCACAATAAAACCAAATGGTGCCATATCCTGCTCGATTTGAGTTTTTTGCTCTTCATAAATTCTCTTACGAATATCATTATCAGTCATTTCTTTAAAGTAATCTTGTGCAACTAACCATGCAAAGATTACCAAACACATTGCTAAGTCGTCATTACAACCTTCTTCTGCCTCAAAAGATTGATTTCTTTGAATGAATGTTGTCAACTCACTTATAATATTATAATCTGTTGTAAAAAGTTTATCGTCTTCGATTAAAAGTTTTAAATTTGAGCATCCAAGTTTTTTAACTGCCTTGGTCATTCTTACACCAAGTTGAGATCTTTTTCCACTAAATCCAGATCCAACAATTTGCCCTGCCCTTCCACGCATTGAGCACATTAAAACGTTTTCATATTCCAAATCATAATGTAAAATTGAAGCAACTTGGTCTCCAATGTCATTAACCTCAGCCAAAATATATGCCTTATTGTATGATTTGGCAACATCATGTATAATGCTTGGAAATAGCATTGGTTTTATTTCGTTATTCTTATACGTTGCACAAACTTGATATGGAATATTTGATATGTCATAAACAATAAATGCCGAATAATCTTCACCAATTCCTCTTGCTACGTCAACAGTTATTAAATAACTGCAATCTGCTTTTGGTTCTTGATATATTGATAACCCCTTATTACTTTTAATCGGATCTTCATAAACTAAGGTTTTTAATTTTGCAACACTGATCAAGGTATCAACAGATCCAAGAAATTCGCATTCAAACTCAACCTTAAATTGTTGCTCACTAGTATTTGCAATTGTCTGAGACTTCCATTTTTGGTCTCTTCCAGGCACTTCCGACCAATGCACTTCAGTTGGCACATATTCATTTCTTTTCCTCTCCGCATCGTGCCACATGCGGTAGAAATGATTCATACCATGTGGAGTAGAAACTATAATAACTTTAGTGCTTTTACCAGATGAAATAGTTGGATATACTGATGCAAAAAATTGATCAGCAATATTATTCGGAATAAACGCAAATTCATCCAAAAATATGATATTATAAGATCCACCACGAACAGCAGATGCTGAAGTTGATGATGCAATAATTTTAGATCCGTTTTCTAATTCTAATGATTGCTTATTCCAAGAAAGGATTCCCTGTTGCATCCACTTGGGAAGATTCTCATAAGCAAGTTGTAATCTTCCTAATAGGTCTTTTGCAGTGGAAGATTTGTTTGCAAGAATTGCTATGTTGATATTGTCATTAAAAACCGCATAATGCAATAGGTAAGATACAACAGTTGTAGATTTACCTGTCTGACGAGGCATCTTACATATATTGAATCTGTTATTGTGGAAATTATGAATTAATTTTTCCTGAAATTTGTAAGGTTTAAAATTAACTAAACCCTCGTCAAGAGAAACAATTTTAATATAATTTTTTGCAAAATATACTGGATTATTTTTACATTTGATGAATTCCTCAATTTGATCTTGAGTAAATTCAATTTGAGTATTTGCTTTTTTTAAATTGGGATTGCCAAGATAAATGTTATCTGACATAATTTATTAACAATTCCACTTTCTTAGCGAAAGTGCTTTTCTTGTTGGACGACCTTTTTCATCTTTCATAGGACCAGGCATTCCTCCCATACGAGCACAGAAAGACTTTCTGCGTTTTGCTGGTTTACTATCGGGATCAAGTTTTGAAGGTGGTGTTGTAACCGCAAGTGAGAGGTGTGAACCAGGATTCTCTCTTCTATACGATTCAATTCCTTTTTTATTCAATCCACCTTCAGGATTTTTTCCTTCCTTTCTTTGCCAAGCAGCTACTTCATTTATAATTTCTTCAGTTACTTGAACAATCGGCTCTCCGGGTTGTATGGTTGAAACTTTAAACATTAATACTTTGCCACCGGGATAAACCTTCTCAATTTGATCGCTCACTTCTCTTCGACTTGGAATTCTTGGTTGTGGAAAAAACATTTTAATCACATATGAAAGACCTCTCCACGAAATTACTACAGAAATTACTTGACCATTTCTTGATGGCATATAAGTAGATTCTTCAATTTCAACATCCTCACTTACGGATTTCCATCCACCACCTTTTGACTTATACCACTTTGATGCCCATCCATTTGCATATGCACTTGGATAAACATCAAACTTTTGTTTGGCAAGTGATTTTGCTTTTGACCACAAAGATGGATTTGTTGGTTTATTTTCTTCTTCAAAATATTCCAATTCTTCTTCACCTTGAAGTTGATCTAAAATTTTTCTAACAATACCTTCTTTTACCGGCACACAATTTGGCACCATTTTTTTACCTTTCTTTTTCATTCCAACTTTTTTATATCCAACCCAACATTCTTCATCAACTTCTGATTTTGGTTTTATGCCTTTCTTCTTCATATTAATTGCAATTGCTGCTTGTTGAGCAGGATTTGCTGCTTCACTCATTTCTCCACTATCAATATAATCTGCAGCACTATCAAGATAATCTGCTGCTTTAGTTATTTTTGATTGCACCCATGCTTCAACATTTCCCTCACCTTTACCCATTTTTGCTTTTAATCTTTTTGCTGCATTCATGATAGTTGATAACTCAGAACGAGCCATGGAGTATTCATGATCTTTCTCTTCATTTGCGGGATGAGTTCTTGAAATTGAAAATTTATCCCACATATCTGGACCATAACTACATTCCATTTTATATTCTTTTTTTCCACAAAGTTGGCAAAATCTTATTTCACCGATAGAATTTTCTTCTTTAATTTTATTAGAGACAAGCACTGGAGATTCTCCTTTTCCTGAACGATTGGCTACTGGATCTTCCTTTCTCTTTCTTTTTACAGCAGTTGCAATTTGCGATTTTGACATACTTTGCGATTTTTCATTAGAAAGACACTTTGGTTTTGGTTCTCCTGGTTTACGGGCACAAGGTCCAATTGCTTCTCCTTTGGTATTAAATCTTCTCCAATTTCCTTCCGGATCAGACTTGGAAAACCATTTACGAAGATCTTCATTCACTTTTGCATCTTTAAACTTTCCATGTTCCTTTTTTGCCGATGATTCCATTTTTTTAAGTCTAGTATAATAATCAGGAATTTCATCTAAATGCTGAAGAGCAATATAAGTTGCCAACTCTTTATTTTGAGTATGCTCATGCTCAATTGGAATACCCATCTGAAGTTGTTGATTTATTAAAGAAACATTTAATCGATGTTTCTTTGCAATTTCTTCGGGGGATTTGTGGGGTTTTAATTTGCTCATGTTTTTATTTATTGGTATATTGTTATATTTTCTACAATTTCTGCCGTTGGTTTAAAAATATTTATGATTTGATAGCAGTAAAAATAACTTTGAAGGTTGTGAGATTTGATGATGATGGATATGCTAACAATCTAACGTTGCCACTATTAATGTCTGTTGTAAAAGTAGCTATTCCAACAGGTTCATTAATTGATCCAAATTCAGTCATATATGTATTTGATCCATTATGAATTACATTTATTGAAGTCATATTGAAATTGGATCCTTCTGTAATTTGTATCTGATAATTTACCGATCTAAAAGTTTCTGTCGATAAAGAAACTAATACAGACTGATTTATTGATGATGTAGTAGTTATTGCAGATCTAACGGATCCGTCAGTTAATTCTAAAGTTTGTGATGTTGATCTTGTTCCTACAATGTATGGCATTTTAATTTGCTGTTTCTAAAATACTTAATATTACTTTTAATGTATTATTTTGACTTGCTAAAATTTTTATAGAGTCACTGGTTTCCAAAACCAATTTTCCTGAAATTGGAATGAATGCATCATTAATTGGAACATTAGCACCATTAATAATTTCTGTAGATGTCACTCCCCTAACATGGCTCATTGTTACTGTCGAATCAACAGATCCATAGTTTGATATGTGGGCATACAAAACAATAGCAGTATACCCGGTTGGTGTAGTATATATTGTTTGCTCACTAGTTGTAATTACTAGTGTTTCCGTCTGAAATCTGTTAAGTGGTAATTGTGCCATATTAACTTAATGCTAAAATAAATGGTGTCATTTCTGAGAACAAACTTCTTGTAAATGCTCTTCCACTAATTGTACCCGTATTTTGATTAATCTGAATACCATCGCCAATTCTAAAATTACCTGATTGATCTGTGCTAGTATAGACCACTTTTCCACCATTTTTAGTAATAACTTCATTTTCTTGAATTGTAACTCCTCCATTTTTTGGAGTCGCTGTAGTAATATTATTTCCAGATCCAATATACTCAAATGTGTGTGAAGTTGCAACAATTCTACTTACTTGATAAAAATAAGCAGTTGTGCCAGCACTTACCGTATTAATAAGATTTTCATCAAGAGTTAAAGTTGAAATTCCAGATGTGATCGGTGTGGAACTATTTATTGTATAATAAATGGGAGACATTGATGCTACTGCAGTAGCAGTATTTACTCCAATATTTGGTGCAGAGATTGTAATATTTGGTGCGGTTTCATATTGACTTCCACTACTAATGATCGTAATTTCTGAAACAGAATCACCACTTAATGTTGCAAATGCCTGAGCAGTTTCTCCATTTGGTCCAGTTGGAGAATTGATAGTAACAGTAGGAGTAGCAGTATATCCAGTTCCTCCAGCAGAAACCGATATTGATGCCACGGATTGGTAGAGTTTACCAAAATATGCTACTTGACCATTATATGGTTTGGTTGATGTTGTAATTGCCACAGCAACTGTATCTTGAGCAGCCGAAGCATTGGATGTAACAATTCCGGTAAATTGAATATTACTAACACCATCAGCAACTAAACCGTATGTGCCAAAACTAGAATTACTGTTTGTTAAATCAACTTGACTTCCTTTGTAGCAAGTAATTGCTTCATTGCAGCAAATTGTAAATACCGAAACCAACTGTGCAAATCCTTCATTTGTAACTGCTACTCCAACTCCACCCTGATTATATTGAGTATAACTATCACACACCATAGATTTTAGACCTTCTGCTTGATTACCATCTATGCGAAGTCCTGTTCCTGTTGTAGTATTACTTGTACAATTTTGAATGTATGGACTTTCCCATTTTCCACCACCTTCATTGACTGCAATTGATGAAGTTGGAAATGCTACTGCAGCTGCCGGTGAAACGTGACCAATAAAAGTCATGTTTGAGATATAACAACCTTTTCTAACGTGAAAAATATCAGAAGATGAATTTGAAGGTAAAACAGTTACGGTTTTTAAATCGTTTCCAACTATTGAAATAAATGGTGGAATTTCAATAGGATTATTTTCAATGTATGATCCAGCAAGTACCTTAATAATTGTGCCAGTTGTGGCAATTCCAACTGCTGCTTTGATTGTCAAAAAGGCATTATCTATAGATTGTCCATTATTTGAATCATTTCCATCCTTTGCAACATACAAAATATTTGGTGCAGTATTAATGCCAGAAGAAGATGAATTTAATGTTACATTTTCACCAAGAGTAATTGTTGATTGAGAAATCGTTACATTGCCTGAGGTAATTGTATTTGTATTACCATCAATTGTTACTGTACCTTGACCAATTGAAAGAATTCCTGTGACACGAGCATCACCATGAACATATAAAGTTGTTCCGGCAATACCCTGATATCCAACTTCTAATTGGTAATTTGGATAAGTTTTTCCAACACCAACATTTGAAGTTGTATGAATTCCAGATGCGTTTGATGCCCAAACACTATTTCCACCGCCGCCACTAACCGTCTCAAAAACAAATTTCTCTATCGAATGGTCATATTTTAAATATTTTCCATCATAAAAACTCGCATTTGTTTGAATACCAACAATATCATCAAGATATTTTAATCTAGTTTCACCCCCACCACCAAGTGTGGAAAGTTGTTGTTGAACTCTATTGATAAACAATCTATAATGACTTGATAAATCTTCAAGAGTTGCAAAATTTTGATTAAGTGGAGTTAATGGATCTTTATTTTCAACTTCTGGTGGTTCATTTAAAAGACCCTCCTTCAATTCTATTTGCTCGGACTTGATATTATCAACAATTGATTGAATTTCTTTCAATTCAATCTTAAATGAATTTTCTATAGAGGAAATATTTTTTTGAATCCTCTTTAAATCCTCATCATAATATTTTACTTTTGGGAAATTTGAAATTAAAGAGTTTAATTTATCTATTTCGCCAGAATATTGATCAAACTTGGTATCATATGAAGAATATTCTTTTCTAATATCTTCAATTTTTTCACCAAAACTTTTATCTAAATTTTTAGATATTTCTTCAATTTCATTTTTAATTGACTTTACATCTTCTTTATTACTCTTTTTGAGATTTAAAATCTTTATCTCATATAAATCAATATCTTTCTTTAAAGAATTTTTTAAATCTAGTATTTTATTGTTAACATTTGAATTAGCATCTATCTTAGATTCAAAAAATTTAATGTCAATATTTTCGGAAATATCATTTAGTTTCCTATCAACTGAATCTACTGTATCATCTATCTTGTAATATAATTTTGAAATATCCTCATCATAATATTTTACTTCTGGTAAATTTAATATAGTTTCTCTTATGTAATTAATTTTTTCTACTAAAAGATTAATATCATCATCATAATATTTTATTTCCGGAATCTCTATAGGTTCTGGAATTTCGTTTCTTACATTTTCAATCAAATTTAATAAATGTAAGATTTCCTCGTCATAATATTTAAATTCTGGAATTTCTGGAATACTATTCCTAACTTCTCCTATGAGTAATTTTAAATACTCAATCGGATCTCTTTCGGAAAGATCTTCTTCAATATTTTCTTCTTCTTCTATTTTTTCAAATACCTTTTCAATATAATCATCCACAGATGGAAGATTTTCATCGATAGTTTTTATTGCAATATTTTCTTCTTCTTTGCAAAAATAGTCATCAATAGATTTTAAATTTTTTCCACCATCAACTAAATCATCTACCGAAGGTAAATTATTACTTTCTTCTACTAACTCATCAATTGATGGTAGATTATCATTATGATTATATTGCATTCTTTCACTAAAGTTTAATAGTATTTATTCCTTGTTGGATTTGCTATTTTGACTTTGTGCCTTAATTAATTTTGACAATTCTGCTGTAGATCCAACAAATAATGCATTTGTAACATTTGTTGGACCTTTAGATTTAACCTCATCAATATTTTTTAATTTCTTCTGAAGATCCATCAATTTATCTGCAACATCACCGACGTTTTTAATCAATTGTCCAGCAACTTCATATGCTCTAGGCATTTCACTTTCTTGAGCTAATTCTAAAATTCCATTAATTGCTTCTTGACCCTTTTCAATTAAAGAATAAAGATTTCCTCTAGTATATTCATAATCCTTTAATATCTCGTCATCAATACTTTGAGATTTTTCTATTTTGGATTCGATTACTTCGGATTCAACAACTTTAGATTCTACCGGACTAATTATTTCACTCAAATCTGAAGAAATATCAAAGGAATCATTTAAATTTTTAAACTTTTCCTTCATGATTATAAATCTGTATTTTGGGATGGACTATATTCTTTAAAATCTTGGAAGAATGTTGTGGTTTCATTGAATCCAAAATCATCATCAACTTTAATTAATGAATCATCAACTGATGTTATAAAATTAACTACTGCTCCTGGTGGATGACCTGTTACTTCACTATTTTCATAACCTCGAATTACAACCAAATTATTTCCATCCTTAGATTTTACATACATTTCTTCCGTATTAATATATAATCTAGTTCCAGTTGTGATTGATGATGCATCCAAAACTGTAATGTAAATTGAATTATCATCCAATTCTGATGTTAATGAAGTAGTCGCATCAGAATTATAATCTTTAGTTGCTCTTGGAGTTACAGAATATCTAACTTCCCTCTTTTTAGTATTTGTATTAGACATATAATCAAGAGTTGCTCTTTTGATAATTCCACTAGAAGAATCTGGTACTGGGCCAAAGAGATAAGTTTTTGCAGTAAATCGAAGAGTATAAATCAATACTCTTCTTTTTTCGAAATCACCCTCATATTCATCATTAAATGAAATACTTTCTAAAACTATTGGTATATCTTTCTTTTCATTTATTGGAGTAACTAAATTAATTGTAATTGCATAATGTGGTTGAAAATATGGTAGTATCTGCTCTACTATTTGAAGAGAATCGTCATTTAATTTTGACATAATATTCAATTCAAATTGCATATTATATGGAACTGGCATATAAACTTTTTTTGCCAAAGATGTATCTGATGTTGGTGCAGTTATAAATGTTTGTGTTGACGATCCTTTTCTGGATGAATCATAATTCAATCCAGTAAACTCAAATGACATTCTTGGCAATGTCATTTTAATTGGTTTGAGTGCCGTTGGGTCTTGCTCAATTCTTGCTAAAAATTTCTGAACAGGTCCATAAGCAAGAGGCACTTTAATGATACTAAAATCATCTTTAGCATCATTTTGATGATGTATTTCTATATTATTGAAAATATTTCCAAAACCAATAATAGTCTTTCTAAAAATTTCGTGATAAAAATGCCCAAACATTTTGTATTATCCTTTACATATATTTAACAATTAAACATCCCCAAATGGATTATGCTCAGTAAAATCGGTAATTGCATCTCCTTCAGACTCAATTAAAGCATTTTCACTATAGGGATCTACCAAATTATCTTTATTGAAATATTTTATAGTATATACTGCACCAGAAGTTTGACCCGTAATTGTTTCTCCCATAGCAAATTCTCCATCAACGATTGAAACTTCAAGATTTCCAGTGGATGAAACCCAGCTTCTAACCTTTGCTGTAGTTGATGTTGCAGATCCAATAACAGTTTCATTATATTGATAGGATCCAGAACCAACCAATGATGGACTTGAAATTGTAATTGATGGTATTGATGTATATCCAACACCAGAGTTTGTAATTCTAATTTGAGAAATTGTTCCTGCAGATGACACAACTGAAATACCAGTAGCAGTAACACCATATGAGATATTATTTGGTGATGAGAATGTTACTATTGGTGACGTTGTATATGCACTTCCACCACCAGTGATTGTGACAATTCCTATCGATGATGTTGAAATTGATACTGTGGCAATAGCACCATTTCCACCTCCTCCAAGGAAGAATATTGATGGTGTATATGTATAACCATAACCTGGATTTGTAATATAGACATCTTTAATTGAGTATGCTGTTGTTAGTCCAGATCTAGATGTCATAATTGCAACAGCAGTTGCAGTATTTCCAATTCCTGGTGGGGAAATTGTAACAGTTGGTGTTGAAGTATACCCTTGCCCATCATTGATAATTGTTATTGTTTGCACTCCACCAGTCACAAGGGATGTAATAGATTTTGCAGTTGATCCAATACCAGAAAGTGTTAAAGTCGCAATATAACCTTCATTGTGAATAATATTGTCAACCTCTGTTATACCAGTATCAATATTTTCATCTTCATATTCAAAGAGTTCGCATCTAAATTCATAAACATAATTTTTTCCCAATTGATAGAATGGTTTTTCGTTTTCGACAAATTTAATTTCAAATAACTTATCTCCCAATGGAAAATAAATTAAATCACCTTCTTTTGGTCTTGTAGTTAATTTTGAATTTTGGTCATTTTTTATTAATTCTTGAATATAAAGTTCGCATCTTTCTTTTGAGACAATTAATGTCAATTCATCACTAATTGAAAGACCAAATTTTGACAAAGCATCTGAATTACTTGCGTAACCATCATAATTTGCAACATATGCTTCTAAAGGAAATGCTCTATCAAACTTAGATTGAATAACTTCCTTTATAATTGATCTTTCTGTTAAATATTTTCTTGGAAGATAATAAATTTCAACACCAAACATTCTTATATGTTCATTTATTAAATCTTGCACTAATCCTTGCTCAGAAGCAGCACCTTGAAGAAAAAATGGGTTTAACATTATCCAATAGCATCCATTGGTGGTAATTCAAATTCATTAATCATTCTCTTTTTAATATCTTCCAATTCATTTACCGCATCTTCATAAATCTCTCTCCCATTCAATTCAACTCCACCTGGAAGTTTTACACCTCTAAATTTAATTAGATTTTGACCCCACTGCTTTTTAATCAACGAAGTAAGATATGGTTTTAAAAATGAATCATTCCAAACTCTAGGATAATCGCTTGGATCTAAAACTCTATAGCAATCAATAATTAAATATTGTCCAACACTAAGTCCCCCCCAATCCATATCAATGTATAATCTATCTTGTCTACGATTAAATCTGATATGTTTTTCTGGACTTAAAAGAAAACTTATATCTTCAAGATATCTTTTAACCATTGTGTAAGACAATAGCTCCACAGTATTGAAGTAATACACATCATTTAACATCAGTTGATACTGAACGTTAAACATATTTTGGGAAATGGTATTATTTCCATCAATTTTGAAAATTTTATTGACTCCAATCACCGTTGGTGGAATCTGAATATAGTTTGAATTTTCCAAATAATTGAAAGTAACTGCAGCACCAACAATTGTTGATGTTGCAGTAGTTGTTGTGATTCCTGCGGATCCTGTTGTGGATGCTCTTCCCCTATCAATGTCTTCTTGAGTAATTCTGTATTTCAAATACATTTGAACGACACCATCAAAGTGTCGCTCTTGAAAATATTGCACAGCATCATCAACAAGATCTTCAATTTGCTCATCGGCAACGTTAATTTCTAAAACCGGATACCCAAGTTTTCTTTTGCAATAGTCTATTAATTCTTGTCGAGTAGATGGTTGTGCCATTACTTTTTATTCCTATATGAAATATTTATTTTGTCATGTTAATTAATAAATTTTTTATCTCATTCACATCATTTTTAATACTTGATATTTCATTTTCTAAAGATTGAATTTTACTCTTTTCGTATTCTTTTTCTTTCAGATATTTCATGTGTTGATGATATGCAGTATTATCAGTACTCACAATTGCATTACTTTTTGGATCTCTATAAAGATTTGGTCTTCCCTCTACGGGAATTAAATTATTTTGGATCATATTATGCCAAAGCAATTGCTCTAAGATCTCTAATTTGTGGTGTATATGCTTGATTAGTTCCAGACATAATTATCTTAATTGAGAATTTTGTAAATTCTGGTATTTGATTTGCAGTATATTCATAATCTTTCCAATCTGTAATATAATCACTTGGAGGAATTACTTTATCTGGTGACCCATCATTTTGTGCAAAATTGACAACATTTCCAGCAGCATCAAAATTATTATAACCTGGAAATAATGTATATGGTTGTTGATTTTCGGATCCATCATCACGATAAGTTTTATACATTAGTCGAATATCTGCAGAAGAATGGCGATATGCACCAAATAAAACTTTTAAAGAAGTTGATGGATTTTGAAGTGTGATTGTATTTGAAATATAAATTGCAGCATGTGGATCTTGTCCAACCTGCTTAATCAATCTATTTGCAGCAAAATCATTCACTGGTTTGTTAATTCGACTTGTTGTAAGAATCATATTTACTCTTTCTAAATCGATAACTGGTGATACATTTGTATCTGAAGTAAACAAATCAATTGACAAAGTAAATGATTTGTTTCCAGGGAGACTTGTAAGTTTACTAGTTTCATTAACTCTGGAGGCAATCATTCTTACAGAATCCAAACTATTAGTTCTGCTTAATTCAATTTCTTCAAATCCCATATCAGAAAAAGCAATTTCATTTCCATTTACACTTCTACCAGAAATAGTTCTCATTCTGGACCCAACTCCAGTTCCTTTGGGTGCAAATATTTTAACATTTGGAGTTATAGATTCAAAAATTAAATTTTGAGTTGCTATAATTCCAGCAGCACCAGCATTTTTGGTTGAATTGAAATAGAGATTTGGAATACCGTTTGAATTTCCAGATCTATCGATACCATAATTGGTATCATTCAAATCAATTTTTATGTGATAATTGTCAATATCAATTGGATTTGGTACTGAAACAAGCGGCGATGCCATATCATGAGTTCTATTAATTCTTCTTAATGAAACTCCATTAAACTCGTATTTGTAAATATTTGTCGATGCTTTATGTGTGAATATTTTAGTGTTATCAATTCCTCTAGTTATTCCAGTTAAAGTATTTCCGGAAACACCAGTATATGAAATAATTTCATCATCAACAATTACATATCCTGGATTTGTTGAAGCAACTCCAACATTTTCAAAGGTTGAAAAATTGGTAGATGAAACGATAGAAATTGAATTTGTTGATGTATTTAAATAATCTGCAGATAAAGTGGATGGTAAAACATCACTTAAAACATTAGTAATTTTTATCAAATTATTTGTTTGATGCATTCCATGGCTTCTATGTCTAACCTTGAGATGAAGTCCATCATATGTGGTATTTTCTATAATTGTCGATACTGTTGCTAATCCAACATAACTGGAAACTCCAGAAATTGCAGTTGCTTGATATGTTAGATTTTTTCCGATTGCTGTGGCAGAATCAAAATTACCTTGAATTTGATCTAAGAATAATGTATTCACTGATCCCAAAGTTTGCACTCTTAAGGTGGCACCACTTCCAAATGAAATTGAAGTTGGTATACCAACTATATCACCAACTCTATATCCAAATCCACCATCAGTAACTGTAATAATTCCAGTATTTGTTGTGTTTAATGAATTACCTGTAAAGTATACATCTGCCTTTAATCCAGATCCTTCACCAGTAATTGTGTCAAGATAAACGCCCGTAAATCCATAAGTTGTATATCCAATACCAGGATTTACAGTTGAAAGTGCATATCCTACGGATTGTGATACTGATCCACCAACTCCAATTAATTTTCCACTTACACTCATATTGGTAATTCCAATACTTACGCCAGGAACAATTCCTGCATAATTGCTAATATTTGTGCATACACCTATCGAAATTCGCTTGGAATATGACTGTAATGAATCTTTAGGTAAATTGCACAGAGTGCCATTTAAAATGCCTTCTGAGGGATTGTAGAAGGTTGCAGTGCCAGGATCTGTAGTGAATTGTGCCTTATAAAGTGTAAATTTAAGATCTTCATACCCACTTGGCTCCCATGTGCTTCCATTTTGCGATTTAAAGAGTGATCCAAGATATGGTTGATTAGAAACAATTTTCTTAGCAGATTCTGGAAGATTTACTGTAGTGATATCTTCTTCTCCCATTCTGGAGATCCAAACAGAATAATTTGTTGAATCTGAAAGTAATACAACAGCATATTCTTTTTTATTTTCGAGATAAACTGGAGCCTTAAAAGTTACTGCAGTGCTAACTTGAGCATCTGTTGATATTGCAATTTGTGCTGGAAAAACTTCAACTTCTGAGAATGGTAATACATTTGTGGAAGGTAACCCACTTTCAATAGATCTCAATTGCACAATAACTGGCAATTTATCATCTTTCGATTGGAAATATAAATCTAATTTGGATGCATATACTCCATTTGTCTGACTTACAACAAAAGATTGTGCTAAAGGATCTCTATAAACAGATGAAGTTATTTGCTCTCCTGTTATATCAATTCTTTGGTTAACATCCAAAACTAGATTTTGTGCGCCACTTCCAGTATTTGTGCTCTCAATTGTTCTTGGTGTATCAGTTTTTGGATCCTTTCTTACATTTGCATTTCTAATACCAAGAACAGTATCTTGTTTTGTTTCAAGAACTCCTGATGCAAAGAAACTTTCTTGAGCACTAGTTGTTATGATATTTCCAACTTGCGAATCAATATCACTAGTTGTTAGTCTAAAACTTTTATTTCCAGTTTCAAATTTTGGATTTGGATTTACAGTTCCATCTGGAACAAAGAATGATCCAATTAAAGTGCCAACATCATCTGAAATAAGTCTTACATCAGTTACAGTTGCTTGAGCACCACTGGTTTGTCCACTCAAAGTCATTCCAGATACAATTCTTCCATAAAATCCTCCAGTAACTATATTCTGTAAACTAAATGTATCAATGTTTAATACACTAGAAGATGATGAATATGTTGCAGGAAGAATCTGTTTATCATTGTATGGATTAGTTGTGTAAACATCAGATGCAGAATTATATGGACCATACTTATGATTTGCTGAAGCAACTCTAAATGATATTTCTGGAGTTACTCCAATTCTTATGCCACCTGGGGGGGAGATACTACCTTTGACAGTTTCGCCAACTTGGAAAGTGCCACTAGTCATACGAATTTCAACAAGTTTTGGAAAACTGAAACTTGTTACATTTATTTTATCAAAGAATGAATACATTCTTGTTCTTGGTTTTAATTTTCTAGCAATAAATTCAATATTTCTAGATCTCATATAACGAATTACTTCATTACTTACTACTCTCTCTCCAAGATTAGTAGTGTCAATTCTTTCAGACACATTCCAAGCAACACCTGTTCTAGATTGTTTTGCTTGAGTAGTAGTGGTTCTTTCATTTGATATGGTTAAACGATCTGCACTTACTGTTCCGCTTTGTTGTACAGTAAGATCCCAAAATCCCCTTCTTGCTTGCTCCGGACTTACATCTGCTGGTGGTGGTCCACCCCTTGCAGCAACAGAATCTGTTACCCATCCAGATTGTCCAGTACGATTAAATGTATCTGAAAAAGTATCGCTAACCTTAGTCATAGTTTGCTTTAGGTTGTCCTGCACAACAGTACCAACCCAATCAGTTTGCCATGCACCCCAATCAGTTTCACTCATTCCAGTTCTTTCATCAACACCAAGTTGTTGAATTGTGGATTTGTAGTCACCCTCAATATTAACTCTATTTGCAGATACAGTTCTGGTATCAATCCAAGTGTCTGATGATGGATTTAATTCAATAATACCACTATAAAAAACTACAAGAAATGGAGTTACATTTTCAATTCTTGTTGCAAATTCATTTTTAATAAGTGGTGTTGAAGTGTAATTTAATGTTATTAAACTTCCAGTTTTCTTAATATTTGCATTTTGTAAATCTTGCACAAATGCCAAATCTACAGCAGGATTTGGAGTTGCGGCAATTCCAATTAAAGATTCTGATCCAATAACCAGATCAACACTTGTTGTAAAATTTGAAGGTCTTAGAGTTCCTGATAGCTTATCAGTAGATGCACGAAAATCTATATCAGAAAGTGCATGTGCTGCGTGAGATTTGAAATTATCTACAAAAAATCCACATTTAAATCTATCTACACCATTTGTTTTAATTGATAGTGAATCTGTGGAAGTTTCAAGAAGAGATAAATTTGTATAGTATTCGAGATTGGCAATTCGAGTTTCCAATCTTGAAATATCTTGCATTCTATATCTTTTATGAGTTGCATAATTTAATCTTACGTCAGAAGTTTTATAAAGATATGCTGGTAAGTAGAAAGTTGCAATTTCCAACGCACCATCAACAGTTCCTGGTGGTAATGGATTATCTGAAGAGACTCCCTTTTGAAGTTGGAATGTTCCTTCTTTAGTTAAGAATAATCTATCAATTCTTGGAAGATAATAACTAAAACTTACTGTTATAGTTTCATTTGGTGCAATATAGTAGTTTGAAGATTGTCCTGCCGCAGTAAAGTTTCTTGAATCAAATTCAAATGGTGAAGAAGTTGCTGAAGTTGCACTATAAGTTGATACTCTTGGGCGAATATCAATAATATCAGAAGTGGATATATTGTTGAAAATTTGAGAAGTTGAATATTCTTCTGTTGGATAGCTATTTACTGTAACAATATCTCCAGTATCACTTGCACTTATTACATAATTTTGAAATACTATTTTTAATTTTCTAGTTGGAGTGAAATTGTTATCAACTTTTATAATTCTAGAATAATCATAGAAATTTAATCTTTGCCCAAAATCTAATCCATATTTTTCACCAACATTTCTATCTCCATTGGTTTTAGAGTTGCACACTCCAGAAATTCCGGAATCTTGAAATAAGATATTCTCACCAACGGTAAAGAAATTTCCATTTTGATATACAAATCCAATTGTATTTGCTGTTTTTTCAATTATAATTGCAACAGAACCACTAGTTTCTCCAATTATTTTTTCACCAATAATAGAATCAGTTGCATCTTGATTTGGACCATTTAGTGATCCAGATACAAATGTAATCGTTGGTAATGCTGGATCTGTATTATTTGAAGATTCGTAAATTGCCAATAATCTTCTTACATCTGGTACATTTAATGAAATTTCTTTATCTTGAACTCTTGTGCCATAAAGTGCGCTATAAGTTAATCCATCATTAAGACTAGTATTTCCAACACCAGATGCCGAATTTGTAGATTTATCAATAACTAAAGTATTTGCCTTTAAAATATTTTTTGTTTTTGATTTTGGTTTTGTTTTTTTAACAGTTACAATTAATGTTGCATTTGTGCCACTTGCAACAGTCAAATTTTTAATTGATAAATCTTTAAATCCATTAGAAAATATAAACTTATCACTAGATAATGGCTCTACTGTGCCATCACTATATGCAAGAGCGTATCTATCATTTGTATATGGTTGATATGTGTATCCAGATGTTAATGTAGTTGCAACGATTGCATTTGCACTAAAACTTGAAATTAAATATTGTGTTTTTAAAATAATATCAGTATTTTCAACGTCTATTTCTGATATATTTGATTTTGTTAATATTGCAGTATATGATGGATCTGAAATATTTTTAATAGATGCTGATCGAATAGCAAATTCTGATGTAGTTACAGTGCCAATTCCTTGAATAATGCTACCATCACAAATTCCGGGAACTGTACTAATACTTACCAGAGTTAATTGCTTACCATCATTTGATATATTGGAAATTTTATTATAGGTAATTGTATTAAATCCTACTCTTGGATAACTTACAATATTTCCAACTGTTGCAACACCAATAAAATTGCATGTGGTAGAAGTTACTGTACTAACTCCAACGGAATCTGGAGTAATTATAAATGATGGAAATGTTGGAGACGATGTAGCACTATTTTGAATTGTTACTGGAGGCACAGTTGCTTTATCCAATACCAAATCTGCATTAAAACCGCATGTATTTGATGCAGAACTTCTATAGCTATAAATCGAATTAACATCAGATAGTTTGTAATCTCTAATATTTCTTATTGTATGCCCATATGTCGTAATTCCACTAATATTAATTCCTTCATCTTTTACAAACTCTCCTTCTACACTATACAAAGTTAAGGTATTAGAATTGGATACTGAAGATCTCAAATATCCTCTTGCACCACTAGTGTTTCCTTGAATTAATATGGGTTTTGTGAGTGATATATTTGTGCTCAATCCAATTTGAGTGAATGTTAGAATATCAAAAACTCTTAGAGAATATGTTGTTGTTATTCCCAAATAATCTGTGCTATCTAAACTAAAATCATATGCTCTTGCAACACCAATTTCAGACCCAGATGGAGAAAGTCTGTTTAAACTATCAATTCTATCACTTCTAAGACTTAAATATGCAGTAGTTCCAATACCAACTGATGGTTGACCATAAACATTGGCTACGGTAAACTTAGGTCCAGTATCAAATTGAATACCTTCTCCAGAAACTGATCCTTTATCTCTTGGTTTTGATGCATCAATAAATGTAGTTCCATCCAAATTAACTTCATATCCCCTAATATATGCCTTTCCTGGAGAAATTTGATATATCATCAAATCATCAGAAGGAGTTTTACCGGATTGAGTTAACTGATTGGGATAATAAATTCCATTATTCCCCAATCTGTTATTTAAAGATTCCTTTACTACCGAATTAAATGGTGCAACATAATAATCTCCAGATTCTTCAAAAGTTCTTCTAGCCAACTCTTGAGCAAAAATATTATATTCAGTCTTATCTACAAATTTATCAAGAATTCCATTTTGAATTCTCATCAATTCGACGAAACTTTCGTCATTAAAATCATTAATTTCTTTTTTGATCAATTCTGCACTGATTTTTAATCTATCAGCACCTGGAGCTGAATAATTTGAAAATCCTCTTGCATTATCATATAATGAATCATCTTGATCTGCAGTTATAATTTCTTCTTTCACATACAAACCAACTCTATAAGTTGGAGAATTTGTATATTGGTCCAATATTAATGTTTGGGTTGGAACTTTTACAAAAGTTCCTCTTAGAAAATATACACCTTCGGAAAGAAATGCAGCAGATCCAACAGAAGTTGCATTTTGGTCTATTGCTTTTGCAAATTGCTCTCCAGAAGCTATCAGATTTGATAAACCAAAGGTTATATCAGATAAAGTTATTAGATTTTCACCATCAGAAAAAGTTTTTGTTGTGAAATCGTTTGAAGATTTCTCATACTCTAAGTATAATGTAATATTACCATTATCTGATTGATTTTGAGTTATTACATTTGAAATTTTAGCTGTAACGCCACTTATAGATCCCTGTATCTTAATTCCCAATAATGAATTTAGATATAGACTTAAGGGTATTCCCAAAAATTCAGACTCAATTTGAATGCAATTATATTCTAATGTAAATGATATTTGCCCAGGAATTACTCTCGCACCTTCCTTGAAAAAATGATTACCAAATTTTTCAATTTGATTTTGGAGTATTGATTGTAATGTTGTTAATTCTCTAGCCTGTATAGAATTCCCAGGTTTAAATAAAACTCTATAAAAGTTTTTATCCTCATTGAAGTCATCGAAATAAGGAGTTGCGTTTAAATTGGTTTTTTGGGACATAATTCTTAGAATTGTAATATAACTTTAATATCTTCTTTTTGATTTGAAGATCTAGTTATGGATGGGCGGTTGTCAATATACAACATTTCTCCAGAATATTTTTGTACTTCTGGAGTTGATACTCCTTTGATAAAAGATTGACCAAGGTAGTAAGTAAAGTTATTTATTGTAGTAGTAATACCGGCATTACTGGAAGATCCAAAAGTAGTTTGAATTGCAAGATTATTTGTGCCGCCAACAATCGTTACGGACCCACCAGTATCTGGAGTTGCGGTAAAATAGTTTAAATTATATCCATATTGTGGAGAAATATAATTGTCATATGCATCTTTTTGAGAAGAAATTGCAATATTTCTATCTTGCCAATATTTTATAACGCCGGTTCTTGAATCCCAAGCAGCAACTCTTCCAACAGCAGTTGATGCAACTCCAACTGTTTGAGTAATATTAGAATCTAATGTAAATGTGGTTGATGTTGTCAATCCACTTAATTTTAAAGCAAAAAGAGCACTTGCTTTTTGTGAAGTCAATAAACTTGATGAATTATAAACTGTGGGATTTTTTAAAATCCCTATTCTTGCAAATTGATTGCCAGTAATAAAATCTGGATTTAAATCATCATTTTCCAATCTTGAATATAAGAGAGTTTTTGTTGCTCCCAATTCTTTATAGATGTTATATCCATGCCCTCCAGATGGTGGAATTATCACTTCAAATTCAGCATTTTTATTTGTTGCCGAATTTGTGATTCCAGCAGAAATCAAATCTACTGTTGCAAAAGTATATCCAGATCCACCATTTGTTATAGTTATAGAAGATATCTTTTGATCTGCACCCACAACAACAGAGCACAATGCACCATTACCATCACCTTTAATTGGCACATTATTGTAAGTATTTTCAGTATATCCTTGACCCCTATTGACAATAACTGCAGTCTTTAATTGACCACTAACTAATGTATGATCTCTTACCGGGGCATTATTTGTATTTGTTTCCCAATCCTTCGGCACTGGAATATAATCGGTAGACTCAAATTTAATAAAATCGTCAGGTTTAATCGTAAAGAGATATTTCCAAAGATAACCATCACCACTTACACCAGCAGCTCTTGGTTCCAAATCTGTAAAAGTTGGTTCATCTAATGATGGTCTTCCATTTGTATTTTCTGGACTAGATCCATTATTAATACAAATGTAAACTCGATAATCACTATTCAAAACATAAAACTTCGAATCGTATAAATTTGAAGATCCACTATTTGGTGTTGGATTATTCACTGAATAATTATGTTTATACATATCATAAGTTATTCCAGATTGCCAGCGGTTTTTGGAAATTACCCTGGTAATATCTGAAGGATTAATCTTCTTGAGTGCTATAACAGTATCCCAAACAGAATTTTGTTGGTCAAAATTGTCTATGGGACTTGGGGTAGCAGAATCCCAATCCGTTTGAATAGATGTTGGATTTGGTAATCCAACAAACATGTAATAACTATTGGTGGAAGTAGAAGCTATTCCAGCTACTAAATTCTCAGAATTTAAAATTCTAAATTGATTTGTAATTATCGCAGACATTTAGTGTTTTTTTATCTATTTATGAAGTATATAGAGATCTCATTGGAGTGGATCTTATTATAAGTGGTGCAGTAGATAATCCAGTCACCCCATCAAGTATTTGTATATCAAACTGTTTGGGTGAAGATGATCTACTAAAATTATACAATCTTCCCCAACTATATTTGGCAAAATATTGACTATTCCCAATACCACTCAATCCATTATAAGATTTTACACTTACTGTAACTCTAATAATATCAGTGGTGCTTCCAATACCAACAGCATTCGATTTTACATTTTGTATTGAAGCTGCTTGATATACGTTATTTAGATATGAAGTGCCAATTCCCAAAATAGATCCATTATCATTAATTGAAGTTACTCCATTACCAATTGTAGACTCATAAACCATAAAATAATATCCAGTTTGTATTCCAGAAATTGTTTGAGCACTTCCAACATAACTAGAATTTCTAAACAATGAATCTTGTGGTAAGTAAAAATCAAAAGTTAATCCAGTGCTAACTCCAACAATAGAAGTAGTTCCAATTCCAGTAATTATTCCATCATCCCCTTCATAACTTACTCCAGTTAATGTATCAATTGTAAATACTTCAGATTCTATTAATACTTTTGGTGGATTTGTGGAAGTATAACCAGATCCCGCAGTAGTAATTGTAATTTGTGATATTGTACCAACACCACTTATGATGCATGTTGCTATCGCAGTAACACCAGAAGTGGGTGGGGATATTGATACTGATGGTGATGTGCTAAATCCAAGTCCACCATTCAATACAAGAATCTGGGATATAGTTCCTGCTGTTGAAACAACAGATGTTGCAATACATCCTGATTTGGGATTTTGTGAAACTATTGTTATATTTTGATAACCACCTCCAAGTATTTCTGGAGTATAATTAAACAATGGTCTTGTATTTTGGACAAAAATAGAAGTACTTCCAACACCAACCGGTCTAATAATCGTAGTATTTGGATATACATTTGCAATTAATTCTGGTCTATTCTTTGATACAACTCTTTGATCTAAAATAATATCATTTTTTTGCTTGCACCACTCTACAACTCTTGTGATTGTAGAATCTGTTGCAATTCCCGATCCATTATACTGAGTTGTATATACCGAATCAATATTTTGTAAGGAAGTTACAATTCTAGAAGTTTCAGTATAATCATTTTTTCTTTGTTGAAGATTGTCCTTTATTGTTAAATTATCTCCAACTTTAATTGTGGGAATGACATGCACATCTCTAATATCAACTCCAGATCCCTTAAAGAATAAGATTTTGACAGTATCTTCGACTTTAGGTGCTTCAGTAAATTCAATAAAGGAACCACCATCAAAAATATAAGATTCTGCTGGAATTTGTAAAATGTCGTTAATAAAAACCAATAAATTTTCATCCAAAATAACAGGAGATCCAGAAGATACTTGGAAATTTGAAGGAACTCCATTTTCTTTCAATGCAAAAATCTTTTTGTATCCATCAAATTCGGAATTAAAGTCATCAAGAACTACAAATTGTCCTGGATACCAAGCATTAAATTGATCAAAAAATACTTCATTTACCGTAAGTCTAAATGGTCTAAACGAAACCGTGGAATCTGTAGGAATTCCTGTAGATCCTCCAACATTTACAATTAAAACATTACCAACAGAATATCCATATCCACTATTGGATAGATTGAATTCTATTATACTATTTCCATATCCAACAGTAATATCTACAGTTGCTTCAGTACCAACTCCAACATTTGTTGAATCGTAAACTAAAGGAATATTTTCATAATTTAATGGAGAGTCAATTGTAACTTTTGGTGGATTTGTGGAAGTATATCCAGTTCCAGGATTTGTTATTGCAATTGCAACAATATTTCCATTGTATGCCGATGCAGTTCCTATAGCAATTTTTCCGGTTGAAGTTGCAACAGAAACTACAATTGAAGTTTGAATTCCTGGTCTATATCCAGATCCACTATTTCCAATAGAAATTGACTGAATTGTTCCAGCTGCAGAAACAGTAACTGTTCCTCCTGCTGCAACCAAAGGTTGATATCCAAATCCTTGAGTTGATCCAAGAGAAACAATTATTCCACCTCGGGGCAATGAAGCACTGTTTATATCAAATTTCATTGCTCCAACAATGTTATTAGTTGTTAGTCCAACGGGATTTCCACTGAAGATAACACTGGAAATTCCAGCATTTTCTGTAACTTCATATGTGAATGTTTGGGCAATTCCTGTTGCAGGATATTTTGGTTTTTGGAATATATTATTAATTAGTAATATTCCTGCTGATACTGAATTTGTGCTGACGATACCAGTTACATCATTTCCCGATGACTTTAATGCAAATGAGTTTCTTGTGCCATTAAATTGTGATGAAATATCGTCAAAAATATTATTTTCATAATATGCAGTATTTGAAGATCCCACAGGAGCATTTCTTAAAAATATTCTTCCTTCAAATGATGAAAATTGTTGGTCATTTACTGGATGTGAAGCATCTCCATGGGGGGCATCAACAAAATAAATGGAATCATTTACAATATTATAATTTCCTGCATATTTTGTTACGATAGCACCAGTAGAATGTGCTGCTGATACACTACCTAACCATTCTCTTCTACATGCAACTATATTTGTACCACCAATTCCAATATCAGTGATTACTAAAAATTCATTTTCAATCTTAATTAAATCTTTTGTATAAAATCCATCAGTATTATTGAAATAAATTACAGATGTTGTGTTTATATCATTTGTATTTTGAGTGATGTATGTGGTTTTTGCTGTTGAAACAACAGGATTTTGAATTACATTATCAATTGATATGAGTGCTTTTGTATTTGATTTGTAATTTGATGCAAATTGATGTGAGTTGCCAATTCCGACTGAAGATAAATTAAATACATCTGGTGTAGATTTTAATGCCTTTTGTGCCGTTTCTGCAAATTTTATTGTATTCTCATCAATTTTAACTGCATATAAAGATGTGGGAAGTAGAGATGTAGTGCCAATTCCAGTAACAGAAGTTGTTGCAATTCCAATTCTTGTTGATCCTGTTGTAACAGAATAATCTATTTTTTCTCCAGTAACAAAGAAATGATTTTGTATTTTGATCGAATCTCCAGAAATATTTACAACATTGGATGAGGATCCATCAATTTCTTTATAAAATATTGGTGATGATCTGTGAGTAAGATTAAAATCTCTTTTTACTGATAGAATGGTTGCCTCATAAGATAATGAAGTTGTATCCGATCTTATGATTGCACTAGTCAAATCAACTTCAACTGGGTCTTGTTTTGGTGAAAGTTGTAAAGTCTTTTGAAATACTCTAACTTGGGCATTGATATTTGAATTTGGAGTAAATGTTAAATAAGTATCCCCGATTGATTTAGCAGCACCAATAGTTCCCAACGTATTATGCGAATTTATAATGGCATATTCTGAAATTGATGGATTGTATTCTGAATCATTGACCAACATTACTTCAGAAAATTGAATTCTATTATTGGTTGTATCATTAACTTGCACATAGTAATGTGCAGCATCATGAGTATCGCTACTAAATCCAGCTACTGGTGTTTCTATTGGTGAGGTTGAAGATGCTATAGAAACATAATATGAAGATAATTCACCTTTATATAAAACTGTGGTTCCAACTCCAGTTTTAGTTGTATTTCCCATTAATATTGTCAATGCTTTTACATCAACAGTCAAAGATGGATTTGGTGTAAATGTTATTAATACATTATTAGTTGTAGTTGTAACTCCAATTGTACCAACAACACCACTTCCAAATGCTGGAGTTAAATCTCCGGAATCTATTTCTCCTAAAAATTCATAATAAACATTTGATCCATTGCTGGCGAAATTAACTTCTCCGAATTGCACATCACCATTACTTTCAGAAACAGATACTAATACTTTTCCGGATGTATATGAATTTGTTGATATTGAAACAATAGTATTTGCTGTTGGTGTGATTGAAGATGTAATTGCTACAGATGTCGATGCAAAACTTACGACATCTCCCAGTGATGATGAATTAATGCCAGTTATTCCAGAATTTGCAAGAATTGCATTTATATTTGAAATATTATAGCTGTTATACTCATATTTTCTTGGATAGAATAAAATTTCACCAAAACTTCCAGATCTTCTAAATGAGAAATCACCAAGATCCATTATGGTTTCATTTCTACCATAAGCAGTCAAATAACCATTTGCTCCGTCGTAAGTTACATTGACAATTATAATTTCTCTTTCGCCAAAATATCTCACATCTTCGATTAATATGTAAAATTGTGCAGAATTGTATTGAGTTACATCAAATGTTCCAACTGTGGTATAATTAAAAATACTAGGAGTATCGTCAAATTGATCACTGAAATCATCTATTTTTAAAACTCTATTTGATACAAATTCAGTATAATCTAATAAAATCTGATTATCAAAAATAATTTGGTCTGAAACTAAATTTCCATCAATTGTTTTTGAATTTTCTTTTACAAAATCAAAATTTTCATAACAGTCAAAATCAATTTCTTCTATAAAATCTACTTTTGTTTCTATGTCTGGTTGTGTGGGAAGAATTGCTGTAAGTCCAAATCCGGATACTGATTCAATTTGAAGATCTGAAAACTTTTTAAATCCAGAAGTATGAGTCAAATTACTTACTTTTTGATTCCATTTCTCATATTCAATTGGACTTTTTATTGAATATGAAAAATTTTGATAATAATCATTATCTGGAATAACTTGTAGGAAAGTGTTGAGTTTTCCAACATTATCCTCAGATATTCCTTTTGCAATATTTGAGGATCCAACATTAAAATCACCATAAGAAGTTAATTTTTTCTTCACAACAGAGAATGTTTTGGAAGATTCGCCCAAAACAATATCTCCTTCCTTTATTTCATTTGTTGATTCACTTATTTTTAGTAATTTGTTGATTGAATTCCAATTTGTAATTTTTCCAGCAGAAGTGTTATTTACTAATACATTTTCCCCAACACTAAATTCTCCTCGTTTTAAATTTACTTCAAATTTGGGCATATAACTTTCTGGCACCACTCTGCCATAGGCATTACCTTGATTTTGATATGATCCGGATGGATAAAATGTTCCTGGTCCAACTGCACCTTTATCTAAACTATAAACTAAAGATCCATTAGAACCACCAATAGCACTAGTAACACCAGTTAACGTGAAAAATTGATAATTGTAATTATATGAATTATATCCATTTCCCGAATTTGGAATTATTCCAACACCCTCTATAAAAATTTTACTACCAACAGAAAATGGGAATGATGTTGCTGTACTAAATCCTGTAGCAAGAGTTACTGTTACTTCTTTTGTGTTTGAATTATAAGAAATATTTGTTATTCCGATACCATTAACATTATTAACCGAAACTATTTTTGGTGAAGAATTATATAACCTGTTTGTATTTTTAAATATGGATACATCTACAACTTTATTTCCCTTAATTGTTGGATTTAATATGACTTCATCTATAACTTGATTTGTAACACTATCAATTACAACAAATCCAGGAGCAACTGAATAATTTTTTCCACCATCAATAACTTTTATGGAATCAATTGAAGATAATTGCTCCACAAATAATCTATTTGGAAGTTGTGCAATTGGTTTTAATGACTTATCGGAAGAATATTCAAATCCAATATTTTGAATTGAAGTTTTTACTATATTTCCAATATTATTACTTTCGGGAATTAATATTCCACCATATCCATTTTGTGAAGAAATTGAAGTTATTCCTGGTAATGATTTATATCCATATCCACTGTAGATTACTTTTACCTTTGATATTGACCCAGTTGCATTTAATGATTTTGTTGTATACTTTAATGAAGATTCAAATTGATTATATGTATTTTTTTCTGGAAAAGAATTTAAGTTAATTGATATTGTTGTATTTCCAATTCCAGAAACACTATATGATCCATTAAATTTACTAATAGTGACATTTAATGAATTATTTCCAATAATATCAGTATCATTAATTATCTCAGATTTCTCTTTTGAAAGATAAGTTTTTCCGTAAAGTGGGGTTAATCCATAATATAATTTTGTTGGAATATTTTCTGTTACTCTTAAAATGAGAGATGCATCATTACTTACTCCTATAATGCCAATTTTTGATACTTCAAATGTAGATTCCTTTTCAGTGGTTAAAAACTTATTGTTTAGGTTTGAATCTGTAAAAATATTGAAATCAAAAGATTGGACTCTCGATCCACCATCAATATCAGATAATGATGAATCCGAAAGGTCAAATTTTAAATTATTTTTTAATGTTGCAAATAATGGTGGATTTATTGAAGAAATTTCATGATCCAATCCAGTTGAAGCAATTGATACTATTTGTGGAGATTTTAGAGTTGTTTGATAATAATTTGGAGAAAGTTTAATAGTATTACTATCAACTTTTATCACATAATATATTTGATCACTTATTAGTGGTAAAGCTGGACTTGAGGATGAATATATTACTTTATCTCCAGTTGAAAAATTATGGTCAACCAATGTAAACGTATCTGTAATCGTATTAATACCAGAACCATTAAAAGTTATGGGATTTACAACCAATCTTCTATTTGCTGGATTATATTTAATCTTTACTGTTGTAGTTATTCCTGGATTTACAACTAATGAAATTTGATCTCCAATTTGCAAATTATGAGGTTGATTGCAAGTAATAGTTGCTACATTTTTTTGCACTTTACCAGTAATCTGATCAAACTGTGTAGTAAAATTATGTTTATTTCCTGTTGCGATAGATGTAAAATATAACAAGTATCCTGCAGATCCAACCCCAGAAAATCCACCAGTTGAATTGATACCTATTTTAGTTGTAGAAATACCAATTAAGTCATCTGTAAATTTGGCAACATAAACAATTGAATTATCAGACAACGTAGATGTATTTGTGCTATTTGTAGATACACCTAAAGAGGTGCCTCCACCATTCGAATATAGCAGCTTTTGTCCTGTAACTAAATTATGCTCTGGAAGATAGATTGATTGTATTCTTACAAATTTTGAAATAGTGGAATCTCCCATTCCAACAATTGAAATAGTCGTACCAGCACCAACAGCAGCTGTTCCAATTGCAACTGAATTTTGTGGATTGAAATAAATTATAGAATTTGTTGTTGTAGATCTATCAGTAACAAAACCGGAAATGAATGTGAATTTTCTTGGATATAACTCTGCTTTTGTTGATGCACTATATGCATAACCAACTGTGCCATCATGCTCTCTTCTAACTCTTATTCTAGAAAAAACTTTATCAGCATTTAAAACTAAAAGTTTTTCTGTGCCAACTCCAGGATTTGTAATCTTCAAAACATCATTTGGATTTAAAACTGAAGAGTCTAGATTACCATAAACATAAACAAAGGTTGTGATTCCAGTAACTCCAGTGGTGCCCAGTCCCACCGAAAGAGATAATGTATTTGTATTAACTGTAATATTTTTAAATCCAGATATTCCTGAAAAATTTTGGTCAGATAATCCAGTAATATTGACAGTATCCGTATTTTTTAAATTATGTGGAACAGTTGAAATTCCTTCAATTTTTCCATTTGAATCTAAAACATTAAATACAACATTATCCAAACTTATTGTTGAAGCATTAATTGATGATATTCTACTTTCAGATATTTCACTAATTTTAGCAGCAGCTCCAACTCCACCACTAGATGTATTGTCAAATATCAATTCATCATTTATGGAATAATTATACCCTTCACTTACGATTCCAATTTTTTCAATTTTTCCCGATGATGCAAAATCAATTATAGCAGTTTGATTTATAATTTTATTTGATTGGTATATGAATTCGTATTCACCATGCGATTCATTTAATCTATATGGATAAGTATTTCTAATGTAATTACCATCTGAAATATCAACAACATTTTGATTTGAAGATGCTAATAAGTTATATGAATTTAATTTCGAATAATAACTATTTCCGATTAAATATGGGAAAATTGGTCTTCTATAGTTATCAAACGCAGTATCATATCCACTCACATCAGAATTTATCGTAGCAAAATATGCATAAGTTCCATTTGGAAAATCTGGAGTTTTGCAATATCTTCCATTATGAATATCCAAATCTCCATTATTTGTAAAAGTATAATCCTCTACAAAAAATCCTGCAGGAAAATCTAAAAATGACGGTCTGTTTGGTTGATCTCTGTATTCATATCCAGATTTTAATGCTTTAATATTTCCACCATCATATCTTTCATATCCATATGGACCATAAATCGGATTTCCATCATATGCCCAACCAATAATTGGTGAATGATATACTGATAGCAATTCATTATTATTAAAACTTAAATCTGTATTTTGATAATTGTTACTACCATCAACATTTTTTGATGGTAGAATTTCTCTCAGTTTTCTGGGTGCATATAAATTTACATACTCCAATTCTTCAGTTATTCCTTCTACAAGAAGACCATCATCTTTTGACTTGGCAAATACCCCCTTATATCTTTCTGCTAAATTTATGGTCCATTTTTGAATATTTGCTCTTAAAGATACACTATTACCATTTGCAATAACTTCCACTGAAGTTTTATCCGTGGCAAATCCAACACCCCCATTAGTTACATTTACTGCAATTAGCTTGCCGTCCTGTAGTATTGGAGTTAATTTTGCATATCCCCCTCCACCATAAAATTTAAATGATGGTGATGAATTGTAACCACTTCCTTGATTTAAAACAATGATGCTCTTAATTTTTCCATCAACAACAATTGGTTTGACTTCAGCATCTCTACCAGAATTTAGATTAATGCTTGGTTGCTTGTTGTAATTTATAATATTGGAAGATCCATAACCACTTCCAGTATTTGTTAATTGTATCGAAGTTATATTTCCTCTAAAGATTGGTTGTAAAACCGCATTATATTTCTCATATGAATTAGTGGTGCCAATTCCAATATTTCCAATAATTGAAACAGATATTGTTGGATAATTAAAATAATGATACCCACTACCAATAGACCTCAAATCTACATATTGATTAGTTTCATAATTAAATTGATTTGAAGTTGTGCCTATTCCGGCAGAACACAATCTAAAATTATTATTATCTATTTTTATAATTTGATAATTATTTTCCGTACTTAATCCACTAATTGGTGTTCCTGTGCAACTGTAGGTTACAAATTCTCCAGATGCAAAATCATGATTTTCAATATTGACCAAATCTAGAGCAGTGTTAATTCCCGAAGAAACAACCACTCTTTTTTTATTCTCATATCCACTTCCAGAGTTTGTAACTACAATAGAGGATATAATCTTTCTGTCAGATAAAGACTCAAATTTTTGTACACCATCACCCGCACTTGTTATATTGATTGGATTAATTTTTGAAATTGCATCTTGAGAGTTATTATATAATTTTATGGTTTTTTCATCAATTAATGACACATAATAGGATGAATTATCTTGAAGATAATTTTGAGTTGTAGTATCTCCGGAAGTAGATCCTATTCCAATCTTTGTTCTGTTAGACGAATTGTAAATAATTGCTTCACCATTTTTAAATTTATGCTCAGTATTAAATCCAATAATATCTGTGGATGTGTCAATATATCCACCAGAAGAAGTGGATACCCCAAGAGCATTAAAATAAACAACACTTTTGACATTTTTTAATTTTGCTTGAGCAGTTGCATTTTTTCCATTTCCTCCGGATATTATAATACTGGGTGTTTCAAGATAATCAAACCCTCCATCTATAATTTCAATTTGTTTTAGACTTCCACTAACAGCACATGTTCCTGTTGCACCAACTCCAGTAGAATCTTGTATTTCTAAAATGGGTGGATTTATTACATCATAATCTTTTCCACCATCCAAAACGTCTATTCCACTCAACCCACCATAATAAACGACATCATTTGATTTGTAGTTTAGAATCTCTACACCATTGACTAAAATACCCAGTCTTCTATTTGGTATCGTAGTTTGTTCAACACTACTTGTTTTTGGAATATTAATCTTTCTAATTATTTTCTGAGAATCAATTTGCTTATTTTTGTTTTTTAAAGTCTGTAAAAATAATACTACATTTGAGGATGAGTAATTTGAGAAAGTTTCATATATTTGATTATCAATATTTGATGGACTAGATGCTAATTGTATAGTGTTATTATCAATTTTATTGACAAAGAAATTTTTTGAAGATATAATATTTGAATCTGAAGAAAGATAAACTTGCTCCCCAGTTATAAAATCATGATCATTGATAGTTAAGTTTGAGGTGGTTGTAAAACCAGATAATGTTGTTGATTTTGATAGATTAGTTGCAGAAATATTGTATGAAGGTATTGATGGAGAAGCAACAATAACATCTGAATTTGAATCATAAACATTTTGCACATCAGTCAAATACTCATTTTTGGCAATAGCACTAGAAATTGTTTTTACAATTCTGCGAATTAAATAAGTTTGTGATAAATTTGTTTGATTTGGATTTAATGATGACGAAACTAAAAATTTATTATCTGTTGAAATTTTTTCAACCTGACCAGAAATAGTGCTATTGTCAATTTTATTGACAAATTCAATAGTATCATTAATTCTTAATTGGTGATTATCATAAGTTTCTATTACAAAATAATTTCCATCATATGTAATTGAAATTGCTTCAAATTTTGTTGAGGTGTTGAAAATCCAAGAATTAAATCTAGAATCATTTTTTTCCTTAATTGCCCCAATACTTTTAATTTCTACTAAATCATCCTTTTCATAATATTGTGTTTCATTAATTGGATTCAAGTTTTCTAATACACCAGTAATTCTCACTTCAATTTTATTGTTACCACTAAAACCATAAGAAACATAAGAAGCTGAAATATCATCTCCTCTACTTTCTGTGGTAATTCCTGAGCAATTTAAAAATTGATTTAATGTTTTATTTTGATATGATATTGTTTTACCATTTATTGACAAGTATCCACTATTTGCAAATCCAACAGTGGAGTCTACAATTAGTGAGGAATAAGCAAGACCAACAATTTTAGTTTTGGGATGAATTGAAAAATTGCCATATACACTTCCATACACAGACAAATCTCTATCATATCCAAAATCTAATCCCAAAGTGTAATAATTCTTACCATTATAAAAATGACTTTCTACATCAGAAACAGAACCATATGCAGTATTAATTCCTAAATTTTTATCATACTCTTGGAATAAGGTATTTCCAGTCAAATCTAAAGGATTTCCTGTTACTGGTTCAACAACAAATTTCTTTAAAACTTTAAAGTTTGTTGCTGATGGTTTAATCAGATAATCCTGAGGTTTGATTGTTTCGGCATCTTCACCAAAAGCAGACTTAAAGAGAATTGAATTTGCCTGGGGTGTTCCCTTTGTTGTGTAAAAATCTTTAGACTGTAGAATAAAGTTTTTTTGATTTAAATTTGCTGGAAAATATACATTTTCAAATCCTGGCGCATATTGCGATTTAATTTTTGTTAAAAACTCTTTTAAAAATAATGTGCTTAGATTTTCAACTTTTTCACCTACAGCATGAGTTTGAATACCAGTAGTTTCAAATGCTAATTGATTTGAGTTACTCAAATAACTGTATGTGGTAATTCCACTAAATCCTCTTATACACCCATCAAAGAAAGTGCTGCCTATGGATGTATATGTGACAATTTCATCATTGACTTTAAATAAACCAAATCTTTCTGGCCAACCGGAAGTATTTTCCACATAAATTGTGGTGTCATTCAGATCAGCAAATTGTGATATAGTTGTGGAATTTGAATTAATTATTTCTGAGGTATAAGTGCCAACCTTCAACAACTGATCAATATTTTTGACAATATTTAAAGGTGAAGAGAAATACTCCTGGGATTCATAATACTGCTTTAAGAACGGTCCAAAGTTTGGATATTCTTCTTGAAGAAAAATTGGGATTTGCCCTTCGACTACAATTTTTGCAGAGGTCCTAGTTTCTATCATATTACCTTGTTATTGATCCGTTAGAAAAACTTGAAGTTCTTGAATAAGAATATCCTGAAGTATCTGTTCCTGAAGAGATTGTATCAGGAATCATAGTTATAGATGTATTATTCATATCAATTTGTAAATATAAATCTTGCAATCCAATAACATCATTTGATTCTGGCACTGCTTCAATTTGAATAATATTTGTTGGATTTGATATTTCGGTTGATACTATATTTAATAGACTTAAAATAATCTCTCCCTTTGAATAATCAATTGTTCCTGTAGATCTTTTAACTATCTGATATTCGGTATCGGATAGTTTCTTAAATACAAAAATTGTTCCTTTTTGATTATTGGATGGATCTGGATAATCTGAGAGATATAAATCTCCAGATATTCCATCTAATTGAAATGCACTCGATTTTATATTAAATGGAGTTTTATTACCACTGACATCATACTTGAGATGAAATGAATTACCAAAACATATTTCATAATCTGCAAAGGTATTTAATACAACTCTCAAATCTCTTCTCATTTTTACAAGAGTTATATTTGAAGTAATAGCAGAATCAACATCATCAATTGCTTTAAGTAATTTGCTATATTTCAATCTGCTACCAAAATTATTCACATCTGCAGATTTTGCATATGTGTTTAAAGAGTTTGTAATATTGGTTCTTAAAGTATCTACAGAATTTGTCAAATTTGAGTTGTAGTATACTGAAGAAGTAATCTCAACGAATAAGTATTTTATATCTGTAATTTGTGGAATAATACCAGCAACTGAATATTTCTTTAAATCCTTGATTATTGATCGTTTAGTATAATCGGAGATATAATTGTAATTTTTGGGTTTGATGGTAATGAATACTTTTCCATATTGTGGTGGAGATAAATCTTCGCCACCAAATGCGGATACAGATTCTGCTTCTGGAAAAATTTTATGCACCAAAGCTTCATAATCACTGGAGGTTACTGCACGATTCTGAGTTGAATATGTGCGAGGTGCATAATTTCTAACTGAAGATGTGCTCTCAATATCATCACCACCAGAAGATGATATTGTTGTTGCTAAATTAGATATGCCAATATTTACGGTTTGTTGATTGTTATCAACTATTTTTCCGGAGAAAGAAAAGGAAGAAACTCCATTTGCAAGTTTTCCATTCGTTACAATGTATGTTGCTGAGATAATATTACCATTTTGAAGATTCTTGCCAAAGGTGCCATCTCCAAACAATACTTCATATCTTTGATCTTCAATTTCTTGAATCAAGAATATGTTGCTTGTAGAATTTACGTTTGAGATATTATCAACTAAATTGTAAGTATATGTCGTTGCATCAGTTGCACTATTTCTTATCTTAACTCTAAGAGTAGAAGTATCAATTCCGTTATTGTTTAATATAAATCTTTGATTGTAAAGTGCTGAATTATATGTAAATGTTTGAGTAATTAAGAATCCTTCATAAATTTGAATATCATTAAAACTAGCAATTCTATTAACAACAGGTACTGTAATATCTTCTGGAATTGAAAATGTATAACTTTCTGATCCAAATACATTTGATACTGCACACACACCTGCTTTGAGTGTCAGTGTAAGAGGTTGTATTGATGCTCCTGATGTATCGACTATAAAAGAAACAAATGCCTTTGAAGAGGTCTTTGACCTAGGTACATAACCAATATTACGTGCAAGAGAGACTACATTTTCTCTGAGAGTTGCACTATCAATAAAAACCTCATTTGCAATCATGTTTGCGTTAAAGGAATTCAAGTAAGTATTGTATGCTAAAATATCGATAATTGCAGATAAATTAGATCCTTCGTAGTCAAAATCAGTAAAATCTGAATTTGCTCTTAGATAATCTTTAATCGAAATCTTAATCTGATCAAAATCTAAATTTGAAAAATTTATCTGTGGCATCTATCGTACCGTCTGGAGTACAAAATTTAATCTTTGTGGAGCAATTGTTGCTCCTACGATATTGTAATCAATTAATACATCATATGAATCCTGATCGAAATCTGGAGTAACATTAATTGTGTTTATTTCAACTCTTGGTTCAAAGTTAGTAATCACATTTCTAATTTCAGACTCAATTGATGATGTAACTCTGGTGTCTAGAATTTCAAATAGAGATGAACTTAATTGTGTACCAAGAAGAGAGTTAAAAGGTCTCTCTCCCATCAGAGTCAAAACTAAATTTCTTAATGATCTATTAATCGCATTTACGTTTGTGAGCGTTAAAATGTCATGAGTAATCGGATGAGCCTTAAAAGAAAGGCTCACATCCTTAAAATACCTAGAAACATTCTCTAATGCCACAAAAATATACAAATACTGACTTATTTATATGCCAAAAATAGGCTCTGTGCCATATTCCCAATCATCATAGTCATCATCATTGCGAATTTTCTCATGAATTTCTTTTTGAATATGAAAATCATGTCTTTTTGGAGTCATATCATCATGATTTATTTCACGAAGCATTCTCGGTGCTCCATAATCAGTAATCAAATGAGTTGTGCCCCATTGACTTTGCATGTAATTTGAGTCTCTGTCTGCTGGTTTTCCCATTTTTTTGCTTCTAATTGGATTTTTTCGAGTTGCTTAGAGAGAAGCGAGCGCCCTTTCTAATTATAAGACTTTAAAGTTAATTATAAGACTTTAAAGTTAATTATAAGACTTAAAAAAAGCACCTAGAAAAACTTCCAGATGCTTTGAGAGATTATTTTCCTTGTCCTCTACGAGGTTTTCGTGCCTTATTTCTGCTTGTATCAGAGTATTTTGTATTCTTCCCATTACCCTGTCGAGTATTTTTGGGATGAGATTCAACACCTGACGACCCACTCAGTGATTTACGATTTGACATAGTTTACCTTAGATGATACGAGTCTTTTCATGTCCCACACGAATTGTAGGATCACACCAAATTTCAAATCCTTTTTCCTTTGCGTCCAAACAGAAGGATACGTCCTCACCACACATATCTTGCACTTCACCAGAATTGAATCTTTGCATCTTTGGAGCAAACCAAGGATATTCAAGATTCTCAAACACACCCTTCTTAATCAAAACCCAACCAAAACCAGTATAATCTACAGTGAAAATCTTCTTACGCTTGGGCATTGATTCCAATGTTTCATGATTCATCACTCCACCGTTATTCTTGAAGTCATCTTCCTCCAACCAATGTGCAACAGAAGTTGTTTGACCATCTTCAGTGCAATACCATCCTGACATAATATCCTTGTCATGATAGACAAGTCGATAAAACTTTTCGGTATCGAAGACAATATCAGAATCAATCCACAACTGATAGTCGTATTCAAGTTTTCCATCCCAAGGTTGTTGATTTGGTCCTCTTAATACATTTGCACCAAGACACTTGCAACGGGCAAAGTTGACCATTGAAGAATAGTCTTGAGAGATTTGTATACTTGCACCAACCTGCACCAAGTCAAAGCACAGTTGCACGAAATTTTTAAGAAAGATATAGGAGCAACCACGGCCTGGAAGACAAAAGACAATTGACTTGCCCTTAATCATTTCCTTTGCAACTTCAATATCAAACTCATCCTTATTCTTTTCTTTTGGCGTATTTGCCAATACAGTGAATCCTTTTGCCATAAAAATGTCAGAGTAACTTTACAATTTTAACGTCTTATTTAGTATTTGTCAATATGATGGATCTTCTTTATATTTGTCTGGGAGTATTTCTAAAATCTCAACAGATTCTAGATCTAAATTCTCCTGTGCGATTTTCTCAAGTAGTTGTTGATATGTCAAACTATGTGCAAGCACCTTCGTGCCGGGACTTGAAGAATATACATGATACAGAGAATTGGTTTTTGACATAAAAAATTTTGAAAAAAAATTTTATAGGGAGATGTTTTCGATAATCAATTTGTCACTCTCAAAGGTATAGTCGAGAATGTCTCCTTCCTGCCATTCGAGAGTTTCTTGCAACTCGGGGGGAATGTAGATGTAATATTCATCTTTTTCCGAATTGTATCTAAATTCTGCAGTGTAATCCATAGGAATATCCGATTTTCAATTTTATATATTCATCTCAGAAATCTTACAAGTGCCACAGCAAAAATAAACAAAAAAATATTCAAAAAATTTTTTGGATATCGAATTATCCATCCTGCTAAAATGACCTTCCAGAAATTCCAATATGGCGGGGATTTTTTTATTTTATAGGGAGTCATATCGAGCTCGCGTTTTCAAAGTTTTATAGCTTAGAAGGACCCATTTTTTTATGAACGCACCGCCGCCCGCCATCAACATCGAAGGGCATCAAATACCTGTCATTCACTGATGCTTACACGCATATAGATTCACGCATAGATTAACACCTCTGCACTGACACTCAGATCATCAAACTCTTCCAATTCCACTGCTCTCACATTATACTGCATATGGCACTGATTGTCAACCTGCATGATACTTTCATAGACTGTGATATCACACACTGGCAATGGCACGAATTCACTTTTGCTCATGATTAGACGTCTAAAGAGTTTAGATAAGTAAGAAACTTGTTTAATACGTGTCTGCCCTTTTCTGGGGACATTCTATCAATTCGCTCCAACACTGATGCTATCTGATCGTGATAATACTCCGGTACTCTGATACGCACTGTGACACCTGGTGTGTGATACTTAGGTTTGAATACCACTGTCACAATTCCTCAGACATATGCTCAAAGACTGATATCAACTCCCCCACACTATCACGTCCTGACTCTTCAAGTTTCTGCATTAGATTTTGCATTGGTATGATAAGTTTAGACGCACGGTGAGTAACACGTATAATACGCATTTCACCAAGATGATTGTATTTAAGTGGTCTCATAGTTTTGTTAACAAAACCCCCCCTTATTTGACGAGTTATGTTAACAAAACTCAAACACCTTGGTATCACTCAACAACGTCATAGTAGATATCACATAACTCACGAAGTTTGTCCTCGGAGTATACAATCAACTGTGCTAGATCTTGTTTGCTTACGGTAATAGGATTATACCCTGCCCACTCAACTAGATCCCTTAGACAGATACTCTCAGCACACTTATCACTCTCAAAAATATCATCGAGTAATTGCACACTTTCTTCTTCGATGCTGCTGATTCTGGTGTAAGTAGTCATTGGAAGGACCTGTGATTGTGTTTACAGTATAACCGAAAGGGATTCTATTGTCAAGGATTTGATGATGCTTGTGGACGGTCTCAGAGGTGTCTCCGAGGTCTTGACATTTCTGGAGAATGCTGATAGAGTGCAGGCTTACATCACCAAAACTATGAGCATTTAATGAGCATTTAATGAGCATTTAATTGCTGCCTTAATCATCAAATAATAATCACTATTTAACACTTACAAATACATTTTTTAACACATTTTATTATATCTTAATTATACCATACATTGCTCAATAATTGATAGTTTAGGTTTCTTCATAGATGTATAAGCAGTAGTCTCATCTTTCACATCTCCACTAATTACCTTTCCTGGTTTCTTATAGTTAATGGGGCGAAAGAATTGTCCACTCTTGGTATCAACAAACCCCCAGACTGTTCTAACTGATTTGCCCTCATTGTAACAGAATATGCGATCACAACAGAGCACAACGCGAATAACATTGGTCTTAAACTTTTCAGTCTCATAATGATAACCTTCAGGTGCAATATGTGGAAACTTAATTCTCATTTGTTTAATGGAGAATTGTAAAATGATTTGAAGACGGTAATTAAAATAATTGTGGTAGCAATTACACCAACTGCACCTAGGTAGGTTACAGCATCGCCAGTGAAGTTGTAGGTTTCGATCATTTGATTTGTTTGAGAGTGAGTGAGTTATATCAGTCCAGAGTAGAAATACCAAGAATAGACTCAATCAGTGGCGACTCGATATAATCGAAACTACTCACATTATCAGCAACGAGTGCATTCAGAATTGAAAGAATCTCTGCACCAGTGTTACCTTGAGCCAGAAGTGAAAGCATTACAGACTTGGGCATAATAACAAAGAAGAGTGTTAGTTAGTGTGTGAACAGTAAATGTCTATTAGAGGGCGCATCTCATTCCCTTGGTGTTATCCCAGACGCATAGAGGAGAAGAAAGGAACAACTGTTAATTGACCGTTGCCAGTATACAGTTTGGTGAACCAAGTGTATGCCTTTTGAAATACACTTTCACCAGGCAATCCATGCACCTGAAGAATAGCATTCAGACGAGACTTAGTGGTGTTTGATTGCCAACCACCATCATAAAGACGAATGAAACCATCACCTACCTCTGCAATCTTGTTACGATGCAGATACACATAAGAAACCCCATTGATATACAGAACTTCAGTATTTGCATTCTTCCAATTCACTTTGTTTGTGATAGCAGCATTCATTTGGGATTCGATCTTACGCATTTGATCTCCTTTTGGTGGTTTTCGTAATCATAGCACGGATTGAAGGGGTTTGGGAGTGTTATGTGCCAGTTCAGAAAGTGGTCAAGCAGACATCTTGATATACTGTTTCAGAATGTTTCTGATGTCATCAGTGCTGATACACTTTCTATCCTTAGTGTAAAATTCTACGTTCACATCCACACCAGAACGACTATCAATGGTTGTAGATTTGATCTGAACAAACTCCGAAGTCATAACAGGCAGGAATTGCTCAATCAACCAATCATAGACTTCACTGTTACCATTAGATTCTTCAGTGTCACATTCAATCAGAATGTTGCTGCCGACTTGACGAACATACTCACCGAACTCTATTTCCCCATAATACTCGAAGATAAAGTTTTCTTCTTTCACGCAACTCTCAGAGAGTGCATCCAGATAAGATAGCAAATTGAAATCATCCACCACAGTCAGAGTAGCAGTGGAAACAAATTGGGTGAAGGACATGAGAGGTATCGGGTTGGTTGATTACTCCGTAATCATAGCACGGGAAAGGGTCGTTTGGGGATGTTATGTGCCACCCCTACAACCGGCACATCACTATACTGTCTCATTCACTTCTAGGTCATTATCGGCAAACCATTCTTCACCATAACCTTCAACAATCTCTGTTGCCAGTTCTTCATTAGTATAGTCGGTGAGATTTTCTACAAGAGTATCATAAACAAATCGTTCCATTGATTTGCAATCCATTCCATCTAGAATGGTTTGAGCATAAGAATCAATGACGGAATCACGGTCTTTGAAGTTCATTTGATTTCCTTTTGGTGGTTTTCTTGATTACCTTAGTAATATAGCAGCACCCTGTCCCGCATGGGCGATTTAGTGGACAGTTGCTCAACTGGCACAAGGCATCAGTTACCATTCTCCTCGTTGAATCATAATCTTTTTGATCTCGCCATAAATGAACTGACGAAGTTTAGCATCTGTGGTATGCTCAAAAGCATAATGAAGGCGATTCAAATACTCATTCTGTGTCACACCTATGTTACCATTACCACCAAGATCATTGAGTGAAGAACCTGCCTTAGATTTGGGTCGCCCAAAGTTACCTGTCACATTACCAGATGTTCTCAGTTTAGGGCGAATCTTTGAAAGGTTGGAGTAAGTCATCAGGGAAGAATAGAGAAAGAACCACAGAATTTGCGAACCCATTGAAGAGTTTCCCGGTAAGATGTACGGGGTTTGGACATTACCATCGACACATCTTTGTGAGGATTGTATGCAATCGCAACATAGAGATTGCCGCAGTCAGCATCACCAAGTTGCTGAATCCACATCTGGTTGACTTTACCTTCCTTCCAATCTGTGTGATAGTGAAAGACTTGATCCATTTGAGTTGGTTTTGATTACCTAGGTAATATAGGGCAGATCAGACCCCTTTAGGTGATTTAGTGGACAGTTTCAAAACTGGCACATGATGTTACTGAGTGGATGTAAGATTTGGAATAAAGATCCATTCATACTCTCCATTCTCTGGATCTACACTATCAACAATCCATTCAGAATAAAGTGCTGCAACAGTGGCAGAATCATCTTGTTGAGCAAAGTATTCAAGGCGGGCAATAAGTGTCTCACCCAGAGCATCAATCAGGAATTGTTTGTTCATTTTGTTTCTTTTGGTTTGGTGTCAATCAGTGATGTCAAACTCATAATCACCTGTCTCATTTCTATCAAACCCAGAGGTATATTCTTCTTCAACTTTACGATGAACTTCTTCGAGTGCTTCTACAAGGTCACCATAAGTTTCACCAGTGATATTGATGCGAAGATGTTTGCGAGTGGTAGTCATTTTGTTTCTTTTGGTTTGATGTCAATGAGTTGATCAAGTATTGTGCCTAATGTTTCTCTTACTTGTTCATTACAAAATGAGGCACAAGTGTATGCATCATAGGTTCTGCGATACAATTCATTCCAGTCAGTGAGTGTCATTTTACAGAGTAAGATGCAACAGAGGAAGGAATGCCAGACAGTGCTAATGAACTGTTACGATCATCGGCATAGTCATTAGCAGAGTCTTCGGAATAGAAAGGACCGATATACTCAGGAGAATCAAGTGCATCGGAGACAAAAGAAACAATCCAAAATTCTTTCATTTTTGGTTGGTTTTGATTACCTAGGTAATATAGGGCAGATCAGACCCCAGTGGGCGATTTAGTGGACAGTTTCAAAACTGGCACAACGGTGTAAAGTATTATGTAAAATATATGCTAGTCTCCGTTTTCTTGTGCTCATTGATATACTTTCGTGCAGAACTTTCAGTCTTACATAATCTCAACTGTTGCCCCTTGTGTAGTATCATTAGCTGCTGCCCAAATGGTACAGCAGCATACTCACCTTGATTAACCAGAAATCCATCGCTCATAAGTTACACTTTCCAAAAAATCGGTGATTCTATTTGTGGTGGATGATCTATCCTACCCTTGTGGTAGAATCTTCAAAAAATCAGGTTTTGACCCCAGTGGTAAACTGGGGTCTCACTGTGTCCCATTTGAGATTTACCGGGTCACGGTGCTGATTGCTGCTTCCCCTTTCTCAAAGATAGTATCAATAACTGTCTGAACTGATCGGGCAGTAGCAATACCTACCTTAGAGTACACTGGAATACACACAAGACCAAACGATTTGGTATAAGAATCCAGAGCACCAGGTTGAATAGCACCAGAGCGTAACTTAGTGGCATCATCGTGATGCAAACGAATCACCCGTCCGATAGTCTGCGAAATGGAAATAAAGTCCATGTTCCGCATAAACAAGACAGCTTCCAATCCTGATACATTGATGCCCTCAGATAGAATGCTGTGATGTAACACAACGAACTTCTTAGAGTTATCCTTGCCCCAGGCACTTAGGGTGTCAAAGAATACCTCACGATTGACCTTCTGACCATCAATCACTGCACCGGTCTTGGCAGTAATGAACATCCAAGAATAACCACGGGATTCTAACTCAGAGCAGAAGTCAGTTTCTGATACCAGAGACACAATCTGCTTGGTGCTCTTGGCACAAATCAGAATCTTACCCACTTCATTGTCATCAATCGTGCCGAGCATATTCTCTGCATCCCGGTCAAAGTTGGTCTGCTTGCCTGTCACCATCTCCAGTTGCTTGACGATAACCTTGGGAGGCACAATGTACCCACCAGCAATCAACTCAGGAGCAGGAACTTTGCAGATAACCTGACCGTAAACAGCAGCATCATTCATTCCTGGTTTACCCATAGCAAGTGAATGTTTGGGAGTCGCAGTAAAGAAGTAGCAACGACTTGCATTGGCAGCATAATGCTCCGTTGCAGGAAAGAAGTTACGCTTGACGCTGTTATGTGCCTCATCAAAGTAGATCGTATCTACGTCAACCTCGGCATCAACCAGACGCTGCAAAGAGTTGTAGGTAGTGACAATCAGTTTGTGTCCTTGATTGTCACTGACCCACTGCTGAATGTCACTGATGCGAGTAGAAGATTCGTGATGAGTTTCTCCACTGTGTATATGAAATACAGCAGCATTGGTGATAAACTCAAGGAACTCACTTGACAGTTGCTCTGCAAGCAGAATACGGGGAGCAACAACAACAATAGTCTGTGGAGTTTCAGACTGCAACTGACGCAGACAATCATAGATCATCTTGAGAGTTTTACCGCCGCCGGTAGGAACAATGATTTGACCTTTGCTGTGCTGTTGCATAGCATCAGTGCCACGAACTTGGTGAGGACGGAGTTGAAACTGCATTGAATCTCGATTGATTACTTGGGTAATATAGAGCATTCCAAACCCCTTTGGGCGATTTAGTGGACACTTAAATGATTGGCACAAGAGTTACCAATCTTTGGGCAAATTGAAATTGTTGTAACTAAATTCCCTACGATTTACGAGTTTGAAAGTGCCGAATTGATTGGTCATAACATAACCCTCGTGAGTCGATTCTTTTTTGTCAATGAAGCATCGCACATTATCATCGGCAATGACATTTTCCATCAGCAATTCCTTAATTTTTGCAATCAAGTTGTAGAGACGAAATAGGCGAGCATCACAATCAGTATCCATCGCAAGTTTCCAAGGATTGAGTTTCTCACCCCGACGAATATATGAGTTAATGGTTATCTTTGCCTGTGCTGCTTGCTTAGCATCAGGAAAGGAAATAAATCGAGTCAGTAACTTTGCAGCAACACACAGTAGTTGAACTCTAACAGAGTGCATAAAGATGTCAGCATCCACACTCAGAAACTTAACTTTCTCGGCAGAAAGTGCAGGCACTTCAAAGTGTGCCACTGCATCCTTTAGATTGTCACCAGTGTAGGAAGTATGAGCAGCAAAGATGAAATCTTCTTGAACAATTGAGTCGAATTGATATTCAATCGTGTTTGGTTTGTAGAAGTCATTACCACCAAATCCAATGAAATCACCTTGAACAACTCCAGCAATTCTAGGCAGACACTGATAGGCAACGTGAAGAATCTCTGCTACTTTACCATCGTGATTTTGTGCAATATCAAAGTGGTTGTAGTTAATCTTGATTTTCTTTTTGTTGAAAACAGACTTAGTGCCAACAAAAAACTTACCATTTTCAGGATTACTACCGAAGATAATTGCAGGTGCTCCATCATACTTTACAGTGAGTTTGCTATTCTTTTGTGCAAGAAAGTTGATTACATTTAGAGCACTATCTTTGCCCAACAAAATGGAATCTTCAGGATGCTCAAGGTGTTTGTTTTTCATACATTCAATATAGACCACTTTAGACCCCAGTGGGCGATTTAGTGGACAGTTTCAAAACTGGCACATACAAAAAAGGGGGAGAATTGCATCCCCCCAATGTTATTCAGTTGTCACATATCAAAACTCTATTACATTCTCATTATCAGCATTATCTTCAACCAATGAATCAAGAATTTCAAGAATCTCAGAAGCAGTATTGGCAGCACTGAGAAGAGAAATCATCACACTAACAGACATAATCAAAAAGGAAATAAAGGTCAAGGTGTGTAACTTTTAGGGCAAACACATTCCCATCAATTAAAGATTATTTGCTTGATTTACAAAATCTTTGGCATCACAGACAGTCTTAAACTGTGCAATAGATTCCATGATTTCAACAACACCACAAGGAATAAGTTTACGAAGATTGTAACCACCATCATCAATGTTGGTGAAGATTTCACCAATCAAATCACCGTCTTGGTAGATATACTCTTGATACCAAACCAATTCTTGAAGATTGCGCTTGTAGGTGATGGTCATAATCAATAATCGTAGTTGGCGTTAATGTATTCGTCAATGTTAAACTTATTTTCATCGTCTAAATCACGCATCTCGGGAATATCAAAGATCTCACCGGGAGCGTCATAAATCTCACTCCAAAAAGTGTCTTCCATGTGATTTTCTTGATTACCTAGGTAATATAGTCTATTTTAGACCCCAGTGGGCGATTTAGTGGACAGTCTGCCAGCTGGCACATTGTTAGCAGTCATAAACCTTTTCTTCCACAAGTAGATTTTTGAGTTGAGTGATTTCTCTCTCATGCTCAACAATTTTACTCTCAAGGTAATCAATTCGTTTTTGATGTTGCTGACGAAGTTCAGACAGCAATTCATTCAGATGCACTACATTAGAAGTTGTCATAATCAGGTGGTAAAGGATTCAACAATGCGGGAAGATTCATCATTTGCAAGTGCAAACTTTTGTGCTTTGATTACATTTTCACGAAGTTTTCCAAAACATTCTTCATATCCTTCATATTGATATGAATTGGAAATTAAATTAAAACATTCGTCATCATTATCAGCAATCACATTCCAGATTCCTCCATATTCCGAACTTGGAAATCCGATTGCGTGATCTACGATGTAAAGAAACTTGCTTGCCATTGTTTGTTGTAAATTACCTCTTAATTTTAGTAGATTGAGTCGTTTTCGTCAAGTCCGGCAACAATTAAAGCAAGTCCACTGGTTAATGCAAATCCAACACCAATTCCAAGTAGAAAAATCATTGCGATACCTTGATTTCCTCAACAGAACTATAAAGTTTATTATACAAAGAAGGAAGTGATATACCAGTTCTATTGTGAATAATATCCTCATTTCCTGTATCAATCAATTGAAGTGCTTCCATTAGCACTTCCATCTCATCAATCGTTAGTCTCACAAAATCCTCAGTCACTTTACAATCCTCCAATTTGCATCATTGTTTTTATCAATCCAGAAAAAGTAGCACTTATTGATGGATGCAAGAAACAGAGATTTATCTGTCTCTTGCTCTACTACACAGGAGTGTAGTTTATCCATCGTATTGGCAAATCTGTTCTTTGCCTTGTTAGAAACTGGTTCGACAGTCACAAACTTTGGTTTTTCTTTCATACAGCAACAGCAACAGGAATGTTTACTTGATAAGGAACAGGACCGTGCAAATCATAACATATCCATTCACCACATTGAGTAAACAGATAGGCATATTCTTCGCCATCATTCAGATATTGAGTGAGGCAAGAATCAAGGCGAGGAGGACAATCTTCGCCCCTGGAAGAATAATACAAAGGACCAGTGGCAGGCAGAGTTTCATTATTCCAACCTGCATTAGTCCATAGGGCACTAATATCGCCCCCATCAATCAATTCAGATGCTTTCTCATAGGAATTGAAGTGTTCTACAAGTTTTACACCATTGAAGTCAGGATAAGAGTCATAATGACAATACACTGACAGAATATAACCATCAGCGAGTTGAATACCGATTCTTCCTCTTGTCGCCATTTGAGTTGTTTGTTTTGATTACCTTGTTATTATAGGGCATCTACCAGAGCATTTGACTGCTCAGTGGACAGTTTCAAAACTGGCACACTATCACTCTTACCTTCAAGACTTCTTACAAACAATTCAGTAAACTTTTCCATCTTACTTGGATGAACCTGACTCGGATTCAAGTTAATTGCCTCCCTCAAAGAATTCATTTCCTTCCATTCTTCTGAAGTAAGTTGTGCCGTTCCTGTTTTTGCGAGAGTCATAATTCTTTGATGATCTGTTAGCATTCTAACACAATATCTATAATAATGAAGAATTCTTAAGGTTTTCTAAATCTTTTTTCCATTCTTTAGATTCTCTTTCTTGATACTCTGTGTATAAAGAATTGTGAATATCCATAAGTCCATCAATCCAAAATGCCTGTGGATATAAACCAAGAGTAGATTGAAGTCCCCGATGAGAAATTCCTTCGCGCTCTGCCTTACATATAATATGGCAAAGTGCTTCTACTGCCTTATACTTATCATCTTCTGATAGATTGTAATACCATCCAACAGATTTATCAATACTATCTTTATGTGCTTGTGCAAGTTCTTCTCGCATCTTTACCATTTCTGGTGAGTTTAATGTTTCACGTAAAGTATTTGGTTTTGATAGTTCCTCTTGAAACTTAGGAGTATCAATCAGTTCTCCAGTGCTCATTTCATTTTCCATAAGGATTTTCGTCTCCTTCGTATTTTTTCATCATACCTTCAACCTTATCCAGAAACTTATCAGTTTGAATAAGTTGATCTAACTTGGAAATCATATCTGCAATCACACAAGAAACATAAGGGGATTCTTGACGAGCTGCAAATGCAAGTGCATTTCTTAAATGAGATTCTGCTTCTCGTAAACTTTCGGTAACAGATTGTGATAATGCCATATCAGCATCCCTCAGAAGTTAGAATCCAAAAACCATCATCGGTCATTGTATAACCAGCAGCAACCATTTCATCATAAGTATTTGCTTTTCTCTCAAACTTTTTGAGAAGATAAGATCCATCACCTTGATCATACCATTCAACCAGATCACCTTCCTTTAGATTTGCTGCTTCCAGTAAATCATCGGGAAAAGTAACAACATAATCTTCCAAGTCATCACTCACTTCAACAGGAAGAACCCACTTCTTTACTTTATCTTTTACTTCAGTAGCATTAACATGTCCAACACCATTACCATTCAGCAATGCAAGAAGTTCATATGCCTGCGACGTTTTATGTTTATAGGTATAATAGTTGTCCTCAACAACACCTTTAATCACATCATAGATTTCTTGTGGTGTTGCTTCTGCTGCACCCATTGCGTCATACAGAAAGTTTTCAAGTTGTTTTAGTGAATATTTTTTGTAATTAGTCATTTTCCTTCAGTGCGAGTTGGATTGCTTCTATCATCATAGCAGAAATTTCTTCTGATGTCTTGCCATTCAAAAAAGACCACTTCTGATCGTTCTTATCCCATTCCATCAGGAATGTGCCATCAGAATTCTCAGTGATTGATAACGAATCTTTTTGATTTTCCATATTTTACATTATAAGGTTTTTGATTTCAGTGTATGTATGTATTATAGCATAATTTTTAGACAAAAGCATTACCCTTGTGCCAGTTTATTTACCGTCGCCCACTACGAGGTCTTCAAGTTGTTTGATTCGGGATTCTAAAAAATCTACGATATTTGCAATACGATAGATTTCATTAGTATTTGCTATATTTTCTTCTTCTAAGATAGAAAGTCGTTCTTCTATGGTTTTTTTGTATATCATTACTTATAATCCATTTGCTCATATCCAGATACT
>Ga0214917_10000444_pt1 | contig 53995 bp, 95 predicted proteins | sample LL_1208_BB_MetaG_FD_177983 | JGI IMG/M metagenome (GOLD analysis project Ga0214917, IMG submission 177983) | Freshwater microbial communities from Lake Lanier, Atlanta, Georgia, United States - LL_1208_BB | ecosystem: Environmental > Aquatic > Freshwater > Lake | place: USA: Georgia | collected... | reverse complement strand
GTCGTGGAGGAGATGTTCCAACGTTGGCCCACGCCGCAGTCGCTTGCAGCAGCACCGGACGCCGATCTCGAGGATCTCATCCGACCGCTCGGCATGCAGCGGAAGCGCACGCAGACTCTCAAGCGGATGTCAGCCGAGTATGCAGCAGGTGGGTGGAAGCGGGCGAAGGAGCTCCACGGCATCGGTAAGTACGGTGATGACGCTTACAGGATTTTCATCCTCGGCGACTGGCGCGCTGTGCAACCGAACGATCACGCTCTTAACGATTATCACGAGCATCTGAGGAAGACTCTCGGGATGGAGGTGGCGAATGCCTGAGGGTCCTGAATGTAAGCTCGCCGCTGAGGGACTCGCTCGAGCCCTCACCGATCGAACGATCACCGGATTCCAGATCCTGTCAGGTCGCTACGCCAAGAAGCCATTCGAGGGTTACGATCAGCTTGTCTCCGAGCTGCCCAAACGGGTTGTCGGTGCTGGGTGCCATGGCAAGTTCATCTACATCCTGCTCGACGGGGGTGACTCGTCCCTGTGGTCGACCCTGGGCATGACGGGTCATTGGTCCAGAAGCGCATCGCGCCACGCCAGGGTTCGTCTGAGCCTCGATGATGGGACGGACGTATACTACAATGATACCCGGAACTTCGGGACTCTGAAGTGGTCCCAGGGCCGACGGAGGCTAGCTGCGAAGTTGAAGACCCTGGGCCCAGACATGCTGTCCGAGGACGTGAGCCATGAGCGGTTCCAGGCTGCTCTTCTCCGAAAGCCGAAGTGGACCCTGGCTCAGGCGCTCATGGATCAGGGTGTGATCGCAGGTGTCGGCAACTACGTGAAGGCTGACTCGCTCTGGCTCGCTCGGCTCTCTCCACATCGTAAGGTCGACTCACTGAGCTCTGAAGAGTTCGAGGCTCTCAACGATAGCATCAAGAGAGTGCTGAAAGACTCATACCAGTCTCAGGGGGCAACAATCAAATCATATAAGGACTTTGATGATAATGAGGGTAGTTACGGAGAAGCTTTTCTCTGCTACGGAAGAATGAAAGACGAGGACGGAGAAGAGGTGATCAGGGAGGAGACACTCGACGGTCGAACCACCTGGTGGGTGCCGACTCGTCAGACTTAACCTATAAACTTCTGAACCAGCAGCTATAATCTCAAAGGAGACAGACAAATGGACAATTCAGTTACTCTTTCGGACCAGGCCATCGTTCGGATCGTAGATCTTCTTCAGCTTGCCCTCCTGACAGGGACCGACATCATCGACAACCTCAGGACTCTTCGACTGACGGTCGACGGTAGCAAGCTCACTATCAGTGAGTCTGACAATCAGGCTTTTGTTGAGGCTCTGAACCGTCTCTCGGAAAAGGCTGACGAGCTCGCTGCCGAGGGCATGCGGAATGCAGAAGTCAACTGACAAGCTCGAGAGCATGTTCGAGCTCCGCGAGGAGTTCATGCAGCTCCTCTGCCATCGCTTCGAGGGTTACTACCCTCAGTGGCCGATCGATCTCTCGACGAAGCAGTCCCAGACGCTTGTCCGCGATGTGACCCTTCGAGGAGTGGAGGAGATGTTCGAGGCCCTTCAGGAGCTGAAGAACGCAAAGCCCCATCGTCAGACCGATGTTCCCCATCTCGATCGGGAAGCGTTCCTTGAGGAGATCGTTGACGCTATGAAGTACTTCTTCACGACGATGAAGCTCGTGGGGGTGACTCCTGAGGAGCTGCATGAGGCTTACCTCAAGAAACACGAGAAAATCTGCCAAAGATTAAAAGACGGGTACTGAATGACAGCAAGGGACCGATGATTCGGTCCCTTGTCATATTTATGCCTGAATGTCGAAGCAGATTGATAGACGCGAAGTCGATAAGAAAGATTTCGTCGTAGTTAAAGACAAACGCACGTTGGACGTCACGAAGGTGATCGCTCCGCACGAGCTCCAGATCGGTCTGGAGGGTTATAAGCGTGCGTCTTTAAGAATCGAGGGTGACGAGTACATTACGGGTCGTCTGACGATCGGCGATGGATGCAAGGGGGCTCTACGGCTCTTCGATGGGACATCGGCCATCAAGGCGGGAACAGGCACCCTCGTCGTTACCTCCTCCGATGGAAGCGCGACGGTCTCCGTGGATCCGAGCTATATCGCGACCCAGCAAGCGGGTGTGACCGTCGGGCAAAACAGCGGTCTCGCCTCGACTGTCGACCCCAACGGTCTGCTCTCACTCAGCATCGACTCAGGGTACCTACCATCGAAGATCCTACAAGGTAATGGGATCCAGATAAGCAACAACAACGGCATCCTGACGATCTCTGCGACCGGTGGTCAGAGCGAGACGGTGTTCCAGAATGATCTCGTGGTGAGCCTTTCGGGTGGTAAGACATTCGGTCGCTATGCGTCGGGCGACACCATCCCCGCGACTGGGAAGACGGCGGCCGAGGTCCTTGCGCTCGCGACGGTGGAGCCCATTAACCCGACGGTGGGTCTGACGTCATCCACGACGATCTCATTCAACCAGACAAACATCAGCAACGTCGTCAACTTCTCACACACCATCAACAGCCTGAATGCCACGGTCGCCACCACCGTCCTCGAATGGCGCCGCGGTGGTGCAGGTGGGTGGACAACGCTCAGCACCTCGACCTCGGCGGCCTCCAGCTTCACACATACCCTAACCGACGCGGCATTCAATACCGCCGCCTTCAACTATCGCTACACGGTCACCGACTCCGTCGGGGCGACCGCGACAGCGACCCTAAACCTGACCCCAGCTGCTTATCAAGCTCCGACGATCTCGCTCTCGGTTGCAGGAGCGTCCCTGGCGCAGATTGAATCCAATCTCAAACGTGAGAAGGGCAACGTAAGCTCCAACCTCACAGGCACCATCACACGTCTCAGCCCGCTGGTGAATCTCGTGAGCTACGTGCTGCAGTATTCGACAGACGGGAGCACGTGGATCAACCTGAACGTGAATCCGGTTTCGATCGGTCCCGGCAGCTCTAATATCACGTTGTTCAACCACAACAATCAGGAGCTGAAGTCATCGACGTCCATCCGCTATCGTGTGCGAGTGATCGATACCTACCAGCAGCATCTCGCTTCCACGGGAGTGACGAGCGCGGTGACCGTCGTATCGTTCCTGAACCTCATCTTCTACGGATCGGTCGGACAGGCACCGCAGAATTCGAATGATGTGAGAGCTCTGCAGGATAAGATCTTCACCGACGGCAGCAATCCTTTCTCGATCAACACCGGCACGACAAACAGGATTTTCTCGTTCGCACTACCAGCCGGAACAGGATTGACCTCTGTCATCGATGTGGATGCCCTGAACGCCAACATCACCACTAGTTACGTGAAGTCGACTTTCAATGTCCTCGACGCGAGCGCGACGGCAACTTCCTATGATGTCTATACGATGATTAACGCTGAACCCTACAGTCCGAACAGCCATGAGCATCGAGTGACGAGATCATGAGCGCTCTCGTTCCATATGCTGGATTGCAGCTTCCATATGGGTTACAACCCGTCAACCCAGCTCCTGTCGACGCGTGGTCGGGGCCATACACCGGTGCCACCGCATCTGCTGCGAAGGCCGCCGCGGTCGCTGCGATCCCAGCGGGTGTTCGTTTTCAGTCGATGGAGGTTCGCCTCATCGTCGGCGGGGTCTCGAAGAAGTACTGGTTTCGCGATGGAACTGGTGACAACGATCTGGTGGAATTCGCGTCCGGAGGTAACCTCGATCCAACGGGACTAGCCCAGCTGTCAGGTGCGACCTTCACGGGCCCTGTCGTCGCGACAGCTGGACTGAGCGGATCATTAACGACCCTGTCTGACGGGTCCACACCCTACCTCGTCGGGGGCGAGGGCGTCCTGGTTTCGACAGGTTCAAACGGGCAGGTCCAGGTCGCGCTTGCAAATCCAGCTCGTTCAGGCACGGTGACCGATCTCGTCCTCAATGCTGAACCCATCGGCGCCCGTGACGGTGTTAATACGATCTTCACCCTGCCCGATGCGTCGATCGATGCAGGTACCCTCATGCTGTGGCTGAACGGCCAGCTCCTGACCCTGGGGTCGGATTTCTCCCTGAACGGAAACATCGTCACGTTGATCAACGACATCGCACCAGTTCAAACCGATGTGCTCAGGGCGATGTACTCGCGGCAGGTTTCAACGAAGCTCTTCGCTCTCGCTGTTGAGCCAGCCAGCATCACCATCGTAAACAATGAGGTCACGGGCCTGACGTTACCGCAGGACCCCGATCCTGCGAGCTCCCTCATGCTGTTTCTGAACGGGCAGCTGCTCACCCAGGGACAGGATCATGACTACTCTCTGTCCGGTGGCATTGTTACTTTTGCACGTAGCCTGCTGGTATCCGACATCATCAGGGCAACGTATTCTTACGTCACATAATTTTTTCAATGAACATATTTGCAAGTAATGGGATCAATATTTAGCAAACAGTAAAGGCAGGACGGAGCAGAATCATGCAGAGTTACACGACATCAGATCTGGCGATGGCAGCATTTCTCAAGCTGAGGGGCAGGAAGCTGCTCAGCGCGGGGAAAGGACAGGGGGGAAAGTTCAGGTTCGAATTCGAGGACGGCGACAGCGGCTGCGCTGCGCTCGCGCTGGAGTTCGTGAACGGTGAATTCAGCGCGTATGATGCTCAGGTACGGGCTCTCAAGAAGGCCCTTTACGGTGCGTGATAGTGATCAGCACGCTGGTTTAGAGAAACGTTAATTTTTTTTCGATTTTTTTGCGTTAATTTTCGTTAATTTACGTTTCGAGTATAAGTATATTCGAAGGCAGGATCCCATGCGCACGGCGCACCGATCCCGACGCCTGTTCCGTTTGATTAGAGATCGTGATCAACTTCCCCAATGGTGGCGGAAATGATCGCATGTTTGTGTATTTCTCTAACTAAAGGAAAGAAAAAATGGCTGACAAAGCATACAGCGCCGTTTCAGGCTCAATGACCAAGATCCGCGCCGAGCAGATCAAGGCTGAGGACGGCTCACTCATCACTCTCGCCGGCGAGCTCGCCGCGATCAAGGGCCAGATTGCCGACATCATCGGCGAGGGCGTCACCTATAAGGAAGAGGTCCCCGATCTCGTCCAGCTCAAGGATCTCGCCGTTCACCTCGACGCCGAGACCAGCGCCACCACCCTTAATGTTCTCAAGGCTCTGAGCGCCTCGAACGGCGTCACCGCTGCCTCGTTCACCGCAGACGGAACGGCCCAGGTCGGTCACGCGAAGGTCCTCGACCTCAACGCTGCCGCCGGTGCCCTTGTCTTCGCGGACGGCGACGGCGACCTCGACAACGACGCTGGTCTTGTCTACGACGCTGCAGCCGACAAGCTCTCGGTCGTCGGAATCGTCAGCGGCTCAGGCGCCCTCCAGGGCGCTTCCGTCGCGGTCGACGGCGCAGCGACGATTGGAAACGGCATGACTGTCAACGGCGCTGTCGCTGACTTCAACGCCGGTATCACCGCCAACGAGATCAAGATCGACGGTGACGTGGCTGGTAACCTCTACCTCGTCGGTGCATCCAACGAGATCGCGGACACCTCGAGCCTCACCTACGTCAGCAGCAAGCTCGCCGTCACGGGCGTCATCAGCGGTTCGGGAGCCCTCCAGGGTGCATCGCTCGCCGTTGACGGCGCAGCCACGGCCGGCTCGGTCAAGATCAGCGGTGATCAGCAGTTCCGTCTCTACGTCGTTGACACCGACGCGAACGGCAACGTGATGAAGGATGAGGCAAACCTCAGCTTCAACGGCTCGACGCTCTTCGTCACCGGCGCTGCGAACATCTCCCAGGCCCTCGACGTGGGCGGAAACCTCACCGCTGTCACCGGCACGTTCTCCGGTAACCTCACGGTCGCGGGTGACCTCACTGTCAACGGAACAACCACAACGGTGAACTCAACGACCCTCACGGTCGATGACAAGAACGTCGAGCTCGGTTCTGTCGCTACCCCGACAGACGTGACCGCAGCTGGCGGCGGTATCACCCTCAAGGGAGCCACCGACAAGACCATCATCTGGAACAACTCCGCAGCTGGCTGGGAGTTCAACCAGGCCGTCAGCGGTTCCGGTAACGCCCGCTTCGCAGGAACGGTCTCCGCTCCTGAGATGAAGATCGACGGTGACGTGGCCCAGCGCCTCTACATCGTCGGTGCGTCCAACGAGATCAAGGATGAGGCGAGCCTCACCTTCGACGGCAGCAAGCTCTCGGTCGTCGGAATCGTCAGCGGCTCAGGCGCCCTTCAGGGTGCTTCCGTCGCGGTTGACGGTGCGGCCTCTGTCGGCGGCACTCTCGGCGTGACCGGTGCGGCGACCCTCAGCAGCACCCTCGGCGTGACCGGCATTGCGACCTTCTCCGCCGCAGTGACGGGCTCCGCTGGTCTCAAGATCAGCGCCGGCCTTGCTGACTTCGACGCGGGCGTTGCGGCGAACGAGATCAAGATCGATGGCGACGTCACTGGGTCACTCTACGTCGTCGGTGCTGACGGCGCGATCAAGGACGAAGCGGGTCTAAACTACAACTTCGCCAATCTGCTGACCGTGTCCGGTACGATCCGCCCATCACACGGCAGCGTGTGGGATCTCGGCTCTGTGGCGCGTCGCTGGGATGAGATCTTCGCGGTGCGCGCGGACCTCATCGGTGCTGTCACGCTGACCGGTTCGATCGACCAGAGAGTCGAGAAGAAGAACAGCGGCGACCTCATCATGGCTAACGAGGTTGCTGATCTCGTCTTCGACGACTCACGTCGCGCTGGTACGTCCCTCGCTGGATACGTCAAGGGCATCAAGCTCGCGAATGCCGGTGAATGGGCAACCTTCTCCGGATCGTACGCGGGTGTTGACTCCATCCTCGGCGCGTTCAACAGAATCGCAGAGGGCGGTGGCGCCGAGAAGGCGTTCTTCGTCGCGACCGGCAGCGTTGCAGCCGAGACCGCGGTCAACGTCAGCGCCGGAACCGGTATGGCTGACCTGACCTTCTCGGGTCTCACCGTGGACAACTCCATGGTGTTCTTCAACGGCCAGCTCCTCCGTTCAGGTTCCGTGGCGGCCCTCGCAGCCCCTGCCTCCGCCGACTACTCGTTCGACGGTGGCAAGGCTGGCGTGAAGTTCTCCTTCGCGATCGAGTCTGGCGACCAGCTCGTGGTCCAGAAGCTGTAATAGCTTCTGACCCGTAGGGTCAAGCTGGGGGCGGTCTCGCAAGGGGCCGCCCCCTTTTCCTTTTACTGACCATCTCTCGTGATAAGATTGATCATGACACAGGAAGAGTTTATCAGAATCTCACACTCCTCACAGGAGATCATCAAGCTCGCGGATGAGCTTATCTCCAAGCTGACGACAAATCAACCCATGATAGAGGAGCGTAGGGTTTCAAACGCTGCGACGTCCGCGATGACCAACGAGATTGCGAACCTGGTGAACGGGCTGCTCGCTGAGCTGAGGGCTTCCGAGGGAACCGCGGAGCAGAAGCTCGGTCGTGTCATGGATTTCCTGGGATCACTCGTCTCGTCCATGCAGTCATCGCAGCGAGCTTCCGAGGATGAGCTCGTCAGGCTCGCTGCGACGCAGGACGGCATGCGTCGAGCTCTGGAGGCAGTCCGAGAGACGGGGGTAATGAGAACACAGGAGCTGGCTCGAATTGAAGCTCTATCCCAGCGGGACAATCCAGAAGCGCGGAGATCGATCGGAGATCGTCCTGAAACTGTCGCTACGAAGAGGAATGCGAAGAGCCTGAAGCAAGATCGCGAAGCCGGAAATACTTAGCATCGAGGTGCAATGATGCTAGGTACAGGTATTCTTATTACGATCGCGTCGACTTACATTTCAGGTATGATCCTCAGCGCTTCGTATCGCATGCTGAGGATGTCAGAGCTTAAAACCATGCATGACTCCACAAGGGTCAAGGACACCAAGAACGACTGCGTCGCTCTCGCGAGATATCACTCCCAGGAGCTCAAGCACGTCTGGGCGTGGCCCGCAGCCCTACTTGACACGAAGGCTCTGACCTGGCTCCGTGAGTTGGATAAGAAGTGAATCAAGCAGGCGATCGACGGCTGAAAAAGCTCTCCCTGAAGATCAGCTACCTGCGCGAGGAGCTGTACGATCTTGAGGAGGAGTTCGATCGTCGAGGGTGGCAGCTCCAACGTGCTGTGATGGAGCTCCTTGCCCGATCGGGTGACCTCCTTCCCTCACGTCCAACAGCAACGCCTGAGCCGACTGTCACGCCCACGACAGAGGATGAACCGGAGTCCGCTCCACAGCAACCTGCGTGGCAACGTAAACTCTTCAGGAAGATCTCCTCCAAGACCCACCCTGATGCACTCCTTCGTGAGGAGCTCAGCGAACGTGAGCAGGTTGAGCGCGCAAAGATGTTTCAGGACGCGCACAAGGCGCTGCAGAAGGGAGACGGAGGCCGGCTAGTTGAGATCGCAGCCGAGCTCGATATCGACATCGAGGACGCGCCGATGGAGGAACACATCAACTCCATGGAGCGTCTCTCCGGGCAGCTCGAAACGAGGATGCAGGAAATCAAGCGGACGGCTGCGTGGGTCTGGGGCGAGGGCAAACGCCGCGAGATCTTGGATCATGTGGGGCGCGTCTCAGGGTGGTCTGGCTCTCCCGCTGGCCTTGTCGATGACATCATCGCTTGGGTCGATGCTGGCTTCATCGGCGGTCTCGACTCCTATTCCCCCCCTGCGCCTCCGGAAGCGCGTAGAGTTCGAGGAACGCGGAAAGTGGGTCAACGTCCTGAGCGCATGCTTCGAGCGAGATAGTTAGAAGCGGGAGACAGGATGCGTATCACCGAATCACAGCTTAGAAGGATCATACGAGAGGAGCTTGCCTCAATCGAACGCGGTAAGAAGCTCATCGTGCAGGACGCTGACCTCGAGGAGCAGGAGCTCGGAGGCGGCTACAGCATGGAGTTCGGTGACATTCCCGGCGCTACGAATGAGGACGACTTCCAGAAAATCCGTCTCGCTCGACTCAAGGCATCCGGAGTTTCAGACGATGACGCTGAGAGAATGTCACGATCGAAGCTCAAGCACCGCGGAAAGCAGCCCGGGCGTGGCTGAGGCGGTTGAACAGGTGGACGGTCGTTCACTATAATCATCGATAGGAGAACCACATGTCCCTATCGAAAGAGAACATCGAGATCGTCCGCGCAGCGGCGAAGGACGCCGGAGACCACCTCAACGGGAAGCTGCCTCCCTGCAAGTTTCTGAAGAAGCGAAACAGCTACGCTCACATCTGGGAACGTCTGAAGTCACGTCTCGGTCGTAGCTACAAGGACTGTGAGGACTGGGAGGTACCCAGAATTCTGCAGATGATCGAGTGGTATAAGAATAATCCTTGTTAGCATTGAGAGTTCAAAAACAAGAAATGCCGAATATTTACCCTCATTGGAGCTATAAATGAAGTTAAACGAAAGCAGCTTCCGCAGAATTCTTCGTGAGGAGGCCAGAAAGATTCTCTCTGAGTCAATCATGCCCATGTCGGACAGCTCGTTCGAGAAGGGCGATCGCGTCACGGTACAATCAAAATTTAGACCACCCGTGAGCGGCGTCGTCGTTCGTCGCTACCGAGAGAGCGTAGGAACTTCCATGCCCATGACCGTATATGATGTCAGGGTGGAAGACGGAATGGGTGATAGGGTGATGAGAGGCGTTCCCGAGGCAGCGCTGAAGGGTGAAGGAACTCTGAGTCTGACAAAGTTTTTAGGAAAGGGGGGGGACGAGGAAGGGTCCGGATCGAGCGATTCTGCAGGTGGCCTGCCGGTAATAGATCTCTCCTCATCGGGAAGCGACGATGAATATCTCAGCAAGATCGATGAGATCATGGATCAGCTTCAGAACGAGGAGGATCTTGTGATCGAGCTTGACGCTGTCGGTGCTGCGATCATGGCAGCATACGGTTTGAAGAATCAGGGCTCCACACGCTACAAGCTAACTCAGGATTCCATCCCATCTCTTGATTCTCTCGCTGATCAGCTGGCAAAATTCGCCGCTGGTAATGCGAGTCGTCGAATGGGCGGAAAGCGCTCGCGACGTGAGATGGACGAGAGTCTGACACCTGGGCAGTGGGCGGGTGCTATCATTGGAGGAATCAGCGTTCTCGGCTCCATCTTCGGTTACTTCTACAATAACAACCAAGAGAGCAAGCGTCAGGCTGAGAATCAACGTGAGCTCATCAACGTGGCCCGTGAGGCAGCCGCAAGGGGCTGTGAGGTCGAGGTCGAGACAAACTCCGACGCCAAGCAGACTGCTAAGGCAGCTGCAAACGTTGAGAAGCAGTCGGGGGATGTCGCCGCCGATTCCGCGCACGGTTCGAAGGGCAGGCTGGTCGTCCGTCACTGTAAGGATGACACGCGTACCGCCTGATCGCATGCAAACCTGAACCTCCTGTTGTATTATTACAGCAGGAGATAAAATGGCAGATGGAAGCGAATTGAAGCGTCCGGAGAAGTTCTTCGGCTTGCATTCCCATGACGGCTTCAGCGTGTTCGACGGACTCGGTCTTCCACAGGAGCACATCGACTTCTGCGCAGAGAATGGCCTCGACGGCTGGTCGATGACGAACCACGGTCACATGAACTCGTTCGGTCATGCGTGGCTGCACGTTGACAAGATGCGGAAGGCCGGGAAGAACTTCAAGCTCATTCCGGGCTGCGAGATGTACATCCATCCGGATCTCGATGCCTGGCGCACCGAGTACGATGAGTGGCAGCAGCTCAAGCGTGATCGTAAGAGCCACGCGAAGGTAAAGGAGAAGCCCGAGAATGTGGTGACCCCCATCGTCGCTACGACTGATGAGAACGATGAGACGATCGGTATCGATACCGACGCGTCCGCGCTCACAATCGAGAATGAGGACGAGACGAAGTCCACGAAGCACTTCAATCCGATCAACCGTCGACACCACCTCGTGGTGCTGCCACGTCACAGCAAGGGACTGGAGCGACTCTTCGGTCTCGTGAGCCGCGGCTATTCCGAGGGCTTCTACAAGTTTCCGCGAGTCGATCTTCGGATGCTGAAGGAGGCACAGGAGGACGACAACTTCATCGTCTCGACTGCTTGCGTCGGTGGTCCGCTTGCCTTTGAGGTTTTCCGTGAGCTGCAGGAACACAGCTTCGACAGTCTCAACAGCCGACTGCTCGATGATCCGTCGATGATGGAACGAGTCATCAATCGCATCGGAAACTCCTTCGACGGTCTCGCATGGGCCGTCGGTCGGAAGAACGTGATGCTGGAGCTCCAGTTCAACCGACTCCCGGCGCAGCACATCGTCAACCGCGCTCTCATCGAGTTTGCCCAGCGGCAGGGCATGACCGACCAGCTCGTCGTCACCGCGACTCCCACTATGCACGCCCAGAGCACTGGCGTGAGCGTGAGATCTACAAGAAGCTCGGTTGGCTCAACTACGCCGAACTCTCGGCCGATTCGATCCCGAAGAGCAAGGATCAGCTGAAGTGTGAGCTCTACCCGAAGAATGCATCCCAGGTCTGGGACGAGTTCCTTACTTCCAGGCAGACTGAGGATTTCTATCGTGGCCAGGAGGATCTCATCCGCAAGGCTGTCGAGCGCACCTGGCATCTCGCCCATGAGGAGATCGGTGACGTGCAGCCTGATCGCTCCGTCAAGCTTCCGAGTTACGTCATCCCGAAGGGTAAGACCGCGAATGAGGCGCTTGTTGATGCTGTGAAGGCAGGTCTTGCCGCTAAGGGTCTCGCCGGCCGTCAGGACTACGTTGAGCGTGCAGACTACGAAATCGATGTTATCAAGCAGAAGGATTTCGCCTCCTACTTCCTCACGATGAAGGAGATCATCTCGGCTGCGAAGGAGGAGATGTTCATCGGTCCGGGTCGTGGTTCCGGTGCCGGTTCACTTGTCTGCTACGTGCTCGGGATTACCGATGTTGATCCAATCAAGTATGGCCTGCTCTTCGAGCGGTTCCTCTCTCCGGACCGTGAGGGTCTACCCGACATCGATACCGACGTTGAGAATCGCGATCAGCTCCTAGCGATCCTTCGCGCGAGATTCGGCGGTGAGAACATCGTTCCGATCTCGAACTACAACACCTTCAAGCTGAAGACCCTCGTTCGTGATATCTCGAGACTCTATGACATCCCGCTCGAGGAGGTGAATGCCTCCCTGAAGACGGTGGAAAAGGAGGTCATGGATGCGACCCGTAAGGTCGGCGATGACAAGAACCTCTTCGTCCTGACGTTCGAGGAGAGCTACGAGCACAGCCCAAGCTTCCGTGAATTCATCGACAAGTACCCACAGGTCTCCGAGTCGATCAAGGTTCTCTTCCGGCAGAACAAGGCTCTCGGTCGTCACGCTGGCGGCGTCATCATCTCCGAGCGTATCCAGGAGCGGATGCCGCTCATCATGGCGAAGGGCGAGCAGCAGACCCCTTGGGTCGAGGGCATGAACTACAAGCACCTCGAGATGCTCGGCTGGGTTAAGTTCGACCTGCTCGGACTCGAAACTCTACGCATGATCCGTCGAACGATCGAGCTCATCCTCGAACGTCATCATGGACTCAAGGACCCGAAGTTCAAGGACGTCAAGGCATGGTTCGATAAGCATATGTCGAACGACGTGCTCGACTTTGATGATCAGAAGGTGTATGAGAACGTCTACCACGAGGCAACAACCCGCACCCCCGGAGTGTTCCAGCTCACCAGCAAGGGCGCCCAGCGTCTCTTCCAGAATGCGAAGCCACGATCGATCATCGACATCGCCACACTCACCTCGGTCTTCCGACCGGGTCCGCTAGCAGCGAAGGTTGATAAGCTCTACCTCGAGGCGAAGGCGAATCCGCGCAACATCGACTACAAGCATCCTCTCATCAAGCAGGTACTGGAGCCGACCTTCGGCTGTATCATCTTCCAGGAGCAGCTCATGCAGCTCTGCAACGTGGTAGCAGGATTCCCGAAGTCCGAGTGTGACAAGGTCCGAAAGAACATCCTGAAGCGTCAGGGCGGTAACCCTGAGGAGTCGATGAAGAAGGCGAAGGCGATGAAGGACAGCTTCGTCAACGGCGCCGTCGGGAACGGGATCAAGGAGTCGGTGGCTTCGAAGCTCTGGGACGACATCCTCTTCTTCGCAGGTTACGGCTTCAACCTCTCCCACGCCCTTGCCTACGCGATCGATTCCTACTATTGCGCCTGGCTCCTGACGTACTACGAGGCTGAGTGGCTCTGTGCCTACATGGAATCGATGATCGGAAACCCCGATGACCGTGCCCAGGCAATCTCCGATGTGAAGAAGATGGGATACGATATCGGTAACGTCGACATCAACCTCTCGACGAACCAGTGGTCGGTCGATGCTGAGCGTAAGCTGCTCATCCCTTCGTTCAACACGATCAAGGGCGTCGGCGAGACGGCGATCGAGGAGATCGTGGCATGCCGCCCGTACCGCAGCGTCGAGGAGATGCTCTGGAAGGATGATGGCCAGTGGCGACCTTCCAAGTTCAACAAGCGTGCTCTCGAAGCTCTCATCAAGGCCGGTGGGTTTGAGTCGATGGGGGTCGTCGGTAAGGGTAAGCAGTTCTCCTCCTGGAGACACATGCACCACGTTCTCATTGAGAATTCTGATGACATCAAGAAGTGGGCGAAGAAGGACCCGCAACGTGGCATCAAGCGTTTCCGTGAGCTCCTCGTTGAGACCGAGGGCATGCCCGAGTGGACCCGTCGTGAGATGGCTCTCATGCAGATTGAACTTTCCGGTAAGATGGACCCGGTCTCGCTCATCTCGCCTGAGCTTCGTCAGAAATTCAAGGACAAGGAGGTTTACTCCATCGACAACTGGGAGAGACTTGACATCTACTGGTTCGTGATCGTGAGCTCGGTCGAGAAGAAGACGAAGAACGGAAAGCCCTATCTCATGCTCCAGGTGATGGGTGAGGCAGGAAACACGGAAAAGATGTTCATGTGGGACTGGGACGGTAAGATTGGTTTCGAGCCATACACACTCTGCGTTGCCGAGGTCGATCGGTCTGACTTCGGGTTGTCAACGAAGGGTAAGAAAATCAAGGTTATGTGAGGTAAAAATGCGAATTCTATACTCATTCTGGGGCTTTGTGACCCCTTTCGAGAAGCAGACGATTTCTGCGACGCCTGATCACTATCGCGGCGGCCGCGTTGATCTTGTTGACGAGATGCATCGTCGTGGTCACACCGTGATCCAAGTCCAGAAGCGTCGTGACGACGAACCTTATCCCGGCGTGGTGTACGATGACGCAGGTTTCCCGGAGGGTGATGTTCTCTTCGTTGAGTGGCGCTGGCCGACTTGGAAGAATGATGCAAATCTCGGAGGTGATCGCGCGACTGAGCCTGATTATCGTCGACAGTGTGAGCTCCTTGACTACTACCACTCGAAGGGCGTTCCCATCATTATCCATGACGGTGATCTGAAGATGACTCCCGAGGAGGAGGAGCGTTGGCCGAACGCGCAGCTCGCGGATGCGTGCATCAAGCCACGTGAGCAGACGCGTTCCCGTATCTCAATGCCGTGGGCGTCCTCGGCACGGCGACTCTTCAAGCCGGTTGAGTACTCCTACAACTACACGTACGTCGGCAACAACTACGATCGAGACCCACAGTTCAAGAAGTACTACTCGATGCCCAGTCACGCGCTTCGTTCACGTGGTATTCAAACGAAGGTGTGGGGCAATTGGCTCGAGCGCAGTCCTGAGCGTCGGGATCCCAGTAATCTCCTACGTGAGAATCCGAACATCGCTTTCGGCCATCGACTAGCTTACAAGGAGATCTTCGGAGTTATCAACAATTCTGTGGCGGTGACCCACATCACACGTGATGATTACACACCTTACGGTAACATCACGATGCGATTCACGGAATCGATTCAGGCGGGTGTTGTCTCTCTGATCCCATACGAATACGTTCATGCTCGACCCGTCGGGCTGAAGGAGTTCCTAGTCAATGATCCAGAGGACGTCGTTCGAGCTGTCACACGGCTCGCTTCCACAAGCGTCTCTGAACGCGTTGAGATCATCGAGCAGCAGGAAAAAGCCTTGCGTCAGGTTGTGGATTTCAGTCCTGCGCATAAAATTGATATGATCGAACAACATGCGAAGCGAGGTTAAGATGCTGATCGCGCTGGAAGGTCCTGATCGTTGTGGTAAGTCGGAGATTGCAGCAGCTCTTTCTCGTCATATCGGGGTGCCAGTCTTTAAGAACTCTGGCGAGTGGTTCACAGATTTACGTGACCCAAGTTACTTTAAGAATCTCCTCGTCTATGGCGCTACGTTTCTGACGGACTTTCTCCATCAGACGGGGTCCAGCGTCATCATGGACAGGAATTATGCATCCGAATGGGTCTACTCAAAGTACTTCAACCGCGAGACGGATGATGTCGTCCTTCGCAAGGTTGACGAGAAGTTTGCTGAAGCCGGCGGCAGGATTGTCATTTGTCGTCGGAAGAGCTATAATGGGATTCGTGACGACCTCCACGATTACGTTGACGCTAACGCGCTCGAGGGGATTGACGCTCTCTATGAGGAATTCACGAAGTGGACAAGGTGCGAAACAGTTACGATCTGGGTCGATGATGAGGATCTTGAGAGGGAGATTAAGGAGATCACGAGATGGCTAGCAATTTGAACTCTTACGGTAACTTCACACATGCATACATCGACCTATGCAGGCAGATTCGCGATGAATCTGAGTTTGTCTCCTCCCCCAGGGGTATGAAGATCAAGGAGAAGTTGGGTGTCCAGTTCAGGATCAGGGATCCCCACGACCGTCTGCCTTTTGTTGAGGCTCGAAACTTTTCTCTTTCTTACTTCGTCGCCGAGACGCTGTGGTACATGAGCGGCAGCAATTCCACAGAGTGGATCTCTCGATACGCTCCATTCTGGAAGGATATCAGCGATGATGGTAAGACGGCGAATTCAGCCTACGGCGCCAGGATCTTCAAGCTTCATCCTCGAATCGCCGATGGCGGTCTGAACCAGTGGGATTATGTTAAGAGCGAGCTCAAACGCGATCCTGACAGCAGACGCGCTGTGATCCACATCAGAACTCCGGACGATTCACTTCACGCCGTGAAGGATGTACCTTGCACCCTGGCACTTCAGTTCTTCATCCGGGGTGGTAAGCTTCATCTTCACGTTAACATGCGCTCCAGCGATATCATTCTCGGGATCGCTTACGATGTGCCAGCTTTCACAACGATGCAGGAGGTTTTAGCAAATGAGCTCGGTATCGAACTCGGTGAGTACGTTCATACTTCAAACTCGCTCCACTGTTACGAGCGTGATTTCGAGATGCTGGACGCAATTGCGAATTCAAATTATAATCTTGGCCGTCCGATGCCAGCATATCCTCGAGTCTTTCCGATCCATGATCTGATGCGAATCGAGGAGCAGGTTCATAAGATGACCGACGGCGAATTCATGGACGGCTTCATGTCGCTAAGTCCAAAGCTGAGTGAAGCAGCCAACGATGACGTATCTTATAATCTCATAAACGACTGGCGAAACATTCTATGTTCCTTCAGGGCAAGGAAGATGAAGGACGGCAAGCTAGCCCAACGCTACCTTCTATCCACAGACTTTAAGGGCTACCATTTCTTTAAGAGGTAAAAATGAATAATAAGCGTGCTTTGGTAACAGGCGGTTGCGGGTTCATCGGATCTAACGTAGTTCGTGAGCTCGTCGATCATGGTTACACGATTGATATCATCGATGATATGTCCAACGGTTCTCTTGACGCGCTGCTGGGTTTAAATTTCCGAGCGTGTCCTTCCGACCTGGCCGATGAGTTTGAAAAGAAGCATCCGGAGGACGAGCGTGCCGCAGGATCGGTCTTGGTTTTCGAGGGCGATTTTTCTCATCGATCGATCATCGAGCGGGCCCAATCTGGTAGGTACGGCGTTATCTTTCATCTTGCAGCCCAACCACGAGTTGGATTCTCGGTGGACCATCCATACGAATCCAACGATCTCAACGTGACCAGAACGCTGGCGCTGCTTGAAGCGATCCGCGGCACCGGAACGAAGTTCGTGTTCTCGTCGTCCTCGGCGGTTTATGGTGATATCGATGATCTCCCAACCAACGAGTTCTCGCCATCGAATCCGCAATCTCCGTATGGTCTCCAGAAGAGAATGATTGAGGACTACCTCACTCTCTTCGGGCGCTTGTACGATCAGCGCAGCGTTTGTCTCCGCTACTTCAACGTCTACGGTCCAGGGCAGGACGGAAAGTCTCCTTACTCGACCGCCGTTGCAGCTTGGTGCACAGCGCTCAAGGAGGGCAGACCACTGCGCTCCGATGGAGACGGGACCCAAACTCGAGACCTCGTGTTCGTGAAGGACGTGGCACGGGCCAATCGCATGGCTGCTGAGAGCGAGCACGATTTCAGGGGACATGCCCTGAACGTCGGGTCCGGACAGTCACTCTCCAACAACGAGATCTTGGATTTTCTAAAGATCAAGTTCCCGAATCTTGAGATCACCCACGCTCCCCGACGTGTCGGAGATGTTCAGGATACGCTCGCTGACGTTCGGATCGCGAAGAATGCGATCGGTTGGGAGCCACAGGTGCAATTCGAGGAGGGTCTGAAGCTCACGCTTGAATGGTGGGAGCTAAATGCCAGCTCCTAAGCATGCCTGGAAAACGACATCCACACACGAGAATAAGCCATGGGGCTCTGCTCGTGTGTGGCACGCGACGGGTGGATTTCATGGTAAGGTTATCCATATTCTAGAGGGGAAGCGCACGAGCCTCAAGTATCACAGAACTAAGGATGAATTCTTCTATGTTCTGAGTGGCATGGTGCGTGTGAGATTCGGAAACTCAAAGACCCTAGAGGACGTTGAGAAGCACCCATGGAGAGAGATGATCCTAAAGCCCGGAGACGTTTTCAACGTTCAATCCGAGTGTCCGTACAGGTTTCAGGCAATAGAAGATAGCACGTTGGTCGAGGTAGGTGACAGGTCAAACGATCAGCCGATACGACTCGAGGATGATTACGGGAGAGCAAATGAGAAATAACCCAGAGCTGATTATTTTCTGCGGCCCGATGTGGGGTTCTAAAACGACCCGTCTTATCGCAGCGATGGAGCGTCTAAAGCTGCAGGGACGCAACGTGATAGCTTACAAACCCACGATGGATGATCGATACTCTCTGTCCAATATCACGACTCACTCAGGCGCAAAATGGGCGGCCCATGGGGTCAGCTCGGGAGATATGCTCTGGAACCACTTCCAGTCATACGAGGAACCAATCGACGCCGTGGCCATAGATGAAGCCTTTATGATCGATGGGGCGGCCTCTGCAGCCCTGCGGATCATACGGAGGGGCACTACCGTCCTGGTTGCTAGCCTGGACTTGAGCGCACGATGTAAGCCATTCGAGGAGGTCACGGAGCTAATGCCGTACGCCACGCGGATAGAGAAGTGCGCCGCCGTGTGTCCTGTTTGTGGAGCGGACGCTCACTACACTGCTAAGTTGACCGACAACGATCGAGAGATAGAGGTAGGCGGAAAGAATCTCTACGAGCCCCGCTGTTTTCAGCACCACCCGATTATGTGCAATTCAAATCGAGTCGTGTAATAATAGTTTAGTCCGGAGAGCTTGCAAGTATGTTAGAACCTTCGTCCATCGATATGGTGATTTATCACGCGAATTGCACCGACGGCTTCGGAGCTGCATACGCAGCCTGGAAATTACTCGGTGATCGTGCGGAGTACCACGCTGCGAAGCACGGTGAACCCCCACCTGACGTGAAGGGAAAGAACGTAGTTATCCTCGATTTCTCGTACGACAACGCTACGACGAAGCGTCTCATGAAGGAGACCAAAGGTTTCCTCATCATCGACCACCACAAGTCCGCGATGGTCGAGCTCCATGATGTCTCATGCACTCGGTTCGACATGAACCACAGTGGAGCGATGCTCGCGTGGAAGTTCTTCCATCCGGGCAAGGAGGCGCCTCGTCTGATCAAGTTCATCGAGGATCGCGATCTCTGGAAGTGGGAGATCCCATACTCGAAGGAGTTCGCGGCTGCTTTCGACATGGTACCCTTCGACTTTGAGGAGTTCGACAAGTACCTCGATGATTCAGCGGTCGATGCTGCGCAGGAGCGTGGAGCGTATATCCTCGCGTACTCGAAGACCGTGGTCTCGAAAATTTCAAAGAATGCCCATGCTCGAAAGCTCGGTGGTAAGGACGTCCTCGTGGTGAACTCTCCGCACTGGATGTCTGAGATCGGAGCGGCTCTCTCACCCAAGTGCGACTTCGCTGTCATCTGGTACTACGATCATGAAACCCGTCAGGTGAAGGTGAGCCTTCGAGCTCATCATGACGACTCTGACGTGAGTGAGGTCGCGAAGCGATACGGCGGGGGCGGGCACAGGAAAGCCGCAGGCTTCAATCTTCCCCCGGGTGTAAGCATCGAAACGATTTTTGATGAGGTGAAGGTTGGATAGGAGGCCCAGTTGGGATCAGGTATGGTCCGAGGTTGTCTTCAATATCTCGAGGAGATCACCTGACCCGAATTTCAAGGTGGCTGCGATCATCGTGACCGACGATAACACTCAGCTATTATCGCTGGGTTACAACGGAGATCACGCTGGTGGACCGAACTGTCGGGAGTCTGACAGCCCGGGTGATTCTGGATTCCTTCACGCTGAGGTGAATGCTCTGATAAAACTAGATTTTAATAGCCCGAAGCGTAAGAAGATGTATGTGAGCCTCAGTCCATGTCGTATGTGCGCGAAAGCTATTGTGAACGCTAGAATCGATGAGGTGGTCTACATCGATACCTATAGAGACACGTCCGGAATCGAACTTCTGACGAATGCGGGCATTAAGGTGCGCCAGTTATGTGATGTGCAAGATAGTTAGTGTTGCTACGTAGAGGAATTTCGTTGATGTCAAGCAGCAATGACAGGACACGTTTTGCATCAGTAGATGAGAAATCATTGAAAGATGGAAACTTGTCTTTTCTTCTTGAGGATGTCGATAGATCCGCTTATGAGAAAGCGTTGCAATACATTCAGCCGCTTTCTGAACTTGAGGATATTTTCGAAGAACTGCCTGCCGTTCAGGCTTCAATCAGGCAGGTGATAAATCGTGTAAACGGTGCGCTGACAAGCGATCCGGATCCGATCTTGAACGCTCTCGGTCTGGACAATGATCAGAAAGAGCTGGTTGAAGCATGTACTTCTGCCGAAGTTCTTAAGCTCTCGCTACTCAATGCTTTCGATGCGATTCGTCAATTGCTCATCACTGACTTCACGAAGATGCCGAAGATATATGAGGATGAGGCGATTGAATTAAGGGTTATACCTTCCACGACAGTCCCTCGAAGGGCTGAGATTCGAGAGCCCCGACGTGTGCCTTTCTCAGTTGTGAGCGGAATAACTGATCTTGCCGTTCATTGGCAGGACGTTGACAATATGATCGTCGGTCCCGATCGTGACAGCGGGAGAGTCTACGAGATCGATTGGACGCTTCCGGGAACCTCACTTACGATACCCATGAGAAATGTTCCGGCTGGTAAGATCTATTTAGTTTCACGTGAGGAGGGGGACCCATCTCCCCTTGACCCGACTCAGAAGAGTCGAATTCTCAGAACTCCCCTCACTTCGAAAGGCAACCTCACAAGAAAGCTGGGTGATCTATCGACTGACGTGAGTCGTCGAAAAACATTCGATCTCGACGATGTCGTCTTAAAAAATTTGAGAGTTCCGACCCCTGCAATGGGATTCGTGGAATCGATTTACAGAGCCATCAGAGCTCGTCCTCCAGTCAACCCTCCAAATTTAAATCCAGCTGACCTTTCTACACAGCTCAAAGATCTCACGCTTGAGAAATTTCGTGATTATTTCAGGGAGCTCGTTCAGAGAACGACAACCGCGACAGGAGACATCACAACCTACGATGTGGCTGACACCATGTTTTTTGGAGGGCTGGCTTGGGTAAGCAGTCTTTTGGGAATAACGAGGCCGACGGCGCCACCAGCTCCTGGCCCTGCCGGCGGACCCGGCGGTGATCCTGGCGGCGGCGGCGGTCCTGCACCGGGCGGTGGCCCTGGTGGTGGCGGTGGCGGTGGCGGAGGTCGCCAGCATTCGCTTCGAAACGTGCTCTCCAACCCCACCATAGCAATCGGCGCCACCCCGGCTGAAAGAGCAGCAAATTTGAGAACTTTGACAAGGCTCCTCAACCAGGATGAGCTTCGTCAAACGCTCAACAGGTTAACAGCCGGTAACGTCGTCTTCACCGAGGGTACTGTCGATAGGTGGTGCGAGCTAGCTGGAATAAAGGAGAATAGATGAGAAACGATCAGCATCGTAAAATGATCAAGATTCTACGTGAGCAGTACGAGTCCCTGGTCTATTCCGCACTTATCGAAACTGAGCTCAAGGAGAAGGAGATAATGGATGCCGCGGGCTTAGAGGTAACGAGAAAGCGCGATGGCAAGGGAGGCAAGAAGGGTGATAAGTGCACGATTCACTCCGTCGAAAAGCGACCTGATGGTCGCGTCGTCGTCAGACTCATCTCCCCCGAGAATATCGTCGCCCCGGTAACTACACCCGCGATGAATATGAACCAGCCAACGCAAGAGTACACTCTCGAAGATTTCGAGAGCCATTTTGAGGTCTAAGAATTAAGATGAAAAAGTCGCAAAATATCTTAGGTGTTTCCGAAAATGACATTCTCGGGGTCATCCGCGAGTCTCTAAATGAGGGCAAGAAAGCGCAGGCACCGCAAAAGCTTGCCGAGGCGTACGTTGTGTCGGCTTCCAAGTATGAGCTGACGACGGAGAAGCTCAGCGAGGAAAACAAATCCGCGCATCAGGAGCTGATGGAGGGTTACGCGAAAGCTCTAAATGAGATTTCGGCTGCTCTCGATACGGCTGATCGTGACAACGCGAACCCCAACAACTCCCAGTTTCGTAACCTCAAAATGGACGAGGTTCATAACCTCAACGCTGCGTTTCTGCATGGACTGTTCTTTGAGAACATTTCAGACATGCGCTCGACCGTCGCGATGGATTCGCTCGCGTATATGAGGCTTGAACGCGACTGGGGCACTTTCGACGCTTGGCAACGTGACTTCATCGCATGCGCGATGAGCTCGAGAAACGGTTGGGTCGTCACCGTCTATAATTTCTTCCTGAAGCGTTACATGAACGTTGTGGTCGATCTGCACAACACTGGGATTCCTTTCGCGTCAGTTCCCGTTATCGTGATGGACTGCTGGGAGCACTCATACTACCGTGATTACCTGAAAGACAGACGTTCGTACATTTTCGCGATGATGAAGGAGCTGCGCTGGGAGAAGATAGAGGAGAGAATCAGGCGCGCTGAACGCATGGCGGAGGCCTCGAAATGAGAACGCTTCGAAAGTCTCAACTTAGAAGACTTGTGCTCCAGGAGTACTACGGGACTAGTCTCCTCAAGCAGCTATATGAGCAGGCAGCTCCAACTCCCGCTGATCCTGCCGTCGCGGCCGCGCCGCCAGCTGACCCAGCAGCCGCGGCGGCACCAGTACCAGATCCCGCAGCCGCAGCTCCTGCTGCGCCCGCAGCACCAGCGGCACCCGCTGCTCCCCCGGCTGCTGGTGCCCCTCCTGCCGATCCGATGGCTGCCGCAGCTGCTCCCCCGGCTGCTGGTGCCCCTCCTGCCGATCCGATGGCTGCCGCAGCTGCTCCCCCGGCTGCTGGTGCAGCGCCCGCAATGCCAGCAGTCCCCGCCGCTGGCGCTGCACCGGCTGACCCGATGGCTGCTGCTGGTGCAGCACCTGCCGCTGCACCTCCTGGGGCACCCGCGGCCGGTGACGCGGCGAAGAAGAAGGCTGCAGCACCGGATCCAGAGAAAGAGCCCGTAAAAGCTCATGTTAATAAAGCTCTGATCAAAGCAACCACGAAGGCGACTGGTTCTGACGCTGCTGCGACAGAGAGCTTACGCAGGAAGAGCTTGCGATTTTTGTTTGAGCAAGAGGAAGAGACGTCGAAGATCGATATGGGTGTTTACGCAGGTGAGATCGCGAAGCTAATTAAAAATTACACTTCTCTCGTAGACATAAAAAAGAATGTGATCACCCAAGCGGAGGAGTATCTCGATGACGAATTCCCAAAGGAGTCCGAGACCCTCAAGAAGCAGCTGAAGGATTTACTACGCAAGGATTACCATATATCATTGGAGCGTCCAGAGTCACCACCGGATTCATATGCAGTCGGAGCGAAAAGCGGAGGCGGAGGAGCTGCGTAAGCAGGTAGAAAGGGTTGTTGATCCTCGAAAGTGCGTGCACATCAAGCTTCCATCTGAGCTTCACGCTGAGATTCGAGTGATCGGATTACGCAAGAAGCTCTCGTTGCAGGAAATGCTGTCTGAATTTTGCCAGCTAATGGTAGATGGAGATGATTACCTCGAACGTAGAATGGACGATCTGGTGAAGAGAAAGAAGGAAAAAAGGATCAAAAAGTTAACGACTCAGGACGCCGAGGACATATACGATTACATCGCGAAGCAAGGACACAAGACGTGAATATCATTAAGTCTTTATTGGGTCATAAGGATGATCAAGACTCCGAAATCGTTGAGCTTCGCAGGAGATTAGAGGAGAGCGAAAAGAAGGTTGAAAAGCTTCTCGATATGGTTAATATTTTAGCTACGTTCGATGAACAAATGGCAAAGGATTTAAGGACGGTCGCTTCCCACGTTGCATTGATGGAAATGTCCATAATGAACAAGCGGAAGCGCGAGCTGCCCTTGATGAAAAGAAAGTCGAACGATGATGATGTCATAAACTGAAAGGAGAAAATCAAATGGAATTCGTTAAGAACAACAAGCTCGTCACGGCGATCATTGTAGCTGTTATTGCAGGTTTAACTGCGTTTCTTGCCACGTGGAACGGTGAGGAGGCTCCGAAGGAGGAGGAGAAGGTCGAGGAGGCTGCTCCTGCTGCCGAGGTTACCCCTGCTGCCGAGACTGTCGAGGCTGCTCCTGCGGTGGAGGCTGCCCCTGCTGCCCCCGCGGAAGCTGCTCCCGCTGCTGCCGAAGGCAAGTAGAAATAGGAAAGCCGCGGACAGGCATGAAAAGGTCACCCATACGGTGGCCTTTTCTATTTTTTAATCAAGATGTAGAATACTTAATGTAGATTTCCATGGATGAGAACACACATGCCCGACGTTAAGATCAAAAAGTCTGTCCTGCAGAGCATAATCAGAAAGTCTCTCAGCGAGTCTGGACCCAAGGGGACGAAAGACGTCTCCAATCGCCTGACAATCGGACCTGACAAATCATCGCTCCCTTCAATGCTCCCCCTATCCCCCAGCGATAGGATGTCAACGCAGCTCGACGTCGAGAGACCCCCAGTTGAGGACCCCGAGTACGTTCCTGCGAACTCTCGAGAGCTCGGCCATGCGCTGCACGCTCTCTCTGAGATGGTCCCCGCCGATCAGGTCGAGAAGGCTTACCTCGCGTTTCAGAAGATCATCGAGCGACTTGAGGATGAGGGTTCGGACGACGTCGAGACGCAGCTTGAATCCGTCACTCGCAAGAACCTGATCCTTCGTGCTCTTATGGAGGCTGAAGGCGACGATGATGACGATGATTTTGAACTCACCCCTGAGGAAGAGGAGGAGTTCGCTCGTCTCGAGCGTGAGGAGGCCACGGGCCCAGACGCGATGTACTTCAAGTACGAGCGAGTGCTTAGGAGCTACGGGCTGTCAAGAAATAACTTCATGGACATGCATCGTCTCGTTCGTACACGCGACCTAACCCAGGGAGACCTCGAGGACTTTCTCGAGCTTCTTGGAAGCTTGCAGAATGATGCCGCGATCGTCACGAAAGTTGGAGCTAAGCTTAGAAACCCATCTATGAGCGAGGACGCCCTGGTGCGATTCATCGGTAGGTTTAAAGACGAGCAGGGTGAGAGGGTTGAGCGTGAGGCAGCCGTCGCGGCCGATGCGGCTCGTCCACGCTTCGAGTATCAGACGGCAGCTCCCACATACGGGTACGCCGCAGCTTCAGGTCTCCGTCAGTCATTCATCCGCGATATCATGGGTGTTCGGGCACTCAACGCGTTCGTCGCTCCCCGTCGGATTCAGGCTTACGTGTCGAACTCGGTCCGCGAGGCTTTTGTCGACGCTCTCAACCTCCCCGAGAATCAGGATTTCCTGAAGGAACTCTTCGATGAGGAGGGTCTCGATGAGTACAAGGCACATATGAACGACCCAGGCTTCCTGCAGAATTCAGCTCTCATGCAGAATTTTGCTGGTGCAGTGACCTACGAAGCTCTAGCTTCCGTCGCTGATCTAAACTTCAAGCCGCATCGTGGTCAGCCCGGTCGTAAGATCGGACTCGCGTTCATGACAGAGTTCGGCGAGGAAAACAAGAAGCTGCAGCCCCACGAGGAGGATCAGCTCGAGAGGATGGCACAACGTGGAGAGTACGCTGACTTCGTGAACGATATCCTCGATCAGTCCGAGGAGAACGGTCATCGCGGTCTTCTCACGGCAGCAGCTGCGATGACAGCTGACGACGCCGACAAGGAAGAGTACGGAAAGTACGCATCACCCGCTTTCTCGACCCTTAAGAAGGCTGCTTCGGTCTCCAAGCCTCCTGAGCTTCACGTTGCCGACTACATGGGTAAGGATGATCCGATGGTCGGTAAGATAAAGGCGGCGGACAGGGCAGCCCGCAAAGCTTCGAGGAAGTAACAGATGAGCACCCCACGGGTTTCGAACCTGCTGAGGGAGTATTTTGAGCGTGATGCTCCACCGCACTATCTCCCTCGTGACTTCAGAATGGACACTCGCTCCCTGCCGATCGCTCCTCGAAGCGAAGGCAGGTGGCACGTAAAGCAGTCACCAGAGCGTTTGTGTAGAACCTACGAGTTCAACGATCGTCGGTCAGCTCGTGATTTTATCAATGAGCTGATGGATTACGAGGATAGCGTTAACCATCACGGAGACGTTAGCTGCAGAGGTCCCGTCGTCACAATAGAGGTTTTCACCCGCGGTGTTGAGTGTGTAACGGAAGTGGATAAAGAATACGCGAATGAGGCGGAGCTAATCTACAATGACGTCTGTTCCTACGGCTATCGATAGCGGAAAACAATACTTTATGATGTCCCCTGAGCTTGAGGGATTCATCAACCTTGGAGATGACGCCGGGGCGGCGCGCTCAGCCTGGTCGGCCATGATCGTATCTCAGGATTGGAACCGCGAACTTCCGATTATTTTCATAGAGTCTCATGAAGTTGGATATACACTCTGCGTGAAGGTGGAATGCGAGATTGGGGGATTCACAACACTTTTGCTACGACAAGCGCACTTTACGACATCGATCATGGGTGAATCTTTTAAATCTAAAGTTTTAAAGTTAGAGTCTGATAGGTGCTATTTAGAGCTACTGAGGTAAACGACATGCAGGAATTTGAGTTTGACAAGTTTATGAAGGACATCGTTCGTCGTGAGGACGAGGCACGTGAAAAAATCAAGCACTACGCCGAGAATCACGCCGACTCCCCTGCCCGCCGTTACAACGAACGTTATCGCGAGCAAACACATAACCGTATTCGCTACGATCGTGGAAGTGAGGAATGAGAACGATCAGAACTGAGCGTGAGCTCATTAACTTCTTACGTGGTATTCGGGAGCAGACGGAGCCCGCCGCAACTGCACCGGTAGCTCCTGCGGCCCCTGCTCCTGCGCCCGCGGCTGATCCGACGGCTGGTGCACCCCAGGGGGCTGCGAAGCCCATAACGGTAGAGGACATCATCGACAAGCTTAACATCGTAAGATCAGGTCGTTCCACGAAGGATTCGGATGTGAAGCGCGAATTGGATGAATACATCGCTCAATTCAGTGAGGACGAGAAGACGGCTCTGCTCGCGTTCCTCGAGGGCTTGGGACAAATACTCACCAGTGGTGTCGATTCCGACGACGCTGCTGACCCGCAAGATCCGTATGCGTTGCAAATCAAAAAGTCGTTAGGCGCATCAGCTTCGAATGCAGTTAAATCGCCCACACCCTCCGCGAGTGCTCCCCCAGCACCCACACCCGGTCCGGTACCGATCAAGATCGGGGGTTGATATGACGGTGGAACGTCAGCTTCTCAGGGAGGCTACCTACCCGAGCTATATGACTCTCAGTCTCAGCGATATGGAGAGCATATTCGATAGCTTCGTGAACATCTTCAAGAGTATCTGGCAATCTTTGAAATTGTTAACTGCGACCTTAAAGTTGAACCTGAAAGTTCTGGCGGGAACGATCGCTAATAACCGTCAGATGATCGATAGCGCGTACGCTGACTTTCAGGAATCACGCCAAGATTACGACACGAAGATGGCAGACAACCTGAAGTATTTCAAAAAGTACTATATGGAGTCGAGGTTCGACACGCTGGGCGGTTTCGGCCCCAAAGTTCTCGCGTTCGCCGCGAATCCGCTGCTATTCGCGAGCTCCGCGGTGTCATCGGCGACAGTGGGACGCGGATCCGGCACGCTTGCGCCGTGGGACAAGAGCCAGGGTCCCATAGAGATGCTCTTTGGCAAAGACAGGGGGGCAGGGGGCGATTTCACTGGCAAAACTGGCGCGACCACTACCTCGACAGCGGCAGCTCCTGCAGCTGCGACGGCAACTACTGTCACGAGAATCGCAGCGTCAGATCGAGTTAAGCGAGCATTGAAATTTTTTGAATATGACGCGTCGCTATCCGAGGCTGTCGAGCCTGCTTTTAAGCTACCTCCCGGTGTCTCGGAGGAGATCAAAAAACTTAACACCATCGCACGGGATTTCGTATCATCCGAAAAGCAACGCGGTGATGAATTTCTCTCGAAAATTTCTGATGTCGTGAATTCTCTGCGTGAGATCACAAACGCGAAGACATTCGATGAGCTCATCGCGTCTCTGAAAGCTGCTGAGGCTCGTGGAATCAAGTTGACCGTGTCCGAAGTTCAAACAGCCAGCAAGAAGATTCGTGATGAGCTTGAGAAGCAGAGGAAGGAAGATCCAGAAAAGTTCAAGCAGGCAGTCATGACTATGCGTCAAAAATCACCTGACATAAAAGAGGCTGACGATGTTGACGCTGCGATGCTTTTTATGTTTGGGGTTACCAAGTCGAATGTGCAGCAGCAGCTCATAAAAATGCAGGAAAGTCTCCTGGGCCGGGTTCGCTCCGTGATGAACCTACCCATAGACGAGGAAGTCCGAAAAGAGCTGCAACAGTCTGGAATCGGCGAGGAGTACCTGAGATTCATCGATGGATTCGAAAGGACGCTCACAACAGGTGAGAAGGAAACAGAATCTTTGAGGAAGAGTTTTAAGAGCGCAAAAACGAGAGTATAAATTTTTCATGAGCAAGAATCAAAAGCCGAAGAACTGGATCCCAGAAATCGTTTATGAAGAGGGCGAGTCTCAGATCCCTTTCATTCATGTTCCTCCTGGTCAGGATGACCCAAAGCTACTTTTTATTTTTGTAGCCCACCAAACCGGTGAGGTTGAGCCGGGTTCCGAGGGTGAGGAGGTCCCAGTAATCGATATGGACCTGAAGCAGTTCGTGGATCTCAGCCTTCTGAAGATGGGATTGACAGAGCAGGAGTACGATAAGGTTCGTGCGATTCTCGGTCTTGAACCCCTACGCCAGGCAACAGAGAAAGGAAAGAAAATTACGTCGGCTGTTCGAGAGAAGATCAGCTCTGACACTTAATTTTTCTCCGTATGCTATAGTTAAATAATAGCAAACGCTTCCGAATTTAGTTTTCGAAAGAAAGTTTGCGGAGTCAGGAATAATTAAAAGCGGAGGAAACTCAAAATGATTTTCGACAAGAACAGAATGGCGAAACTCTCTGGTCTCATGACGGAGAGCTCACACAAGGGCATCAAGGACTCGATGGCTGACCAGTTCGGTGGCGGCAAGGAAGGCAAGGAGCAGTTTCTCGATGGTGAGGTCACCACCGAGGGTGTCTATGAGGACGAAGAAATGATGGGCGAGCAGGACGACGAGGGCAGCCACGCCGCGGAGGCCCGTCGCAAGAGGGGTCACGATGATGAGGAGAAGGCCGTTCGTGAGATGATCCGCACTGAGCTCCGCAAGGCGAAGAAGGACATGGACAGCGAGAAGGCTGAGGAGCAAGCTGTTCGTGAGGCCGTTCGTAATGAGATCCGCACGGTGCTTCGCTCCCGTGGCGTGACCATGGGCGGTACGGGCTGGGGATTCAAGCGCTAATTCACGCAAGAATTTATGCAATAACTTCCTGACCGACTTATAATGGTGGTATGAGTACAGCAGCTCTACCACCATTTCAAGTCGGTCAAGTCATTTATCTGATCCCAACAGGTGAGCGACGGGTGATGCCCGCTCAGATCACCGAGGAGATCCTACGTCGCACCATCGGGGGCACTGAGACGGTCTGGATGGTCCAGCTTGCCGGGAGCCCGAAGAGTGTTCCACTAGACCCAGAGGCTGCGGAGTATTTCGTCAATGTTGATGAGCTCCGGCGGACTCTCGTCGATCGAACGACTCAGCAGGTCAACTCTATGATCGACAAGACGGTCTCACTCGCAGCAGAGATCTTTCAGCAGCAGGCTCCTGTTTCGCTTTCCTCTACATTTGACATGGAGGATGATCCTCCACAGACTGCTACCGTAACGCTTCCTGACGGCACTAAGGCGCGGGTGAGGGTCTAATGCGACACGTTCTTATCATCGATGGTCTCAATCTCATCCACCGCGCCCGAGTCGCGATGCAGGAGGCGGAGCATGGATGCACCTTCGCAGCGCTGCGCTCTGTGCGATCGCTTGTCGATCGTTTCAAGCCTGACGTCGCGTACTTCGTCATGGAGGGCGTGCCCCGCCGCCGTATCGAAGCCTCCGAGGGCACCTACAAGGCGCAGAGGGTCGGGATGGATGATACCTTCCGCAATCAGAAGCGGCAGATCACAGACATCATCTCACGCCACCTACCGGTCGTTGTGACGCGGCATCCTGACTATGAGGCAGACGATGTCATCGCACACCTTGCCACACACATCCACAGTGAGGATCGCGTGACGATCGTCTCGACTGATACCGATTTCACCCAGCTGTTGAAGGTCGATGATCGTCGAATTTCTCTATACTCTCCGATCAAGGACATTTTCGTTGAGGCTCCACCCTACGATTACGTTCGTTGGAAGGCCCTTCGCGGTGACGGAGCCGATAACATTCCGGGTATTCCCGGAATCGGTGACAAGAGGGCGACAACGCTGGTAACTGAGGACGGTGCCCTGGAGACATACTTCACCAAGAAGCCCGAGACCCGCGCTATCTTCGAGCACAATCTAGGTATGATCGGCTTCGAGGATCTGACCGAGACATGGGGGCAGGTGACATTTTCTGCTCCCGCTCGTCAAAACGACGATCTACGCTCCAGGATGCAGGGCCTAGATATTATGTCACTCACGAGTGATAAGACGTGGCCGAAGTGGATCGCGTCGTTCGATCGCCTCTGGATTCAGTTTCCTTCCCTAGCGGCGTGATTACAATAACACAGGAGTAGAAAATGGCAATTAACTCTGGTCTTTCGTTCGATCAACCCCTCACTGACGTGGAGCAGTCCTCTCTGCGCTCGCGCGGCGTCCTCCAGACCGAGGAGGTCGCTGTCCGCGCTGGTGACCTTCTTATCGCTGTCAACACCCTCACCGGTGTTCGTCGTGCAATCACGAATGAGAACATCGTGACCGAGGCGCCGCAGCGCCGCATCCTGAGGGACTAACTGAATGACTGAGGGTTTCAAGGCTCTCATCTTCGATGATGAGGCGCGTGAGAGCTTACGTAAGGGTGTGGATTCGCTTGCGCAGGCAGTCAGGGTCACGATGGGACCCTCTGGTCAGAATGTGATAATTGAGGTTCCTGGAGCCCCACCGGTCGTGACGAAGGACGGCGTGAGCGTCGCCCGCGCGATCGACTTCAGGGACCGCAATATGAACCTTGGCGCTCAAATTGTCAAGGAAGCTGCGAACCGCACCTGCGATGCTGCAGGTGACGGCACTACCACCGCCACGGTGCTCACGCACGCTATCTTCAACGGTGGCCTTCGTGTTCTATCAGGCGATCACAGCAGCCCCGACGTTCGTGCTGGTATGTCATGGGCTGTTTCTAATGTGATCGATGAGCTTCGCTCCATGGCGAAACCAGTATCCTCGGACGAGGAGATCATCCAGGTCGGTACGATCTCAGCGAACGGTGAGCGTGAGATCGGAGAGCTTCTAGCGCAGGCGATGAGGGCGGTTGGTCGTGACGGAACGATCACTGTTGAGGAGGCGAAGGGTTTCGGAACCAGCCTACACGTCGTTGAGGGAGCTGAGCTTGATCGTGGGTACCTCTCCCCCTATTTTGTGACTGACAGTGAGAAGATGGTTTCCTCGCTGGAGTCACCTTATGTGCTGCTTACCAATAATAGGATCACAACGCTGAAAGAGGTTCTGCCGCTTCTGGAGAAGATCCACACAGCCCAGAAGCCGATACTCATAGTTGCTGACGATATCGAGGGCGAGGCGCTACAGGGCCTTGTCGTCAATAGGACGAAGGGAATCCTACAGGTGAGCGCGATCAAGGGTCCCGAGTTCGGTGAGAATCGACTGCATGCCCTACATGATCTTGCAGTTCTGCTTGGAACACGCGTGATCACTGGTGAATCCGAGCTGATGAAAGTAAATCTTCAGGAGCTTGGCCGCTGTAAGCGTGCGATCGTCGGTCGTTACCGAAGCGTCCTCATCGACGCCGCCGGTAAAAAAGAGGAAATCGAGTCCCGCGCATCCGAGATTCGATCCCAGCTGGATGATCCCACGATCGATCAGCATGAACGTGATGTTCTGCGTCGAAGGATCGCTCGTCTCGCAGGTGGCGTTGCTATTCTTCGGGTTGGCGGAGCCACGGAACCAGAGCTGAAGGAACGACGAGATCGCGTCGATGATGCTCTTCACGCAACGAAGGCTGCCGTTGAGGAGGGCATCCTACCCGGCGGCGGGACCGCGCTAGTTCGCGCTGCAGCACGAGTTCGCCGTCGTGTGCTGAGAAGCCGTAGCGATTCGTTCAAGCAGGGGGTTGAGGTCATACTGCAGGCATGCTGCTCTCCTCTCAGACAGATAGTTTCTAACGCGGGCCGAAATCCAGAGCTCGTGCTTTCCAAGGTTGAACGCCTCAAGGATAATCAGGGTTACGACGCCGCCACGGAGCGCTACATTGACACGCTGGAGGTTGGAATCGTTGATCCTCTGAAAGTGGTCAGATCAGCTCTTGAGAACGCGCATTCAGCCGCGAGCATGTTGCTGTCTGTGGGTTGTACTATCGTCGATGACTCACCTGCCGTATAATTAGTTACACGGTTTGTGGGAGGTTAGAGAGCATGGAAGAGCAGATCATAAACGCGCTTACGGGTCCATTTTCAGCGTTGGTGCTTTCGGTGGCGATCCTTTACTGGGTCGCGAACAAAGCACTTCCCATTGTTCAGAAGTATCTTGAGGATCAGAACCACAAACTCGGTGAGATGGTGAAGGCGCTTGAGAAGACTGTTGAAAGTCATGAGGCTGATCGTCACGTGTTTGAATCAGCGATCACCAAGCTCTCAAGGCGCCTCGACAGGGTCGAGGAGGATGTGAGCGTGATTAAGGAAAAACTTTCCTGAAGCGCGCGGGAAACGTGCAAACCCCGGTAAGGCGTGGTATAGTAATAAAGGGTTGAGGCGGAAGCCGATCCCGCCGGCGGTAGATAACCTCCGCCGGAACATCAAGACAAGAGACAAAATAAAATGGCAGGTAGGAATGTACCGGTTCATGATCGTGACTATATTGCGGTCATGCCCGAGGATGAGATCCGCGCGAAGGTAAATCAGTATCGTGGTTGGATCGAATCCGATCGTCGTCGTGGCAATGAGACCCACGACATCGAGGTAGAGTACTGCTATCTCGCTGACGAGCTGAAGCTTCGCGAGGCTCGCCGGCGGGCGCACGAGGAGTTCATGCGGCGTAATCCGCATATCCTCGAAGAGTACGACTACGACATCGACGACAACTAAAAAGGAGCCGATATGCCTGACATGATGCAGAACTTCTTCAAGGAGGTGGGTCGTCACTCCCTCCTGACTCGTGAGGATGAGGTCCAGCTCGCCCAGCAGATGGAGAGCAAGGACGACGGTATCCGGAGCGCAGCGCGCAATCGGATGGTGCAGTCGAACATTCGACTGGCGATCTCGATCGCGAAGAAGTATCAGAACCGCGGCTGCGATTTCGAGGATCTGATCCAGGAATCGACGCTCGGTCTGATGAAGGCTGTCGATCGCTTCGATTGGCGACGTGGTTTCAAGTTCTCCACGTACGCCACGTGGTGGATCCGCCAGTCGGTCATGCGGCATATCACGCTCCAGTCGTCCTCGATCCGACTTCCCGCTGGCGCTAATAACCTCGTCTGGCGTGCTCGTCGCGCCGCCGAGGAGTACCAGCGGGAATTCGGTGTCCAGCCCACGGTCGAGGAGCTTGCGGATATCCTGGGAGTCGGTTCCGGAGCTCTGGATATCCTCCTCCAGACTTCGAAGTACACCCTGAGCCTTGACGCTCCCGGGATGGCTTCCGATGATGGCGACGCTCCGAAGCTCGGTGAGATGATCCCGGGAACTGGCGCAGAGGAGATCGACAGCTCCATTGATCGTGAGAAGATCGCTGCTGCGATCCGGCGTGGGCTTTCTAAGCTCACGGCCCGTGAGGAGAAGATCCTTCGTCTTCGTTTCGGCTTGACCGAGGATCCCGCTGACCATGTTAACTTCCCAATCACGAAGTCTGAGATTGCAGCCCTTGATGCTGCGAAGGAGTCCTGATGAGCATGCCCACCGGTTCGAAGTTCACGAATGGTTACGCGACCGTCAGCGCAGATTTTGGTGGACTGGAGTATCGTGCGATCGCAGAGCGAATGGCTGCGGACGGTGATGAAATCTCGGTTTCGACGGCACGAAATCTCGTACTGCGAGCCCTTGAGAAGATCGCGCGGGAACTCTGCACGGTACAGGGAGTTCCGGCTGACAAGCTGGATGAGGAGTCGAAGCGAATTTCTCTCGATCCTCGATTCCAGGAGTCGATGGCTTCCATGCTGGGGGATATTTACTCAGGGGCGACATGATTGACCTTGAGACCAGACTCCTTGAGATTCTCGACTGGAATGAGAGCAAGCTTGGGATTTTGTACGAGAGATCCGCAAAATTTCTGGGTAAATGTAAGCTGACCGACAAGGGTCAGATCGAACGTGCGCTGATCGAACATCTCAAGGGAAAGGTCACGGAAGAGGGTGCGAGTATAGTTTTTAAGATACTCGACCAAAACATTAGAAGGGAAATGAGGATAATTGAGGAATGAACTGGAACGTTTACGCATCTCGAAGAAAGATCGACGTACAACGATGGCTCGATCTGAGAGGTATCGTAAACCGTGAGTCGTTTCTTGAAGCTCTCACGCAGCTCAACATCGAACCACCTGATGATGATCAGTTGCTCCTAATGTTTCCCGCTCCCGTAATTTCACACATTGACGAGGTCAAAGATGAACCAATTGCCTACACCCCCGAAAGGATCGATCAGGTTGCCTCACGGAGCGTGGTTGGTGAAGGAAACAGGGCTAATAAACGTTCCGACAGGAAACGTGCTCCTAAAGTTCGCAGTTGAGGAAATTGAAGATTTTTCCGAGATGATCGACGACATCGTAACAGTTCTCAGCTCCAACATGAAGGTGAGCATTCATAAGTGTCAAAGCTGCGGATCTGAGATCGAGGAGATCGATTACGAGGAGCCTGAGGGTGAGGACCTGCAGTGATGTCCGCTTTCGCTCCCGGTACGCTGGTGTACTTGAAGCCCAAGAACTACTCAAGTCCTCTTTGGGCGAAGCTGCCAGTTGCGGGACGAAATGACGGTGGGGTCGCCGTCGTGCTTAAAAGTATCGGTAAGGACCCAAACGACCACGAGTATTTTGAAGTGCTAGTGAATGACCGGGTGCTGATGGCCTGGGACGATGAGCTTGAAAAACGAGACTGAGATCATTAATATCAAAGTAAGGAGAATCAAGTAATGGCTACTAAGGAAGTTGTTCGCGAGCTTGTTGAGAAGCTAACCTCCATCGAGAATGAGATGGGACTGCTTCGTGAGACGCAGAAGGAGATCCTCTCCGAGTACGAGGAGGGTCACGGCGTCGACGTGAAGGCACTCAAGGCTGCCCTTCGGATCGCGAAGATCCGTGCTCGCCTCGGCGATTCGACGCATGAGGCTGATCAGATGCTTGAGTACATTGACGAGTAGAATCTATCAGCTCTACATGGTAGAGTGCGCTGATGGTACACTCTACTGTGGCATCTCAACCGATGTTGGGAGAAGGGTTAACGAGCATAACGCTGGTCGTCGCGGAGCTAAATACACTCGCTCCCGGCGACCAGTTCGCTTATTGGTCTCGTGGCCTGTTTGCTGCCTCTCGTGCTCATTGAGAACAGAGAGGGCGATAAAAAAGCTCAGCCGCGGAAAGAAGCTCGAGCTGATAAAAACCCCAGAAAATTTCAAAAACATCTGCAAAACCTGCAACCTCAAGCTAGTATTAATTCACGAGGCGGCCCAATGGACCTCGTCAAAACCAAAGGAGAAAGAAACAAATGAGCAACCGTAATCGTAACAACAACAGCAATAGCAACACCCGCAACTCCACTGCCACCGCTACGGTGACCCCCCGTAACTCCTCGCAGGCGAGCACGCGTTCCTCTTCGACCCGTCAGACGCAGACGGCTCCTGCTGTAACGCAGACCACGGTAACCCAGACTCCTTCGACTGCGACGCAGACGACCCGCCGCGCTCGTAAGCCTGTCACGATCCGCGTTCGTTCCACGGGTGAGGAGATCCGTCGTGTGCCCGTCGAGCGCTCTGGCTACCGCGTCGTCCGCTACGAGGGTCGTTACCACACGGTTCGTGGTGGCGGTCGTACAGCTCCGTACATCGTCGGCTCTGAGGACGGCGAGGACGTGCTCGGTCGCGCCTGATCCTACGGTCAAGTAGTAAAGCAAGGGGAGGCGTCAGCCTCCCCTTCGCTGTTATCGATCCAAGGCTGACTTTATTCTCTGCTGGAGCAGATAAACGTGCGTCTCATGCGCGTTGGCAGTTGCCATGATCATGTCATCCAGTCCTAGCGTCATGTCCCCGATCTTTTTCAAGACGCCGTAGAGCTTCTCAGAGTACTCGAGAAAGTCACGCTCTATCTGCAGACCGATCGCTGCTTGGCCCGCTCCCTTAAGCTCGAGAGGGCTGGGATACTCTGACATGATCTCCAACGCCTTCTCGGTCACCATCAGCGGACACGCGCATTCATCGCCGAATAGTCCCACAGCCTTTTCTATCACACCATCGATCTGGTCCTCAATGGCCTGATAGATCTTGCCATAAAGTTCAACATGATCCCCAGAAAAGCTGGTGCCTCGGGTGAGATGATGCGCTCCATGAAACCATAGCTGCATCATCCTCATGAAACCCACATACTCAAGCATCAACATTTTGGATGCGACGTCCCGCATATTTCCTTCCTTTATACATATGTATAGTGGTATGAGGGACAACGTGAAACCCAAGAGTATTAAGTTAAACGATCCGACGAGAGAGGCTATCAACTCCCTGCAGCACGGCGGTCGCGCGGGCGCGAAAGAGCTTAGCGAGATTGCTGAGATGAGCGTCGTTGAGCTACTCAGCGGGGGCCTCACTCTCGAGCAGGCCGAGACGGTTCTTAAGATGGCTGCGATCGAAGTCGCGCGTCTCTCAGAGGAATCGCGGATGATTCCAAAGACACCCTCGGTCGAGTTAAAGTTTAAGAATAAGAGGAAGAAGTGATGAACAGGAACGAACTACGTAAGATGATCATTGCCGAGTGCGGTTGCATGGCTCGTGAGGGTCAGCTTCCTAACGCTCTCGCCGCTGCGATGCCGATGCTCGACATCCTCGGCTATAGCAGGCATGAGGACGGTGCCGCCCCTATGATGAAGCGCGGCGGTGGTATGAGGTTCGAGGATTCGGACGCACGTGAGGAGTCCTCGATGATCAAGAATAATCTGTACAACCTTTCATCGCAGGCTCAGGAGCTCCATGACGCGATGGAGGATGAGGACGAGCTTCCAGAATGGGTTCAGGAGAAGATCGCTGTCGCGAACGCGATGATCGATGCTGTCTACGATTACCTTCACGCCGAGCAGGCTCGCGGTGACATGCATGAGGCGAGGAAGCCCTGGTACATGAAGAAGCGTCGTAACATGAAGAAGACCAACGAGTCCGAGTGGTACGACATCCCGAAGACAAAGAAAGGAAAGTCTGTAAAAAAAAAGTAAGTGAAGGAAGCCCAGGGGGTCCGGTAGATAAAACCAGACCCCCACAGGCGACCAAAAGCGACACACCACTTCCGAGTCATGACGACAAGGGAAAGTTTTTTGCCGCGTCATCCAAGAGCGACGATATGGATCACAAGGGCAAAAAATCCCGGCCGAAAAAGCTGGGGGAGTTTGACGTCTACAGGGGCACAGAGCAGCACGAGACTGCCGCGGTCTCAAAGGTCGGAACGAGATCCAATCTTTCTGAGGGGCTACGTTATCACATCCAGAATCAAGTCAGCCTTGATGATAACGTGTATCGTCCAGGAACTCGCGAGTTCTTCGATCTTTTCAATGAGGCGCGTGAACTCTGGCGCAGGGGACTTTACGAGGCCACCGAGTCTGAATATGAGCTCTTCCAGAGTGACATCGGTGAGTGGGCGATGTACGAAGGTCGGATGGTTCCGCTTGATTTCCCGATGTGGGATGAGGACAGTTTGAGTGAGTCGTTCGCCGACCATTATGGGAAGAAGCACGGTGAATGGGCTGAGCTGTCACATGAGGATCTCCAAGACCACCCCGAGATATACGAGGAACTCTTCGATATCATCGATTCATCGTACAGCTACATCGGTGGGCATGCGAACTACAGCTCCGCGAAAGCAATCGCGAACGATAACGAGGTAACTGTCTTCGCTCTCATAGATCTTGATGATGATCCTGAGGTCGACGCTGCTCGTCTTAGCAAGCTAACCAACTTCGGTCTGAAGGCGGTCGCGTCCGCCACCGACGGCAGCCAACCCGCCAAGGCCGCACTGAAGGATCGGATCGGGTTCGAGCTCACCAGCGATGGCTACTACGCCGAGGTGAGCGACGCCGCCGCCGCGGTGGCTCTCAAGAGGGGCGCCCCCGTCGTCTCCAGCGAGAGAGCTGTTAGAACCGTTCTGGGCGGAAAGAAGATAGAGTGGCACGGCGAGCACCCCATGGGCGAGTTTCCCGGAACATACGGGTGGTACACTCGATCCATCGGAGGTACACCGCACACGAAGATCATGGTCGGTCTACCACGGGTCGGAAGCTTGGACGAGGCGAAGTATAAGGGTCGAACCGTGAAGCTCGGCGCGGCTGGCGCGAGTCGTTCAGGTGGTCGTGCACACGTCTACGTTCGTGATCCCAAGACTGGTAACATTAAAAAAGTCTCGTTTGGATCAAGCATGCCAGACGCGATGGGAAGTGGACCAGCAGCAAAGGCCCGTCGTAAGAGTTTCGGTGAGCGCCACGGTTGCTCTGACAAGAAAGATAAGACGAAGGGCGGCTACTGGGCGTGCCGATCCACGAAGCTCTTCGGCAGGAACATCCCGGGCTGGTGGTGATGGGTCGACCCTATCGTGAGTTAAGACTCGCAGAAGGCACAATGCTCAGGGAATTTTCAAGCTACGTACCTTCTCATGAGCTAGAGTGGCACATGGATCGACGCGACAGGGTCGTGGAGGTTCTCGAGGGATGCGGTTGGAAACTGCAGCTGCAAGAGGGACTTCCATTCGATATGCTACCTGGTAGGAAATACACCATACCGAAAAATAGCTGGCATCGTGTGTTGAAAGGCCCCGAAAGATTGAGAATTTTAATACACGAGATATAATTAAGCTCGAATGGAGATCATCTAATGAGAGGAAGCACGTCAAATCGCCGTGGCCGTTACATCAGCATCGTCACTGAGAACGATCGTCGGGGCGCTCGTCACATCCTGAACGCGATCGGACACCAGGTCGCGCTGATGGAGTCGCGTGGACACTCGAAACGTGAGCGTGATGCCTACGTGTTCAAGGTCCTGCGTGACCTTGAGTCGGGTCGTATGAACGAGGGTATCCTGGACTCGATCGGCGGTTTACTGCAGTGGGCGAGCGACAAGAAGTACCTGCAGCCGATCCAGAGCTGGATCGGTGAGAAGTTCGCGAACATCCTCGGTCTGAAGGAGGGAAGCTTCCTTCGCAAGGTCGTCGTAAACTTCATCGAAAACCTTGAGATCTCGAAGGTTCAGGCGATGTTCTCGGGACAGGGCGTCTGCAGGCCGCTAGTCTCCGAGCTCGCTGGAGCCGTCCAGGAAGCGATCGCAGAGCAGGGTCTCCAGGCATTCGGTCTCGCTCCCGAGTCGATGTTCGGCAAGCTTGTTCAGGAATCGCTCCTTGCAGCTTTCGCTGAGGAAGGTGTTTTCGTTGATAAGGTCACCAACGTCGTCTGCTCCATCAACATCAGCGACCTGATGCCCGGGGGCGCGAAGGACGTGAAGGCTGCGATCTCGGGCGGGGAACCCGCCCCCGCGTGATCTAGGTCCCAAAGGCAGATCGGGCCTGCCACTTGGCAGGCCCGATTCATTTTAGCCCTTCTTACGTCGGCTCTTCCTGAACTTCTGGATGCTCTTCCACTGGGCGGCATCGACCTTTCGGGCGGGTCCACCGGCGAGAACCGAGTTCACACGAGCCATCGCCCAGGCATGCTGCGAAGCACCGGGTCTATGACCCGTGCGCCACGCTGCGAGCCCCTTGTTGTAGATCGCGCGAAGCGCTCCGAGCGGTGCATTGGCCGACTTCGCCTTATTCTTCAGGGCAGTCGCGGACCCTCCACCCTTCTTCTTCGCTTCACTGAGAATCTGGCGTTCGAGAAGCACGGCGTCGGCATGCACCAGCGCTTCGGCGACCATGAGCTCAATGTCGATCTGACTAAAATCAATACCCTCGTTCTTCTTCATCCCGAATCTCCTTTTTACGATTGCGTTCCACTTCGATTGCCTCTTCGGCTCTTTCTCGTCCCCCGGCGCTGGTTCGTAAGCTTCGGGGTCGTCCCAATGCATCTTACTCTGGCGTTTGAAGTGTCGCTCCCGCTCCGAGCGTGTCTTCCGGCCCAAGCCCTTGTAGTAACCTGGGTTGTTCTTCTGCTGCGATCTCTCGTCCATCAATTTCTCCCGTCATGGTATAATTATCACCAGGAGCGCCAATTATGAGATTGAAAGAGTCGATGATCCGTAGGATCATCAAGGAAGAGGCGTCACGGGCCCTGCGTGAAGCCGCTTTCCCTCCCGAGGCCGTATTCGACCGTGGTGTGTCCCCGCCCGAGATGGATGATGATGATTTACCCGAGATGGACGCCGAGGGTATCAGAGAGCGCTACATGATCGATATCAGGGACCTGTTCCGAGGCGGTTACGATCCTGATGACGCGAAGTCTGAGGCCGCTGAGATGATCGACGACATGTGCGATCACCTGAGGCGTCACATGGACGAGAAGACCAAGGCATACATCATGAACGTGAGAGAAGCGGCAGAGCAGGAGATGGAAGAGTACCTCAGGGATATGGGATCCGGTGAGGACATCGAAGAAGAAGAAGATTACTAAGATCAACAGCTCCCAAACCCGTGTAATAGCTCCTCGTAGTAATCCATGTCATTCTTCTGCTGTGATCTCTTGTCCATCAATTTCTCATATTACATTATAATTAACGCCAGGAGAGGCAATTATGAGATTGACTGAGTCGGTAATTCGTAGGATCATCAAGGAAGAGGCAACTCGCGTAATGCGTGAGGGTAACCCAGGGGATGGAAGCGTTAGCTCAAACACGATGGATCCCGTCGGTCTCGTCGAAAAGTATATGACGGACATTGAGGATCTTTTCAAGGGAGGTTACGACCCTGATGAGGCGAAGGATGAGGCCTCTGCGATGATCAATGATCTTTGTGAGAATCTAGAGGAGTCGATGCACAATTGGCTTCACGACTACCTCAGTGATCATGAGATGGACCGCGCAGAGTACGAGAGCGATCGACTTGAGGATCGCTAGTCGATCCTGAACCCATGCAATGCTTCCAGTTCTGTGGTACTATAGGATTGGAGGTTAACCATGGCAACTCGTTTCGGCTACGCCTGTCTCAACATGACCCTCGGTCCGAAGAAGGGTGGCTTTCGATCGATGATCAAGCGCACCTTCGCCGAGAAGGGCCTGCAGCACGCATCCCGCCTCACCCTGGAGAATGTGGAGACACTCTGCGGTATCATCCAGTGGAACAACACCCACGGGATCCAGGTGTATCGGATGACCTCCGACCTGGCCCCGTGGGCCTCGGAATACGAGTTCGAGCAGCTTCCTGACTGGAACGAGATCCGGGCCGGTCTCGAGCTCGCCGGTAAGCTTGCCCGCCAGGGGGGTCAGCGTCTCTCGTTCCACCCGGGTCAGTTCAACTGCCTGACCTCACCCCGCGAGCATGTCGTCGCCAACTGCATCCGTGACCTCCGCATCCACGGTGAGATCATGGATGCCATCGGCCTGCCCAACACCCCCGAGGCGAAGATCAACATCCACCTCGGTGGTGCCTTCGGTGAGAAGGAGGAGTCGATGGATCGCTGGTGCCGCAACTTCGAGCGGGTGCCTGAGAACGTCAAGCGGCGCCTCACGGTCGAGAATGATGACAAGGCGAAGTGCTACAGCGTCGTCGACCTCCACAAGGTCTGGCAGCGCACCGCCACGCCGATCGTCTTCGATTACCACCACCACCGCTTCTGCGATGGTGGTCTCTCCGAGCGTGATGCCCTTCATCTCGCAGCGAGCACCTGGCCGGCCGGCATCCGGCCCGTCACCCACTACTCCGAGTCGGCCAGGGAGCGCGAAGGTCGCGATGTTTCCCTCACCGCCCACTCCAACTTCGTCGATGGCCCCGTCGATCCCCACGGCCTCGAGATCGACTGCGTCGTCGAGGCGAAGGCGAAGGAGCTCGCGGTCATCCAGCTCGTCACCGGTCGGAACATGTCGGCTTTCTACGACGAGCAGCGCGGCACCACCGATGAGAAGCTCAATGAGATCGCGCGGAAGGACAAGGAGAAGAAGGCTGCGGAGCGCCTCGCCAAGAAGCGGGCGGCTTGAGCGCCGAGCGCCATATTTAGGGTGAGAGGTACCAAGCATGTCAGTTAATTGGCCGAAGCCAACGCACAATCACGTTCAGGAATATCAGGTGTCCGCGTGGCCCTGGATCACGTCGTCGAACGTCGGCACGTCCGCGGTCTACTTTGATTTCGGATTCGTGACACGATGGGTAATGGTCAACAATGAAACTGCATCAGGCGCCAGCAAGAGCGTGTACTTCGGATTCACCCAGAACGGTCTTAACAACTCGAATCACTTTCACATACACGCCGGGCAACTTGCGGGTCCGTTCGAAGTGAAGTGCACGGGAATTTGGGTGAAAGGTAGTGACGCGACCACCCCAGTTTCCATCATGGCGGGCCTCACGAATGTCGCCGCCGGTGACTTCCCGGCCATCAGCGGTTCGAACGGTTTCGCCGGCGTCGGGTGATCATGCAAACTCGTTGGTAACGTGGTACTATTACCTCATGAGACCATGCCCCAACTGCGGTATCGCGGGTAACAGCTTCGGCTGCGTCAACCACGTCCTACCCCTCGAGGGTCATAAGTCGGACTGCCCACACGGGCATGGGGGTCGGGCGCTCTGCACCTGCGATCGCATGACGGAGGATGACACCCTCGATGCTGCGCTGGGAGCCGGTCGGGAGAGGCCCGAGACATGATGTTCAAGGCTCGTAAATTCACCGAGCGTTATCGCGGGATCGATGCGGGCGACGCTTTCAAGGTCGGCTCACGGGTCTCCCGCTCCACCCATGGAGTCGGAGCCGGATGGCTCTGCGACAAGAGCCACTTCATTCCTGTCGATCCCGGTCGCACGGTCATCAGCGATGATGAGATCTGGTCGCTCTCCTTCCCACCGGAGATTCTCGATGTCTGGGGACCTGCAGGTTGCGTCGACCTCGGAGGTGGGAACTACCTGTTTTTCGGCATCAGCCCGGTCGTTTGAGGTCAACTTGAAGCCTGAGGTAGACATGAAGCCCGGTGATCTTGTGCAGGTCTCGTTTCGTCGGCGAGGTTCCACGGAACCCTATCCTGTTGGGATCCTCCTCGAGATCCGAAGGAGGGAGTACCCGACGGTCGGTGAGCGTGAGCTCGACTACATCGTCATGGTGGGTGGGACGGTCCGCACCCTCACCCGTCGCTACCTGAGGCCGGTCGAATGAAACCGGGTGATCTCGTCATGTTTGCATGGCCGACCCCCCGGTCGAAAGTTGACGACCCGCTCGACTGGGAACAGGCACGGGTCGGGCTGGTGATCGAGATCACGATGAAGCGGAAGAATGACGTGGAGTACGGCGATGAGTTGCTCGTGCTGCACGAGGGTGAGAGATGGTCGGTTCCTGCCACGTGGTGTCGACAGGTTAAGGACAGAGATGGATAACATCAGGGAAGTTTTTCTACGACATAAGTGGTCGATCATCAGGATCTACGCGTATGTGCTCATCACGCAGGTGATCCTGCTCGTCGAGCCGTGGCTCCTCGGGCAGGCGATCGATGGCCTGCTCCGCGGAGAGTACACGTTCGTCGGTCTGCTCCTGGCAGCCTTCCTGTTCGAGAGCTCCTTCATCTACAAGAGGATGGTCCTCGACACGAAGGTCTATCTTCAGATCTACAACGAGATCATCCTCGACTACCTCCGACGTAACAAGGACGCTCCCGCCTCCACCCGGGTAGCCCGGACCGACATGGCGTACGCTGTCGTCGGTTTCGTCGAAAACGATCTCCACTACTTCCTCGTCTCTGCGATGACTCTCATCGGGACGCTCATCTTCATCTATGCCGGTAGCGTACCAGCTGGTATCGTAGTGACGCTCAGCGCGATTCCCACGGTTCTCGTGACCAGGAAGTTCTATCGTAAGATCGCGCAGGCGAACAAGGTCGGCAACGATCATCACGAGGGAAAGGTTGAGGCGATACAGTCCTCCGACGATTCGAAGATCGAGAGCTTCTACAAGCGAAGGAAGCGAATCGGCATCGCTGCCTCGACCCTGCAGGGTAAGAACTGGGCGGGTCTCAGCGTCTCGCGATCCACTTTCCTCATCCTCACTCTCGTCGTCTTCACCCACGGAAAGCTGGGGCTCACGCAGGGTGAGGCGGTCACCATGTACTCCTATGTGAGTCAATTTCTCGGCTCCCTTTTCTCGATTCCCATCGCGACCGACGTTATCACCCGGATGAGGGACGTCGTCCGCAGGCTCAAGGAGAACAAATGAAGATCTGGCACATTTCCGACACGCACTCCCTGCACGGTCAACTCGATATCCCAGAAGGGATCGACATCGTCGTGCACTCAGGTGACGCGACGAACTACAAGGACCCGTACCGTAACGAGTCCGAGCTCCGGGCTTTCATCGACTGGTTCGCCTGCCTGCCGATCGCGACGAAGGTCTTCGTCCCGGGCAATCACGACACGTCACTTGAGAAGGGCCTCATCACGCGCGACCTGGTCGAGCATCGTGGAATCCAGCTTCTCATCAACGAGGAGCGGATCATCAACGGTCTCCGCTTCTGGGGGTCACCCTTCACGCCACGCTTCGGGGATTGGTCCTATATGAAGGATCGCGGAACGATCAACCGGGTCTGGGATAGCATTCCGGAGGGACTTGACGTCCTGATCACGCACGGGCCCCCGTATGGGGTTCTGGATGCAACCTATAACCACCACAATAAGGTGGAGCTCGTGGGCTGCAGCGCCCTCCGGAAGCGGCTGCTGAAGGTCCCGCCACGGTACATGCTGTTTGGTCACGTCCACTCGACGGATGACATCCGGAACGCGGGCACGCGGACGGTGAACGGCCTGCCAACGGTCTTCAGCAACGGCTCCTGCGCCGATGACGGTCGGATGACGGCGCTGACGAGCAACGGTAACATCCTGGAGCTCTGATCGAGACCTTGCTGCTTCGAAGGTTGAGAAGTATCTCTCGAAGCGTTGAGTCCTAGCGCCTAGAACTCTAGACTCGTGGATATTTATCGACGAGGATATACGAACTTGGCGCTCATCGGATCAATCTCAGGTAGCATCAGCACCTCTTTCACCGCCGTTACGGGCTCGCTGATCGTCGTGACCGGCTCGATCACGGGCTCGCTGACGAAGTTGTCTGACGGAAGCAATTATCTACTAGCTGGTAGTAACATTACCCTCTCAACAGGCTCAAATGGCGCTGTCACGATCGCGGCGCAGGGGGGTGGGCTCACACCTTTTAACACGTTCACAACGACGACGGGAAGCCCGTTCACCCTTGCGATCCCGACGACCTGCGATATCATTGAGATCGAGGCCTGCGGTGGCGGGGGTGGCGGAGGCTCAGGTCGAAAGGGACCGGCAGTGAACGGAGTTTTCGGCGGAGGTGGCGGGGCCGGCGGCGGGTACTCCAGCGTCTCCCTTCGCGCTTCGACAGTCAGGGCACTATCCTCAAACCTAACGATCACTATCGGAGCCTCAGGTTCCGGTGGCGTCGCCCGCACAGGATCCATCGCTGAGGACGGTGCGAGCGGAGGAAATGGAACTGCGACGACGATCGCTGCAGGCGCCACGACCCTGCTCTTCGCCCCAGGCGGCAACGGAGGATCTGGCGGAACAAACGCAGCGGGCCTGGGCGGCCTCGTTATCACGTGGAAGGATAGCGGCGGAGGAGGAGGTAACAGCTCGAACACGGTTTCTCCTACCAGACCCTCATTGACCGGATTCGCAGCCGGCGGCGCTGCTGGTGGTGGGTTGACGACAGCCGCAGGTGAGCTCGGGGGGTCACGCGGCGGGGTCGGTGGCGACATCAGGGTCGACAACGTCGACAGGTCCGGTGTGGCGGGTATACCGGCTACGCCACGCAACGGCGGCGACGCGACGACATCAGCTACCTATTCTCCGACCGGCGGAGGTGGCGGCGGAGGCGGAGCTGGTAGAAACGGAGGTGGAGCCGCAGGGACCGGTGGCAGAGGTGTGCAGGGCTCCGGCGGGGGCGGAGGAGGTGGAAACATCGACACAGCCAGCAATAACTCCGGTGCGGGTGGCAATGGTGGAGAGGGCTGGTGCATCGTGAGGTTCTTGTAAACTCGTGCCTGTCATGATACAGTTAGATCATGACGTGGAAGGAAAGCGCATCCGTTCGGGTCGGAAGCCTCGTTAGGTTCTGGACACCAGCGCTGCCGCAGGCCCGCAACGACCTCGGTCTCGTGATCAGGATCAGGGAGGACAACCTCAGTGTCACAGGGCTCGGGGAGATCTATGATGTCATGACCCCCGACCATGGGATCATACACCTGACTGCCGGAGCCCTGGAACCCGTGCAACCCACCTGATAGTGTGGTATGATTGTTTCATAATCTGGGGCAAGCGTGAAACCTGGCGATCTTCGCGTGTGGCTGTACAACGGACGGAAGCGTTACCGTGATGAGTTCTTCATCTTTCTTCGGGAGGTCGGCGACAATACCTGCGAGATCCTGTGCGACGGAAGGGTGATGATGGACTCCACCGCGTGGATCCTGTTCAATTCAGCAGCCCCATGTGTTTCGAATGAAGGCGGGTGATCTCGTGCTGCCTGCCTACAAGGGCGTCATGGTCCGAGAGAGCATGCACCCCACCTTCTCGAGCCGGGGTCGTGAGCGTGCCTGGGACCCAGATCAGGTCGCGGTCGTCGTCGCGGTCGGGGTCCGGCAGGTTGGAGGGTTCGACGTTATGAAGCTCCAGCTTCTCATTGACGGAGAGCTCTGGTGGGCGGGGGCAAGCCACGCGGTGCAGGCGAGTGAGTGACGATGAAACCCGGCGATCTGGTTAAACCGCTCGCGATCTTCGACCGGAATACCTTCGGGATCATCGTCAGCGGGCCCACACCTGCGAACGGCACCTTCGGCGTCCAGGCCGGTGCTCTGTATGAAGTTCTGATCAAGGGACAGATTAGCTTCATGTTTGAATTTGAGATGGAGGTTCTGCATGAAGCCCGGTGACCTCGTCCACGTGACGGCGGACAACCACTACTTCGGGCTCGGTCTCATCTTGTCGCATGATCAAGCAGAGCTTCCCGGATGCGCTTTCTACGTGATGACACTGGACGGGAGGTGCATGTTCTACTTTGGGGATGAGCTCAAACCCGTGCAACACGACCCGCCATAGGGTATGATGGTATCATGATCAAGCCAGGATTCACCGCGATTCCCAAGGGTGCCACGGCGATCGCGTGGAGGGATCGTCGTTGCGACAAGAACAAGCTGCGTTTCCCTCGTGGAACTGTGGGAGTTGTGACGGGCCTGAGCTACGTCAGGGGCTACCCTTGGCCCCGGGCTGACATCGGTGGCGTGATCCACACCCTCAACCCCTGGGACTGGGAGTTCACACCCATCCGCCTGAGCGAGCTCCGTCGCTGGAAGGACGATCGAGATGAGCCCTTCGTGATTGTCATGATCGAGGGCCTCAAGAATTGTAAGTGCCTCGGCCCTAGAGGGGTCTTCGGAACGACCTGCGGTTACCTCGAGGAGTTCACGGAGGTGATCGGTGAAGCCCGGTGATCTCGTCCGCATCATCCACTCCGACCGTCCCGTCGCTCGTGAGCACATCGGTAAGATCGGCGTTGTTGTGAAATTGAAATGTCTACACCCGACGAAAATCTTCGAGATATTGATTGATGGACAAATCGGAAACTTTTGTCGCAGCAGCCTGGAGCTCTTCAGTGAAACCCGGTGATCTCGTTCGGATCAAACGGTTCGATGACGTCTACATCGGGATCTACCTCGGTCCAGCCCATCTAAACACCCGGGCTCGCTGGCGCTTTCTGATCGACGGGAAGATCTGGGATGCCGACCTTGCGAACAAGCTCGTCTACAGCTACGAGGTGATCAGTGAAAGTCGGTGATCTCGTCAAGATTGATGCCCCGCGGCAGCGTGTCAATGGAAAGGTTGGTCTCATCGTCGGCAGGACCATACGGCATCTCCATGACTGGATGAGGGACAGTCCCAGGAAATTCTACTACGATGTAATGGTCGAGGGTGAGGTCCGTCATTTCATCTATGACGAGCTCCTCGAGCAGGATGACTGGGAACATGAAGCCCGGTGATCTCATGCGGATCAAGCACGCGCCGGATCAGACCCCCTGGACACGCCGGAAGGTTGGCAAGACCTGCCTCGTGATCCGCAATCTAGGGCCCGACGACGGTGTGGTATCATCGCCCAACATCTGGGAAGTTCTCGTTGAAGGAGAGATCATGAGCGTTCATAAGCTGGATCTGGAGCCCATCGATGAAACCCGGTGATCTCGCAGTTGTCAAGTGCAAGCGGGTTCCCGATCTCAGCGGGAAGATCGTCCTCCTCGTGGAGTGGCAGAAGCCCCCAGCAGCGTTTCAGGGCAGTCGTTGGCTCTGCATCGTCGACGGCACGGTACGATCCATCCAGTCGGGCTGGCTCAAGGAGATCAAGTGAAACCCGGTGATCTCGTCCAGGTGAAGACCCCCCTCCCGGAATTCGGAAAGATCGGGATCGTGGTCGGTCCCGACGTCAGGTGGAATCTCAACCCACGGGTCATGGTGATGTTCCCCGACGGTGTGAAGGAGTTTCACTTCACCAACCTCCGGAGGATCAGTGAAGCCGGGTGATCTGGTCATCGCGAAGGCTGCTAAGGTCAAGCGACGTAATCCACCTCCTGCAATCATGCTCTACAACTGGGAGACGAACGCCTACCACCCGTGGAAGAACGGAAATCTGGGCATGATCATCGATCTCGATCCGAAGTCGGAAGGTGTGATCGTCATGGCTGATGGGAACGTGGGATGGGTGTCGCAGGTGATCATCGCGGTGATCGATGAAACCGGGTGATCTCTGCAGGATCGTGCATCCTGCCTGGCGTGATTGGAGCGACTCTAACGTCTGCATGATCCTCAGACCAGTCACCAACTCCGATGGTATCGATATCTACGCAGTATGTGACTGGTGGGTCCTATGGGACGATCGTGAGACTGCCTGGGCAAAAACTGACCTGGAGCCTATCGAATGAACCTCTTCCGTCGTTTCTATCGCTGGCTCCACGTCCATGTCAAGGGTCACTATCCCGTCGGAACCCTCACACGGTTCAAGCCGGGTATCGGATTCGACGGGATCTACTGGAAGTCCCCGGGAGACCCGAGGTTTCACGCGATCGGGATAGTGATCGATGGGTGGCGGAAGAACGTGCACCCGATGCCGCCGGGCGCATTTGCCAGGGGAAGTGTGGTGATCTTCGACGGTGAGCGGTACGACATGGAGAACTGGGAGCTCGAGGTGATCGATGAAGCCGGGTGAGCTCAGGGTCTTCAATGACTGGATGATCGTACGCGATGGGATCGCTCCCGTCGGAAAGTCCGTCCTTCTCCTGGAGCCCCTCGATGAGGAACCCGATTTCTACAGACGTTGGTACGTCCTCGTCGACGGGAAGCCTGACATCATCGACGAGACCACCATCACGAGGTTCACAGATGAAGCCCGGTGACCTCATGTTGATCTCCTCCTCGACTTATGTCATCGATCTCTCGACGAGCTATACAACGTCGCAACCGTATCCGGAAGGGACCCCCGTGATCTTCCTCGGCGTGCATGAGGTGGCTGACCTGCGCGGGGAACGCAAGATCCGAATCCTCATCGATGGAATCCAGGGCTGGGTCTACGAGTCTGAGTTGGAGGGACTAGATGAAGCCCGGTGACCTGCGACTCTTCAAGGTCGATGTTGACCGGCTGGGGGAGGACATGTTCTCCGGTAAGATCGCCCTCCTCCTCGGCCTCGAGGAGAACACCTGGGATCCCGAGAACCGGTGCTGGGGTGCTCTCATAGAGGGTAAGCGCTTCAGGCTCGGTGAGGGGATGCTGGAACGCTTCACGAGTCCCGTGCAAACGGACGGGTGATGTGGTATGATTTGATCATAAGGAAGGTTCATGGGAACTAACTACTACAGCGTCCGCCGAGGCTTCGACTATGAGAGCGCCGAGTCATTCTGGGACCTCCGGGGCACCGAGGACTGCATCCACATCGGGAAGAGCTCGATGGGCTGGTGCTTCAGCCTCCACGTCGTCCCGGAGCTCGGGATCAACAACCTCGAGGACTGGATCCGGATGTTCATCGAGCCCGACCGGATCATCATCAACGAGTACCACGATATCGTCCCGTTCGACAAGATGATGGGGGTCATCACCCAACGATCACGCCCTCAGCCCAATGGCTGGGACGCTGAGACGATGGCTCGCAACCACGCTGAGCCCGGCCCCAACGGTCTCGTTCGACACAGCCTGGACCTCGAGCGCGAATACGGCTGCGTGGGTCACGGTGAGGGTACGTACGACTACATCACGGGCGAGTTCTCGTGACCCGTGCAACGGCTTACGGGTAGTGGTATAGTATTACTACAGGGTGAGGATAAAAAATGACTGACTAAACGTTTGAACATCTCCGCGTGATCACCAAGAATGTAGGTAATGTAACCGTCAAGCATGGAGGTATCTCATGATTCAGCTCGCATCAACGAACACTGCACCCATCCGTACCGTCACACCCACCCTCCCGAAGGTGCTCCGAATCGGTCTGGTGATGGACAGCAAGATCACACGGGAACGTCTCGTGCGTGAGGGAGAGGGCGTCACGATCGGAAAGGGCAACGCGACCTTCCAGGTCGAGGGCACCAACCTTTCCAGCCCACTCGAGATCTTCAGCTACCACAAGGGCGACAAGTGCTACCTGCTGACCGTGCCCGAGTGGGTCGACGGCCGCATGCACTGGAAGGGTGGCATCAAGACACTCGCCGAGATCCGCGCCGATGGTGGGGCCACCAAGAAAGGTGACCTCTGGACCTACGTGCTGAACGACGTGGTCCGCGGGAAGCTGAACGTGGGAGCCGCGACCCTGCTGTTCCAGCTCGTCCCTGCTCCGCCAGAACCGGTCCGTATGGTGCCGGAGTCGCTTCGCCCGAGCCTGCTCAATCGTGAGGAACCGCTCTTCACGTCCCTGATGGGGGCGTTCGGTGCGATCGGCGTGGCGTTCATGGTGGTCATCAACACGTACGAGGTGCCGATCAAGCCGGCGGACCCGCTGGACATCTTCTTCAGCTCCGCGCACGCCGCAGCGCTCCCACCCAAGATCATGCTGCGGGAGCGGAAGATCGCGGAGGTGGTGACGACCCCGAAGGCCGTGCCGAAGGAAGCGGCACCCAAGGAAGCCACACCAGCTCGGATGGCTGTGAAGCAGGAGGCGGCCAAGCCACAAACACGTGACGGGGCACTGGCGAACACCGCTTTCGGCCGGCGTTTGAAGGCTATCGGGACAGCTGGATTCGGGAAGACCAACGCCGGCACGACCGCACCCTCGTTCGGTAATGTGGCCTCGGACAGCGTCGGCGACATCAGGGCGTTCACGGCCAGCACAGGCGGTGTCGGTACGGGAGTCACCTTCGCGGGCGGACGGGTAACCGATCGCGAGATTGGCGCCGGTGGGACGATCGCGGCGGGGAGTGGCGGACCGGTCGAGGTGAGGAAGATGGTCGCTCCTGTCGCCGTGGATCAGCCACCTGCGACGACGGCCCCGGGCGACAGTGACTGCATCAAGAAGGCGCGGTCGTATTCGCGACGCATCCAGACGTGCGTCGATACGATGTTCGCCGCGAACCCGAGGGCGACCGGAGCGATCACCGTGAGATGGGACGTGGTGGACGGTGACGCAGCGGGGGTCGACGTGCTGACCAACCAGACGGGCGATGCGGCGTTCGCAGCCTGCGTGACGAACCAGATCAACTCGTGGAACTTTGGTGATCTCACCTGCTCGGTGCCCGGCTACACATGGCGGGTCTCCTCCTTGTGAACGATGGTGCCGAGGGTTACGATAACAACGAGGAGACAACATGAGCATCCCATACATTGAAGTCAGCCCCAATGATGTCTATCACTGCAGGGAAGATGTCTTCTGGATCGTCACCAAGGACGAAGACGGTGAGACTGCCCGAGCAATGTTCTACAGTCTCGAGGACGCCAAGGAATACCTCCACAAGGTGAAGGGCATGCCACTCGAGGACATCAAGATCGTCACGGGTGAGGAGTAACGATGACACCGAAGAATCAGTGGATCGAAGGCAGCTGGAACGGGCGGGAACCCGTCATCCCCGAAGACTTCCCCGAGTTTGTGTGGGTCGCAATCTACTACCCGTGGTTGCGCGGAGATGCCGAAGCACGCCCACACTCGGGGCACATGCTTGAGACCACGCTACACTCCGTAAGCCTCTCTCTTGCAGCACAGGCGGAGCGTGACGGGAAGCCCGTCCTGCTGCCGCCCCGCTGGATGTGGATGTCTCTCGAAGCCCCGCCCACGCCCCCGAAGGAGTAACCATGAAGATCACACGAAGCACAGTCCAGTCTCTCACGTCATGGGATTACGTTGGAATCGGTCAGACATTCGTAGAAAGACCCGGTGGGCCCGTCTTCCTCAAGACCGCTGACATCTTTGAGCATGACACGGATCATCACTACAACGCGGTCAGCCTCGAGACGGGAGAGCTTGTGGGTTTCATGGCGGATTGTGAGGTTCTCATCGTCAAGTCTGAACTTACAGTCGAGGAGTGAACATGAAGGACATCGAAGCAATCAAGTCCCGCATCATCCACCGCGAAGAACACCCACTCATTGACAAGCTCACCGTGTATGCGGACGACTTCGAAGCCCTCCTTGCAAAGATCGATGAGCTGGAATCCTGCCTCCGCTGGTACGTCGAGGAAGACGACACCAACATGACCCAGCCCAGCAACGAGTACTGGATCGAGGGGAAGCATCGGGCAATGCGAGCCCTTGGGATGGAGGAAGAATGAGTGCAAGCGAGATGATGATGCTTGAGGAAGAACTCAATGAACTCCGCACGGAGGTGGAGAAGCTGCGCGCCGAGCGTGACCACTTCCGTGAGGCATGGGCAGCGGCACAGGTGCGACTGGACTGCGGTGTGGATGCGGCGGAAGCGGTTCGAGAGGATCGTGCCGCTCTCATCCGGTGGCTGGGTTTCCCTCCGCAAACGTACCTCGACGGCTACCTACTCGTCGGCTCCATTGAACGTGGAGAGCACCGCAAGGAGAAGCCATGAGTATCCATCATTGTGATGACTGCCGATTCTTACACAGCCAATGTAAGTGTCCAGACATCGGCCCGCCATGGTACACGGGGTACACGCATGAGGAAAACATGCGACTCCGAGAGGAGTGGTACCGAAACAATCCCGATCGCCGTCCCGAGGAGGAAGAATGAACGAAGAAACCCCGCCCCTCAGACTCCTCATCATCGATGACTGCCCGTCACGATACGACGAGTTCACCCGAATGCTGGACGTGGAGGGTCATCGATGGGTGATCACCTGCGATCCTGATATCGTGGACGTCGTCCTCGACAGCGCTGCGACGGAAGTCGAGATCTCAGGGATCCTCCTTGATCACGACATGCCTCACTGGGACGGTCGACAGTTCGCCACATGGCTCCGCCTGAGCCACGCGAACAACATTCCCGTCATCATCACCTCGACCACAGGACTGGAGGGGGTCCGCGAGGAGATGCTGGAAACCCTGCGGAAGGGAGGATTCAAGGCGATCATCAACCCGGCGGATCACGCCGGCTGCGAGATCGAGTGGCTCAGCTGGATGAAGGGCGCGTTGGCATGATCCTTGTAAACGATCCACCCACAGACTAGAATAGACCAGGAGCAAACATGCATTATCCCTGTCCAAACTGCAATAGTTTTACCTGCACGAATCACATCGTCA
>Ga0214917_10000443_pt1 | contig 54051 bp, 49 predicted proteins | sample LL_1208_BB_MetaG_FD_177983 | JGI IMG/M metagenome (GOLD analysis project Ga0214917, IMG submission 177983) | Freshwater microbial communities from Lake Lanier, Atlanta, Georgia, United States - LL_1208_BB | ecosystem: Environmental > Aquatic > Freshwater > Lake | place: USA: Georgia | collected... | reverse complement strand
CCCCTTGAACGACAGCTGCCGCTTGCCGGCGACCTCGATGCAGTCCACCTGGATCGTGTCCTTGCCGGCGAACTCGCCCTTGAGCAGTTCCTCCGACACGGGGTCCTCGATGAAGTTCTCCAGTGCCCGGCGCAGCGGGCGGGCACCGAAGTCGGTATCGGAGCCCTTCTTGATGAGGAACTTCTTCGCCTCCTCGGTGAGTTCGAGCTTGAGCCCGCGTTCGGCGAGCCGCTCGCGGACCTTCGCCAGTTCGATGTCGATCACCTGCTTGAGATCCTCCACCGTGAGGTGGTGGAACACGATGACGTCGTCGAGACGGTTGAGGAACTCCGGCCGGAACACCCTCTCGATCCGCTCGTTGACCCGGCCCTTCATCCCGTCGTAGCTGGCGTCGTCGTCGGGCTTCTGGAAGCCGAAGGCGGCCTCGTTCTTGATCGCCTCGGCGCCGGCGTTGGTCGTCATGATGAGGATGGTGTTGCGGAAGTCGACGTTGCGGCCGAACGAGTCGGTGAGCCGTCCCTCCTCCATCACCTGCAGGAGCATGTTGAACACGTCGGGGTGGGCCTTCTCGATCTCGTCGAGCAGGACCACCGCGTACGGCCGGCGCCGGATCTTCTCCGTGAGCTGCCCGCCCTCTTCGAAGCCCACGTAGCCCGGCGGCGCGCCGATCAGCCGGCTGACGTTGTGCTTCTCCATGTACTCGCTCATGTCGATCTGGATGAGCGCCTCGGCGTCGCCGAACATGAACTGGGCGAGGGCCTTGGCGAGGAGCGTCTTGCCCACGCCCGTGGGCCCGGCGAACACGAACGAGCCGATCGGCCGCTTGGGGTCCTTCAGACCCGAACGGCTGCGGCGGACCGCCTTCGACACGCTCTTGATCGCGGCGTCCTGGCCGATGACCCGCTTGTGCAGCTCGTCCTCCATGCCCATGAGACGGGCCTGGTCCTCCGTCGACATCCGCGTGAGCGGGATGCCGGTCATCTTCGACACGACCTCCGCCACCACCTCCTCGTCGACGACGCCGTCGGCCTCCCGGCTCTTGTCCCGCCAGTCGCGGGTCATCGTCTGCTTCTTCTTCTTGAGCTTGTCGGCCTGGTCGCGGAGCGCCGCCGCCTTCTCGAAGTCCTGGTTGGCGACCGCCTCCTCCTTCTCCTTGTTGAGCTTCTCGACTTCCTCGTCGATCTCCTTGAGATCCGGCGGCTTCGTCATCGCCTTGAGCCGGACGCGGGCGCCCGCCTCGTCGATGACGTCGATCGCCTTGTCGGGGAGGCAACGGCCGGTGATGTAGCGGCTGGAGAGATCGACGGCCGCCTCGAGCGCCGCGTCGGTGATGCTGACGCGGTGGTGGGTCTCGTAGCGGTCCCGCAGGCCCTTGAGGATCTCGACGGCCTCGGTCTTGCTCGCGGGCTCGACCATCACGATCTGGAACCGGCGGTCGAGCGCCGAATCCTTCTCGATGTACTTGCGGTACTCGTCGAGCGTGGTGGCGCCGATGCACTGGATCTCGCCGCGGGCCAGGGCCGGCTTGAGCACGTTGGAGGCGTCGATCGCCCCCTCGGCGCCGCCGGCGCCGACGAGCGTGTGCAGCTCGTCGATGAACAGGATCGTGTTCTTGGCGCGGCGGACCTCGTTCATCACGGCCTTGATCCGTTCCTCGAACTGGCCGCGGTACTTCGTGCCGGCGACCATCATCGCCAGGTCGAGGACCACGATGCGGCGATCGGCCAGCAGTTCGGGGACGTTGCCGTCGACCACCCGCTGGGCGAAGCCCTCCACGATGGCCGTCTTGCCGACGCCGGCCTCGCCGAGGAGCACGGGGTTGTTCTTGGTCCGCCGGCAGAGGACCTGGATCGCCCGTTCGATCTCCTTCTCGCGGCCGATGACCGGGTCGAGCTTGCCCTGCTTGGCGAGTTCCGTGAGGTCGCGGCCGAAGCTGTCGAGGGCCGGCGTCTTGCTCTTGCCCCCCTTCGCGGTGGCCTCGCCGCCGCCGCCGCCGGCACCCGCGGGCTGGCGGCCGCCCATGCCGGCCCGCTCGCCGCCTTCCTCCATGCCGTGGCCGAGGAGGTTGAGCACCTCCTCGCGGACGTCCTCCAGCTTGAGGCCGAGGTTCATGAGCACCTGGGCGGCCACTCCCTCCTGCTCGCGGAGCAGCCCCAGCAGGATGTGCTCGGTGCCGACGTAGTTGTGGTTGAGGTTACGAGCCTCCTCCATCGAATACTCGATCACCTTCTTGGCCCGGGGCGTCTGCGGCAGCTTCCCCATCGTCACCATGTCGGGGCCGTTCTGCACCAGCTTCTCCACCTCCATGCGGATCTTCCGCAGGTCGATGTCGAGGTTCTTGAGCACGTTGGCGGCGACGCCGCTCCCCTCCTTGATCAGGCCCAGGAGCACGTGCTCGGTGCCGATGTATTCGTGGTTGAAACGCTGGGCTTCCTGGTTGGCCAGCTGCATCACTTTGCGGGCACGGTCGGTGAAACGCTCGTACATGGAGACTTCCCTTCGTAAGTCGGCCCGCCCCGTGGCCCGCGCCGCGTGGCCCTGCTGGAAACGATCGCCCGTCGTCTGCCAAAGCGGCAGGCTGCGGAAGGCTGCAAAAGCCCCGCCCGTGAAAGCAGCAAACCGTACGCCAAACGGCGGCGGGTTTTCAGCAGGTCGCCCAGAAACCGGCGATGCGGACCGGAGCGATCGAAGCCGTTGCTCCCGGAGGGAGGGGCACCGGCGGCATTGTACGGAGGACCGCCGGGAATGTCTGTGGAAGGGCGGTATTCCTGCGAAAACCGCGGTTTTCACCAGGGAAGATCAGGCCGCCCTGTGGCGGGCGACCGTCTCGGCTGGCGGCGATCCCCCCGGCTGATCGATCGGCAGCGGCCTGGCGTCTTGGTCCGGTGCGGTCCGCGGTCCCTGGGGCGGGGCCCCGCCGGCATCCGCGTCTTCACCGGTCGCCCGGCGGGCGACGGCGATCCGCTCCAGCTCCCGGGCGGTCACCGTCCGCCACGGTCCTCCGGCATCGCTGCGGGCCAGCGAGGAGAGGGCGGCGGCCGCCTCGTCGAGCCGCCCGACCCTTCGCAGCAGGGTGCCCAACAGCAGTTGAGCCTCCCCGTCGGTGGGCGCGATGTCGAGCAGGTCGCGGAGCCGGGTCTCGGCGGCGAGCCAGTCGCGGGCCAGATAGGCGTCGCGGGCCTGCACGAACAGCGTGTCGGCGGTCTCGTCGCGGCCCCGCGGGATCGGTGGCGGGAACGACGCGATCGCCGAGGCGGTGGCGAACAGCCAGATCGCCGCCGTGGCGGACCACAGTGCCACGGTGAGCCGGAAGTCGACCAGTTCCGACCAGATCCAGGTGGTGAGCACCGCCACGTCGATCGCCACGGCAAAGGCCAGGGCCAGCGTCAAGCCGGCGACATTGCCCCGCAGCCACAGCCATGGAAGGCCCGGCCAGACGAGCGTCAGATAGCGTGCGAAACCGATTCCGTGCGACATGGCCAGAGGAATAGCGATCCGCCCCCGGTTTTTCCAAGGCATTCCGCGGGGGTACAACTCAGGCATGGCAGCTGGCATCACGGGCACGAGCGGGGCGGACGGGGGGCCGACGGGCGATGCCGCGGGCATCTGGCGGGCCATCGACGCCTCCGCGAACCGGGCCGGGGAGGCCCTGCGGGTGATCGAGGACGTGGCCCGGTTCGTTCTCGACGATGCCCAGACGACCCGGCTTGCCAAGGACCTGCGGCACGTGCTCGCGACCCTGCTTTCCCAGGACGCCCTGCCGTACCGGATCGCCCTGCGGGACGTCGCGGGGGACGTGGGCATCGGTGCCGAGCCCGCGGTCACCCTGCGGCGGGCGACCCCCGCCGATCTGGTCGCGGCGAACGCCGCCCGCGCGGCCCAGGCGCTGCGGAGCCTGGCGGAATGCGCGGCCATCGTCGCGCCCCACGCCGCGGCGGGATTCGAGCACGTCCGCTACCGGCTCTATGAGCTCGAGCGGGCGGCGCTGACGTGTGCCCGGTCGCGGGAGCGGCTCGCCGGCGTCACGCTCTGCGTGCTCGTCGATGGCCGGACCGACGTGGAGCAGTTCGAGCGGCTCGTGACCTCGCTCGTGGAGGCGGGGGTCCGCATGCTCCAGATCCGGGACAAGCGGCTCGACCCGCCGGCGCTGGCAGTCCGCGTGGAGCGGGCGGTCGCCATCGCCCGTCGGCTCGTGCCCGCGGCACCCGCCCTCGTGGTCGTGAACGACCGGGTGGACGTGGCGGCGGCCACGGCTGCCGACGGCGCCCACACCGGGGCCACCGACCTGCCGACGCCCCTGGCGCGGCGGGTGCTCGGCCCGCGGCCGCTGCTCGGCCGCACCGCTCACACGCTCGCCGAGGCCCATGCGGCCGTGGCCGACGGGGCCGACTATCTCGGCGTCGGCCCCTGCTTTCCCTCGCAGACGAAGGCGTTCGACGGATTCGCGTCCGCCGGATTTCTCCGCGACGTCACCGCCGGGATCGCCCTGCCGACGTTCGCGATCGGCGGCGTGACGCTCGAGCGGCTCGACGCGCTGGCGGCACTCGGGGTCAGGCGGGTGGCGGTCGCCTCGGCCGTCACCGCCGCCAGCGATCCCGCCGCCGCCGCCGCCGGCATCATCGAGCGTCTGGCGACGCTCCAGCCGTCCCCTCCGCCGGCCTGGGCGGAGCCTGCGCCGACGGAGTCTCCCCGGGCGGCACCTCTTTGAGCGCGGCGACCACCGCGGCGGCGATCTCCGCCTCGTCGCGGGAGCGGTAGCCGACCCACACCCGCCGGACACGCGCGTCCGGGCCGACGAGATAGGTGGTGGGGAAGGCATCGAAGCCGAACGACGCGGAGAACAGGCCGCGGGTCCGACCGGAGGGATCGGCCCACGGCCTGATCGCCGCCCGTTGCGTGCCGCCGAGCGTGGCGGCGAGGAAGCCGTTCGTCGCGGCCGCGAGCGCTGGCATGTCCTCCGGCGGCCTCCCGCCGCAGGAGACGGCCACCAGCTGGAAGGCCGGCTCGCTCCGCAGCCTGTCGGCCAGTCGCACCAGACCCGGCAACTCCATGCGGCAGGGCGGGCACCAGGTGCCCCAGAAGTTGAGCAGCGTCACGCGACCGTTGAAGGTCGGCGGGGGGAGGTCGGGATCGACCAGCGACTCGAGCGCCAGGGCGGGCACACCGAGGCCGATCGCCGGGTGGGCAGGCGCCGGGCCGTCGCAGCCGGTCATGCCCGTCAGGCCGGCGAGCAGGAGGGCGGCGGTCACGATGGCGGTCGTGCCGGCGGTGTTGCCGCAGGCGGAGAGACGCGGATGCGGGAGTGTCATGGGGCGATCGCCTCGGGCTATGCTCTCACCCGACGCATGCCGGCCGCGTGCGTCCGGCGGGGCGTCCGGGTGGACGTCCGGATACGGGGAGCCACTCCGAGTGTACGAAGTCGAGATCAAGTATCCCGTGGCATCGCACGGGCCCCTCGAGGCGGGCCTGGCGGCGCTCGCGGCCCGGTCCGGGCACTCGGGCTAGCGGACGACGTGGTTGCGGCCGTCGAGCAGGATCACGGCCGGCTTGTGCGTCGCGGCCTCCCGCTCGTCGACCCACGCGTACGACATGATCGTCAGCCGGTCGCCCGGCGCGCCCAGGTGCGCGGTCGCTCCGTTGAGTTCGATCGCCCCCGACCCCGCCGCGCCGTAGATGACGTACGTCTCGAATCGCTGACCGTTGGCGAGATTCCCCACGAGGATCCGCTCATACGGCCGCAGTCCCACCCGCTCGGCGAGGTCGGCGGCGATGGTCAGGCTTCCCTCGTAGTCGACCGACGCCGCCGTGACCGTCGCGCGGTGGATCTTCGACTTGAGCAGGCAGATCGTCATGGTCGTGGCGGCAGGGGGCGGAAGCGGATGCAGACGGGCGACGGCAGGTCGAGGGACTGGCCGGTGAACGTCAGTGTGCCAGTTTCCGCGTCGATCGCGAAGACCGTCACGGTGTTCGAGTGCTGGCCGGCCGCCAGGAGGTAGCGGCCCGAGGGGTCGATCGTGAAGTTCCGCGGCGTCTTCCCGCGGATCGGCTCCGTGCCCTCGAGCGTCAGTCGGCCCGTGTCGCGGTCGACCGCGTACACCGCGATCGTGTCGTGTCCGCGGTTCGAGGCGTAGAGGAAGCGACCGCCCGGGTGGGCCACGATCTCGGCGGTCGAGAAGCCGGCCGTGTCGACGACGTCGGCGGGCAGGGTCGACAGCGTCTGGAAGGGCTCGAGCGTGCCCGCCCCGGCGTCGAAGGCGAAGGCGGTCACGGTGCGGTCGAGTTCGTTGACGGAATAGCCGAAACGGCCGGCGGGGTGGAGGGCGAAGTGCCTCGGCCCCGCACCGGCCGCGGTGGCGGCGAACCGGTGGGGGGTGAGCGTGGCCTGGTCCACGTCGAGCGCGTGGACGAACACCTTGTCGAGGCCGAGGTCGCAGGCGATGGCGAACCGGCCGTCGGGCGCGGGGACGATCGAGTGGCCGTGCGGTCCCTCCTGCCGCTTCGGGTGCACGCTCCGGCCCGCGTGCTGGAGAAAGCCGCCCGGCTGGCCCGCGGCCACCGGGGCCAGGCTGCCGTCGGCGGTGAGACCGAGGCAGATCACGCTGCCACCCCCGTAGTTGGCCGCCAGCACCACGCGGCCCGCGCGGTCGACCGACACGTGGCAGGGGCCCTTGCCGCCCGAGGGTCGATGGTTCTTCGGCGTCAGCCGGCCGGTGGCCTCGTCGATGGCGAAGGAGAGCACGGCACCCGTCGGCCGGCCCTCGGCGTCGGCCACCTCGGACACCGCGTACACGACGGGCAGCCGCGGATGGATCGCGAGGAACGAGGGATTCTTCGCCGTCGCCGCCGGCAGGGGAGGGCTCAACCGTCCCGTGGCGGCGTCGAACCGCGACACGTAGATCCCCTCCGACCCCGTCGCGGTGCCGGTGTAGGTGCCGAACCACACGAAGTCGCCGGCATCCGCCGCGGCGGCGCGGGAGGCCGCGGCGGCGAGGCCGAGCACCCACGGCGTCGCGAGGCATACCGCCGCCAACATGCTCGCCACGGTGCTCACCCGCGTGCGCTTGGGCATGGACGTCATCCGGGGAAACCCTCATGCTGCCGGTGATGGAGTCCGCGGGACCGACGGCAGCCGGCGACGCCTCCAGCCCCCAGATACTACCCCCATGACCGACCGACGCAACGCTCCCGGCCGCCGGACGGCGACCGCCGCGGCGGCGGCCGGCAGGGAGGCCCGCAACACGCTGTGTCTCGAGGTCTACCAGGTCGTCGTCCGCGTCGGCTGGATCTTCAAGACCGAGACGATCATCATGCCCGCGGTGCTCGACGCGGTGGTCGATTCGGGACTCCTCCGCGGCCTGCTGCCCGTGCTCAATCGCGGGGGGCAGAGCCTGCCGCCGCTGCTGGCCGCCGGGGGCCTGGCCCGGGTGGCCCGCAAGAAGTGGCCGCTCGTGGCCACGAGCCTGGCGATGGCGGCCTGCTTCGGCGGGCTGGCGGTCGCGTGGCCGGCGCTCGCGGCGACACGCCCCGACCTGCTGGCGGTCCTGTTCCTCGTGCTCTACGCCCTGTTCTCCGCGACCAACGGTCTCAACCAGCTCGTCCTCGCCGCGCTGCATGGCAAGCTGATCGCACCGGGGCACCGCGGCCGGGCGATGGTGGTGAGCGTGGCCGTCGGCAGCGTGCTGGCGATCGTGGCCGCGGCCCTGCTGCTCGGCCCCTGGCTCGGGCAGGCCGACGGCTTTCCGAAGATCTTCGCCGCCACGGCGGCGTTCTTCGCGCTGGCGGCGGTGGCGCCGGTGTTTCTCGACGAGCCGGCCGATGCCGTGCCGCCGGCGCCTGCCGACGGACCGGCGCCGGCCGGGGCCGCCGTCCTGCCGGCCCGGATGGCACGCGGCCTCGCCGCCTGGCGGCGGACGCTCGTCGCGGATCGGCCGCTCGTGCGGCTGTGCGCGGTGGCCGCCTGCTTCTCCGCGGTGCTCATGCTGTTCCCGCACTACCAGGCGTTCGCCCGGGACCGCCTCGGCAGTCGCACGGCGAGCCTGCTCACCTGGGTGCTCGTGCAGAACGCGGCCACGGGGATCGTGAGCCTGGTGGCCGGGCCGCTCTCCGACCGGCGCGGTACGCGGATCGTGCTCGTCTGGCTCGTGGCGCTCTCCGCGGCCACGCCGCTGGTCGTGGCCGCGCTGTCGCTCCTGCCGCACGCGGTCGCGGTGGAGTGGTTCTGGACCGTGTACGTCCCGCTGGGGCTCAACCCGATCTCGCTCAAGATCTTCACCAACTACGCGCTGGAACTGGCGCCGACCCCCGCCGAGCATCCGCGGTACGTCAGCATCGTGGGGGCGGCGCTGGCGGTGCCGTTCATGGTCTCCCCGCTCGTCGGCATGGGCGTGGATCGCCTCGGCTTCCGGCCGGTGTTCGTGGCCGGTGCCGCCGTGATCGCCGCCGGCGCCGTCCTCGCCCTCGGCCTGCCGGAGCCCCGGACGCTGACCGCACGGGTGCCGGAGCCCCGGCCGGACGCGTGAGGCGGCCGGCCGCCGGCATGTGCGGCGGATTCGCCCGGAAATGAACCATTGCGACCGCCGTCGTCCGGGCCCTACGATGGTGCCACCGCTCGGAGCGTCCGGCGCGGATTCCGCAAGACAGCGTGGAGCAATCTGCCATGAAGTCGATTCGCATGTTCGGTCTGGTCGCCCTGGTCGCGGCGGTGTGCTGCGTGGCGACGGTCGTGTCGGCCGCCCCGAAGGAGCCGAAGGATGCCAAGTGCCCGGTGTCGGGCAAGGGCTGCAACCCCGACAAGTCGGCCGCCTTCGCCGGTGGCAAGGTCTACTTCTGCTGCGGCAACTGCGAGAACGCCTTCAAGGGCGATTCCGCCAAGTTCGCCGCCAAGGCCCACCAGCAGATGGTCACCACCGGCCAGCTCGTGCAGAAGGGCTGCCCCTTCAGCGGCGGTGCCGTGAAGGCCGGCACGCAGCTCGACATCGGCGGCGCCGAGGTCGGATTCTGCTGCAACAACTGCAAGGGCAAGGTGGAGAAGGCGTCGGCCGACGAGCAGGTGAACCTCGTGTTCGGCAACGTCGAGAAGGGCTTCGCCGCCGCCGGCAAGTAGTCCTGCGGTCGGTCGCCCGGGTCCGCCCGGGGCCGGGAACTGGCCTAGGTCGTTCTCCGGTCGCATGAAATACTCCGCACGGGAGGCCGTCGCTTCCCGTGCGGAGTTTTTTCGTTCATGCGTGTCTTCTTGTCGGCCGGTGAACCGTCGGGCGACCACCATGCCGCGGCGCTGGTGCGGAGCCTCAGGCAACGGCAGCCCGACGTCGAGTGCGTCGGGCTGGGCGGACCGGGCATGGCCGCCGCGGGCTGCACGCTGCTGGCCGACCTCACGCAGCTGGCCGTGATGTGGTTCCTGCGGGTGGTGCTCAACCTGCATCGGTTCGTCGACCTCGCCCGCCGCGCCGAACGGAGCTTCCTCGACGCCCCGCCCGACGTCTGCGTGCTCGTCGACTTTCCCGGGTTCCACTGGTGGCTCGCCTGGCGGGCCCGGCGGCACGGCATCCCCGTGGTCTTCTACTGCCCGCCGCAGATCTGGGCGTGGGGCAGCTGGCGGGTCCGCAAGATGCGGCGGCTCGTCGATCATGTCCTCGCCGCCCTGCCGTTCGAGCACGACTGGTTCGTGGCCCAGGGGCTGTCGAGCACGCTGGTGGGCCATCCCTTCTTCGACGAGCTCGCCTCCGACGCGTCGCGGCACGATGGCACGCGGTCCGACGCGTCCCGGCGGCCGCTCGTGCTGCTCCTGCCCGGCTCCCGCGGCCAGGAGATCGAGGCCAACCTCGCCACGATCCTGCGGGCGGCGGTGGCCACCGCGCGCCGGGTGCCCGAGGCGCGGTTCGTCGTCGGTGCCCTGCACGACCGGCACGCGGCGCGGGTGCGTGAGACGCTGCGGGTCGCCGGAGCGGAAGGGCTCGACCTGCGGATCGAGACGGGCCGGACGCGGAGCTTGATGCGCGAGGCCAGCGCCGCGATCGCGGTGAGCGGATCGGTGTCGTTGGAACTGCTCGCGGCGCGGGTGCCCACCGTGATCGTCTACCGCATCGGCGGAGTGGCCCACGTGGTGCAGAGCTGGTTCCGGCACGCGCGGTTCATCACGCTGGTCAACCTGCTGGCGGTCCGCGACCCGGTGGGACCGACGCGGCCGGCGTGGCGTCCGCCGCGGGAGGTCGCCCCGGCCGACCCCGAGGCGGTGTTTCCCGAATACCTGGCCGTGCAGGACCCGGCGGAGCGGCTCGCCGGCCACGTCGTCGACTGGCTCACGCGGCCGGGCGCGCGCGAGGAGGCGATCCGCCGGCTGGATGCCGTGGCCGAGCGGGTCTCCCACGGCGGCTCCGCCGACCGGGCGGCCGCCGCGGTGCTCGAGATCGGGCGGCGCCGGGCGGTGGCCGGCCGGCACGGAACCGCGGCGGCGGGCGGTGAATCCGTGCGGCCGCATGCCGTGCGGTCGGCGCATGCGGCATAATGGGCCGCGATGTTCCTCGCCGCCCCACAGCCGACGCCGGCCGACCTGCAGTTTTCGCTGTTCGGGATCCCCGTGCGGGTGTCGGGGTGGTTCTGGGTGGGGGCGGCGCTCCTGGGCTGGGGGATCTGCATGGCGTTGTCGCGGGGCGACCAGCGGCAGCTGCTCCAGTACCTCGTCATCTGGCTGCTGGCGGTGCTCGGTTCGCTGCTGGTGCACGAGATGGGGCACGCGCTGGCGTACCGCTGGTTCGGCCAGTCGGCGCAGATCGTGCTCTATCACCTCGGCGGCCTCGCGATGCCCACCCCCTGGGGAGGCCGGGGCGCCCGTCGGCCCGGAGAGCGGCTCGTCGTCGCCGCCGCGGGGCCGGCGGCACAGCTCGTGCTCGCCGCGGCCCTCGTGGCGGTGCTCAAGGCCGGGGGCTACTCCGTGCCCTTTCCGCTGCCGGGGCTCGGCGGGCCGCTCGGGCTTTACGAGGGGGCCGACATCGGGTCGAGGTTCGTGTTCGCGCTGGTGTTCTTCCTCCTGCAGGTCAACATCTTCTGGCCGCTGTTGAACCTCGTGCCCGTGCCGCCGCTGGACGGCGGGCAGATCGTGCGGGAGGGCCTGCTCTGGCTGGGCGTGGCGGACGCCGTCAGGATCGCGGCCGTGATCGGCATGGTGGCCGGCGGGGTGGTCGCCTGGTGGGGCTACACGCACGGGGAACCCTACCTCGGGATCATGTTCGCGATGCTCGCCTTCTCCTGCTTCCAGAGCCTGTCGGACGACACGCCGTGGCGCCGCTGGAACTGATCCGCTCCGGACCGCCGACGGGAGCGGCCGGCCCCGCCGATCGCCGCGTGGTGGTGCTGGGGGCCAGCAACGTGTCGCGGGGGCTCTCGCGGCTGGTGGCGGCGGTGGAGGCGCGGGTGCCACGGGCCGATCTGTTCGTGGCCGCGGGCCATGGGCGGGGCTATGGCGTGAACACCCGCGTGGCGGCCCGGAGGCTGCCGTCGATCCTCGGCAGCGGCCTGTGGCGGGCGCTCGACCGGGAGCCCGGACCGGCACCGGCCGCGCTGGTCACCGACGTCGGCAACGAGCTGCTCTACGGGTTTCCCGCGGAGCAGGTCGCGGCCTGGGTCCGCGAGGGCGTGCGGCGGCTCGCCGATCGCGGCGCCACGATCGCGATCACGCGGCTCCCGCTGGCCGGCATCGCCGCCGTCGGCCCGGTCCGCTACCGGGCGTTGCGGACGTTCTTCGTCCCCGGCTGCCGGCTGTCGCTCCCCGATCTCAAGGAGGCGGCGGTCCGCCTGGATGAAGGCCTGCAGGCGATCGCGCGGGAGTTCGGCGGCCGTCTCGTGGACCAGCCCGCCGACTGGTACGGCCTCGACACCCTGCACGTTCGCCGTCGCCACCTCGACGACCTCTGGCGGGCGGCCTGCGAGGCCTGGGGGCTGCCCTCCCGGCGGTCGCCGGCCCCGGCCTCGCTCGTCGGCTGGGCGGTCGTCGGCACGCGGGCGGCCGAGGTCCGGTCGCTCGCGGGCGTGATGCGGTTCACGCCGCAGCCGGTGGCCCGGCTCCGCGGCGGCGGCGGACTCTCGCTGTACTGAGCCTGCGGCCGCGGCCGCGGGACGGGCGGCGGCGGACGACGCGGAGGCACGCGTGCCTCAGAGCACCGGCAGCGAGGGCATCGGCGGCCGGGAGGCGTGGGCCGCGGCGAGGCTGCCGACGAGCCGCGTGCAGATCGCCTCGAGATAGGGGCGGGCGGCGGGGTCGTCGTAGTTGGCGGCGGTGCGGCCCGCGTCGCCGTGCTCGCGGATGGGGATCTGGATCGGCACCTCGCCGAGGAACGGAATCTCCAGGTCGCGGGCCGTCCGCATCGCGCCGCCGGTCCCGAAGATGTCGTACCGCTTCTGCGTGTCGGGGCAGACGAAGAAGCTCATGTTCTCCACCATGCCCAGCAGCGGGATGTTGACCTTGCGGAACATGGCGATCGCCTTCATGGCATCGAGCAGTGCGACGTCCTGGGGCGTGCAGACGACGACGGCGCCCGTGAGCGGCAGCACCTGCGAGAGCGTCAGCGCGATGTCGCCCGTCCCCGGTGGCATGTCGATGATCAGGTAGTCGAGCGGCCCCCAGGCCGTGTCGCGGAGCATCTGCGTGATCGCCCCGTGGAGCATCGGGCCCCGCCACACCACCGCCTCGCCGGCCGGCACGAGGAAGCCCATCGACATCACCGGCAGGGGGTGCGGGCCCGCGGTCAGGAGCATCGGGCTGATCCGCCCTTCCACCACCTGCGGGCGGCCGGAGAGGCCGAGCAGGTGCGGCACGCTCGGCCCGTAGACGTCGGCGTCGAGCAGGCCCACGCGGCTGCCTGCCCGGGCCAGCCCGATGGCGATCGACGTGGCGATCGTGCTCTTGCCGACGCCACCCTTGCCGGAGCCGACCGCGATCACGCTCTTGGCCTCCAGGCCGATCTGGCCGAGCTTCACCGGCGGCCGCAGGTGCTCGACGACCTGCACGTCGATCCGTGGCGCCGCCGGAAACCGCGTCCGCAGCAGTTCCTCGATGCGGCCCCGCGTCTGGCTCCAGAGGATGGCGGCGTGCGAGGTGAGGCCGACCTGCACGGCGATCCCGGCGGGCGAGGCATCGACCGCACGCACCTGGCCCATCTCCACGAGCGACCGGCCCGATTCGGGATCGGCGATCTCGGCCAGCACGGACGTGACGGCGGCGGAGTCGATCGCTGGGGTCTGGCTGCTCATGCTGGGGACGGAGCTCCTGCGGGGGGCGATGACGGGATGCCCGTGGCCATCAACGGGGGGCCTTCTCGATCGCGTCGCCGGCGCGGACGCACGAGACGTACAGGCCACGCGGCTGCATCGTGACCATCAGCACCAGCGCCGTGCACACGAGCATCGCGACGCCGGCGGCGATGCCGCCGTCGGCCTGCACGCCGCGGCGGTTGGGGCGGAAGTACATGGCGGCGATGATCCGCAGGTAGTAGGCGGCCGCGATCGCCGCGTTGAGCACGAGCATCACCGCCAGCGAGACGAACCAGGCGCGGCGGCTGCCGAGCACGATCGGCGCGTTCCAGTCGACCTCCAGCGCCGACGTGGCCAGGGAGAGTTTGCCCCAGAAGCCGGGCAGCGGCGGGATGCCCGCCAGGCTCAGCAGGAACAGCGCGATCGCGAAGGCGACGACGGGATTGGTCGCGGAGAGCCCGTCGAGGTCGTCCACCACCGTGATCTCCTCGCGCGGCGGCCGCGGTCCGCTGGCGGCCGTCCACTCGGGCCAGCGGTGGCCGAGGTAGGTGAGCGCCGCGAAGATGCCGGCCGTCGCCAGCGCGTAGGTCGCCAGGTAGAAGAGCGTGGCCGTCAGGCCGCCGAGGCCCAGCGTCCACGACGTGTCGCCGTCTCCTGGTCCGCCCGTGTCGGCGCGGGCGGCGGCGGCCGCCGCCGCGGCCGCGACGCCGACGAGCAGGTAGCCGGCGTGGGCGATCGACGAGCAGGCCAAGAGGCGGCGGAGGTTCCGCTGCATGAGCGCCATGACGTTGCCGACGGTCATGGTGATGGCGGCCAGCAGGGTGGCGAGCGGCCAGAACACCTGCATGTGGAACACCGCCGCCGCACTCGCCGGTTCCGCGGCCTCGCCCGGCGCCATGGCCAACGCGAGCACCCGCACGAGCACCACGATGCCCGCCACCTTGGGGAGCGTGGAGAGCAGGGCGGCGTTCGACGGGGCGGTGCCCTCGTAGACGTCGGGGGCGTAGAAGTGCATGGGCACGGCGGCCAGACGGAATGCGGCGCCGGCGAGCGTCATGCCCACGGCGACGGGCACCAGTGCCCGCGCGATGTCGGCCCGCGCGGACGATCGCAGCCCCTCACCGATGACGGCCAGGCTCGTCGAACCGCCGATGCCGTAGAGGCAGACCGCCGCGTACAGGAACAGCCCCGAGGCGACGAGGGAGAGGAAGAAGTACTTCAGGCTCGCCTCCTGACCGCCGGCGTCGGTCCGCTTGAGTGCCAGCATGACGTAGGTCGGGATCGACACGAGCTCCAGGCCCATGAACAGCAGCACGAGGTCGTCGGCCACGGCGGTCAGCGACAGGCCGGCGAGCAGGATGAGAAAGGTGCCGGCCTCCTCGCACGTGCTCCCGGTGCGGTGCGCCGCGCCGCCGAAGCCGTTGCCACGCGTGGCGGCCGCCGGGAACAGGTCGCCGGACTGGATGAGGGCCAGGATCGCCCCCAGGCCCAGCACCAGCCAGCGGATGAGGGTCGAGAAGGCGTCGATCCGGATGCCGCCGGAGGCCACCCAGGCCCCTTCGGGCGGCTGGCCGCCGGAGACCATCATCGCCGCCACGATACCGATCACCGCCACCCCCCAGCCGCTGCGCAGCCCGGCGAACGCGCCGCCGAGGAAGGCGACGAGCGCCGCGGCCACCAGGACGATCTCCGGGGCGAGCAGGAAGAAGCTCTGCAGCGAACTCATGTGCGAGGTCATGGGCGATCCCGTGTCGGTTCCCGTTGGCTGCCTGGCGGGGCAGGGGTGGCGTGTGTCAGGGCGAGGAGCGCGGGGCCGGCGCGACGGCGACGTGGGTGGTCGTGGCGGCGGGCCCGCGTGTGTCGGCGTCGAGCATCCGGGCGGCGAAGGCCGAGGAGGCGGCGCGGGTGTTGGCCCGCAGCACCGCGGCGGGCGGAGCCAGGAAGGCCCCCGGTGCCAGGCCGATCCAGACGGCCAGCACGGCCAGCGGCACGAGGGCGGCCGTCTCGTACCAGCGCAGATCGCAGTGGTCGGCCGCCGTCGCGTGCGCCGCCTCGGCATGGCCGTGATCGTGGTCGTGGCCGGCGGCCGGCCGGGGCGGCTCCCGGGTGGTGCCGAAGAACACCCGTTCCACGGCCCAGAGCATGTACCAGGCGCCGAGCACGACGCCGGCCACCGCCGCCGCCGCCATGACCAGGTAGGGCGTGCGATACGACCCGGCGACGCCCGTCCATGCCCGCTGGAACGAGCCGGCCAGGATGAGGAACTCGCCCACGAAGCCGTTCAGCCCGGGCAGGCCGATGCTGGAGAAGGTGAACAGCATGAACAGCACCGTGAGCCACGGCGCCTTCGTGGCGATGCCGCCGAGATTGGCGATCGACCGCGTGTGGAACCGCTCGTAGATCATGCCGACCAGCGCGAACAGGCCCGCCGCCGACAGGCCGTGGTTCACCAGCTGCAGGTTCGCCCCCTCGACGGCGACCGGCTCCAGCGCGAACAGCCCCATCACGATGTAGCCCATGTGGCTGACCGACGAGTAGGCGATCAGCCGCTTGAGGTCGGTCTGCACGAGCGCCACCAGCGCCCCGTAGAGGATCCCCGCCACCCCGAGGCCGAACAGCCAGGGCGCCGCCAGCGCCGTGGCGTCGGGCAGCATCGGCAGCGAGAACCGCAGGAAGCCGTAGATGCCGATCTTGAGGAGCACGCCGGCCAGATCGACGCTGCCGCCCGTCGGGGCCTCGACGTGCGCCAGCGGCAGCCAGGTGTGGAAGGGCACGATCGGCACCTTCACGGCGAAGCCCGCGAACAGCGCGAGGAACACGACGAGCTGCAGCCAGCCTCCCTGGCGGTCCATCGGCAGCGGGTGGGCCGCCAGCCCGGCGGTGAGGCCGGCGATGTCGAACGTGACGGTGCCGGTGTGCGAGGCGTTCCAGAGCACGATGGTCAGCAGGCCGAGGAAGGCGAGCACGCTGCCGGCGAGGGTGTAGACGAAGAACTTGACGGCCGCCCGCCGGCGGTCCTCGTGGCCCCAGATGCCGATGAGGAAGAACAGCGGCACCAGCGTGAACTCGAAGAACGTGTAGAACAGGATGACGTCCCGGGCCGCGAACACGCCGAGCATCGCCGCCTCCAGCAGCAGCAGGAGCACGTAGAAACCGACCGGCTTCTCGCGGACGGCTTCCCAGCTGACGAGCACGGCCGTGAGCGACAGCAGGGCCGACAGGCCGAACAGCCAGATCGACAGGCCGTCGAGCCCCAGTGACAGGCGGATGTCGAACATCCCGCCCACCAGCCACGGGGCGGCACTGACGGCATAGGCTTCACCCGCGGCCGCCTCCGGACTGGCGAGATAGCGGAGCACCAGCCAGCCGGCGCTCAGCAGCGTGATGACCGCGGTGGTCGCCGCGCTCTGCCGCACCGCCGACAGCCCGCGGCTGCCGAGCACCCAGGCCACGACGGCGCCCACGAGCGGCGTGGCGATCACGAGCAGCAGGTGCGTGGCGGGCGAGAAGCCGTTCATGGGAGCGGAGACCGGGGGTGGAGGGGACGAAAGGCGGGGTGGAACGCGGTACGCCCGGGGCCATCAGGAACGGGGCTGCCATGCCAACAGCACGACGACGATCGCCAGCACGCCCAGCACGCCGGCCAGGGCATACCGCTGCAGGATTCCCGACTGCGACCGGCGGACCAGCGACCCCAGCGCGACCGGCGCGGCGGCGACGGCATCGACGAACCCGTCGACGACGGTGCGGTCGACGAAGGCCGCGAGGAACGCCAGCCCCTCCAGCGGCCGGACGATGAGCGCGGCGTAGACCTGGTCGAAGTAGAACTTCTCGGCGAACAGCGTCCGCAGCGGACCGAGGTAGCGTTCCAATTGCGGCCCGTCGCTGCGTCGGCCGAGGTGGCCGATGGCCGCCAGGACGATCCCGATGGCCGCGGCGAGCGTTCCCTGGACCGCGAGGTCCATGTGGAAGGCGTGCGGCGTCGCGGTGGCGGCCACCGCCGGGGCGGTGAGCGACGGGGTCGCCGAGAGGAAGTGGCCCAGCCAGTTGGTGCTGAACAGCAGCCAGCCGACGACCGCCGACGGCACGGCGAGAATCACCAGCGGCACCGTCATCGACGCCGGCGATTCGTAGGAGGCGGCCAGGCCGTGGTCGTCCGCACCTGCCGGATGGTGGTGGCCGTGGACGGCAGCGTGACCGTGTGCGTGGTCGCCATGCTCATCATGCCCGCCGTGCCCGCCATGACCATGGGCTCCCTCGGGCACCCGTGTGGGGCCCGTGAACGTCATGAACACCGCCCGGAACGTGTAGAAGGCGGTGAGCCCGGCGGTGACCAGCGACATCCAGAACAGCAACTGCCAGGTGGCGGGATGGTCGAGCGCGTCGAGGCCGACCGCGGCGCCGTGGCCCGCGCCGCCGGCCGTCCCGGTCGATGCGAAGCGGAAGGACCCCTCGGCCGCTGCGGCCGCGTGGTGGCCGCCGTGGGCGGCCGGCCAGGCCTTCGCATGGAGGGCGGCGAGGATCTCGTCCTTGCTGAAGAACCCGGCGAACGGGGCGACGCCCGCCAGTGCCGTGGCACCGACCACGAACGTGGCCGCGGTGACGGGCATGACGCGGCGGAGGCCGCCGAAGCGGCGCATGTCGATCACGCCGCCCATGGCGTGCATCACCGAGCCGGCGCCGAGGAACAGGAGCGCCTTGAAGCAGGCGTGCGTGAGCAGGTGGAAGATCGCCGCCGTGAAGCCCAGCAGCGTGCCGGTGCCGAGGCTGGCGAACATGTAGCCGAGCTGGCTGATCGTGGAATAGGCGAGCACCCGCTTGAGGTCGTTCTGCACCGTGCCGATCAGGGCCGCGACCAGCGCGGTCGTGGCGCCGACGATCGACACGACCACGAGTGCCCCGGGACACCCGGCGAACAACGGCGCCGACCGGGTGATCAGGTAGATGCCGGCGGTGACCATCGTCGCCGCGTGGATCAGGGCGCTGGCGGGCGTCGGGCCCTCCATGGCGTCGGGTAGCCAGACGTGCAGCGGCAGTTGGGCACTCTTGCCGCAGGCGGCCAGCAGCAGGAGCAGGCAGATGGCGGTGCCCACCGCGCCGCCCGCGTAGCCCGCGGCGTCGGCGAGGCGGGTCTGCCCGAGGATGCCGGGCATGATCACGCCGTCGGGCGAGACGCTGTCGTGGAAGTCGAGCGTGCCGTAGGTCATCCACAGGAGAAACACCGCGATCGCGAGTCCGAAGTCGCCGACGCGGTTCACGAGGAACGCCTTCTTGGCGGCCCGGGCGGCCTCCGGCTTCGTGAACCAGAACCCGATCAGCAGGTAGCTGCAGGCGCCCACCGCCTCCCAGAACACGTAGACCAGCAGGAAGTTGCTCGACGCCACCAGCATCGACATCGAGAACACGAACATCGCCACCAGCGCGAAGAACCGCGGATAGCCGGGGTCGCCGTGCATGTATCCCGTGGAATACACGGCGACCAGCAGGCCGACGCAGGTGATGATGGTGAGCATCGTGGCCGTGAGCGGATCGAGCCGCAGCGCCACGGGGATCGAGAACGGCCGCACGTCGGCGTGCGCCCCCGCGGCCTGGGGAGAGACCGGCATGTCGGCGGCGGGGCTGCCCGCCGGCGGCGCGTAGGCCGCGTCGAACGAGGCCCACTGCCAGAGCGTCGAGATCATCTCGACCGGCCGCACCGGCTCCGCGTGGGGGCCGTGGGCCGGACTCACCGAGCGGGCCGTGGCCGCCAGCAGCACGATCGCCACCGCGGCCGCACCGGCGATGCCCGCCATGGCGGGCAGGTGGGCCCGCTCGCCGAGGACGCGGCCGAGGAGGACCGTGAGGATCGCGCCGACGAGCGGCAACAGCGGCACGAGCACGAGCAGCGTGGCGGGGGAGAGGTCTGGCATGGGACGGACGATGGAAAGGCGGATGGGGGATGGGCGCCGGGCGGCCGGGCGGGATCAGACGTGATCCCGCTGCAGGGGTTCGTCCTCGTCGGCGGGGGGCAGCACGCCGGCCCGCGTCAGCGTCGGGAACCGCGGCGGCACGGTGTCGACGGCCGGCAGTTCATGGTCCACGGTGCGGGCGATCGTCGCCTCCCGCAGCGACTGCCAGGCGGCCGAGTCGAGCCGGCCCGTGCGGGCGAAGGCCTGCAGGACGAAGACCAGGGCCACGGCGGCCTCGCAGGCGGCCACCGTGAGGATGAAGATCACGAGCACGTGCCCGCCCCAGTCGCCGTGGTAGCGGCTCCACGCGACGAGGCTGACCGCGATGCCCTGCAGCATCATCTCGGCCGACAGGAACATGACGATCAGGTTGCGACGGGTGAGGATGCCGACGAGCCCGAGGCTGAACAGGATCGCGCCCACGGTGAGCGCGTTCTGGAGGAGGGGGAGGTTCGCGCCGTTCATCGGCTGGCCCTCCCGCCGGAACGCGCGTCGTCCCCGTCCATCCGCTCGGTCTCGCCGCGGGCGACGATGGCGATCGCGCCGATGAGTGCGACCAGGAGCAGCACTCCCGCGGCCTCGATCGCCACGAGATGGCGGCCGAACAGTTCGCCGCCGAGGCGGGCGACGTGCTGGTCGGCCAGTCGATCGGCCGCGGCCGTGGTGGCGACGGCCGTGGCGGCGGAGGAGCCGGCGGACGGTGCGGCGGACGCGACCGCATCCTCCCCCGGCGCCGGCGGGGCGGTGGCACGCGACGGCGGCGCGCAGCACGTGACCGGGGCCGCCGACAGCCGTCCGATGGAGAGCGACAAGGCCCCCAGCAGCACCGCCCCGGCGATCGCCGACAGGAAGGGCTCGTTCGAGACCCGGTCGTACGGGGCCAGGCCCGCCGGCTGCGCGAGCATCAGCACGAACAGGAACATGACCAGGATCGCGCCGGCATAGACCACGATCGTGGCCACGCCGAGGAACTGGGCGCCGAGCACGAGCAGCACGCCGGCCACGCCGGCCAGCGAGAGGGCGAACCAGATCGCGGCGTAGACGGGCGACCGCGACACGATCGTGGCGGCCGCCGACACGACGGCCACCAGCGACACGACCAGGAACACGGCCTCCTCGCCCAGGCCGCCGAGCCGTCGGCCCGCGGCGACGAAGGCGGCCAGCGCCGCCAGGCCCAACAGCCAGCCGAGCCCGCGGGCCGCCGGGCGTTCACGGCCGTTGGGCAGGAGCAGCCAGAGGCTGGCCGCGGTGGCGAGGATGGCGGCGCCCACGAGCGGCTGGGCGACGGCCGCGGCGAACAGCGGAGCGATCACTTCGATCCTCCCAGGCTCGCCGACTTCATCGGTTCGGCATCCTTCGTCATGTCGTAGACGCTCAGCAGTTTCTCCTTGTCGAAGACCATCTCCTCGCGGCTCTTGCCGGTGAGGTCGAGCAGGCTGGTCAGTTCGATGGCGTCCACCGGGCAGGCCTCCTCGCACATGCCGCAGAAGATGCACCGCAGCTCGTCGATCGAGAAGCTCTCGGGGTACTTCTCGCGGTCGGGCCACGGGCTGTCGGTGGCGACGATGTCGATGCAGTGGGCCGGGCAGGCGGTGGCGCAGAGAAAGCAGGCCACGCACTTGACCCGGCCGGCGTCGTCGCGGTTGAGCCGGTGCACGCCGCGGTAGATGAGCGGATTGCCCACCGTGGGCCGCTCGTCGGGGTAGCTGACGGTGACCTTGGGGCTCACGAGGTGGCGGGCCGTGGTGGTGAGGCCCTGCACGAACAGCGGCAGGTAGAGCCGCTCCGCCAGCCCCAGCGGCTTCTCCTCGATCCAGGTCACGGCGGGATCGGTCGGTTTCATCTCAGGCCTCCACCAGTTCGGCGTCGTGCAGGGAGCGTTCGGCGTCGAGCACGCCGTGCGTGCGGATCGGCGTGTTGTCCGTGCCCGACGGCGTGAGCAGCCCCGCCGCCACCCAGCCCAGCACGAACACCGCCCAGGGCGCGGCGAGTGCCACCAGCTGCGCCGGACCGGCGCCGAGCCGCTCCACGAGCTGCGGGCGGAACTCCTCCACCGCGGCCACGGTGACGAGGTTGGCGATCCCCAGCGGCAGCATCACCTTCCAGGCCAGGTTCATGAGCTGGTCGAAGCGGAACCGCGGCCAGCTCCAGCGGACGAGCATGAAGAACAGGATCACGCCGAAGATCTTGGCCGACAGCACGCCGAAGCGGACCAGCGCCCCCAGCCACGTCACCTCCTGCCCCGCGCCCGTCACGCCCCACAGGTGCCAGCCGCCGAGGAACATGATCACGATCAGGAACGCGGCGGTCACCATGTGGAGAAACTCGGCGACGAGGAACAGCAGCAGCTTGATGCCGGAGTATTCGGTGTGGTACCCGCCGACGAGTTCCTGCTCGGCCTCGGGGAGGTCGAAGGGGAGGCGGGCCGCCTCGGCGAAGCTGGCCACGAGGAACACGATGAATCCCAGCGGCTGGGCGAACGCGTACCAGATGCCGCTCTCCGCCTGGGCGTTCATGATGGCGTCGAGCTTGAGCGATCCCGCCGCCAGCACGACGCCCAGCAGCCCGAGCCCCAGCGGAATCTCGTAGGCCACGAGCTGCGCGCTGCTGCGGAGGCCGCCGAGGAAGCCGTACTTGTTGTTGCTGGCCCAGCCGCCGAGCAGCACGCCGTAGACGGCGATGCTGGAGAGCGCGAACACCCAGAGCACGCCCACGTCCAGCCCGGGCGCGACGAGGAACGGCACCGGGTCGGGCAGGCCGGGAATGCCCAGCGGCGGCAGGACGCTGCCGAAGGGGATGGCGGCGAAGATGGCCAGCGAAGCCGCCAGGATCACCAGCGGGGCGGCGGTGTAGAGCACGCGGTCCACGTGCCGCGGGGTGAAGTCCTCCTTCATGATGATCTTCAGGCCGTCGGCCATCGGCTGGCCGAGGCCGAACAGCCTGATTTTCGTCAGGGGGATGCCGACGCGGTTGGGTCCCTTGCGGTCCTGGACCCACGCCGCCATCCAGCGTTCCACGAGCACGAGGTAGGCGGCCGCGGTCATCAGGCCGCCCACGAGCAGCCCGATCTTGACCAGCGCGGCGATCGTCGCCGGGGAGGGGAGCAGTGCGTTCATGAGGGGGTCGAGGCCAGGTGGTGGATGCGGAGATCGACGCCCGTCGCGGGGATCTCGCCCCCGAGGGCGGCCAGCGCCGCCGAGGATTCGGCGACCTGACGACGGACCGCGTCGGGATCGTAGAGGCCCCGGCGGCCGAGCATGTTCCAGTACAGCCGGCCTTCCGGCCACACCCCCGCGGGGGGCCGCACCGCCTGCCCGAAGCACTGCGCCCGATGGGCCACGTTCACCCATGTGCCCGCCCGCTCGGCGAAGCCGGCGGCCGGCAGTTTCCAGTGCGCCAGGCCGGTCAGCGGCGAATCGAACAGGTCCTGGACGGCGAGGCAGCCGAGGCCGGAGAACGCGACCGCGGTGTCGTCGTCGATCCAGGCGGACGGGTAGCCGCCGGTGATCCAGGCCGAAGCCAGCCGGCCGGACCGCGCCTCGTCGACGAGGTGCTGCCAGCCGTGGACGGCGGGGTCGAACAGGGCGACGACCGCCTCGACCCCGAGCCGGTTCGGGCACTTCTCCGCGCGGATCGTGAAGCCGCCGGGGAACGACTCGTCGGCGCCGCTCGTGGGCACGTGGCCGACGACGAGCAGCGCCTCCGGATCGATCGACCGGGCCACCGCGCAGAGCATCCACGCCTCCTCGACCGTGAGCATCGGGGAGACGGCCACGCCGAGCCGGCCCGCGGCGGCGATGTCGGCGCGGAGCCGCGCGGCGACGAGCGACCACTCGACCGCCTCGAACGGGCCGCCGCGGTCGGTGCGCCGGCCCGCGCCCACGATCCGCGCGGCGTCGTGGAGGTGGTGCCAGCCGTAGCGACCGTCGTCGCAGATCCACCACTTGTTGACGTGCGGGTTCTCCCGGGGCTTGAGCCGGTAGACGGTGTCCTGGTTGTGCTCGGTGTGGATGGAGCAGCCGGCGCTGCAGCCGCCGCAGACGTTGGCCTCCCGCTTCATGAACCAGACCCGCTGCTGGTAGAGGAAGTCCTTGTCGCCCAGCGCGCCCACCGGGCAGAGATCGACGACGTTGCCCGACAGCTTGTTGTCGAGGGGGTGCCCCGGGAAGACGTCGATCTCCTCCTTCGCGCCGCGGGCGGAGACCATCAGCTCCGACGTGCCGGACACCTCGCGGGTGAACCGCACGCAGCGGGTGCACATGATGCAGCGATCGACGAACAGCGTGACGGTCGGGCCGACGTCGCGACGCCGGCTGTGGAACGGATGCAGGTCGGCACGGCGCTCGGCCTGGCCGTGCTGGAAGTGGTAGTCCTGCAACAGGCACTCGCCCGCCTTGTCGCAGATCGGGCAGTCGATCGGGTGGTCGATGAGCAGCGCCTCCTCCACGCGGGCGCGGCTCTCCTTCACGAGCTGGCTCTCCGTGACGATCACGGTGCCGTCCTTGGCCGGCGTCTGGCAGGCGGGCACGAGCTTCGGCATCATCGAGATCTTGCCGCTGGCGGCGTCGCGCGTGCCGGTCTCCACGAGGCACATCCGGCAGCTGGCCACCACCGACAGGCCGGGATGCCAGCAGTAATGCGGGATTTCCGCGCCGGCCCGGCGGGCGGCCTCGATGCAGTTGAGCCGCTCGTCGGCCCCGATCTCGATTTCCTTGCCGTCGACGATGACTGTGGGCATGAATCTTCCTGGAATGCTCGGCCAGCGCGGTGCGTCGGTCAGTGGGCGCCCACGATCTGCAGGGCGGGGACCGGGTCGGTCACCATCCAGCCGTCGGGGTTGGTCCGCTTGATGTAGTCCTCGAACTCGCCGCGGAACTTCTTGATCGCGTTCTTGATCGGCCAGGCGGCGCCGTCGGCGAGCCCGCAGATCGTCGAGCCGGGCATCATGCCCATGGTGCTGCCGATCTCGGCGAGGAGGTCGAGGTCGCGGAGCCGGCCCTTGCCGGCCTTGATCCGCTCGAGCATCCGCAGCGACCAGCTGGTGCCCTCGCGGCACGGGGTGCACTGGCCGCACGACTCGTGGGCGAAGAACCGGCAGGAGTTGTGCAGGAAGTCCACCATGCTGACGGTCTCGTCGGCGACGACGACGGCGGCGGTGCCCAGGCCGAGGCAGCCGACCTTCCCCGGACCGGCGAAGTCGAGCGGGGTGTCGAGCTCCGCCTCGGTCATGATGCCCATGGAGATCCCGCCGGGGATCACCGCCTTGGCACGCCGGCCCTTCCAGACGCCGCCGCCGTGGCGGTCGATGAGTTCCCGGGCGGTGATGCCCAGCGCCGCCTCGTAGCAGCCCGGCCGCTCCACGTGCCCGGAGAGGCAATAGAGCTTCGGGCCATAGCTGCCGGGGTCCCGCGGATTGGCGGGGTCGGCGGGCACGCCGATCGAGCGGAACCAGTCCACGCCGCGGCGGGCGATTTGCGCCACGCAGGCCATGGTCTCGATGTTGTTGACGACGGTCGGCTTGCGGAAGAGCCCCTCGATGGCCGGGAAGGGCGGCTTGATCCGGGGCCAGGCCCGCTTGCCCTCCAGGCTCTCGATGAGGCCCGTCTCCTCGCCGCAGATGTAGGCGGCGGCGCCGCGGTGGAGGGAGATGTCGAGCGAGAAGCCGCTGCCGCGGATGTCGCGGCCGAGGTAGCCGGCGGCGTAGGCCTCGTCGATCGCCGCCTGCAGCCGGTGCCAGGCCCGGGGGTATTCGTAACGCAGGTAGATGTAGGCGGTGGACGCCCGCGTGGCGAACGACGACAGGATGATCCCCTCGATCACCTGGTGGGGATCGTCCTCCATGAGGATCCGGTTGTTGAACGTGCCCGGCTCGCTCTCGTCGGCGTTGACGCAGAGGTAGATCGGACCCGGGTGATCCTTGGGAAGGAAGGTCCACTTGAGCCCCGTGGAGAAGCCGGCACCGCCGCGGCCGCGCAGGCCCGAGGCCTTCACCATCTCCACGACGTCGGCGGGCTGCCGGCCGGCGAGCGTCTGCTCGAGCGGCGCGTAGCCGCCGCGGCCCTTGTAGCTGGCGATGGTGTGGCCGTCGGGCACGCCGACGGCCTCGAGCAGGACGGGCTGGAACGGCGGCATGTCAGGTGGCCCTCGCCCGGGGTTTCGCGAGCTCCGCCGCGGCGGACTCGGGGGTCATGTTCTTGAGCAGGTCGTCGTTGGCCAGGATGCAGGGGGCGAAATCGCAGGCCCCGAGGCATTCGGCCGGCTCGATCGTCAGGCTGCCGTCGGCGGTCGTCCCGTAGGGCTCGATGCCGTGGTGGTGGCAGAGGTGCTCGAGCAGCTGATCGCCGCCCCGCAGCGCGCAGGAGATGGAGCGGCACACGAAGGCCCGCGTCCGGCCGTGCGGCTTGTCCTGGTGGAAGAACTGGTAGAAGGAGAGCGTGTCCTGCACCTCCGCCGGCGCCAGGCCGAGCAGCTCGGCGATCTCGGCCACCGCCTGCAGCGGCACGTGCCGCAGGTGGGCGTTCACCACGTGCAGCGCCGGCAGCGTCAGGGCGCGGCGGTTGGGATAACGGGGCGCGAGCGACTCGATCGCGGCGATCATCTCGTCGGTGAGGATGCGTGGCTGGGCGATCATGGCTATCGGTCGAGCTCCGCGGCGATGATGTTGAGGCTGCCGAGGACGGCGACCACGTCGGAGAGCGTGTGGCCGCGGATCAGCTGCGGGAACAGGGCGAAGTGCAGCACGGACGGCGGCCGGCAGCGGGCCCGGTAGGCACAGTCGCTCCCGTCGCCCACGAGATAGAAGCCGAGTTCGCCGTTGGGGGCCTCGGTGGCGGCGTACGATTCCCCGCACGGCACCTCGAAGCCGCGGTTGCTCATCGACAGCTCGAAGTGCGAGATCGTGCCCTCGATGGTGGAGTAGACCTGCTGCTTGGAGGGCAGGGCGGTCCGCTGGTCGATGCCCACGTTCACCGGCCCGGCCGGGATGTTCTCGATCGCCTGCGCGACGATCCGCAGGCTCTCGCGCATCTCGGCCATCCGCACGAGGTAGCGGGCGTAGCAGTCGCCCGCGGAGGCGCAGCAGACCTGGAAGTCGAACTGCTCGTAGGCGAGGTAGGGCTCGTCCTTGCGGAGGTCGCGCGTGACGCCGCTGGCGCGGGCGACCGGGCCCGTGGCCCCGGCGTTGATCGCCTCCTCCTTGGAGAGCACGCCGACGCCCTTCGTGCGGTCGACGAAGATGCGGTTGCGGGTCAGCAGCCGCTCCATGTCGTCGAGCGTCTTGGGGAAGGTCTTCACGAACTGGCGGATCTTCTCCACCACCAGGGGCGTGAAGTCCTGCGAGACGCCCCCCACGCGGGTCCAGCTGTTGGTGAATCGGGCGCCGCACAGCGTCTCGAAGATGTCGTAGATCACCTCGCGTTGGTAGAACGCGTAGAGGAAGAAGGTGAAGGCGCCGGTGTCGAGGCCGACCGCCCCGTTGGACAGCAGGTGGTCGTTGATCCGGGCCAGTTCGGCGATGATGGTGCGGAGCGTGCGGCAGCGGGGCGTGAGTTCGATGCCCAGCAGCGTCTCGACGGCGTGGTGCCAGGCGACGTTGTTGGCCATCGGCGAGATGTAGTTCATCCGGTCGGTGACCGTCACGTACTGGTTGTACGTGAGGTGCTCGCCGATCTTCTCGAAGCCCGAGTGCAGGTAGCCCATCTCGGGCATGGCGTCCACGACCCGCTCGCCGTCGAGCTTGAGCACGAGCCGCAGCGTGGTGTGCGTGGCCGGATGCTGGGGGCCGAAATTGAGCGTCCAGAGATAGTCCTCCGACCGCGCGGCCGTGTCGGCGGCGGCGTCGCGAAGCGTGCGGGGGGCGGGGGCGATGGACATGGTGGTGGCGGGCCCGGGTCAGCTGTGGTCGCGGGTGATGACGGGGAAGTTGTGACGCTCTCCGCGGCCCTGCAGCGGGTAGTCCTTGCGGAGCGGGTGGGCGGTGAATTCATCCGGCATCACGAGCCGGCGGAGATCCGGGTGGCCCGTGAAGCGGATGCCGAACAGGTCCCAGACCTCGCGCTCCAGCCAGTCGGCCGCCCGCCACAGCGACACGACGCTGCGGACGGCCGGCCCCGGCTCGTCGGCCGCGGCCGGGTCGTCGAGGAACACGCGCACCGTGAGCCGCTGGTTGGTGGTGGTGGAGGCGAGCAGGTAGACGAGCCCGTAGCGGTGCCGGGCTCCGCGGTACTCCAGGTAGTCGACGCAGCTGACGTCGACGAGCAGGTCGAAGCCCCGGCCCTTGAGCGATTCGAGCACCTCGAACGACTGCGGTTCGGGCACGACCAGGCTGGTCTGGCCGCGGAACACGGACGTTTCCAGCGGACCGAAACGGTCGGCGACGGCAGCCAGAACGGCGTCGACGGCGGGGAGGGTATGGGGCATGGCGGGTGCGGGAGCGTCAGGAGCGATGGGCGGCGGCGGCGAGTTCCCGCTGCACGACCGGGTTGCGGGCCGCGTCGATGACGAGCGGCTCGTGCGCCTCGACCAGCGCCCGCTTGCACAGCTGCCGCTGGCTGGTGTCGAACTCGCGTCCGGTGATCGTGCCCTCCCGCTGGATCTTGTCCTGCAGGTCGATGATCGCCTGGATGAGCTGCTCGGGACGCGGCGGGCAGCCGGGGACGTACATGTCGACCGGGATGAAGCGGTCGATCCCCTGGACGACCGCGTACGTGTCGAACACGCCGCCCGTGCTGGCGCAGGCGCCCATCGAGATGCACCACTTGGGCTCGTGCATCTGCTGCCAGATCCGCTGCAGCACCGGCAGCATCTTCATCACCACCCGGCCGGCCACGATCATCAGGTCGCACTGGCGGGGGCTGAAGCGGAACACCTCGGCCCCGAACCGGGCCAGGTCGTGCTTGCTGGCGCCGGTGGCCATGAGTTCGATGCCGCAGCAGGCGGTGGCGAACGGCATCGGCCAGAGGCTGTTCTTCCGGCACCAGTTGGCCAGCTCGTCGAGCCGGCTGACGACGACGTTCTCGGGAAGCTCGAGCCTGCCCGGTCGGGCCGCCGGCCCCGGCATGTTCAGCGCCATCGGAACACCCCCTTCTTCCAGTCGTACGCGAAGCCCACGACCACCAGCGCGATGAAGGCCATCGCCGCCGCGAACACGATACCCCGGCAGGACACCAGCCCGTCGGCCACCGCGGCGTCGATGCCCGCCGGCGACCGGCTGGCGACGGCCCACGGATAGAGGAACAGCAGTTCGACGTCGAAGACGAGGAACGTGATGGCCACGAGGTGGAAGCGGACGTCGAACCGCCGCCGGGTGTCGTGGACCGGGTCCATGCCGCTCTCGTACGGCATTTCCTTGACGGCCCCGCTGCGTCGCGGCCCGATCAGGCTGGCGGCCACCACCAGGCCGACCGACACCGCCGCCGCGATGGCCACGAAGAGCAGGACGGGGAGGATGGCGTCCATGATGGCCACGAGCCGGGGGAGGTGGGTGGAAGTCGGTCGGAGTCGTAAGGGGAAAAATCGGCCGTGGGAAGCCACTTCGTGAAATTTGTCACGAAGTCGCCGCCCGGAAAGGGGCCGTCGGGGCCGGGCCCTCCGATCCGCGTTACAACCCGCAGAGTTATACATTCCCGGGCCGCGGCCGACGAGTCGGCCGGTTTTCCGCCGGAATCCGCGGGGTGGTGCGCGTGCGTCGCGTGGACGGCGGGGAGCGGAACGGGTCCGCGGCGGGAGGCCCTCTCGAAGCTCCCGCTTCAAAAGCTGCCGATGCTCATCGACACGCCGGCGCCGAAGGGGCCGCTGTAGAGGGTCATCCCGCTCCCCCGGACGTCGGAAAACGGCGGCTTGCCGCCACCGCCGCCGCCGCTGCGGTAGGGCGAATAGGCCGCCGCACGGCTCTGCGCGGCGGCGGATGCCGCCGCCGTCTGCTGCCGCGCCGCCTGCGCCCGCTGCACGAGTTCGTCGCGGCTCTCGTCGAACGCCGCCTGCTGTTGCCGCAGCGACGCCCGCTTCCGCTCGATCCGCTCGATCTCCTGCTGCAGCTGCCCGGCGGTCATGGTGACGATGTTCGGCACGTCCTTGAGCACCTCGGCACGCTTCTGGTCCGACATCACGGAGAGATACTGCCCCACCCACGACCGCGCGTCACGGGCCTCGGGCGTGTCGAGAATCTGGAACTTGGCGTCGAGGTCGTCGAGCAGGTACTCGAGATCGTGCGACGACATCCGCTCCACCTTGCGGTTGAAGTCGGCCTTGAGGCCACGGACCTGCGCGGGCGTGTAGATCGTCTGCGCCGACAGCCACTCCCCCAACTCGAAGATCGCCCGCCGCCACCGCGGGCTGTTCATGATCTCGGCCTTCCTGGCGATGTCGCCGCCGTCGTCGGCGGGGGCGACCGCGTCTGCGGGGACCGCCGCCGGCGGGTCCGGCGTCGCCGGCGGCTGGCCGCGGACCGGCAGGACGAGTCCGCAGAACACCGGCAGGGCGAGCGGCAGCAGGGCGAGCGTGTGGCGGCGGCTGGAACGGACGCCGGTGCGGACGGGTGTCATCGGGCCTGGGTCCCCCGGGGTGCGGGCCGCCGAATCATCGTCATCGTGAGGTGGGCCGCATGCTCGCCACCGACGTGCGTCGGCACCGACCGCCACGTGCAGCGGTCGGCGCCGTCGTAGGCGTAGATGTTGAGCGAGGAGGTCTGCGTGCCGTCGGGCAGCACCGCCATGGTGCGGGCGATCCACGTGTCTCCGTCGCGGGTCCACGTGGCCTCGCCATGGCTGCCGTCGGAGCCGAACACCCAGGAGACGATCTGCCGCGACAAGGGATCCCAGCCGATCCGCTGCGTGATCTGCAGGGCCGGCTCGTCCTCCGCGTGCTTCCCGGCGGCCGGCCGCCGCCCCACCCGCATGTCGCGGAGCAGGAACGTCCGGGTGTCGTTCCAGCGCACCGACACCTCGATCGCGGCGCCGTCCGCCGGCGCCGCCCCGTCGGCCGGCCGGTCGGGCCGATCCTCCACCACCGTCCACTCGCCCACCATCCAGTCGAGGTCGGCGAGCCGCGGGCCGGCGGTCGCCGCCGCGGTCTGCGACTCCCTGACGGCGGCCAGCTTCCACCGCCCCTCGTGCCGCACCCACGTGGCCGAGAACCATCCCGTCAGCGGGGCCGCGCCGCCCGCCGACGCGATCTCCACGGTGCCGTCCTCGATGGCCACGTCGGCGGTGACCAGCCGCAGCGACGTCTCCTTGATGCGGAGCGGGGACGGTGCCGCGGCTCCCGCGGCGGGCGGGCGGATGCCGGCCACCGCCTCGCGGCCGTTGAGCACGCGGCCCTCGTCATCGACGATGTCGCCGTCGGGCATCCACAGCGCCGCCAGCGCCGCTCCGTCGCCCCGGGCGAACGCCTTCTGATAGGCGTCGATCGCGGCCCGGATCTCGGCACTGGGCTGCACGGAAGTCGCACCCGGCCCCGGAGGATCGGCGACCGCGAACGCGGCGGCCGTGGTGGCGACGAGGGCGCTCGCGCGGAGGATCGAGACGACGGGACTGAGGAGGCGGATCCGCGGCATGACCCGATTCTACTCTCGGGCTTCTCTCCCCGGACATGCCTGGCCGGACCCGGGGCGAATCTCGCCGCCGCAGGCGGGCGTTTGGTAGGGTGACGTCCATGGCCGAACACGTCGCGACCCTCGCCGATCTCGTCCGCCGCCCGAGCGTGAATCCGATGGGCCGCGACGTCTCCGGGCCCGACTACCTGGAGGGCCGGGTCACCGACTACCTGGTGCAGCGGTTCATGGCCGCCGGCCTGCCCTGGGTGCGGCAGCCCGTGTCGCCGGGCCGCGACAACGTCATCGCCAGGCTCGCCGCCGCGTCCGCCGACGCTCCCACGATCCTCTGGGACGCCCATCAGGACACCGTGCCGGCCGAGGGCATGACGATCGAACCCTTCATGCCGTTCGTTCGCGAAGGGCGGCTCTACGGCCGCGGTTCCTGCGACGTGAAGGGGGGCATGGCGGCCATGCTGGTGGCGCTCGACCGACTGCGGGCGTCCGACCGGCCGCGACGTGCCCACGTGGTCTTCACCGCGACGGTCAACGAGGAGTTCGGGTTTTCCGGTGCGAGGGCGATCGCGCGGCTGTGGACCGGTGAGGATCCGGGTCGCCCGCCCGTGCCACAGGAGTCGGAGCAGGAGCAGGCGGCCCGCGGACTGTGCGGGGGAACGCCGGCGGCGGCGGTGGTCGCGGAGCCGACGGGCCTCGACCTGGTCACGCAGCACAAGGGTGCCGTGCGGTGGCGGGTGCGGGTGCACGGCACGGCCTGCCACAGCGCCTTTCCGGAGCAGGGCGACAACGCCATCCATCACGCCGGCCGGGCGATCGGGGCGATCGAGTCGCTCTCCCGGGAACTGCTGCAGCGGCAGGCCGACCATCCCTGCGGACCGCCCACGCTCAATCTCGGCACGATCCACGGCGGCGCCGGCGTCAATCTCGTGCCCGACCTGGTGGTGCTGGAGATCGACCGTCGCGTCGTGCCGGGGGAATCGCCCGTCGCGGCGCGGCAGGAGGTGATTCATCGGGTCGCCGCCGCCTGCGGTGCCGCGCGGATCGAGCACGAGCCGCCGTTCCTGCAGAGCGCCGGACTGCCGACGATGACCGACCGCACCTGGTTCGACAGGCTGACGGCGGCCGCCGCGCACCGCGGCGTGTCGTCACGACGGATCGCGGCCCGGTACGGGACCAATGCCAGCGTGTACGCGGCGGCGGGCGTGCCGAGCGTCGTGTTCGGCCCCGGCTCGATCGCGCAGGCCCACACGGCCGACGAGTGGATCGCGCTGGATCAGGTCGACGCGGCCGCCGACATCCTCGCGGCGCTGGTGTGGTAGCCCCGACCGCCGCGGCCGGTCCCCGGGGAGGGCCGCGGTGAATTGTGCGGCCGGGCTTGGTACAACAACGCCCGGCGGGCGGATCCGCCGTCGTCCCCGCAGCAGGAGCATGGGTGCATCATGGCAGGCAGGATCAAGGTGACGGGCCCGGTCGTCGATCTCGACGGCGACGAGATGACGCGGATCATCTGGCAGTTCATCAAGGACAAGCTGATCCTGCCCTATCTCGACCTCGACATCCGCTGCTACGACCTGTCGATCGAGAACCGGGACGCCACCGCCGACCAGGTGACGGTCGACGCGGCCCACGCCATCAAGCAGTACGGCGTGGGCGTGAAGTGCGCGACGATCACGCCCGACGAGGCCCGCGTCGAGGAATTCAAGCTCAAGAAGATGTGGAAGAGCCCCAACGGCACGATCCGCAACATCCTCGGCGGCGTGATCTTCCGCGAACCGATCATCATCAAGAACATCCCGCGGCTCGTGCCCGGCTGGACGAAGCCGATCGTCGTCGGCCGCCACGCGTTCGGCGACCAGTACCGGGCCACCGACACCCGGATCCCCGGCCCCGGGAAGCTCACGCTCACCTTCACCCCGGCCGACGGCTCGAAGCCGATGGAGTTCGAGGTGTTCGACTTTCCGTCGTCCGGCGTGGCGCTGGCGATGTACAACCTCGACGACTCGATCCGCGACTTCGCCCGTGCCAGCTTCCGCTACGGGCTGGCCCGCGGCTACCCCGTCTACCTCTCCACGAAGAACACGATCCTCAAGGCCTACGACGGCCGGTTCAAGGACATCTTCCAGGAGGTCTTCGACGCGGAGTTCAAGCAGGAATTCGCCGCCAAGGGCATCACCTACGAGCACCGGCTGATCGACGACATGGTGGCGTCGGCGCTCAAGTGGGAGGGCGGCTACGTCTGGGCCTGCAAGAACTACGACGGCGACGTGCAGAGCGACATCGTGGCCCAGGGCTTCGGCTCGCTGGGCCTGATGACGAGCGTGCTGATGACGCCGGACGGCAAGACCGTCGAGGCCGAGGCGGCCCACGGCACGGTGACGCGGCACTACCGCCAGCACCAGCAGGGCAAGCCGACGTCCACCAATCCGATCGCCTCGATCTTCGCGTGGACCCGGGGCCTGGCGCACCGGGGCAAGCTCGACGGCACCCCCGAGGTCACCCGCTTCGCCGACCTGCTGGAGAAGGTGTGCGTGGAGACGGTCGAGCAGGGCAGGATGACCAAGGACCTGGCGATCCTCATCGGACCGGAGCAGCCGCACCTCACCACGCAGGACTTCCTGGCGGCGATCGACGACAACCTGCGGCGGGCCATGGCCGCCGGCTGACCGCGAAGGGGCGTGCGACCGGGCCGATGCTGCGACACCTCGTCCTCATTCCCACCGAGTTGGAACGTCGGATCATCGGTCCCGCGATCGCCGCCCGGCTCGGGGCGGCCGCGGGGCGGGAACCCGGCGCGACGGTCCGCGTCGAACTCTGCGGCTTCGGCATCGCGGTGGCCGCCGCCCGCGCCGCGGCCCTCGTGGCCACGCTCGCCCCCGCCCGCGTGCTCCTGGTGGGCATCGCCGGACGGATGGATGACCGGCTGCCCGTCGGCTCGGCCTGGCGGTTCGGCCGCGTCGCCTGCCACGGCATCGGCGCCGGCGCCGGCGCCGGCTTCCAACCGGCCGGGTCGCTGGGGTGGCGGCAGTGGCCTGGCGATCCACCCGACGACGCGGCCGCCATCGGCGACGTGCTCCCCTGCGCGGCCGCCGTCGGCGGCCCGCCCGCCGAGTCCGCGGCCGACCTGCTGCTCACGGCCTGCGCCGCGTCGGCGACCGTTGCCGACGTCCGCGACCGCCTGGCCGCGTTCCCCGCCGCGGCCGCCGAAGACATGGAGGGGTTCGGCGTGGCGGCCGCGTGCCGGCTGGCGGGCGTGCCGCTCGACATCGTGCGGGGCATCTCCAACGCGGCGGGAGATCGCGACCCGGCGCGGTGGCGGGTGACCGCCGCGCTCGAGGCGGCGGCCGACCTCGCCGTGCGGCTCGTGGAGGAGGCCGTGTGACCCGCACCATCCGGCTGGCCATCTCCACCTGCCCGAACGACACGTACGCCTTCCACGGGCTGCTCACCCGCGCGGTGGACTGGCGCGGCCTGCACTTCGACGTCGAGCTGCTCGACATCGAGCAGCTCAACGAGCGGGTCGTCGGCGGCGACTTCGACGTCTGCAAGACGAGCTTCCACGCCGCGCTGACGGTGGCCGACGACGTCGTCGTGCTGCCGAGCGGTGCGGCGCTGGGGTTCGGCGTCGGCCCGCTGCTGCTGGCGGCCGCGCCGGCCACCGTGCCGGCGTCCGCCGCCCAGCGGACGCTCTGCCCCGGACGGCTCACCACGGCCGCGCTGTTGTTCGCGGTGTTCCATCCGCACACGACGCGGGTGGAGCACGTCGTCTTCTCCGAGATCATGCCGCGGCTGCGGGCCGGACTGGCCGACTTCGGCGTCTGCATCCACGAGGGACGGTTCACCTGGCGGGAGCAGGGGCTCGCGCTCGTCGAGGATCTCGGCACCCGCTGGGAGGAGGCGACCCGCTGTCCGCTGCCGCTGGGGGGCATCGTGGCCCACCGCCGGCTGCCCGCCGCCACGGTCGCGGCGGTGCAGGGGGTGATCCACGACTCGCTGCGGTTCGCGCTGCTCGATCCGCGGGCGCCGCTGCCCACCATGCGGGCGCACGCCCAGGAGTTCGACGACCGGGTGCTCATGCAGCACGTCGATCTGTACGTCAACGAGTGGACGCTCGACCTCGGCGACGTCGGCCGCCGGGCGCTGGAGGCGTTCTCGGCCCGGGCGGCGGCCGCCGGCCTGGCGGCGGGCGGTCGGCTGCAGGTGTTCGCCGGCTGACGGGCGGCCCGCCCGGCCGGTCAGCCGCCCCACAGGCCGGCCGCCTTCAGCAGCTCCAGCGTGAGGATGATCCCCACGCCCATCAGCGATTCGCCGGCGATCAGGCCGCTCGACACCGGCACGGTGTAGGCCTCCGCCCGCCGCGGCGCCGCCCGCGCGGCGAGGAAGGCGGCCAGCGCGCCGGTGAACATCGCGATCGAATTGAAGGCGGGGATCACGCCGGCGATGCCCAGCCCCGTCGTGGAGGGCAGCCACGGCTTCCAGCGGGCCGGCGCGAACTCCTCGAGGAGCGTCAGCACCACGCCGAGGAGAACGCCCACGGCGATCGCCGCGACGGCGCCCTCCGGCAGCGCGTGCAGCCCCTGCGCCAGGAGCCGCGCCACCCCCTCCCAGACCTTCGCCGCCGGCGCCGGCAGTTCCGCCGACCCGAGCCGTTCGGGGGCGGATTGGACCACGAAGATGTAGGCGGGAACCGAGGCGAGGGTGCCGGCGACCACGCCGAACAGCTGCGAGATCGTCTGCTTCCGCGGATTGCCGCCCAGCAGGTAGCCGCTCTTGAGATCCGTGAGCAGGTCGGCGGCGTGCGACGCCGCCCCCGACGTGATGCAGGCGGTCATCAGGTTGGTGGTGATGTTGGAGGGGGCGATCACGCCGTAGAGCAGCTGGGTGATCTTGCCCATGGCGCCGATCGGCGTGATGTCGGTCTCGCCGGTGGCCCGGGCCGCCACGATGGAGAGCAGGAACGTGACCGCGACCGCGAGGATGCCCATCCACCAGGTGATCCCGAACAGCACGTGACCGAGCGTCACGCAGGCGGCGCCCGACAGGCCGACGCCGACCACGAACCAGGAGGCCGGTACCTCGATGTGCGCGAGCGCGTCGTCGGTCGCGTCGCCTGGCCGGCCGCCACCGAGCAGCCCGGCCAGGCTGCCGCCGAGGCCGCCGAAGGCCCGCAGCACGGTGCGCCACTTGAGGGCGAACGACAAGAGCCCCGAGGTGACCATCATCGCGGTCGCCGGCCAGAGCACCCAGGAGACGATGCCGCGGTAGCCCGGCTCGACGATGCCGCGGCCGACGAGGATCGGGCCGATGACGCCGAAGCAGACGACCGAGCCGACGAGCATCGAGGCGGCCACCCGCATCCCCATGATCGCCCCGGCCGCCACCATGATCAGCGAGCCCTCGATGCCGATGGTGTAGCGGGCGAGCAGGTCGCGGCCGAGTGCGGTCGGCAGGAAGGGCAGTTCCGCGGGGAAGGCCCAGGCCGCGAGCGGCCGCACGGCCGCGAACAGGTCCCGCCACAGGGCGACCAGCGCGCCGACGATTCCCGCGCCGAACAGCGTCCGCGCCTTCTCCACCGCGCCGCCCCCGGCGGTGTGCATGCTGCGGAGGGTCTCGGCGGTGGCGATGCCGGACGGGAAGGGGAGCTGGTCGATGTTGATGAGCTGCCGCTTCAGCGGGATCGCCATGAACACGCCGAGGAACGACAGGGCCGCGAGCCAGAGCATGATCTCCCACCAGGCCATCAGCCGTCCGGTGGTGAGGGTGAGCGCCGGCAGCGCCGAGACCAGCCCCGCGCTCGACATGTAGCCGGCCGCGCTGGCCGCGCTCGACATCGTGTAGTTTTCGAGCGTGGTGAACGGCCGGCCCCGCCAGGCCGGCACCACCCGCTCGAGCACGGTGAACACCGCGTAGGCGATGATGGCCGCGGTGATCGTGACACCCAGGCCCCAGCCGGTCTTGAGCCCCACGTAGAGGTTCGAGATCGACATCACCCCGCCGATGATCATCCCCGTCACCACCGCCCGCGGCGTGAGCTGGACGGCGTCGTCGCCGGCGTAGACGTTCTCCAGCCACCGGCGCGCGGCCGCGCGGTCGTCTTCAGGCGGCGGATGCTGCGGATCGGACGGGGTCAAAAGACGTCGAGGTGGAAGTGGTGGCCCTGGTAGTAGCGGCGCGACTTCGGGTACTCGTTCTGCCAGGCCCGGTTGTAGACCGGCACCCGCATCTCCTGCGGATAGCGGTAGTAGAGGTCGTTGGCCGACTGCTGGTAGCTGTCGGCGTAGAAGTTGTGCGGGTACCAGACGTAGGGATAGTGGTAGAACCGGTTCCAGTCGGTGGCGTTGTACGAGTTGCCCCACTGGTAGCCGTACGCCTGCTGGCCGACGGCCGGCGGCTGCGCGTGGGCGGTCGACGCCGCCGCGAGGATGGCCCCGGCCACGACGGCCGTGCCAAGCATGGATCGCATCATCGGATTGTCCCCCCTGAAGAACCCGGACCCTGCCCCGGCTCATGGGGAGATATCGGCCGGCCGCACGACCGGCCTTCACGGAAAAACCGTCAGGTTCGGGAACGTCGCCGGCCGGTCGGTCCGCCGCCGGTCAGGCCTTGGCCGCGGGCAGCCGCCCCTCCGCCAGTTCGCGGTCCCACTCCTCGATGAGCGGCCAGTGCTGGGCGCAGGTGCCGAAGTCGGCCAGTTGCAGGTAGCCCCGCAGGCGGACGATCGTGGCGGCCAGCAGCCGGTCGTCCTTGCGGAAGATCGGCCCGTGGCTGGGAAGGAGCCATTCGACGTCGCTGGCCGCGATCCGCTCCAGCGACCGGATGAAGGCGGGGATGTCGCTGCCGTGGTGTGCGTCGATCGCGCCGACCGAGCCGTCGCGGTAGATGTTGTCGCCCGAGAGCAGCTGGGGGCCCATGCGGAAGGCGAGCTGGCTGTCGGTATGGCCGGGCGTGTGCCAGACCTCGAGTCGGTGCCGCCCGACCTCGATGATCTCGCCGTCCACGACCTGGCGATCGACCTTCACGACGGGCATGTCGAGGTGCACGTTCTGGGCCGCGATCTCCGCGAACGTCTTGATGCGGTCGCCCGTTTCCAGGGATTCCACCGCCAGCGGATGGGCCAGCACCGGCGCCTTGAAGATCGCCTTCGCCTTGGCGAGTCCCTGGATGTGATCGACGTCGGCGTGCGTCGCCACGAGCGCCCGGCACTGCGACAGCGGAAAGTCCATCTCCCGGATGAGTTCGACGATCTCGTCCACGCTCTCCTCGTAACCGATGTCGATGAGCGCCCAGTCGCGGTCGTCGTAGACGAGGTAGACGTTGCAGCCGATCCGCCAGCCGGCCTGGTGGTTCATCTCGATGACACCGGGAAACACGGGACGGCGTTCGATCATGGCGGTGCGGGATGGGGAGGGGGTCGGCAGGGCGGGGGCGTCGGCCGTGGCCGGCGGCCGGGTTTGCGGCATGGGCCGCCGCAGGCCAGACTGATCTGCGGTCAGTCTAGACGTTTTTCCCGCGAAGTGTAGCGCGATGGCATCCTCTCCTCCGACCGCGTTTTCGGCCTGGGCCGTCGGCGTCGAGGAACTCTGCGGGCTCGTCGATGCGCTCCGTCCGCTCGCCCGCTCGCTCGGGGCTCCCGACCCGGAGGGCGACGACTGGTACGGCGCGCTGTTCGGGAAACTCCGGCCGCAGGTGGCGCGGGAGCCGGTGCTCGTGGTGGCCGTCTGCGGCGGTACCAACACCGGCAAGAGCCTGATCACCAACACGCTCGTCGGCACGGAGATCAGCCGCTCGGTGCCGGAGGCGGCCCGCACGCGGCATCCGGTCGCCAGCCTGCCCCGCGGCCTGGCGGACCGCACCGACCTGGCGGCGCTGTTTCCGGGGTTCTCGCCCGCGGCGTGGACGGGCGTGGAGGACGCGATCGCCCTCGGCCCGGACCCGGCCGGCAATCCCGACAGGCTCGTGTGGCGCGAGGACTCTGGCGGCCGGCAGCCGCCGCGGCTCGTGCTGCTCGACACGCCCGACATCGACGGAACGCTGCGGGAGAACTGGCACCGGGCGGAACTGGTGCGGAACGCCTGCGACGTGCTCGTCGCGGTGCTCACGCAGCAGAAGTACAACGACGCCGCCGTCCGCGACTTCTTCGCCGCGGCGGCCGCCTCCGGGAAGGCCGTGGTCGTGGTGTTCAACATGATCGACTGGCCGCGGCAGCGGGAGCGCATCGCGGGCTGGCTGGAGACCTTCTCCGCCGAAACCGGCGTGCTGCCGCTGGCGACCTATGCCGTGCCGCACGACTTCCGCGCGGCCGAGGCCGGGCGCATCGTGTTCCATCCGCTGCCCGAGCTGACGGCCGACACCGCCTCGATCGACCTGGCGGACCGGCTCGCCGGCTGCGACTTCGACGCCATCAAGCTGCGGGCGATGGAGGGGGCGCTGCGGGTGGTGATCGATCGGGCCACCGGGGCGGGCGCATGGCTCGACGCCCTGGAGGCGAGCGCTTCCGAATGGCGGGATGCGCGGCGGCTGCTCGCCGACGAGGCCAGGGTGCGGGTGGAGCTGCCGGTCGCGCCGCGGGAGATCGTCTGGAACGAGATCTGGCAGTGGCTGGAACCGCGGCGTTCGGGCCTCGACCTCGCCGTCAGCAGGGTCTACCGGGCGGCCGGCAGCGGCGTGGCCTGGGCGGCGCGGCAGGTGGGCCTGGCTCGCAGCGACGAGGAGCGGCGCGAGGACTTCTCCACGGTCGAACTCAACGCCCTCAAGCAGGCGCTCGGCGACTTCGTCGAACGGCTCGACGCCGCCTGCCGGCATCATCCGCGGCTGGCCGCGATGCTCGACGGCCGCCTCGTGGACGCGGACCGCGCCGCCTGGTACGCCGATCTCGAACGCCGTCACGCCGCCCTGCCGCTGGTATCGGACGACTACCGGACGTTCGTGCGCGGCGAGCTCGACCGCTTCGAGAAGGCCAACCCCGGCATGGTGCGGGTCATCCTCACCGGGCTCAACGTCGGTGCCGTCGCACGGCCGGCGATCACGGTGGCGCTGGGCATGGCGGGCGCCGCGGCGGTGCCGGCGGCCGCGGCCTCGGCGGGCGGCCTCTCCGTGCTCGTGCATCACGTGGGCGACGTCGTCGTCGGCACCGCCGCGACGATCGCCGGCGAGGGGGCGCTGGGGCTGACCGTGGCCGGGCTCAAGCCGCTCATCGAGACGCTGTTCGCGGGCTGGTCGGCGGAACGCGGCCGCGTGCTCGCCGAGACGCTGCACGACGTCGTGCTCGGCGATCGCCTGGAGGAGATCGACCGGCTGGCCGACGCCGCGGCGGCCCCCGAGGTGGCGCGGGCGCGGCGGCTGCTCGAGGAGTGCGGCCGGGCCTGCCAGGACGGTACGGCCGTCGGGCCGGGAGGGGCCGCGCGATGACGAACCACCTCCCCGCCACCGAGGGCCCGCCCGCGACCGACGCGATCGACTCCACCGCGTTCGACGACGAGGTCGAGGCGTTGGCCCGGTGGAGCGGTTCGCTTCCGGACTGGCCGCCCGCCCGGCGGGTGCGGGCCGCGTGGGAGCAGGTGGAGCCGCGGCTCGACCGTGCCCGCCGCGAACTCTCGCGGCTGCTGGTCGTCGGCGTCGTCGGCGGCACCGGGGTCGGCAAGAGCACGCTCGTCAACGCCTTGGCGGGCTGCGATCTGAGCCCCGCCGGGGACGTCGCGCGACCGACCACCATCCATCCCGTCGTGGTGGCCGCCCGCGACGTCGATCTCTCCTGGCTGCCGGTCGACGCGAGCGGTGCCCGCGTCGTCCGCAGCGAGGCCGTCGCGGTCGCCAACATCGTGCTCGTCGATTGCCCCGACCCCGACACGCAGTCCGAGCCCCGGCCGCACGCGGGCCAGCCGCCGGCCGGCCACGCCCGGCCGAGCGACGCCAACCGCAACCGCGACCTCCTCGAGGCGGTGCTGCCGGTCTGCGACGTGCTGCTCCTGGTATCGACGGCCCAGAAGTACCGGTCGTGGATCGTGGCCCGCGAAGTGGCGGCCTTCGCCCCGGGCCGGCCGCTCCTGTTCGTGCAGACCCACGCCTCGCGAGATCCCGACATCCGCGACGATTGGCGGCGCGAACTGGAGGCCCAGGGCTTCGTCGTGCCGCGGATCTTCCGGCTCGACGCGGCCGACGCGGCGGCGCGGGCCGCCGCGGGGCTGGAGCCCGAGGACGGCTTTCGCGAACTCGTGGCGGCGATCGACGTCGAACTGGCGGGGCGGGCGGCCCGCCGCGTGCGGCGCACGGGCAGCCTCGACCTCGCGGGCTGGTTCCTCGGGCAGGCCCGCGAGCCGCTCCTGCCGTTGCGGGGGCCGGTGACGCAACTGGCCGCCGGCGTGGCCGCCGAGAACCGCCGGCTGGAGGCGATCCTCGCCCGGGCCGTGTCGGCCCGGTTGCGGTCCAACCGCGCCGCCTGGCAGCGGCTCCTCACCGGCGAGATCGTCGAACGCTGGCAGGGCGGACCGTTCGCCTCGTTCCTGCACGTCGTGGAGTCGGTCGTCGCCTGGTGGCCGCGGGTACGCAGCGCCGGTGGCGGCCTCATCGGGCGGATGCTGGCGGGCCAGGACGCGGCCGCCGTGCCGGCGGGCCAGGCAGGGTGGCAGGCCGTCGAGGACCTGGGACTCCCGGCCGCGGAGATCGAGCAGTCGCGGAGCGTGCTCTGCGGGCTGGCCGCGCGGGCCCGTGTCGAACCGCCGCTGGTGGGGCGGCCCCGGCTCGACGACGCCCGCCTCGCCACGTCGGTGGCCGCCGTCGTCGAGCGGACCTCCGCCTGGCTGGCCGCGGGCATCGACAGGCTGGTCGCCGACCGCCGCGGCCGGATCGACGGGCCGGTGTTCCGCGGGGTCTGCGAGGCGCTGTTCACGGGACTGCTCGTGGCGGTGCTGGCACGGGCCGGATGGAACTTCTTCGTCGGCCATCTCTGGCAGGGACGGCCTGTGGATGGCGGCGGGTTCCTGCAGGAAGCGATCGTCTGGATGATCCTCTGGGGCCTGTGCCTCCGCTGGATCGCGTTCGCCCGTGTCCGGGTCGGCCTCGACGGCGACATCCAGGCGCTCGTGGCCCGGCTGCCGGAGGCCCGGCTGACCGAGCCGCTGCTGGCCGACTTCGCCGCCGCCGCCGACGCCACCGTTGCGTTCCTCGACGACGGGGAGCGGCTCGGCCGGGAGCACGCGGCGCTGGCCGCCAGGCTCGCCGAACCGCTGGGCGACCTGGGCAGGCTGCGGAGCACGCCCTCATGAACGTCATGCCCCTCGCCCTGGTGCTCGCGGTCGGCGCGTCGGTGGTGGCGGCACCGCTCGCCGCCGCCGAACTCGGCGAGGTCGAGGCCCGCGGCACGCTCGTGTGGGCCGCCGATCAGGAGGGGGGCGGGCCGCACGTCTTCCCCGACCCGGCCGATCCGCGGCGGATCACCGGTTTCGAGGTCGAACTCGCCGGCCTGTTGGCGGGGGAACTCGGCGTGCAGGCCCGCTTCCAGCAGGGGCAGTGGGACCGGCTCCCGCTGCTGCTCGGACGCTCCGCCGACTGCGTCATCAACGGGATCGAACTCACCCCGGAGCGGCGGCGCGACTACCACTGCTCGCGGCCCTATTTCGCCTACAGCCTGCAGCTGATCGCGCGCCGCGACGGTCCGATCGACGCCTTCGCCACGCTGGCCTCCCCGGGGCCCCGCGGCCGTTGGCGGGTGGGCGTGCTCACCGGGTCGGCGGCCGAACAGGTCATGCGGTCCCGGGACGACCTGGAGATCGAGGTGATCGGCTACGACGGCACGATCGATTCGCTCGAGCAGACGACCACGGGAGTGCTCGACGCCGCCGTGATGGACGACTGCATCTTCGCGTTCTACGCCGACCGGTTCGGCGGCCTGCGGACGGTGGAACGGCCGTTCGCCGGCGGCTCGTACACCATTCTCACCGCCCGCGACACGCCGCGGCTGGCGGCGGCGGTCGACGCCGCGGTGGGACGGCTGATCGCCGACGGCCGACTCAAGTCGCTCTACGACCGCTGGGATCTGGCGGGCCGGCAGCAGATGCTCCTCCTCCGCGACGCCGCCGAGATCCCGGTGGCCCGCCGCAAGAGCCTCGGCGAGCTCGGCCGCGACACGCTGCCGCTCCTGCTGCGGGCCGCCGGCATGACGGTGCTGCTCTCCTGCCTGGCGTTTCCCCTGGCCGTGGCCACCGGGCTGGCCGTGGCGGTGGGCCGGATGTACGGCCCCGCCTGGCTGCGGCCGCTGCTGGCCGGCTCGGTGGAGGTGCTCCGCGGCACGCCGCTGATGCTGCAGCTGTATGCCATCTTCTTCCTGCTCCCCAAGATCGGCCTGGCGCTGCCGGCGCTGGTCGCGGCGGTGCTGGGGCTGGCGCTCAACTACTCGGCGTACGAGTCGGAGATCTATCGCGCCGGGCTGAAGGCCGTGCCGCTGGGGCAATTCGAGGCGGGCATGGCGCTGGGGCTGTCGAAGTGGCAGACGCTGCGGCACGTGCTCGTGCCGCAGGCGGTGCGGATCGTGATGCCTCCCGTGACGAGCGACTTCATCGCGCTGTTCAAGGACACGAGCGTCTGCTCGGCGATCACCGTGGTCGAGCTGACGAAGCGGTACAGCGTGCTGGCGCTCTCCACGGGCCGGATCGTCGAGCTGGCCGTCGTCACGGCGCTGCTCTACCTGTGCATGAGCTGGCCGCTGGCGGTCCTGTCGCGCTGGTTCGAACGGCGGCTGGAGCGGCCTGCCGGGGCCCCGGAGCCCGGGGAGGGATGACGACGCCATGATCACCGTGACGGGCGTGACGAAGGCGCGGGCGCGGCTCCGCGTGCTCGAGGACGTGAGCCTCGCCGGCGCCGAGGGGACCGTGACCGCCCTGGTGGGCCCCTCGGGCAGCGGCAAGAGCACGCTGCTGCGCTGCCTCAACGGTCTCGAGACCTTCGACGCCGGGGGCATCGAGATCGCCGGGCACCGGCTGGAACCGGGCCCCCATCCGCCGGCCCGCCTGGAGCGGCTGCGACGCGACGTCGGCATGGTGTTCCAGCAGTTCAACCTGTTCGCCCACCTGACGGCCCTGCACAACGTGGCGCTGGCGCCGCACGTCGTGCTGGGCCTGCCCGTGGCCGAGGCGCAGGCCCGCGGCATCGAGCTGCTCGATCGCGTGGGCCTGCGGTCGTTCGTGGACGCGCGGCCGGCGACCTTGTCGGGCGGGCAGCAGCAGCGGGTGGCGATCGCCCGGGCGCTGGCGATGCGGCCCCGCGTGATGCTCTTCGACGAACCGACCAGCGCCCTCGACCCGGCGATGGCCGGCGAGGTGATGGAGGTGATCGGCGAGCTGGCGCGGGCCGGCCAGACGATGGTCGTCGTCACCCACGACCACGACTTCGCCCGTCGGGCGGCCTCGCGGGTGGTGGAGCTGTGCGCCGGCCGCGTCGTCGGGCAGGGCGCCGCCGCCGAGATGCTGCCCCGACCGGCGGACGCCCGGCCGCCGCAGCCCCGAGGGGGCGCATGAAAAAACTCCGCCCGGGACTTTTGGTCCCGGGCGGAGCTCACTGGCCGAAGTCGGGCAACAGATCTCCGTTCGACCTATCGACCGATCGTCACTTGGCGGACACGGTCCGGCTCACCGCCACCACCTTGCCGGTGGTCTGCTTCTTGGCAGACGCATCGGGCGTGGGGGCCGGGGCAACCGTCGCCGAGTCGCAGGCACCGCAGGCGGGCTCCGCACCGCAGCCGGGCTCGCAGCCGGCGCTGCAGTCGGGCTCGCAGCAGCTGGTGCAGCTCTTGTTGCAGCGGTTCTTCTTCGCCTGGTGGATCGCCTTCAGCAGGTCCAGGATCCGATGGGACTTCTTGCAGCGGGCCGCACCGCAGCTCGGCTCGCAGCAACCGGCACCGGCGTCGCAGGCCGGCTCGGCGCAGCCGTTGCCGGCTCCGCAAGCGGGCTCAGCGCATCCGTTGCCAGCACCGCAGGCGGGCTCGGCGCAACCGTTGCCGGCACCGCACGCCGGCTCGCAGCAGCTGTCCGCACAGCCATGGTGCCGCTTCTTGCAGGCGAACAGGCCCTTCAGACCGCCGAAGAGGTCATGCTTCTTCTTCAGGCAGCCCTTGGCGGCACCGCAGCTCGGCTCGCAGCAGCCCGCACCGGCGTCGCACGCCGGCTCCGAGCAGCCGTTGCCCGCACCGCAGGCCGGCTCCGCACACCCATTGCCGGCACCGCAGCCCGGCTCGCAGCAGCCATTGCCGGCATCGCAGCCCGGCTCACAGCACGACGTGCAGCCCTTGTGGCCGAGCATCCGGTCGAGGAGCTCGAAACCAAACGACTGACTACAAACGGTGACACCGAGAACCAGCGCACCGAGGAACAACATACGCTTCATCGAGCCACATCTCCTTTGCTTGTAGATCACGTGAGAGTCTTCGTCCCGATCGCGAGGTAAGGTCACCCCGAGGTTGTGATCTACGAACTGTCTTGCGGCAGGCCTGTCGAGCCAGTCCGTGACTCGAGGAATTTTCAGGTTGCTGCCGCCCCCTGGTTGCCCGACGGGCACAGTGATTGCCCCGGGGGACATGAGGGGCTATCGGCGGGTGGGGGAAAGCGGCTTGAGCGTCACCCAAGTATTTTCCACCGCACGACTTGTGGCGTGTTGTGGGCAAGAAGTGCCGCGTCTGCCGTGCGCGCCGACTGTGCGGTCGAAGGCCTCACGACCGTCACATCTTGAGCCGGTGTTCCTTCGCAGCCGGCAAGGTTTCACGCGCGGCGACGCCCGCGCGGAAGGATGGATCGATCGTGGGACCGGTGCCATCACAGCTTGACAGTGGCCGCACCACCGTTAGACTCCGCGGGCGATTCTGGTGGCCGGGCGTTCGCGGCTGTGAACACCCGGCAAACAGGGAACTCCGGTGCGATTCCGGGACGGCCCCGCCGCTGTATCCAGGCGTTTTCCCTTCAACCGGGAACACAGGCCGGCTGCCATCGAGCCATTGCGACCGCACGGCGAAGTCCGGCGTCTCGCGAGAAGGCAGGCAGCCGGTCGAGCCTGGGAGTCAGAAGACCTACCAGTGTTCGCGAGGAGCGCGTGCCGACTGCGAGGGCGGTCGCACGGGCACGGCCTGCGTGTGCAGGCCGTTGAATCATCGGGCGATGGGTCCGTTCGCGGCTCCCGTGCATGCTCCCCCGAGGGGCATGCTGCGCGCCGGGCGGATCAACGCATGGAGGTCGTCATGCACCCGGGAGATGGGCGCGTCGGTGACGCGCCGCGCCGGTCGGGTTTCACGTTGGTGGAACTGCTCGTCGTGATGTCGGTGATCGCCGTGCTGGTGGGGCTGCTGCTGCCGGCCGTGCAGTCGGCGCGGGAATCGGCCCGTGGGTCGGCCTGCACCAACAACCTGCGGCAGCTGGGCGTGGCGGTGCAGAACTACGTCTCCGCGAACGCCGGCAAGCTGCCGCCGCTGAAGGTCGACGACGCCGTGCGGATCGCCGGCGCCCTGGCCGATCCCTTTCAGAGCCCCTACCCGGGCAAGAGCCGCTACTGGTTCGGTGAGGTGGACGAGAACGAGCCCGCCCTCTCGAGACGGCTCGACTTCGGCAGGGGCACCCTCGGCCCCTTCATGGAGGGCAACACCGCGGCCTACCAGTGCCCGAACTTCGGCTCCCAGTCGGTCGACGTGGTCCGCTACGGGAAGATGGCGACCGGATACGACTACAACACGGAACTCGCGCCGGGCACCGAGTACGAATGGGCGCCCGACTGGTCCAGCGTGTCGCTCAAGGACCGCTGCAAGCAGTTCAAGATCGGGCAGGTGGCCGAACTGAAGCGGACGATTCTCTTCGCGGAGAGCGCCCTGGTCGATTTCGTGGCCCCGTATCCGCTGCGGGAGAACCTGGGCGGGCTGCTGCTGCCGAGCACGGCGGACCCGATGGTGCACTTCCGCCACGCGGGCCGCACGGCGAACGTCGCCTTCCTCGACGGCCACGTCGAACCCTACCCGTGGCGGTTTCGCCCGGGGCCCTACACGCAGCCCGCCCAGGTGCCCCAGATGGAGTTCCACGGCCTCGGCATCGTCTGCGACGGCGACCCGCTGGACGATCGCCGGTGTGATGCCCTCTACGACCGCCTGTGACCGCATCGGGAGGAGGATCGTCATGAACAGGGAGAATCTCGGGGATCCGCGTGTCTGGACCGCGGCCGTCGCCTGCCTGATCGCGGCGGCTGTGGTCGGACGGTTCGCGATGCCCCCCAGGCCGCCGGCGGTGGCGGCGGAGGCCGTGGCGGAGATCCGCTACATCTGCCGCGAGAGCGGCGAACTCTTCGAGCGTCCGCTCGACGCGGCGTCGCGGATCCATCCCAAGACCGGCAAGCCGACGCTCGTGCCGGCGGTCTACGACGCGAAACGCCGGCAGTGGAAGGCGGGGCCGCCCCCCGAGATCATGCACCGCAAGGGGCTGCTCGGGCCCGCGTCATGACCGATCGCCCCCGGCGGCGAACCGCTCCGGGGAGAGGTGCGGCACCGGCGACCGGACCGCCTCGTGCCACGGCTCCGAGTGGTACAGCACGCGCAGGCTGCGGATCACGCCGGCGTGGGTGATCCAGAGCGTCGGGCCGCGAGGCATCGCGTCGGCGGCGGCCGCATGCACCCGCGACTGCAGGTCGGCGAGCGACTCGCCGCCGGGCGGTGCCGCCACCTGCCACCGCTCCATCCACAGCCGGAGCCGTTCGCCGTCGTGCCGCTCGATCCACTGCCACGCCTTCCCCTCCCACTCGCCCATCGCCAGTTCGGCGATCCGCGGATCCTCCGTGACCGGGAGCCCGAGCCGTTCGGCCAGCTGCACGGCGACGGCGAGGCAGCGATCGGCGGGCGACGAGACGATCCGCACCGCGTCGCCGCCGGGCGGCAGCGTCCGCAGCACGGTGTCGGCGTCGGCCTGCGGCGGGTTGACGACCGGCGGATTCCAGCGGCCGTAGCAGATGCCGTCGGCGGCCACGGGGCCGTGCCGGATGGCGACGATCATCCTCCGGGCCCCCCGCGCACCAGGGCCACGGCCAGCAGGAACGCCACCTCGGCGGACTGCTCCGCCGCGCCGAGAAAGTCACCGGTCAGTCCGCCGATCCGGCGCACGAACCGCCAGCCCAGCAGCGCCGTGACGGCGGCGGCGGCGAGGATGCCCCAGGCCGACTCGCCGACGGTGAGGGCACCGGCCACGATCCCTCCGGCGACCGCGGCGGCACACCACGCGGTCGCCAGCCACGCCTGCCCGAAGCCCGCCCGCGTGACGAGCTTGCTCTTCGAGGCCTCGTCCTGCGTGACGTAGGGGATCGTGGCCATCAGCCACACCGGCGGCGTGCGGGCCAGGGCCTGCGACAGGATGATGAGCCCCGGCACGGTGGCCGGGGCGATTTCGCCGAGCCGGGCGAGCAGGCCGATCCGCAGCAGGAGCGTGATGAACAGGCAGGCGGCTCCGAACGCGCCGACGCGGCTGTCCTTGAGAATCTCGAAGACCTTGTCGCGGTCGACCACACCGCCGAGGGCGTCGGCGGTGTCGGCCATGCCGTCTTCATGGAAGGCGCCGGTGAGCAGCATGCCCAGCCCGGTCACGAGGGTGGCCGCCGGCAGGGGGCCGACGTTCTCCACGAGCATCCAGACGGCCGCCATCCCCGCGCCGATCACCGCCCCGACGAAGGGAAACCAGCCCGACGACCACCGCCATGCTTCCGGCGTGTAGGGAAAGCCGCCCACCGGGATCCGGGTGAGGAAGAAGAAGGCGGCGCGGCAGGCGGAGAGGATCGGCGGCATGGTCGGGGGGCGGACGGGGCGGGCGGCGGTCAGTCGCGGTCCGGCACGCCCGACTCCGCGAACGACTGCATGGAGTTGTGGGTCGCGCAGGCCAGTTCCACGAGCGGCAGCGCCGCCAGGCCGCCGGTACCTTCGCCCAGCGCCATCCCCAGTGCAAGCAGGGGCAGGGCCTGCAGCCATTCGAGCAGGAGGCGGTGGCCGGGTTCGCCCCCCACGTGGGAGAAGATGAGGCCCGGGCGGGCGGCCGGCTCGGCGGCCAGGAGCGTGGCGATCGCCGCCGACGAGATGAAGCCGTCGGCGACGACGACGAGACGCCGCGACAGGGCCGCGGCGGCCGCCCCGACGATCGCCGCCATCTCGCGGCCGCCGGCCCGGCGGAGCACCTCCAGCGGCGGGCTGCCGGCGACGCGGTCGCGCGACCGTCGGACCGCATCGAGCTTCCTCGCCAGGCAGTCGCCGGTGGCGCCCGTGCCCGGCCCGGTCACGAGGTCCGGCGGGAGGTCGCAGAGGCTGCTCGTCACGGCCGCGGCCAGCGTGGAGTTGCCGATCCCCATCTCGCCGAGGATCACCGCGCGGGTGCCGGCGGGCAGCGCGGTCACCGCGTCACGGCCGGCCGCGAGGGCCGCGGCGAAGACGTCGTGCGACATGGCGTCCTCGGTGCGGATGTCGCCTTCGATCGCATCGGCCACTGCGGCGCGGTGCAGGGACGCGCGGTGCGGGGATGCGTGCGCGGGGCCCGCCGCGTGCCGCGGTGGCGTCGAGGCGGTGGCGACGCCGACGTCCACGACCTGCATCGGCACGCCGAGGCTGCCGGCCATGACCGCCGACGCGGCGCCGCCGCGCAAGAACGTGTCCACCATGGCGGTCGTGACCGCCTGGGGATAGGGCGACACGCCGGCCCGGGCGACCGGATGATCGGCTGCGAAGATGATCACCTGCGCCGGCCGGACGGACGGGTGAGGCGTCGCCTGCCAGGCCGCGATGTCCACGGCCAGCTGCTCCAACCGGCCGAGGCTGCCGGGCGGCTTGGTGAGCCGCCGCTGCCGCGCGTGCGCGGCCTCTCGCGACGTTGCACAGGGAGCGGGGAAGGGGCCGAGCATCGAGTCGCTGCCGGGGCGTGGAAGTCGGGGTGGAAGGCGGCTGGTCGCGTGCCCGGGATCGGGGAAGCGGTTATATCTGACGCCATGCCTCCCCACAGCGATTTTCCGCCGGCCATGCGGCACATCGTGCTCGAACACAACGCCCGCGCCTGGGACCGCCTGGCGGCGGAGCGGGACGTGCTGACGCGGCCGGCGGCCGACAACGCCTTCGCCGACCCCCGCGGCTGGCTCGGCGGCGGCGGGCCGACGGGCCGCAGCTGGCTGCCCGACCGGTTCGACGGGCTCGACGTCCTCTGCCTCGCGGCGGGTGGCGGCAAGCACGGCCCGCTCTACGCCGCGGCCGGCGCGCGGGTCACCGTCGTCGATCTCTCGCCGGCGATGCTCGACCTCGACCGGCAGGTGGCCCGCGAGCGGCGGATCGACATGGAGATCCTCCAGGGCTCGATGGACGACCTGTCGATGCTGTCGGCGGGCCGGTACGACCTGGTGATCCATCCGGTGAGCACCTGCTACCTGCCCGACGTCGGCCGCGTGTTCCGCGAGGTGGCCCGGGTCACGAAGCCCGGCGGGCGGTACGTCAGCCAGCACAAGTCGCCGACGAGCCTCCAGGCGGGGCTGGTGCCGGCGGCCACCGGCCGCTACGAACTGGTGCATCGACAGGACGGCCGCGATCCGCTGCCGCCCGCTCCCCCCTCGCGGCTGCGCGAGACGGGCACGCGAGAGTTCATCCACTCGCTCACCGCGCTGCTGGGGGGCATCTGCACCGCGGGCTTCGCGATCGAGGACGTCTGCGAGCCCGAGCACGCGTGGCCCGCCGCCGCTGCCGGGTCCTTCGCCGACCGGGCCGGCTTCCTGCCACCCTACCTCCGCGTGCTCGCCCGGCGGATGACCGCCGGGCCGGGCGGCCGGGCGGTCGTGCTGGTAGACTGAGGCCTCCTTCCCCGAGAGCCGCCCCGCACACGCTCGATCGGTGCGGCGCGGTCCGGATCGCCGCCGCCGCGCCAGACACCGCCGGAGATTGCCATGCTCTGCCTGAACGTGCTGCTCACTGCCCGTGATGCGGCCGACGTCGAGAAGATCCGCGACCTGCTCGCCGCGGCGATGCGGAAGAGCCGGGCGGAGCCGGGCTGCCTGCGGTTCGACGTCTACCACTCCTCCGCCGAGCCGCGCCGGTTCACGCTGGTCGAACACTGGGCGTCGCAGGAGGCACTCGACGCCCATCGGCTCGCCGAGGCCTACACCCAGATCTACAAGCCGCACGTCATGCCGCTCGTCGACCGCGAGGGCCACCCGGCGACCCTGCTCGACTGATCACCGCCGCCCCGGGGGGCGGGCGTGCCCGTGTCACCCCGGGACCCGTGGCACCAAGAGCGCGCGTCGGCCGGCATCGGCCCGCGGGCACCACCATGATCCTGCTCATCGACAACTACGATTCGTTCACCTGGAACCTCGTCCAGCGATTCGGCGAGATCGCGGCCGACGTGCCGGTCGAGGTGCATCGCAACGACGCGATCACCGGCGACCGAATCGCCGCGCTCGCCCCCAGCCACATCGTGCTCTCGCCGGGGCCGTGCACGCCCGACGAGGCGGGCATCTCCTGCGACGTGGTGCGCCGGTTCTCCGGACGCATGCCGATCCTCGGCGTCTGCCTGGGGCATCAGGCGATCGGCCAGGTGTACGGCGGCACGATCGTGCGGGCGCGGGAGCCGATGCACGGCAAGGTGGACAGGATCGAGCACGCCGGGCGGGGGCTGTTCGCCGGCCTGTCGAGCCCGATCGAGGCCACCCGCTACCACAGCCTCGTCATCGATCCGCCCACGCTGTCCCGCGACTTCGAGGTGGATGCCTGGGCGACGGCCGCCGACGGCCGCCGCGAGATCATGGCGATCCGGCACCGCACGCTGCCCGTCTACGGTGTCCAGTTTCACCCGGAGAGCTTCCTGACGCCGGCGGGGTACGACCTGCTGCGCAGGTTCCTGGAGACTTCCGAGGCCCCGACGCCCGGAGCGGGGGCATGATCGAACTGGCGGAGGCGTTGGCGCTCGTCGAGGCGGCGGCGGCGCCGCTCCCGCCGCGGCGGGTCCCGCTGCTGGAGGCCTGCGGTCGCAGGCTGGCCGTGCCGGTCGTGTCCGACGTCGATTCTCCCCCGTGGGACCGGGCCATGATGGACGGCTTCGCGGTGCGGTCCGCCGACTGCGGCGGCGCCGAGGCGGTCGACCTCGACGTGACGATCGACCTGGCGGCCGGAGACGTGACGTCGCTGGCGGTCGGCCCGGGATCGTGCGCCCGGATCATGACGGGCGCACCGGTGCCGCGCGGGGCCGACGCGGTCGTTCCCGTCGAGGCCGCCGTGGACGGCACGGCCGGCGCCCGTGCCGGCGGCAGGGTGCGGCTGCGGGATGAACGCTTCCGCGCCGGACAGCACATCGCCCGGCGCGGGGCGGCGTTCGTCCGCGGGCAGGAGGTGCTGGCCGCCGGCGCGACGCTCGGCAGTGCCGAGATCGGCCTGGCGTCCGAGGCGGGCGCGACACACGTGATCGTTCCGCCGCGGGTGCGGGTGGCGCTGCTCTCCACGGGCAGCGAACTCGTTCCGCCCGACGCGACGCCGGCCTTCGGCCAGACCCGCAACTCGAACGGACCGATGCTGGCGGCGGCCGTGCACCTGCTGGCCGCGGAGCCGATCCCGCTGGGCGTCGTGGCGGACAGGCCGGAGCCGCTCCGCGCGGCCGTGGCGCAGGGCCTGGCCGCGGATGTGCTCGTGCTCTCGGGGGGCGTGTCGGCGGGCGACCTCGACCTCGTGCCCGCGGTGCTGGAACGGTGCGGGGTGGAGCGGGTGTTCCACAAGGTGCGGCTCAAGCCGGGCAAGCCTGTCTGGTTCGGGGTCCTGCGCCGGGACGGGGCGCAGCCGACGCTCGTGTTCGGGCTGCCCGGCAACCCGGCGAGCAGCCTCGTCTGCTTCGAACTGCTGGCCCGACCGGCGATCGCGATCCTCGCCGGCGCCCCCCGCGAGGCCTGGCATCTTCCCCGGCGGCGGGCGCGGCTGGCCGCGCCGGCCAAGGCGGCGGTTGATCGCCCCGTCTATCTGCCGTGCCGGCTGGCGGACTCTGGCAGCGGACTGGCCGCGACTCCGCTGCCGTGGACGGGATCGTCCGACCTCCTCGGGCTGGCGGGCGCCACGGGCCTCATCGCCCTGCCGGCGGACGGCCGCCGGCACGAGGCCGGCGACGAGGTCGAGGTGGTGCTGCGGTCGTGAGCCGGGGCCGGCCGGGGGCGTGGGGGCTCTGGGCTGGCTTGGCCGGAATCGGGCCGGGCCTCACACGGTGCCGCCGGGCTCGGGTCGATGCACTGACATGCGTGGATGTCGCCGGGGGCATGCATGGGAATCGGGCGGAGCGACCGTGCGGAGCGCCCTGCACAAAAAACCGCCTGATCGAGCCCGCCGGCGGCTCGTGTCGCCGCCTCCCGTTCGCCCGCTGGTGGCGCTGCTGGTGACGCTGATCGCCGCCACGTGGGCGCCGCAAGACGCGGCGGCGCAGGAGGCCGCGGCGGGCCGGGCGGGGCTCGACCGCCGGGAGTCCGGTCCCGACGAGATCGAGACCGACCGCGATTCGTTCACCTTTGCGCCCAGCACCGCCGGAGCGCGGCGGACGATCCTCGAAGCGTCGTATTCATTCATCGACAATCGCCAGGGCCTCGAGGCGCACAGCGTGCCCGAACTGCTGGTGCGGCGCGGCCTTGGCGACACGGTGGAACTCCGCGTCGGCTTCAACTACGAGGCCGGCGGCCCGGGCACGGTGTCGGGCAACGAGGTCGGCGGCGAGGATGTCGTCTCCGAGGATGAAAGCAGGGTGCTCTACGGCACGAAGGTCGAAACCTCGGAGCAGGTCGGCTGGGTCCCGCGGTCAGCCCTGGTCGTCCAGGGATACACCCCCACCTATGGTCCGACCACGCAGTCGACGCTCGTGGCCGGGGAGGCGATCGGCTGGCGGTTCGCCAACGGCTGGGAGTGGAACTCCGCCATGCGGTACGGCACGGGCTTCGTGGCAGCCGACGCGTTCAATCAGTGGGCGCCCTCGAGCGTGCTGAAGATTCCCGTCGGCGCAGACTGGAACGTGCACGCGGAGTACTTCGGCATCTTTTCCTCGGGCAAGGAGCTGCCGCTGAACGTCCAGTTCATGAGTTTCGGCGGCCACGTGCTCGTGACCAAGGACGTCGAAGTGGGCTTGCGGTGCGGCTGGGGGCTCAACGAGACCACGCCGAACTTCTTCACGAATCTCGGCGTGGGCGTCCGCTACTGACCGGCAGCGACCGGCAGGGGATCGCCGCCCCGAGGAAGGGCAGGGGTGGCCACGCACGGCCGCCTTGCCCGCTGGGGCCCTGTCGTCGGAACCCTTGCGGCTACGACGGCAGGCTGCGGTGGAAGTGGAC
>Ga0214917_10000442_pt1 | contig 54152 bp, 41 predicted proteins | sample LL_1208_BB_MetaG_FD_177983 | JGI IMG/M metagenome (GOLD analysis project Ga0214917, IMG submission 177983) | Freshwater microbial communities from Lake Lanier, Atlanta, Georgia, United States - LL_1208_BB | ecosystem: Environmental > Aquatic > Freshwater > Lake | place: USA: Georgia | collected... | reverse complement strand
CGTCGCTCCGGCACGCGATCGCCTGCCGTTCCACGAACGGTGCGAAGGCCCGGGCGATGTCCGCTTCCGCCGGCCGCTGCAGTCTCGCCGCCGTGAGCCGCACCGGCGTGGGGGCCGTCGGCGGCGGATCGTCGGCGACGGGTGGGGCCAGCGGCGCGGTGCGGTGCCGGTGCCAGGGGTGCGCGATCGCGCCGGCCGGCGCGAGCATGGCCACGACCGACACGGCGAGGCCCGCGATCGTCGCCGCGTTCGTCTTTCGAAGATGCGTCATGGTCTCGGCTTCCTCTCCGTATCCCCGCCGTCCGGCCGGTTCTTTCCTCCCCGCTTCCCGCGGGCCGGCGGCGGGGGCTGCCGCGTCGGGTCGAAGTCGGGATCGGGCACGGGCATCTGGGCATCGATGGCGGCGAGGTGGCGGTCGAGCCGCTCGCGGAGGCGGCGGGCCTCTTCCGGCATCCGCGCGGAAAGGTCGTCCCGTTCGCCGCTGTCCCTCGAGAGGTCGAAGAGCAGCGTGCGGTCGTCCTCGTAGAACCGCACGAGCTTCAGGGGGCCGACGCGGATCGCCGACTGGGGGCGATGCTCGTGCTGGTAATGGGGAAAGTGAAAGACGAGTTCCGCCCGCGGCCGCTGCACCTCGCCGGTCCCCTCCCGGCCGAGCAGCGGGGCGAGGCTGCCCCCTTCGATGCCCCGCGGGAGGCCGGCGCGCGGCAGGCCCGCCCACTCGCAGAAGGTGGGGGCGAGGTCGTAGCCCACGACGGGCACGTGACACCATGAGCCCGCGGCGACCCCGGGCCCCCGCACGAGGAGCGGCACGCGAATGCCCCCCTCCCACACCGACCCCTTCCCGCCGCTGAGGCCGCCGCGTCTGCCGCCGCCCCCCGCGCCGTTGTCGGACAGGTAGACCACGTAGGTGTCGCCGGCGAGCTGCAGCCGGTCGATCGCCGCCAGCACCCGGCCCACGCCGGTGTCGAGATCCTCGGTGATCGCCGCGGTGTCGGCCCGCTTGCCGCCGAGCGTCTCGTACTTCGCCCGCGTGGCCCGCAGGGCGTTCTCGGGAGCATGCAGGGCGTGCCATGACAACTGGATGAAGAACGGCCGGCCGGCACGCACGTTCCTCTCCATGAACGCCTCGGCCCGGTCGGCCATCCCGAAGATGTCGACCGGGTTGGGATCGGTGAAGCGATGCGCCTCGTCGTTGCCGGTGTCGCCGTCGTGGTCGTCGTAGCCGTGGCGACCCGGACCGCCGCCGCCGATGTGCCACTTGCCGTAGTGGGCGGTGGCGTAGCCGGACTGCCGGAGCAGTTCACCCACGGTGGTCTCTTCGTCGGGAATGCTCCTGATCAGCCGCGGTTCGCGGAGCCTGTGGCCCTCCTCCGGCGGCGCCGCCTTCGTCCAGTGGAGCTGCGCGGGGCTCTTGCCGGTCTGGATGCTGATGCGTGTGGGCGAGCAGACCGGCGCGGGCGCGTAGGCGTTCGAGAACCGCATGCCCTGCGCGGCGAGCCGCTCGAGGTTGGGCGTGTGGACGATCTCGTCCCGCGAGCCGGGCGTGCCGGGCGCCATCTCGACCGAGAGGCCGCTCCAGCCCTGGTCGTCGGCGAGCAACAGGACGATGTTCGGTCGGGACGGCAGGTCGGCCGCCATGGTCGTGCCGCCGCCCGCCAGCGCACACACCGCCGCCAGGCACGCCCCTGCGAGCCCCCTGAGACACCGGCCGGTGTGACCGGCCCGCCGCCTCATCGTGGGCGACCTCCCCCGGGCGGTCGGCGGCCACCAGGCTTGGGGCCGCCCGCCGGGACGCTGTCGTTGAGTTTCGAGAAGTCGGCCCGCGGCCGGCCGTCGGGCGGGCGGGCGACCGTGCGGCGGAAGATCACGGTGTTGTCGAGGACCAGGTCGTCCGTCCAGATGAACGACGCCCCCGCGAAGTCGGCATCGTAGTAGGGCTGCTTCGGGTCGATGTCCCGCTCGCCGTAGACGCGGGCCTGGCCCCAGTCGCTGTCGTCGAAATCGACGGCGTACCAGCCGGCGGGAATCGGGCTGGTTTCCACGCTGGGATGGGTGGTGTCGCCGCCCACGGGGCCGCGGGAGAAACACTTCGCCTTCCAGCCGGCGTCGGTCACGGTGCCGTCGCCGAACTTGAGGATGAAGCCGCCATCGCCGACGCTCGTGTTGGCGTACTCCATGCCGGTGCTCGGGTCGGCGTTGTCCTTCGCCATGACGGCGATCGTCATCGGGTAGGTCGGCAGCAGGTCGACGGAAATCACGTTGTGCGGAATGAAGGCGATCGAGTCGACGGCGACCAGCTCGCCGTTGACGTAGAGCATGAACCAGTTGTCGGCATAGACGTTCACGCGGATCGTGTCGTCCATCGTCGGCTTGCGGACGCGGCCCGCCGTCTGCGCCACGGTGTCGCCGGCGGTCCATCCGGCCACGACCAGGCCAGCCGCCAGCGACACGGCCCGAAGGATGGGGGGCGACGCGGGACGCATGCAGTCTGCTCCGGGAACCATCGAGGCGCCAGTTTCGGCGACCGCCGCGTCCGACCGGCGTGGGGTGGACGGGGCCTTCAACGGCGAACACCCGGCGAAGTTGCGGGTGCGGACGCGGTCTCCCGCCGCGTCGCTCCCATGGCGGCGATCGCCGGCCGTCCGCTACATTTTCCCGCTTTCGGACTTTCCGACGCACCACGGCCAGCCTACTCCAGATCCACCCGGACGCCCCATGCACGAACTGCCGAAGCAATACGACCATGCCGCCGCCCAGGCCCGCTGCCGCAGCCTGTGGGACGCCGGCCGCTACTGGCATGCGGAGCCGGTCGAGGGCGACCACGCGTCCGCGGGGCGGAGGATCTTCTCGATCGTCATCCCCCCGCCGAACGTCACCGGGGCCCTGCACCTGGGGCACGCCCTGAACAACAGCCTCCAGGACCTGCTCGTCCGCACCAGGCGGATGCAGGGGTACCGCACCCTGTGGATGCCCGGCACGGACCACGCGGGCATCGCGACCCAGGCGGTGGTGGAGCGGCGGCTCCTGGAGGAGGAGAAGCTCTCGCGGCACGACCTCGGCCGGGAAAAGCTCGTCGAGCGCATCTGGGCATGGAAGGAGCAGTACGAGAAGCGGATTCTCGGCCAGCTGCGCGACCTGGGGGCGAGCTGCGACTGGGACCGGGTGCGGTTCACGCTCGACGACCGGTGCGCGCGGGCCGTCCGCGAGGCGTTCTTCCGCCTCTTCGAGCGGGGCCTCGTCCGCCGCGGCAAGCGGCTGGTCAACTGGGACACCTTCCTGCAGACCGCCGTCAGCGACGACGAGGTGTTCCACGAGCAGGTCAAGGGCCACTTCTGGCACATCCGCTACGACGTCCTTCATCCCCGGCCGGGCGAGCCGGCGAGCGTGACGGTGGCCACGACGCGTCCCGAAACGCTGCTTGGCGACACCGCCGTGGCCGTCCATCCCGACCCGGCCGGTGCGCTCGACGAGGCCGAGCGTTCGCTGCGCGAGAAGCGGGCCGCCGCGGCCGCCAAGGAGCATGCCGACATCGATCGGGCCCTCGACGACCTGACCCGTCGCCGCCGCGAGCTGCTGCCCGTGCTGGAGACGCTGGCGGCGATGGCCGCGGCCGGCCGCCAGCTCCGGCTTCCGCTGGTCGGCCGGCCGATCCCGCTCGTGGCGGACGAATGGGCGAAGCCCGAGATGGGGTCCGGCTGCGTGAAGATCACGCCCGCCCACGACCCGAACGACTACGACGTCGGGCTGCGGCGGCAGCTGCCCATGATCAACATCCTCCGCCCCGACGGCACGCTCAACGCCGAGGCCGGGCCCTACGCCGGGCTCCCGATGCTGAAGGCCCGGGCCCGGGTCGTGGCCGACCTGGAGGCTGCCGGCCACCTGGTGCAGGTCGAGGACCGGGTCATCGACCTCGCCCACTCCGATCGCTCGAAGACGCCGATCGAGCCGTTTCTCGCGGACCAGTGGTTCATCCGCATGAGCGAGATCGCGCAGCCCGCGCTCGACGCGGTCGCGCAGGGACGCATCCGCATCGTGCCCGAGCGGTATGCCAAGAGCTACCTCGACTGGCTGGGCGAAAAGCGGGACTGGCCGGTGAGCCGGCAGCTGTGGTGGGGGCACCGGATCCCGATCTGGCACGTCGCCGGGGTGGCGGAGTCCGACCTGCAGGCCACGTTCTCCGGCCGCGAGCACGTGGGCTGGCGGTCCGACGGTGCCGGCGGCTGGCACGTCTGCTCCGCCGACGAGTCGCTCGGGGTGGAGGCGGTGGCCGGTCGGCCGCTCGTCCGCGATCCCGACACGCTCGACACCTGGTTCTCGTCGGCGCTGTGGCCGCACTCCACGCTCGGCTGGCCCGACGACACGGCCGAACTGGCCTGCTTCTACCCGACCACCACCCTCGTCACCAGCCGCGACATCATCACGCTCTGGGTGGCCCGCATGGTGATCATGGGCCTGTTCGACACCGGGAAGATCCCGTTTCGCGACGTCGCCATCCACCCGAAGATCCTCGACCGCTACGGCGAGACCATGAGCAAGAGCAAGGGCAACGGCGTCGACCCGCTCGACGTCATCGAGGCCCTCGGCGCCGACGCCCTGCGGTTCGGGATGGTGAGCATGGCCACCGAGACGCAGGACGTGCGGATGCCGGTGGAATTCCAGTGTCCGTCCTGCGCCGCCCGCATCGAGCAGACGGTGCAGAACCGCATGCTGCCGCGGATCGACTGCCCGAAGTGCCGGCAGCCGTTCCGCACCCAGTGGGCCACCACGGCCGCGGACCTCGCCCTCCCGCGCGGCCCGGCGCTGTCGGAGCGGTTCGAATCGGGCCGCAACTTCTCCAACAAGCTCTGGAACGCCACGCGGTTCGTGCTCATGAACCTGGAGGGCTTCGCGGGCACCGACCTGGCGGCCGCGGGGACGTTCTTCACGGCCCTCGAGGACCGCTGGCTGGCCAGCCGACTCGCCAGCGTCACCCGGGACACGACGCGGGCCATCGACGAGTATCGATTCGCCGAGGCGGCGCGGGTGCTCTACGCCTTCGCCTGGGACGAGTTCTGCAGCGCCTACCTCGAACTCTGCAAGCCGAGGCTGGCCGATGCCGCGTCGCGGACGCAGGCCCAGGCGATGCTGCTGCTCGGACTCGACACGATCCTCCGCCTGCTGCACCCGATCATGCCGTTCGTGACGGAGGAGATCTGGCAGCACCTCGCGACGGCGGCGCCGGCGCGGCGGATGCCCTGGGATGACGGGCGGCTCGCGGCGTCGATCATGGTCGCCGCCTGGCCGTCGCCTCCGGAGGCATGGATCGACGACCGCACGGAGCGGCAGTTCGGCACGTTTCTGGCCGTCGTGGCGGCGATCCGGGAGATCCGTGCCCGGCAGAACGTGCCGCCCCGGACGCGGGTGCGGGTGGCGATACGCACGCCGCGGGAAATGGCCGACCTGCTCGAGCCGATGCGGCCGGCGATCGAGTCGATGGCGGGCGTCGAGGTGGCCGCCTCCGGGCCGGACGCCACCGGCGCGGCCGGCGCCGCGACCGCGTCGGTGCTCGGCTGCGACCTGTTCGTGGACCTCGCCGACCTCATCGACGTCGGGGCCGAAATCGCCCGGCTGACCCGGGAAAACGAGAAGACGGCCGGGTTCATCTCGGCCAAGCGGGCGAAGCTCGCCGACGAGACGTTCGCCGCCAAGGCACCCCCGGCGGTGGTGGAAAAGGAGCGGGCGCAGCTGGAGGAACTGGAGCGGAAACTCGCCAAGGGGATGGCGACGCTGGAGGAACTGGCCGCCCGCAGGCCGTGACGGGTGCAACGGCCCCCGGCGTCGGGTAGTCTGGGAGGGGTTCGGTCGCAGCCCGTCGGACGCATCGATCACCGGATCACACGCCGCAGCGGCCCGTATCGCCGGAGACCAGGCCATGAGCGTCCAGATGGAGCTCTCGCGGATCATCATCAGCGAGATCAACGACCAGCAGGTCGTCTACCTGAAGGAGGTCGAGGGCGACCGCACCTTCCCCATCCTCATCGGGCTCTTCGAGGCGACCAGCATCGACCGTCGCGTCAAGCGGCACCAGTCGCCCCGGCCCCTGACGCACGACCTGCTGGTGGCCGCCGTGGAACTGCTGGGGGGTGAATTCCAGGACGTCGTGATCTCGGAACTCAAGGAGCACACCTACTTCGCCACGATCCGCGTGCTCAAGGACGGCGAGATCGTGGAGATCGACGCCAGGCCCTCCGACGCGATCGCCATCGCCGTGACCTGCGAGCCGAACCTGCCGATCTACGTCGCCGAGGAGGTCCTGTCGGACGTGCTCGGCTGACCGCCCGTCGGCGGCTGCTGCGCGAGGGCCGCCGCGATCGCCCGCAGCGGCAGCACGGCGCTGGCCAGGGAATCGTCGACGACCGCCTTGGGCATCCCGTAGACGGCACACGTCTCGGGCGACTGAGCGATCACGAGTCCGCCGGCGTCCCGCAGCCGCCGACACCCCGCCAGTCCGTCGCACCCCATGCCAGTGAGCACGACGGCCACCATCCGCCGCCCGTAGATGGGGACCATCGATTCGAGCAGGGTGTCGAACGACGGGCGGCAGCCCAGCCGCGGTGCCGAGTCGTCGATCATGCAGGCCACGCCCCGCTCGGTCCGCTCCAGCCGCAGGTGCCTCCCGCCGGGCGCGACGTACACGCCGCCCGGCTCGACGGGCATGCCGGCAGCCGCGTGCCGCACCCGTACCGACGAGAGTTCATCCAGCCGGGCCGCGAGCGTGGGGGTGAACATCGCCGGCATGTGCTGCACGACGAAGGCCGGCACGGGCATGCCCGCCGGCAGGCCGGGGACGAGCGTGCGCAGGGCTTCGGGGCCGCCGGTCGACGTGCCGATCGCGATGGCGTCGTAGGGGAGATCGCTCCGCCACGCCAGCGGACCTCCGACCGTGTCCGCCGACACCGCGGCGATGCCGGGGTGACGCATGGCGGCCCGCACCGCCTGCAGTTTCTCCGCGAGCGAGAGCCGGATGGCCTCCCGGGCGAGGTGCGGCTCCAGGCCCGCGGGCTTCTGCACGTGGTCGAAGGCCCCCTCCAGGAGCGCCTCGACGGTCGTCGGGTCGTTCGCACCGGTGAGGCTGCTCACCATGATCGCCCGGGTCGTGCTGCCGGCACGTCGCAGGGCCTTCAGCACCGCGATGCCGTCCATGGTGGGCATGGCGACGTCGAGCGTGATCACGTCGGGCCGCAGGTCGCGGACGCGTGCCACCGCCTCTGCGCCGTCGGCCGCCGTGCCGACGACCTCCACCCCCTCCACGCGGCGGAGGACGTTCATCAGCATCTGCCGGTAGAGGGCCGAGTCGTCGACGATCACGACGGTCAGCCGGGACGCGGTCATGGGGGGCATGCGGCGTGGGCGGGGCGGGGCCGACCGGAGTATGCCCGATCCGGTCGCACCGGGCAAAGCGTGCCGCCGCCGTGCCGGTCGTGCAGGTCGTGCCGCCGACGCAGCCCTTCGCGGCCGGGCAATTTGATCCGCCCACGATCGCGGGCTATATCCACGAGAGCGGCGTCGGCGCCGCGCCCGGCTGCGGACGGCGGCCACGGCGAGACGCACGTCCCGCCGCGAACCAGGCATGGTCCCCAGGCACGGTGGCATGAACACGGCATCGCCCCCCGCCGGCCCCTCGACGGCCACGACGTCGCAGGTCGTCGGATTCCAACTCGCGGGGCAGACCTACGCCTTCCGCATCGAGCGGATCCAGGAGATCATCACGCCGGGGAAGGTCACCGTCATTCCCGAGGTGCCGGCGTACGTCGCGGGTGTCGGCAACCTGCGCGGCACGATCATTCCGATCGTGAACCTGCGGCTGTTGTTCGGGCATCCGGATCGCCCGCTCGACGCCGCCAGCCGCACCATCGTCGTCAACGTCGGCCCCCGCGTGATGGGCTGCACGGTGGATAGCGTCACCCAGGTGATGCGGATCGCCGCCGATCAGATCCATCCGGCACCCGAGGCGGTCGCCGCGGGCGGCCCGCGGTACATCGAGGGTTTCGTCCGCGTCCACGAGGACCTCGTGATCCTGCTCGACGTGGGCAACCTGCTCGACCCCGCCCTGCTCGAGGGTGTCCACGCGGCCAGCCTGTCCCATGCCCACCCCCCACGGCCCCCGGCCGCCCCTGCCGCCACAGAAGGAACTCCCTGACATGATGCCGACACGCGGACTGTCGCTGCGCTCGATCCTGATCACCGCGCTCATCAGCAGCGCGATCGTGCCGCTGCTCGTCCAGGGAATCAGCATGTACCGGGCGGCGACGCAGTCGCTCCGCCGGGAGGCCTTCGCCAAGCTGGAGATCGTGCGGACGATCACGGCCAAGTCGGTCGAACGCTACTTCGAGACGCTCCACAACGAGCTGCGCGTGTGCGCCGACGACCGCACCACGCTCGAGGCCCTGCGGGCGTTCCGCGACGGCTACCGCCAGGCGGGCGACGCGGCGGACGCCACGCTTCCCGCGATGCGGGAGGGCCTCGACGGCTTCTATACGGGGCCGTTCACGGCGGCGTTCCGCGAGAACAGCGACGGCGCGGTCGATGCGGCCGTGGAGACGAGGCCGCTGGTCGAATCCCTGGGGCCCGCCGGGGTCGTCCTCCAGGACGCCTACCTCCGCCGGAACCCGCATCCCATCGGTGCCAAGTTCCAGCTCGATGCGGCCGACGACGGCACGGAGTATTCCAAAGCACACGCGGTCTTCCACCCGTATTTCCGCGAGATGCTCAAGAAATACGGCGTCTACGACGTGTTCCTGGTGGATGCCGCGACCGGGGAGATCGTCTACACGGTCTGCAAGGAGATCGACTTCGGCGCGTCGCTCCGCTCCGGTCCCCTGGCCGCGTCGAATCTCGCCAAGGCGGTTGCCGGGGCCGTGGCCGCCGGCCGCCGCGGGGTGGTGACCTACGGGCACTTCGCCCGCTACCTGCCGTCGTTCATGGCGCCCGCCAGCTTCGTGGCGGCGCCGCTGCTCGACGGCCGCGACGTCGTGGGGGTGGTGGCGTTCCAGATCCCGCTCGACAAGGCCGACGAGATCATCGGCGAACGCACCGGGATGGGGGAAAGCGGCGAGACCTACGCCGTCGGTCCGGACCGCATGTTCCGCTCGAACTCCCGGTTCGCCAAGGAGCTCGGCGTGAAGACCACCATCATCAACCCGAAGGTCAAGGTGGACACCGCGCCGGTGCGCTCGGCGCTGGACGCGAACAGCTCGGGCACCGAACTGCAGCGGGATTACCGCGGCGTCCCCGTGCTGTCGTCGTGGACGCCGGTGACGATCCACAAGGCGGAGGGCGGGCAGAACGTGACCTGGGCGCTCGTCTCCGAGATCGACGAGGCGGAGGTGCTGGCGCCGGTCCATCGGCTGCGGAGCCTGGCGCTCTGGGTGTTCGGCCTCACCGGCCTCACCGTCGCCCTGTTCTCGACGTTCCTGGCCCGCCGCCTCACCCGCAACGAGCAGACGCAGCAGCGGGTCACGCAGATGGTGGAGAACACGAGCGTCCGTCTGATCCTCGCCGACCGCGACTACAAGATCGTCTACATGAATCCGGCGTCGGTGCAGGCGCTGCGGCGGCTGCAGCACCTGCTGCCCTGCCCGGTGGAGGACATGATCGGCCGCTCCATCGACATCTTCCACAAGCAGCCGGAGCGGCAGCGGAAGCTGCTCGCCGATCCGGCGAACCTGCCGCACCGCGCGTCGATCCGCCTCGGCGACGAGGTGCTCGATCTCAACGTCTCGGCGCTGCGCGATGCCGCCGGCCGCTACATGGGCCCGCTCGTCACCTGGGAAGTGATCACCGAGGCGGTGCGCGCCAAGGAACGCGAGGAGCAGCTCCAGGCCGACATCATGACCGCGAAGACCGAACTCGAGGCGAAGGTCAAGTCGCTCTCCGGAGTGTTCACCGTCGCCTCGCAGGGCGACTTGTCCGCGCCGATCGATGTCAGCGGCGACGACGACATGGGGCGGTTGGCGGGCAATGCCGCCAAGATGTTCGACGACCTCCGCGGCCTCATCAAGCAGATCGCCGAAGCGGCCGACCAGCAGAACGACGGCGCCCGCATGATCGCCGAGAGCGCCAGCGGCCTGAGCGAGGGCTCGCAGTCGCAGGCCGCCAGCGTCGAGGAGATGACCGCCGCCGTGGAGCAGCTCGTCGAGTCGATCGACTCGATCACGCGGATCGCCGCGGAGAGCCGCGAGCAGGCCGAGGAGACCTCGGCGCTGGCCGAGGCCGGCGGTGCGGCGGTCTTCGACGCCATCGCGGCCATGGACCTGATCCGCAAGTCGTCGGAGCAGATCAACGACATCATCCAGGTGATCAGCGAGATCGCCAGCCAGACCAACCTCCTCGCGCTCAACGCCGCGATCGAGGCGGCCCGGGCGGGTGAGCACGGGCTGGGGTTCGCGGTCGTCGCCGACGAGGTGCGGAAGCTGGCCGAGCGGGCCAGCGAGGCCGCCAAGGAGATCACGGGATTGATCAAGGAATCGACGAAGCGGGTGCAGGAGGGAGCCGGCCTCTCCGAGAAGGTGGGGCGATCCTTGACGTCGATCGTGGCCGCCGTCGAGAAGACCGCGGCCGGAATCTCCACGATCGCGGCGGCCACCGGCTCGCAGTCGGCCAACGCCGCCGAGGTGAAGATGGCCATCCGCTCGGTGTCGCAGACGACCGAATCGAACGCCGCGTCGGCCGAGGAGATGGCCGCGTCGGCCGAGGAACTCGGGGCGCAGGCGCAGGGCCTGCGCGATCTGATCAAGCGCTTCACGGTGTGACGGGCGTCCGCGCGGGTGCCGTTCCGCGATATCATGCCGATGCGAAGCATCGACCCCACGGCCCGCCGGGCCCTGACCACAACCTGCCGAGGCCTTCGTGTGGGAATTGAATCGCCTGACGCCGGAGCAGTTCGGCCTGTTCCAGCAGTTCATCTACCGGCGGACCGGCATCGCGATGCAGGACGGCAAGGTCACGCTGCTGAGCAACCGCATCCGGCGCCGGCTCCGGGCCCATCGGCTCGAGTCGTTCGACGAGTACTACCGCCTGCTCGCGGGGAACCTCCTGCCCGGTGAGCTGGAGCACTTCATCGACGCCGTCACCACCAACGAAACGTTTTTCTTCCGCACCGCCGGCCAATTCGACTGGTTCTCCGGTCCGTTCCTCGACGATCTCGTCGGGCGGGCCGCCGCCGGCGGTCACGAGCGGTCGCTGCGGGTCTGGTCGGCGGCCTGCAGTTCCGGGGAGGAGGCCTACTCGCTGGCGATCTGCCTGGCGGAGCAGCGGGATCGGCTGCCGGGCTGGCGGGCGTCGATCGTGGGGACCGACATCAGCGAGACGGTGCTCGCGCAGGCCCGCGCCGCGACCTACCGGCCGCGGTCGCTCGAGCACGTGTCGCCGGACCGGCTGCAGCGGCACTTCACCAAGACCGACGGCGAGGAGTGGACCGTCCGGCCCGCGATCGCCGCGCCGTGCACGTTCCAGCGGCACAACCTGCTGGAGAAGCTGCGGCTCCCGCCGTTCGACTGCATCTTCATCCGCAACGTGCTCATCTACTTCGACCGCGGGTCGAAGGCCACCGCGGTCGCCCACCTGATCGACAGCCTCGCGCCCGGGGGATATCTCGTCGTGGGCCCGTCGGACGGCATCTACGACATGCTCGGCGGGCTGCGACGCTGCGCGAACTACCTCTACCAGAAACCGTGACCGCAGGTGCCATGCGATGAGTGACGTCGCTTTTCCCGACGACCTGCCCGCCGACGAGATGGGCGACTACCTGCGCCTGTATCTGGACGAGACCGGCGAGCAGCTCGACGGCCTCGTGCAGACGTTGCTGGCCCTCGAAGCGGAGCCCGCCTCGACGCCGCACCTCAACGAGGCGTTTCGGCTGATCCACTCGATCAAGGGATCGTCCGCCCTGCTCGGCCTCGATCGCATCACGACGCTGTCCCACCACCTCGAGTCGCACTTCGAGCGGCTGCGGTCCGGACGCCGGACCCTCGACGCGACGACCATGAACGTCGTGCTGCGGTGCATCGACTTTCTCCGGGCCTGCAACGACCACCTGCGGCGGGGGGAGCCGCTCGGCAGCGCCGGCGACCTCCTCGACCAGGTGAAGGGGCTGGAGCATTCCAGCGCGGCTGTTCCCGTGCCCGTCGCACCGCGGCCGGAGTCGGGGGCGGCACCGCCCCGCCCGGACGTGCTGGCGCCGGCGGACGCCCGCTCGCTGCCGCGCTGGCGGCTGCAGGTGCATTTCCAGCCCGGCCTGGCCCTGGCGGAGATGAAGGCGGAGTTGATCCTCGCCCGGCTCGCGGCGGTCGGCACGCTGCTGCGGTCGCATCCGCCGACGGACCGCCTGGAGGACGTCGCCGGGCTGTGGCGGCTGGAGGTGGAACTCGGTTCGGATGCCGCCCGCGACCGCCTGGAGGCCGCTGCCGCCGCCGACGGGGTCGAGTCGATCGTCATCGATGGGCCGGGCACGGAGCCGGGGTGGGCGGTGGCCGATGCCCCGGCGGTGTCGCCCGCGGCGCCGGAGGGCTGGGACGACGCGGACGGCACGCAGGCCGAACCGGCCGCCCCGACGACCGTTCCTGCCGGGCAGCGTCTCACCGAGACCATCCGGGTCGATGTCGGCCGGCTCGACGTCCTCCTGAACCTGACGGGCGAACTCGTCGTCAATCGGGCGCGATTCGTGCAGCTCGTGGAAGGCCTGGCGCCGGTGTTCCGCAAGAGCGGCCTGTCCGGCCGGGCGTCGCAGACGGCCGACGCGTTGCGCGGCCTCCTCCACGCGCTCGAATCGGGCCAGCAGACGGACGGGCGGCCGGTCGCTCGGGTGCTCTCGGAGCAGGTGCAGCGGCTGGACGAGCAGGCCCGCGAGTGGAACGACTGCCGACGTGGCTTCGGTGAACTCGTGGCGGTGGTGGACCAGTTGACCCGGGTGTCCCAGAGCCTGCAGCACGGCGTGCTCGGCACCCGCATGGTGCCGGTCGGCCCGCTGCTGGCCCGGTTCAAGCGGTCGGTGCGGGACATCACGCGGGAACTCGGCAAGCGTGTGCGGCTGGAGATCGCCGGCGAGAAGACCGAACTCGACAAGCGCATGATCGACGAGCTCGGCGACCCGCTCAATCATCTGATCCGCAACGCCATCGACCACGGCATCGAGCCTGCCGACGTGCGGATCCGCCGGGGCAAGCCGGAGACGGCGACGGTCAGCCTGTCGGCGTCGCACCGGGGCAACAGCGTGTTCATCACCGTCGCGGACGACGGCGCGGGCATCGACGTCGATCGCGTGCGGCAGATCGCCGTCGCCCGCGGCCTGATCGGTGCCGAGGCCGCCGCCGCGCTCGGCGACGCGCAGGCGATCGAGCTGATCTGGCAGCCCGGTTTCAGCACCGCTTCCCGGGTGTCCGACATCTCCGGCCGCGGGGTCGGCATGGACATCGTGCGAACGAAGATCAGGTCCCTGAACGGCACGGTCGACGTGGCCTCGGTGACCGGCGCCGGCACGACCTTCACGATCCGGCTGCCGCTCACCCTGACGATCACGCGCTGCATGCTGTTCCGGCTGCCGCAGGCGGTGTTCGCGGCACCGATCGAGAACGTGCGCGAGATCGTGCGGCTGGCGGACCACCCGGTGGTGACCGCGAACGGTCGGCAGGTGTGCGACGTCCGCGGCGAGTTCCTGCCGCTGGTGGGGATCGAGGAGCTGTTCGCCTGGCCCGGCGGCGACGGCGGGGCGGGCCCCGGCGACAACGTCGTCATTCTCCAGTCGGGAATGCAGTCGATCGGGCTGCGGGTCGCGACGCCCCTCGGCGGGCAGGACCTGGTCGTGAAGCCGCTCGACGAGCACTACACCCATATCCAGGGGCTCGGCGGAGCCAGTATCCTCGGGGATGGCGGCGTCTGCCTGCTGCTCGACGTGGCGACCTGCGTGGCCATGGCATTGTCGCCGAACGGCCGGCGACAGCCCGCCGCTGCGGCCGGCGCGACGGAGTGATGCCGGACGGACGGTCATCCGAGCGGACACGACAGGAGCCCGACAGGGCCGACACCCGTGCGATCACCCACGATCACCCACCTGACCACCGTCTTCCAGCGGGCGGCCGACGAGGCCTCGCGATCGCTGTCGGTCTGGCTGTCCCGCCCGACCACGATCACGGTGAAGCAGGTGGCCGCCCTGCCGCTGGAGCAGGCGGTGGTGATGCTCGGGGCGGGCGACACGCCCCTGTGCCTGTGCGCGATGCACATCCGCGGCGCGCTGTCGGGTGTCCTGGCGCTGGCTGTTTCCGACGCGTCGGGCCTGGCGCTGGCCGACCTGCTCCTGGGGCGGAGCATCGGCAGTTCGACCGAGTGGGGCGAACTCGAGCGCTCGGCCGCGGCGGAGACGACCAACATCATCGGCTGTGCCTACCTGAACGCGATGACCGCCGAGCCGGACGTGGCGGGCAGCCGGGTGGCCATGCCGTCGCCTCCCTGGTTCGTCCGCGACTTTCCCGAGGCCGTCATGGAGGCTCTGTTGCTCACCTGCGAGGCCTCCGGCAACGCGGTGTTCCTGACCCGCACCGTGTTCGAGATCCAGCACACCGCCATCCAGTGCAGCCTGATCTTCGTCCCGCAGGCGGGCGCCGACGCGGGGCAGGCCGCCGCCGGGACCGCCCCATCGTGACACAGTCCCAGCCCCCCGCAGCCCAGCCGGACCGGTTCCACGGCCACTCCATCGCGATGGGGCAGATCGGCGTCGCCTGCAACGACGGCGTGCTCCGCACGTTCCTCGGCTCGTGCGTGGGCCTCGCCCTCCACGATCGCCGGCGCCGGATCGCCGGCCTGGCCCACATCGTCCTGCCCGAATCGCCCCGGACGGGCGGCCCGCCCGGCAAGTATGCCGACACGGCGGTCGCCGAACTGCTGCGGCTGCTGCACGGACTCGTCGACGGCGACGCGTTGCACCTCACCGCCAAGATCGCCGGCGGCGCGACGATGTTCGGCTTCCAGTCGGGCACCACGATCGGCGATCAGAACGTGCAGGCCGTCGAGCGGCTGCTGGCCGCGGCGGGCGTCACGATCGTGGGCCGCTGCTGCGGCGGCAGCCACGGCCGCCGCATGTCGCTCGACGTCGCCAGCGGCGTGGTGACCATTCAGGCCGTGGGCGGCGCACGGGACACGATCCTCTGACCACGGCGGCCCGGCGACCCCGGGCGCCGCGAAGTTCCTCGGGAGAACCAGCCATGTCGGATCCAGCCCCTGTGGAAGCAGCCCACGCGTCGCCGAAGAAACGGCTGCTGGTCGTCGACGACGCCCTGATCATGCGGGCGATCATCAAGGACATCGCCATCAAGGCCGGCTGGGAGATCGCCGGCGAGGCGGGCAGCGGCGCGGAGTGCGTCGCCCGCTACCGTGAGCTCAGGCCCGATCTGGTCACGCTCGACATCGTCATGCCCGAGATGGACGGCGTGGAGGCGCTCCGCCAGTTGCGGCGGGAGGATCCGGCCGCCCGGGTGGTGATGGTGACCGCGATCGACCAGCGGGCGAAGCTGAGCGAGTGCATCCAACTGGGCGCGCTCGACTTCGTGGTCAAGCCCTTCGACAAGCAGCGGCTGACGTCGATGCTCGTGCAGTACGGATCCTAGATCGCCGCCGGCACGGGGTGCCGCGCCGGCTGCCGGGCGGCAAACGTCTCGTCGCGTGGGCCGGGGCGGCCCAAAACTCCTCGAGCGCCCGCCGACCCCTCCGCCTCGTGGAGGGCGCCGGCTGCGGGGCGGCCGGACTGCGTGCTAGGCCTGCGTCGGCGTCGCGTCGTCGAGGCCGAAGGCGCGGCGGAGGACCGCCAGCGAGCGGTCGCCGTGCTCGGCGGCGACGACGACGTTGAGGCGAACTTCGCTGGTGCTCACGAGATCGATGTTGATGCCCGCCTCCGCCAGCGGCTTGAAGAGCCGGTCGGCGACGCCCGCGTGGCTGCGGATGCCGACGCCCGTGATCGACAGCTTGGCGACGTGCGGCACGTCGGCGACGTGGGCCCCGCGGGCGGCCGCGATCCGGCGGGCCACCTCGATCGCCCGGTCGCGGCTCTCCGCCGGCACGGTGAACGAGATCTCCGCCCGGCCATCCCGCGGATGGCTCTGCACGATCATGTCGACGTTGAGGCCCGCCCGGCCGACCTCCTCGAACACGTCGGCCGCCACGCCGGGTGTGTCGGGCAGGTCGGTGAACGTCACGAGCGCCTGCGACGAGTCGAGCTGGCAGTCCTCGATCGCGAGGTCCTCCATGCCCTCCAGCCGACGCACCACGTCGAGGGGGCTCGACTTGACCAGGTGCGAGCCCGACACGTCCGCACCGCCGACCGGGGTCTCGGCCTCCAGGCCGAACGCGTGGTGCACCGCCTGCACGGCGGCCGCGCCGTCCTGCCGGTCCACCAGGGCCGAGATCTTGATCTCGCTCGTGGTGATCATGCGGACGTTGATCCGCTCGCGGGACAAGGCCGAGAACATGCGGCCGGCGACACCCTCGGCGTGGGCCATGCCGACACCGACGACCGACACCTTCGCCAGGGCGTCGTCGTGCGACACGCCCGAGGCGCCGAGTTCGGCCGCCACGCGGCGCGAGAGGTCGAGCGCCTCCGGCAGGTCGTCCACCGGCACGGTGAAGGAGATGTCGGCCTGGCCCCCCTGCCCCACGTTCTGCACGATCATGTCCACGGCGATGCCGGACGCGGCCAGCTGCGAGAACAGGGCGTGGCTGGAGCCCGGCTGGTCGGGCACGTTCTCCAGCGTGATGCGGGCCTCGTCCTTCGCGCAGGCCACCCCGCTGGCCGGCCGCGGCGTCGACTCCTCCGCCGCGAGGATCACCGTGCCCGGCGCGTCCTTGAAGCTCGATCGCACCAGCACCTTGACGCCGAACTTCTTGGCGAATTCGATGGAACGGGAATGCATGACGCCCGCGCCCAGGCTGGCCAGTTCCAGCATCTCGTCGTAGCTGATCGACGCCAGCCGGCGGGCCGCCGGCAGCATCCGCGGGTCGGTCGTGTAGATGCCGTCGACGTCGGTGTAGATCTCGCACAGGTGGGCGTCGAGCACGGCGGCGAGGGCGACCGCGGTCGTGTCGGAACCACCGCGTCCCAGCGTCGTGATGTTGCCGTTCTGGTCGATCCCCTGAAACCCCGCCGCGATCACGATCGCCCCGTCGTCGAGCAGCCGGCGGACGTGGTCCGTGGAGATCGAGCGGATCCGGGCCTTGGTGTGGGTGGAGTCGGTGCGGATCCCGATCTGGGCGCCGGTGAGGCTGACCGCCTTGTGCCCCAGCGACTGGATCGCCATCGCGAACAGCGCCACGCTCACCTGCTCGCCCGTGGAGAGGAGCATGTCCATCTCGCGGGCGCTGGGCCGCTCCGTGATCTGCTTGGCGAGATCGACCAGCACGTCGGTCTGGTGCCCCATGGCGCTGACCACGACCACCACCTGGTGCCCGGCCTGCTGCCGGGCGATCGCCTTCCGCGCGGCGGCGAGGATCTTCTGGGGATCCGCCACGCTCGTTCCACCGAACTTCTGCACCACGAGGGCCATCGACTCGCTTCTCCCTGCGCCTGTGCGGCGCTCGTTGCCGTGCGCCACGCGGGCGCCGGTGTGGTAGGTCACCCGCGCCCGAGGAACTCTCCCATCAATCGCCAGCCGGGCAGGATCGTGTCGCCGCCGGCCGCGGCCGCGAGCTCGTCGTAGGCGTGCCGGCCGTTGGCCGTGATGCCGCTGCCCGCCATCACGAACGGCACCGGGCCGCGCGAGTGGGTCTTGGTCTGGATGAACGTGGGATGGTCGGGGCAGACGAGGATGCGGTGCTCGGGAATCCCGGCGAGATGGGCGGCGATCGGGGCCACGATCTTCTCGTCGATCGCCTCGATCGCCTTCACCTTCTCCCCCGCGTCGCCCTGATGGCTGGCCTCGTCGGGCGCCTCGACGTGCACGCAGACGAGATCGGAGGCCGCCAGTTCCTCGATCGCCGCCCGGCCCTTCGCCGCGTAGTCGGTATCGAGGTAGCCCGTCGCCCCCGCCACCTCCCGGCGTGCCCAGCCGGCGAGCGACGCCAGGCCGCGGAGCAGGTCGACCGCCGTGATCATCGTCCCGTTGATGCCGTACTTCCGGGTGAACGGCTCCATGGCCGGGGCGCGGCCCACGCCCCACAGCCAGACGTGCGTGGCCGGGCGGCGACCCGCGGCGATCCGCGCCCGATTCACCGGATGATCCGCCAGCCAGCCGGCGCTCCGCGACATGATGTCGGTCAGCAGGCGGCTGCCGCTGCCCCGCGGAAAGGCGTCGGCCACCGGCTTGTCCATGAGGTCGTGGGGGGGCGTGGCCCGCATATCGGCGCCGAGCGGGGCGTGCTGGCCGGCCGTCCCGCGGTGGAGCAGCAGGTTGCGGTAGCTGACGCCGGGCTTGAACTCCCAGGCCGACGCCACCTCCGGAAAGTCGGCGGCCAGACCCCGCTGCGCCGCGGCGAGCAGTGCCGTTCCCTCCTCGGTGGAGATGTGCCCGGCGGTGAAGTCCTCCATGAGCGGCTCGCCGCCCGCGTCGGCCGGCCGGATCGTCACGAGGTTGCAGCGAACGGCCCAGTCGTCCGGGCCCAGGAGGATGCCCTGTGCCGCCGCCTCCAGCGGCGCGCGGCCGGTGAAGGTGGTGAGGGGGTCGTAGCCCATGAGGCTCATGCACGCCACCTCGGAGCCGGGCGGCAGCCCGTCGGGGACGTGATTGGTGAGCCCGACCCGCCCGCGGGCGGCGAGGGCATCGAGCGCGGGGGTGCGGGCCGCCTGGAACGGTGTCCGGCCGCCCAACGACGCCTGCGGCGCGTCGGCGGCACCGTCGGGGATCACGATCACGTATTTCATGGGGGTCCTCGTGCGGGCGCGTGCCCTTCGGTCGGATGGTCGGCAACGCCGGCCCGGCCGCGGGGCCGGCCGGCGCGTTCGTGGCGGTGGTGTCAGTCCTCGAGCACGCTCAGACAGACGCTGCGACCCCTGACGACGTCGCAGGTGTCGATCGCCGCGACCGCGGCCTGGACGGCGGCCGATCCGCAGGCGTGCGTCATGATCACCAGCGGCACGCCGGCGTCGGAGGCGTCCGGCACGTCGTGCTGGATGACCGAGGCGATCGAGATGCCGTGCTCCCCGAGCGTGCCGGTGATCTTGGCGAGCACGCCCGGCCTGTCCTTGACGCGGATCCGGAGAAAGTGGCGCTCGTGCGCCTCCTGATCGCTGATGCGCGCGGCCGGCGTGTCGGCGTCGAGCACGCCCGTCGTGCGGAACGTGATCGCGGCCCGACCGACCACGGTGTCGATGATGTCCGCCACCACGGCCGAGGCGGTCGGCATCTGCCCCGCCCCCAGCCCGTGGAAGAACATCCGTCCGACCGCGTCGCCCACGATGCTGACGGCGTTGTACGCCCCGCGGGTCTCGGCCAGCGGCGTGCCGATCCGCACCAGGGCCGGAGCCACCCGCATCGCGAGCCGGCCGCCGCCCGATCCCGACAGCGTGCGGCTGGCGACGGCGACGAGTCGGATGCGGTAGCCGAGCTCTCCGGCGTACTTGAGAAGGTCGAGGTCGAGGCCGTCGATGCCCGTCCGGGGAATCTCCGACCACGGCACCCACACGCCGAACGCGAGGTGCGCCAGAATGGCCAGTTTCTGGGTGGCGTCGGTGCCATCGACGTCCATGGAGGGGTCCGCCTCGGCGAAGCCCTTGGCCTGGGCGAGGGAGAGCACCTCGGCGTAGTCCGCGCCGTCCTCCTCCATCCGGGTGAGGATGAAGTTGCTCGTGCCGTTGAGAATGCCCCGGATCGACTCGATCCGGTTGGCGGCGAGACACTCGCCGATGGCGGCGACGATCGGGATGCCGCCCGCGACCGCCGCCTCGAACGCGATGGAGCGGCCGCGGCGTCGGGCCAGTTCGAAGAGTTCCGGGCCGTGCTCGGCCAGCAGCGCCTTGTTGGCCGTGACCACGTCCTTGCCGTGCTCCAGCAGCTCGATCATCATCGACCGGGCGGGCTCGAGGCCGCCGACGAGCAGTGCCGCCACGGAGATCGACGGGTCGGTGGAGATGTCGCGGATGTCGGCGGACATGCGGCCGCCCGGCACGGCGACGCTGCGGGGCTTGTCCACGTCCTGCACGACGGCCCGTTCGACGATGATCGGCCGCCCGGCGTGCCGGGTGATGTGGTCGGCGGACTCGACGAGCAGGCGGACGACGCCCGACCCGACGGTGCCCATGCCGACGACGCCGACGCGAACAGGTGTGCTCATGGGGAGAAGCCGCTCCGGTGACGACAGGGTGCGGCCTTGATCCTAATGAGAGCGGCGTGCGGCTGGAAGCACGGTCGCCGGTTTCCTGACCCGACCTGCGCCAGCGGGCCCCGTCCGGCCGCGTCCGACTCCCTGTCAGGATCGTGCCGGATCGCGTACAACACCGGACCGCGTCGGGCCGCCGCCGGACGCGTCGCCCGTGCTGCCGAACGTCGTCGTCGAGGAGCGTGCCGTCCATGGAACCTTCCGCCCACGCCTTGCTGGTCCGTCTCCTGCAGACGCCGAGCCCGTCCGGCTACGAGCAGCCGATCCAGCAGGTGGTGCGGGAGTATCTCGGCGGCATCGCCGACCGCATCGTCACCGACGCCCACGGCAACGTGATCGCGGCCAAGAACCCCGACGCTCCGCGGCGGATGCTCCTCGCCGGCCACTGCGACCAGATCGGCCTCATCGTGCAGTACATCGATGCCGATGGCTTCATCTCGGTGCAGCCGATCGGCGGCTGGGACCCGATCCAGCTGGTCGGTGCACGGGTCGTGATCTGGTCGGCGACCGGCCCCGTCCATGGCGTGATGTCGCGGAAGCCGATCCATCTTCTGACCGACGAGGAACGGAAGGTCGTGCCGAAAATGAAGGACCTGTGGATCGACATCGGCGCCGGTGACAAGGCGGAGGTCGAGGGCGTCGTGCGGGTCGGGGATCCGGTCACCTTCGAGCTGGCGTTCCAGCCGCTGCGGCGGAATCTGGCCTCCGGCGTGGCGATGGACGACAAGGTCGGCCTGTGGGTGGTGCTGGAGGCCTTTCGCAGGGCGTCGGCAGGACCGCTCCCCTGTGCCCTGTACGTGGCATCGACCGTGCAGGAGGAGATCGGGCTGCGGGGGGCGCAGACGAGCTGTTACGGCGTGGACCCGCAGGTGGCGATCGCCGTGGACGTGACGCACGCCACCGACTGCCCCACGATCGACAAGAAGTCGGAGGGGGACGTGGCGCTCGGCCGGGGGCCGGTCGTGTACCGCGGTCCGAACATGAACCCCCACGTGGTGGAGCGGCTGCTGGCCGCCGCCGCGGCGGAGGGCATTCCGGTGCAGCTGGGGGCCAGCGGACGGGCGACACCCACCGACGCCAACGTGCTCCAGACCACGCGGGCAGGGGTGGCCACCGGCCTCGTGAGCGTCCCCAACCGCTACATGCATTCGGCCGTGGAGACGATCTCGCTCGACGACGCCGACCGGGCCGCCGACCTGTTGGCCGCCTTCGTCCGCGGCCTGGATGGAGCGATCGACTGGGCGCCGTGAGCCATGTCCGTGGCTGGCTCGGGAGGGGCGGCGCGAGGACGACGGCCGCCCCCGCGGGCCTGCCAAAACGGCATGTCAGGGTCACGTCCCCGCTGATGTTCGCGAGGTTTTTTGACTGAGAAAGCCAGTGGTTACGGGGCACGCGGAGTTGCGTCCGGTTCTTTTGGCACGCCGGTTGCACTAAGTGCGGCGACTCCTGTCCGGCCTGCCAATTCAACACGCGGCAGCGGACGCGGATCTTCGCCCGACGGCATGCACCGGACGCGTCCGTCGCACCCTTCCCGATCTCCCGTCACGTTCCGACCCCCCCGACAGTTCCTGGAGGACTTTCCCGTGGCCAAACAAATGGTGTTCGACGATGAGGCGCGTCAGCCGCTGCTCGCCGGGGTCTCGAAGCTGGCCCGAGCGGTGAAGAGCACGCTCGGCCCGCGTGGCCGCAACGCCGTCCTCGACAAGGGGTGGGGCTCGCCGAAGGTCACCAAGGACGGCGTCACCGTGGCCGAGGACATCGACCTCGAGGATCCCTACGAGAATCTCGGGGCGCAGCTGGTCAAGGAGGCCGCCAGCAAGACCAACGACGTCGCCGGCGACGGCACCACCACCGCGACCGTCCTGGCCGAGGCGATCTTCCGCGAGGGCTTGAAGATGATCGCCGCCGGCGCCGACCCGATGGCGCTCGCCCGCGGCATCCACCGGGCCGTCGAGGCGGTGTCGAAGTCGATCCTCGCCATGGCCACGCCGATCAACGAGAAGAACAAGAAGGAGCTGATGCAGATCGCCACGATCGCGGGCAACAACGACCCGACCATCGGCAACGTGCTTTCGGACGCCTTCCTGAAGGTGGGCAAGGACGGGGTGATCACGGTCGAGGAGGGCAAGCAGTCGGAGACGTCCGTCGACGTGGTCGAGGGCATGCAGTTCGACCGCGGGTTCCTCTCGCCCCACTTCGTGACCGATGCCGAGTCGCAGGTGTGCGAACTGGAGAACGCCTACATCCTGGTGTTCGAGGAGAAGATCTCGAGCGCCAAGAACCTCGTCCCGCTGCTGGAGGCGATCAGCAAGGCGGGCAAGCCGCTCGTCGTGATCGCCGAGGACGTGGAGGGCGAGGCACTGGCCACGCTCGTCGTCAACAAGCTCCGCGGCATCGTGCAGTCGGTGGCGATCAAGGCCCCGGGCTACGGCGACCGACGCAAGGCGATCCTCGGCGACCTCGCCGTGCTCACCGGTGGCCAGGCGATCTACAAGGACCTGGGGATCGCCCTCGACGCCGTGAAGCTCAGCGACCTCGGCCGTGCCAAGAAGGTGATCGTGGAGGCCGAAAACACCACCATCGTGAGCGGTGCCGGGTCGAAGGAGGCGATCGACGGGCGGGCCAAGCAGATCCGCGCCGAGATCGAGGGCACGACCAGCGACTACGATCGCGAGAAGCTGCAGGAGCGGCTGGCAAAGCTCGCCGGCGGGGTCGCGCAGATCAACGTGGGGGCCGCCACCGAAACCGAGATGAAGGAGCGCAAGGCATTGATCGACGACGCGAAGAGCGCCGTGCAGGCGGCGCTCGCCGAGGGCATCGTGCCCGGCGGCGGCGTGGCGCTCCTGCGGAGCGAGAAGGCGATCGAGAACCTCGTCGCCAGGGGCGACCTCGACGCCGACGAGAAGCTCGGGGCGTCGATCGTGAAGCAGTCGCTCCGCTATCCGCTTGAAGCCATCGCCGGCAACGCGGGGATGGACGGATCGGTGGTGGTCAACCGGGTGCGGCACATGAAGGGGAAGAACGACGGGTACGACGCCGACAAGGCGGAGTACTGTGACCTCGTGTCCGCCGGCGTGATCGACCCCGCCAAGGTCGTCCGGACCGCGCTGCAGAACGCCGCGAGCGTGGCGGCCCTCCTGCTGACGACCGACTCCCTGGTGACGGATATCCCGAAGGCCGAGGAGGAAGGGGCTGGCGACGGCCACGACCACCACGGCATGGGCGGGGGAATGGGCGGCGGCATGCCCGGCATGGGCGGCATGGGTGGCATGGGTGGCATGCCCGGAATGATGTGACGTGCCGTCGTTGCCGGGGATTCCCCGGCGACGGCCTTGTGATCGTGACGACGACCTTCCCCGAAACGTGTTCCCGCTTTTCGTTCCTGTTTTGCCTTCCCCGTATTGGAGTGCTGACACATGGCTGCCAAGAACCTGAAGATTCGTCCGCTCGATGACCGCGTGGTGGTGGAGCCCGTCGAGGCGGAGGAGCGCACCGCCGGCGGCATCGTGCTGCCCGACTCGGCCAAGGAAAAGCCGCAGCGTGGGCACGTCATCGCCATGGGCCCCGGCAAGCTGCTGGAAAACGGCGGCCGCGCGCCTTTGTCGGTGGCGATCGGCGACCAGGTCATCTACGGCAAGTACTCCGGCAGCGACATCGAGGTCGATGGCCACGAGGTGAAGATCCTTCGTGAAAGCGACATCCTCGCCAAGGTCATGAACTGATCGTCCACCGTGGCCTGCCACGGGCCATCGGTTCCGAACCGATGCGTGCACTCCCAGCCCCCCTTCATCCCGCCCACTCTGGTCCGCCCCTTTAGGAGGAACGACTCGTGCCCAAGCAATTGCTGTTCGATGACAACGCCCGCGCCAAGCTGCTCAAGGGCGTCGAGAAACTGGCGGGTGCCGTCGCGGTGACGATGGGACCGACCGGCCGCAACGTCATCATCGACAAGTCGTTCGGCGGCCCCACCGTGACGAAGGACGGCGTCACGGTGAGCAAGGAGGTGGACCTCGAGGACGCCTTCGAGAACATGGGCGCGAAGCTCGTCAACGAGGTCGCTTCCAAGACGTCGGACCTGGCCGGGGACGGCACCACGACCGCGACGGTGCTCGCCCGGGCGATCTTCCGCGAAGGAACGCGGAACGTGGCCGCCGGCAGCAATCCGACCGCCGTCCGCCGCGGCATCGACAAGGCCGTGGCGGCGGCCGTGGATCGGCTCATGGAGATGTCCCGGAAGGTCGAGCGTCCCGAGGAGGTGGCACAGGTCGGGGCGATCAGCGCCAACAACGACCGCTCGATCGGCGACCTGCTCGCGGAGGCGCTGCAGCGGGTGGGCAAGGATGGCGTGATCACGGTCGAGGAGGGCAAGACCACCGAGACGACGGTGCGGTTCGTCGACGGCATGCAATTCGACAAGGGCTTCATCTCCCCCTACTTCGTCAACAAGCCGGCGGAGATGGTCTGCCAGCTCGACGACGCGCTCATCCTCATCCACGAGAAGAAGATCTCCAACCTGCGGGAACTGCTGCCGCTGCTGGAGAAGGTGGCGCAGTCGGGCAAGCCGCTGCTGATCATCGCGGAGGACATCGACGGCGACGCCCTCACGGCGCTCGTCGTCAACAAGCTGAGGGGCGTCCTCAACATCTGTGCCTCGAAGGCCCCCGGCTTCGGAGACCGCCGGAAGGCGATGCTCGGAGACATCGCCACGCTCACCGGAGGCACGCTGATCTCGGAGGATCTGGGACTGACGCTGGAGAGCCTCGATCTCTCGCACCTCGGCCGCGCCAAGAAGATCACGGTCGACAAGAACGAGACGACCATCGTGCAGGGCGCCGGCAAGCAGGACGACGTGCAGGCCCGCGTGCAGCAGTTGCGGACGCAGATCGAGGGCACCGAGAGCGAGTACGATCGGGAGAAGCTGCAGGAAAGGCTGGCCAAGCTCACGGGCGGCGTCGCGATCGTCTCGGTGGGGGCGGGCACGGAGGCCGAGATGAAGCAGAAGAAGGCGCGTGTCGAGGACGCGCTGCACGCCACCCGCGCGGCCGTCGAGGAGGGCATCGTGCCGGGAGGCGGCGTGGCCTTGCTGCGGTGCCGCGAGGCCGTCGAGAAGGCTCGCGCCCAGGCGAAGGGTGACGAGAAGATCGGCGTGGACATCGTCCTGCACTCGCTCGAGGCGCCCATCCGGCAGATCGCCGAGAACGGCGGGATCGACGGCGCGGTGGTCGCGGACGAGGTCGCCGACAAGGATCTCACCGTGGGCTACGACGCCAACAAGGGCGAGTACGTCGACATGCTCAAGGCGGGGATCATCGATCCCGTGAAGGTCGTGCGGGTCGCCCTGATCAACGCTGCCAGCATCGCCGGACTGATGCTGACGACCGAGGCCCTCGTCACCAACCTCGACAAGGAAGACGCCAAGAAGCATCGGGCGGAGGGAAGCGTCCGCTGAGCCGGGTGACGGTCCTGGCGTGACCGCCGGCCCTGGCCGGGTCATGGCCGTCGTCGCTCGACTCGGCCCGGGGACCGGACAGCCGGTCCGCGGGTGCCACGCGTCCCGGCTTCGCCCCGCGTCTGACCCGTCTCAACATGGCCAACGAGATGGCGAACGAGCGCGACTACTACGAGGTGCTGGGGGTCGAGCGGAGGGCCGGCGGCGCCGAGATCGCCGACGCCTACCGCAAACTGGCGATCCGCTTCCACCCCGACAAGAATCCGGGAAACCCCGAGGCTGCGGATCGTTTCAAGGAAGCGGCCCGTGCCTTCGAGGTGCTCTCGAACGACGACCTCCGCGCCCGCTACGACCGCTACGGCCACGCCGGCCTGCAGGGAGGCGGTCGGCACGAGTTCAACGACCTGTCCGACATCTTCGAGGCCTTCGGCGACCTGTTCGGCGGCGGCGTGTTCGGAGGGGCGGGCGGCCGGCGCGGCACGCGTGCCAGGCAGGGACGCGACGTGTTCGCCAGCGTCTCGCTGACGCTCGTGGAAGCGGCCCGCGGTGCGACGAAGACCGTCGCCTTCAGCCGGCACGAGGCCTGCTCCGGCTGCGACGGCTCCGGCGCGAAGCAGGGAACCAAGCCCCAGCCCTGCGACTATTGCGGCGGGCACGGCCAGGTGATCCAGTCGGCGGGGGTGTTCCGCCTGCAGACGACATGCCCGTCCTGCCGGGGCGCGGGATCGATCATCCGCGAGAAGTGTCCGACGTGCGCGGGCGAGGGTGTCACCGTGGAACAGGTCGAGCGGCGGGTCACGATCCCCGCGGGCGTGGACCGCGACGTGCGGGTGCGGCTGGCGGGCGAGGGCGAGCCGGGCACCAGCGGCGGCCCGCCGGGCGACTGCTATTGCGTGATCGAGATCGAGGACCACCCCTTCCTCACCCGCGAGGGCCGCGACCTGCACTGCGAGGTGCCGATCACGTTCAGCCAGGCGGCGCTCGGTGCCACGGTGGAGGTGCCCACGCTCGACGGACCGAAGCCGTTGGCGATCGCCCGCGGCACCCAGGCCGGCGACGTCGTGCGGGTGAAGGGGCTGGGCATGCCCGAGGTCCGCGGCCGCGGGATCGGCGACCTGCACGTCCACGTGCACGTGGAGGTCCCCAAGACGCTTTCCCCGCGTGCGGAGCAGCTGCTTCGCGACCTGGCCGCCGAGGAGCAGAAGGCGGTCAGCCCGAAGCGGTCGAGCTTCTTCAGCATGCTGGCGGAATACTTCCAGCCGAAGGAGACGGCCGCCGACGCCGGACGAGACGAGAGGTCGGAGACGACGTCGGCACCCAAGCCGCATGCGAAAAAGGAGAGCCGTTGATGACCACAGACGATGGACGGGAGCCGATCCGGCCGGACGACGCTCCGCCGCACGACCACGACGCGGTCTCCGGGGAGCCGGGCGCCGGTGAGGCCACGCCCCCGGAGACGCTGGCGGAGCTGCTCGGGCAGGCGGAGGAGCGTCTGCTGCGCACGCAGGCCGAGCTGGAGAACTTCCGCAAGCGGGCGCGGCGGGAGTACGAGGACGCCCTGCGGTACCGGGAGATCGATCTGCTGCGCGACCTCCTGCCCGTGCTCGACACGGTGCGGCGGGCGATCGATGCGGCCGCCACGACGGCCGACGTGGACAGCCTCCGGGCCGGCTTCCGCATGACCGCACAGCAGCTCGAGAAGGTGCTCGACAGCCACGGCTGCAAGCCCATCGAGACCGACGGGAAGCCGTTCGACCCGACCGTGCACGAGGCGATCCTGCAGCAGAGCGTTCCGGGCGTCGCCGCCGGCACCGTCGTGGGAGTCGCCAGCCACGGGTACCGGCTCCACGACCGTGTCGTGCGGCCGGCCCAGGTGATCGTATCGAAGGAGGACTGAGCCGATGCCCACCTATGACTACGTCTGCGATGGCTGCGGCCACGCGTTCGAACTGTTCCAGTCGATGACCGACGGCGTGAAGAAGACCTGCCCCGAGTGCGGCAAGAAGAAGCTGCGCCGCCTGATCGGCGCCGGCGGGGCGATCGTCTTCAAGGGGTCGGGCTTCTACAAGACCGACTATCGCAGCGACTCCTACAAGAAGGGGGCGGCGGCCGATTCGGGCGGCGGCGGGAAGCCGGCGGACAAGGGCGGCGGACCGGGGAGCGGCAACAAGGGCTCCGGCGGCGACCATTCCGGCGGGCAGGGCTCCGGCGGCAAGGGGGCTGAATAGACCATGCCGAGGTGCCCCGTCTGCGACGCCGACGTGCGGCTCGAAACCACGCCCACGGCGCCCTTCTGCTGCGAGCGCTGCCGCCTCGTGGACCTGGGTCGCTGGCTCGACGAGGCCTACGCGGTTCCCGAGAAGAAACCCCCGGCGTCCACCGGGGCGGGCGACGGCGAGGAAGGCGACGAATAGCCGGTGGGGCGTATACTCTCCGCCGCCCGACCGCGGCGGCCGTAGCCGCCGCTGCGACGGCACCGGCCGCGAGGAGACCACGATGTCCGACACCAGCAATCCCGAACCGGTGGCCGAGCCGGCCGCCGCCGACCCCCGTTCCGACGCGTGCGTGGTCGAGTCGTCCGCCCTCGGCGCGATCGTCCGGGAAATTTCCTGGAGCGACGCGCTGCCGTGGTGGCTGCTGTTTCGTGCGGCGGGAACGGCGTTTTCACCGACGGTGATCCTGCTGGCGGCCTTCGGGGCGCTCGCCACCTGGGCGGGCTGGTCGCTGGCCGATCGGGTCCATCTGCCGGGGCTCGCGCGTGCCACCGCGCGGGCCGATGCCGACAGCGCGGGCGCGCCCGACGGCCTGCTCCTGCCCGACGCGACCGGCGGCGAGCGGATGCTCGCACCGAGCCGGTCGGCCCTGCCGGCCCTCGTCGCCACCCTCGATCGCCTGCCGGCGTCGGCGGCGGACGTGCTGCGACTGGCGACCGTTCCCTTCCAGCCCACGGCGACCCTCGGCCGGATGGTGGGCGGACTCGTCCGCATCGGCTGGTTCGTGCTCGTCTGGTCGATCTTCGGCACCGCCATCTCCCGGCACGTGGCGCTGCGGCTGATCGGCGAGGAGACGCCCGGTCCCGATGGCGTGGTCTGGTACGGCACGCGGAAGTGGGTGTCGTCGTTCAACGCCGCGGCCTTCGTGCTGCTCGGCATGCTCGCGCTGGCGGTGCCGGGCGCGGTGCTGGGGCTGCTGATGCGCACCGACGTGGGGCTCGCCCTGGCGGGCGCCGTCTGGCCGCTGGTGCTGGCCGGCGCGATCGTGCTGGCGATCCTCGCCGTCGGGCTGGTCGCGGGCTGGCCGCTGATGGTGGCGGCCGTGGGGGTGGAGCGTGGCGACAGCTTCCAGGCGATCTCGACCGCGTTTTCCTACCTCTACCAGCGGCCGCTGCACTACGCGTTCTACGCCGCGATCGCGGTGCTCGTGGCGGTGCCGGCGTTCGCCGCCGCCGGAGTGTTCGCCGACGCCACCGCGACGCTGGCGATGTGGGCGGCCAGCTTCGGCATGGGCCACGAACGGACGTCGGCCGTGATCGATGGCGTCGCGGCCGCCGGCGTGCCGACCGTGCCCTGGGGGGCCCGGGCCATCGGTTTCTGGCTGCGCTGTCTGCACTGGCTGCTGGCGTCGTTCGGCTGGGGCTACTTCTGGGCGATCGCGACGGCCGCATACCTCCTGCTTCGGCGGGATGTCGACGGCACCGAACTCGACGAAGTCGTGCTCGAGGAGCCCGGCGAGACGGCCTGACCCCGCCGCCTGCCTGCTGGTGCACGACGTGGTGCAGTGCCGGCTTCGGGGCGGCGACGGTCTCGTCGCGTGGGCCAGGATAGGCCCAAAGCTCCTCGACCGATCGCCGACCCCTGCGGCTGCCTGCTGGTGCACGACGTGGTGCGGTGCCGGCTTCGGGGCGGCGACGGTCTCGTCGCGTGGGCCAGGATAGGCCCAAAGCTCCTCGACCGATCGCCGACCCCTGCGGCTGCCTGCTGGTGCACGACGTGGTGCAGTGCCGGCTTCGGGGCGGCCTCTCGGGCGTTCGCTAGCCGCACCAGCGGCTTACGAGCGACCGAAAATCACCGAGCAGTTCGCCCCGGCTCACCGCGGCGTCCGCCCCGGCGGCGGTGGCCTGCTCCAGCCGGTCCTTGGCGACGTGCGGACCGAAGGCCACGACGCGAGCCGCGGGCCCCGCGCCGGCCCGCTGCGCTTGGACGAGCCCGCGGCACGCGGCCACGAGCGCGGCCGGATCCCCCCCAGCCTGCAGGTCGAGGAGGAGCAGGTCGTGGGAGCCCTCTGGGAGAGCGGCTTCGAGGCTGCGGACCGTCGCCAGCCGGCCGCCGCAGTCCCGCACGAGACCGTCCAGGCGGCTGGCCGCCATCAGGTCGGGCGAGATCAGCAAGATCCTGGGTCCGGGCCCGCCCTGCCCTGCATCGGTCCCGCCGCCGAGGGAAATCGTCATACGGCCTCCGGTCCGCGAACGTCTCGGTAGATCTGCACCGCCTCTTGGATCGGCAGCACGAACACCCGCTCCGCCGCATGCCGTCGGGCATCCGCGGCGGGTGTCGTCGCCGCGTCCGCCGGCTCGATCGCCCTGCGGATCGTGTCCACGGTCCGCTCCAGGAAATCGTCGTTCACTGCGATCTCCACCACCGACTCCTGCACGATCCGCTCCCCGACAGCCGCGTAGCCCTGCGCGTCGCAGATGGTCAGCCGCGTGACGTGGATGGCGGCCAACGCCTGCCGGACCCTCTCCAGCTGTGCGGGACGCAGGACGGCGACCACCAGATGCATGCCAGGCGTCCCAGGGCTCCGTGTCAGACGATCTCGATCACACGCTCTCCGCGGTCGGCCGGCATGGACGTATGCACCGCGAGCCGTGCGATTCTCCGCGGGGCCGAGCTGGCTGTCCAGCCGCCCCGCCGACGCCTGCCGGCCGTCACGGCATGAACAGTTCCAGCCGTGCGTCGAGCACCTTGCGGATCCGCTCCCGCATCTCGCCGAGATGGGCCCACGAGTAGGCGTCGAGCGTGACGTCGTTTCGGGCCAGGAGCGTGCCGATCCGCTGCTCGAGCCCCCGCAGCTGGGCCGCGGCGATCGCCTGCGCATCGGGCGACGCCGCACCGGGACCCATCGCCAGCGTGGACAGCCGGGCGACGTAGAGCCGCTGCAGTCCGCGACGCAGGCTGGCGATCGCCGGCTTCCGCAGCGTGTAGTCGCCCGGACCGGTCGCGTCCACCTCCGCCATGATCGCCTTCGTCAGGCGGTCGAGCAGCTCCGCCGTGGTGAAGGCATCCTCGTCTGCCGGCACCTTGAGCTCGCCGTCGCGGAGCCGCTCGAGCGTGAGCGGATCGAGCAGCCTCCCGAGCACCCTGCCCTGCCACATGAGGATCGTGTCGTGCACGGGGTAGTCCTCGCGGTCGGGCGGCTTGCTGCCCCAGTGCATCCAGTTCGTGCCCACGAGCTGGTTGTAGAGCGCCGGCGGGAACGTGAACGGCGCGGCGCTGAACACCTGGTTTTCCAGGAGCGTCAACGCGTCCCGCTGCCGCTGCGGCTCGACGACGCGGAACGGCGCCGGCGCGTCGGCGTCGCCCTTGTGGCTCCGCGACGTGTACAGGCCGCCGATGAGCCGCGAGGCGGTGTACATCGCCTGGCCGTGGGCGGAGAGCAGGACGCCGAACGCCTGCCGCACCCGCTCGTACCCGGCCGGGCGGCCGTTCTTCTCCGCCGCCGTCATGCGGTCGGCGATGACCGGCATCAGCTGTGCCACCAGCTCCGCCCGGGTCCGCGCGAACTCCAGCGGATCGTTGCCCAGGTCGAACCGGTTCGACAGCGGGTCCGGGTCGCCGAACTCGGTTTCTTCGTCGGTGGCGTAGGCCAGCGCGGGATCGCCGCTGCGTCCGGCGATCTTCCCGAGTTCCGGCAGCTCCGCCTCCGGGCTGCCGGCGGCGATCGGCCGGTAGCCATACTCGATGGCCCAGTGGTCGTAGGGGCCGAGCACGGCGGTGTAGTAGTCGCCCTGCGGCTTTCCCTTCGGCACGATGTTCACGGGCACGTAGTCCATCACGCTCGTGCTCGCGCCGGCCGCCCGCGTCTTCGCCACGTCGTTGATGTCGGCCAGCGAACGGTATGCCGAACCCTTGAAGTTGTGCCGCAGGCCCAGGGTGTGCCCCACCTCGTGCATGGCGATGAGCTTGAGTCCCTGCGTCACGAGCTTCTCCCTGTCGGCCTCCGACAATCCCTTCTCGCCGCCCGCCGCGAGCGCCGTCGCCGCCAGCGCGGTCTCCCGGGCATGACCGTCGAACACCGCGCACGCGCCGCAGCAGTGGCCGTCATGCCGCCCGGGGCCCGCGCCGGTCAGCAGGGCGATGCTCTGCGGGGTGAAGGTCTCGTACTCCCTCCGCCAGAACCGCAGGAAATCCGCGTCGAAGATGATGTCCGCGTCGAGGATCTGGCCCGTCCGCGGGTTCACCCGCGACGGTCCCATCGCGAAGCTGGCGCCGGCGGTGATCCACCGGAAGGTGTTGTAGTTGACGTCCTCGGGGTCCCAGTCGGTGACATCGGGCTGCTGCCGCACCTCGATGGCCGTGGCGAACCCGGCCTTCTCGAACGACTCGTTCCAGGCCTCGATCCCCTCGCGGATCGGCTGCCGGTATCGGAACGGCACCGTCTTCTCGATCCAGAACACGATCGGCTTCTTCGGCGGCGACACCGCCGCCGTGGGGTCGGCCTTCTCCAGGTGCCAGCGGTTCACGTAGCGCACGAAGCGTTCCTCGTCCACCTTCTGGGAGAAGTCCTTGAGCGCCGTCACGAAATAGCCGATCCGGTCGTCGGCCAGCCGCGGGCGGTAGCTGTTCTGCGGCAGGAGGCTCAGGGAGTAGTGGACGGTGATCGTGGCGCCGCGGGAGTCGGGCACGGTGTCGATGTTCTGCGCGCCGTTCGATCCGTAGGTGGCGGCGACCTCGAGTTCCACGTTGTCGGGGAATCCCTTGACGCGGGCCCAGGTGGAGCGGTCGCGGGCGAACGAGAAGCCCGGCAGCCGCGTCGAGATCTGCGGCAGGTCGGTGAAGAAGATCGGTGCCAGGTCGATGACATGACCGCCCGCCGGACCGGTGGTCGCGATCGGCACGCTGAACAAGACGCTGTCGGTGTAGGCGAAGTCGACCGCCCGCTCCTCGGGGCTGCCCTTGTCGGCGAAGAACCGCACGTTCTTGCGGACCACGTGGATGCTGTCGTCCACCTTGCGGAATTGCCACACCCAGTCGTCGCCGTCCCCCCAGCTCATGCCACCGAGCAGGGAGCGCTCGCCGATCCCGCGGGCGATGGAGATCAGCACGAAGAACTCCTTGCCGAGGAGCGCGTCGGTCACCTCCGCGTACACCTTCTCGTCTTTTCGCCACAGCGGGATCACGCCGTTGATCCGGGTCGCATCCTTGAGCAGCACCGCGAAAGGCGGCTTGCCGGGCTTGCCTTCCGCCTTCGGCTCCGCCACCTTGGCGGGATCGGCGGCATCCTTGGCGGGAGCCGGCGTGGTCGGGGCGTCGGCCCCGGTGGGCGGTGCCGCCGCGGCGGGCCGCTCGTCCGCCCGCCCGGTCGCCGCCAGTGCCATGACCGCCACCGCCACCGCCAGCCACCATGTCCGCGTCACGTGTGTCGCCCCCTGTGCACCGGAAGGTTCGTCCCGGCCTCGACGTCGTCCGCCGCAGGCCCGCAATCGAGCGTAGCATCGCGGCCGGGCGACGACCAATCGCGGGGCGTGCCGCATGATTCCCGCCGACCCGCGTGGGTGAAAGTCCATGCATGCCCGCCCCCCGCACGTTCCCCCTCACGCCGCCGTTCCCCCGGCGGTCGCGGCGATCCTCCGCGGCTGGGGCGATGCCGAGCCCCTGCGGGCCTGGCGGCTCTCCGCCACGGGGTTCAGCGGCGCACCGGTGTGGCTGGTCGAATGCACCAGGCCCGCGGGACGCTGGGTGCTCAAGCCGTTCTCGGCGACGGCGTCGGAATCGCACGTCGCCTTCGTGCACGGCCTGGCGCGGCACCTGCGGGACGAGGGCGTGGACGTGGTGCCCGAGGTCCGCGTGACGTCCGCGGGCGGCACCACGGTGCTGGATGCGGACGGGCGCCGCTGGGAGCTCTGTCGGTTCATGCCGGGCGTGGCCGTGCCGGAGCCCTCCGCGGCGCAGTCGGCCGCCGCGGCGACGGCGCTCGCCCGGCTGCACATCGCCGCCGCGCGACTGCCCGGCCATCCCCCAGCGACCGCGGTGCCCCGGGCGCTCGTCCGTCGGATCGAACAGGCCGCCACGATGCGTGACGATCCCTGGGAGACGCGCCGCGCCGGCCTGCCGCGGTGCCGCGAGGCCGGCAGCGCGGCGGACGTGGTCGATGCCATCGTCGCCCGGTTCGACGCCGCGATCGCGACGTTCGCCGCCATGGACGGGCCAGCGTTCGTCGAACGCTCCAGTCGCCTCGCGGCGCGACCGGGCCGCGTGCAGGCGGTCCTGCGGGACATCTGGTGCGAGCACGTGCTGTTCGAGCCATCCGCCGCCACCCGCGTCACCGGGATCGTCGATCTGCACGCGGCCGGTATCGATACGCCCGCGACCGATCTGGCCCGGCTGCTCGGGAGCTGGGATCGGCCCGTCTCCGGCCCCTGCCACGGGCTCCTCGACCGCTGGCCGGAGGCCCGCGCGGCCTACGAGGCGGTGCGGCCGCTCGACGAGGCCGAACGCAGACTCGTCGGCTTCCTCCATGGCACCGGCGTCGTCTTCGCACTCGACAACTGGTTTCGGTGGACGCTCGAGGAACGCCGGACCTTCGCCGATCCACGGCGGGTGATCGACCGCATCGGCCGTCTCGCGGAGCTGCTCCCGGATGCCATGATCATGGCGAGCGACGGGTGGGGAAATGTCGATTGACCGTCGAAAATTGCAGCGGGTAAACTGGAGGAGCCGACAGAGTCTCGCAGGGATCGAACCGGCCGCCGGCACGGCGACAGCGGGCGGAGCCCACAGGAGTCGCAGGCCAGGCATGCGGATGGTTCTTCGATCGTCACCCATGGGCGGCAGCCGTCCGCGTGGAATCGCGGCCCGGCGGGCATCCATGACGGCGGCCCGCTTGCCGGCGATCTTGCCGGCGATCGTGGTGGCCTGGGCGGCCTGTGTCGCCAGCGTCGTCGGTGCGGTCGCCGCCGAGCCCGCCGCGTTCGATCCGCTCGCATCGATCTCGGCGGCGCTCGGCAGCCCCGCCCGAATTTCGGCCCGCATCGAGCCGGGGCCGGATCACGACGAACTGGTCGTCACGGCCACGCTCGAGGAGGGGTGGCACCTGTATTCCCTGGAGCAGAAGCCGGGCGGTCCCCAGCCGACCCGGATCCGGCTGGCGGCCGATGCGGCCGTGACGCTGGCCGGGCCGTTCAGGCCCGACACACCGCCCCACCGCCGGACGATCAAGGACGTACCAGGTTGGAACGGCCTCGTCGTCGAGGAGCACGAGGGGACGGTGACCTGGCGGGCGGCCCTCGCAACGGGGGCGGACGCACGGCCCCGGGAGGTTCGGGGCACCGTGAGCCTGCAGCTCTGCCGGGACAATGCCTGCACGCCCCCGGAAACGATCCCCTTCACCGCCGCCGTGTCGGAGTCCACCGGGGGCCCGGCGGCCGCTCCCCTGACGGAGACGGCCGCGCCGCCGGCCGCGGCCCTCGACCCGCCGTCGCCGGCCGTGCCGGCCGCCGACGTGCCGGCGACGGCCGCGCGGGGTGGCGTGCCGGTATCGCTCGCCACCGCCCTGGCGATGGGGCTGATCGGCGGCCTGATCCTCAACCTGATGCCGTGCGTGCTGCCGGTGCTCGGCCTCAAGCTGATGTCCTTCGCCCAGCAGTCGGGCCGGGCGCGGCAGGAGATCTTCCAGCTCAACCTCTGGTACTGCGCGGGCCTCTACGCGGTGTTCTTCGCCCTCGCCACGGCCAGCGTGGCGGCCAACATCGGTCTGGCCGGATCGAACCTCGCCTGGGGGGAGCAGTTCACGTCGTCACGGTTCAACATCGCGATGGCGGCGGTCGTGTTCGCCTTCGCGCTGTCGTTCCTGGGGGTATGGGAGCTGCCGATTCCGGGCTTCATCGGCGTGCAGGCCGGCGCGATGCAGTCGCAGGAGGGCCCGCTCGCCGCGTTCCTCAAGGGGGCGCTGAGCACCGTGCTGGCGACCCCCTGCAGCGGTCCGTTCCTGGGCCCCGTCTTCGGCTTCACGCTCACGCAGTCCACCGGTGTCACCTACGCGGTGTTCGCAGCGATCGCGACCGGCATGGCGCTGCCGTACCTGCTCGTCGGGCTGTTCCCGGGCCTCGTCCGCTTCCTGCCCAGGCCGGGTGCCTGGATGGAGACGCTCAAGGAGGTGCTGGGCTTCGTGATGCTGGGAACCGTGGTGTTCCTCTTCACCTTTCTCGATCATGACTGGTTCGTGCCGACGTTCGCACTGCTCATCGGGATCTGGGCGGCATGCTGGTGGGTGGGCCGTGCCCAGCAGGCCCGAGGAGGCGACGTGTCGTTCGGCCGCTGGGTGCAGGCCGGTGCGATCGTGGCCGCCGTCGGCAGCCTCGCCTTCGTCTTTCTCGGTCCCGTGACCTCGGTGATTCCGTGGGAGCCGTTCTCCCGCGAGCGGCTGGCCGACCTGCGGCAGAAGGGGGCGACGGTGCTCGTGGACTTCTCCGCCGACTGGTGCATGACCTGCAAGTACAACCTCGCGACCGCCATCGAGACGTCGCGGGTGAAGCAGGAGATCGACCGTAACCGGGTCGTGCCGCTGCTGGCGGACTGGACCGACGGCTCGCCCGAGATCAAGGCCATGCTGGAGAGCCTGCAGAGCAAGTCGATTCCCGTGCTCGCCGTGTTCCCGGCGACGCGGGCCGGCGACCGTCCGGCCGCGCCGATCGTGCTCCGCGATCTGATCACGGAGGCGCAGGTGCTCTCCGCCATCCGTGAGGCGGGGCCGTCGCGGGTGGGCCCGGGAGACATCCGGGCCGCCGCGAAGCCGCCCGCGGCGACACAACGCGAGGCCGCCTCGCCGGCCCGGTAAGCCGGCGGGACGAGCGGGCGTCGCGGCCGGGGACGTGGGGCCGCATCCGCTCCGATCATCACGGGGAGGCTTCGACCGGCGGTCGGCCCACGGCGATGCCATCCTCCGCGATCTCGACCACGCACCGTCGCCCCGGGGCGGTCACGTGGACGGTGGCGACGCCGGACCGCCGGCCAGCCGGTGGCGTCACGGCCACGACGATCCGATCGGCCACGGCGGCGGCGTCCTCGTCCAGCGTGAGTGGCACGACCGCCAGCACCGCGGTGACGGGCCGATTCTCGATCGTGCGGCGGGAGAAGGTGGTCAGGAAACTGTCCCGCCGACCGCCGTCTGCCCGTGGTGCGTGCATGGTGGCCGGCTCGACGGGGACGCCGTCGACCGTCACCCCCGCCATCGTCCCGTGCTTCACGAGCATCCGCCGCTCGACGCGGGATCCATCGGCCGCGACGAACGGGCCGTCCGACTTCGCCACGAACCAGTCGGCTCCCCGGCCGTCGAGTTCGTAGAGCTGCCAGAGCTGGCCGGCCGACCAGCCGCGGCACCCGGCCTGCGGCGTGAACGTGTCGGCGACGACGAGAGTCCCCTCGGCCGTCAGCGCCAGCCGACGCACGAGCCGGTTGCCCATGCCGAGGTAGTCGTCGCACGCGATCACACCCCAGGCATCGCGGCCCGCCTGCTCGGCCCGCGATGCGGTGACCCGGCACGGGAGCGTGTGGTCCCCGAGGTCCACCCAGTCGGCGAACAGCCGCCGCAGGTTCACGTGGGGGGGCTTGCCGGTGAAGAAGAAATCGAGCTCGACGCGGTCGTAGTCGCGGGGGGAGACGTCGCGGCCCACGACCGCGCGCTCCTCGAACAGCCGGGTGACGACACCGTGGCGAAAGACCTGCGGATCGAGCGACTGCGACCGGAGCCCCTGGGTATGGTCCGCGGTCGAGGTGAGCGCCGTGCGGAACCGTTTGCGGGCGGCGTCCGCCCAGGTGTCGCCGGATTCGAAGCCATCGAGCAGGAGCGTGCCCCGCGGCCCCACCAGCCGCAGGTTGTCGAGCCTGAGGACGGACGTCCGGGGCATGGGAAACGTCCGCAGGTCGAGCCCGTCGGGCACCCGCCGGCCGCCACCGTCATCCCGGCCGCGGTCCGCCGGGGGCAGGTGCCCGATGGGAACCGACATCGTGTTCCAGGTGTCGGGACGGGGGTGTCCGGGAAATCCGACGCCCGGCCCCGTCGCCCAGAAGCTGTTGCCGCACGGTGCCGACGCTGTGCCGCGTCGGCCGAGGTTGTGGAACAGCGGAACCCCCGCCACCTCGTAGAAGCCGACGGCGGCCCGCTTGTGCGGGTGGGCGTGGCTGCCGCGTGCATGGAGATCGACCATCACCATCGCCGCGTCGGCCCCGGGGCCCGTCCGCAGGATCAGCTTGTCGAACACGAGTTCGGGCGGATGGCCCGCGATCCGCCGCATCTGAACGTGCGACAGCGGCCGCGGCGCGGCGGGCGCCGCGATCAGGTGGTCCTCGAGTTCGAGCAGCATGAAGCCGCGGCCGAATTCATCGGGCACGATGCCCGCACCCTCGGCCGGCAGCAGCCGGGCTCCGACGTCCCGGAACGAGGCGTCGTCGTAGAGCCGCGCCGCCATCTCCAGGAGCAGCACGAAGTCGAGCCGCGGGACCCGCGGCGCGAAGTAGCCGTCGCCATACTCCGGAATCGTGCCGGCCGGCGAGACGATGTCACGCATGCGGGTGAACATGCGACGCCAGTCCGCCGATGCAGCCACTTCGTCGAGCCAGCCCTCGCGCTGCGCCAGTTCGAGAAAAAAGCAGATCCCGAGGCTCGAGTAGTTGGAGGCGTTCTCGTCGAGATCGCCCGTCGCCAGCAGGGCCTCGCCGAGCGCGGCGATCTTGTCGCGGACCGCCGCCACCGGCAGCGTCGGCTCATCCGCGAAGGCCTCCGCCAGGCACCCGGCGGCGACCGCGTTGGCCAGCGCGATGTTGCAGTCGTACCACGGCTCGTCCAGCGGGTAGGTGCCCGGATACCAGGCCACGAGCGGTGCCGCGCGGGCCAGCGTCCGCTGCCGCCGCATGCCGGTGAGCAGGCCGGCGCGGTGGAGCCGGAGGACGAGCAGGCCGAACGGGCGGCTGACGTGGAAGTCGCGGTCCGCCGTGCCGGCCGGGGACTCGAGGAACGCGTCGAACGTGTCCACCGCGAACGTCCGCAGGCGGGCGTCTTCGGTGCGGGCCGCCAGCATCCAGGCGGCGACCGCCGCATTCAACGCATCGGCGGGCCGCTCCCGGTCCCGCCGCCCCGGGGCGGCGACGCGGGCCGCCACCGCCTCCCGGTATCGCTCGCTCGCGATCCGCGACAGGTCCTCGGTCGCGCCGGCCGTTCGGCCACGGGCGACGAGCGTCATGCACGCCGCCACGACGGCCCACGCGGCGACCCGGCCCATACGACCGGCGGATCGACCGCTCATCGCGGCTTCCGCGGCTCGGCGACGACCTCGTCCTCCAGCCAGTCGATCATCCGCTCGGGCCAGTGCTCGAGGCTCCTCCGCTGCGACTTCGAGACGCCGAACCCATGGCCGCCGCGGGCGTACACGTGGGCCTCGTAGTCGATGTCCGACTCGCGGAACAGGTTCATGAGGTTGATCACGACGCTGGTGTGCGGGTCGTCGGCCGCGATGACCATGAACGCCGGAGGCGATCCCGTCGGCAGTCGCGAGGGGATGCCCAGCGGACCGGGGTAGACGAGCATCTGGAAGGCGGGCCGGCCATCGAGCCGGTCGATCGGATCGACGGCCTGGGGGTCGCCGGTCCCCGGACGGTAGCTCGTGATCGAGACGACCTCGCCGCCGGCCGAAAATCCGAGCATGCCGACCTTCTCCGGCCGGATGCCCAGGGCCGTCGCACGCGACCGCACCACCCGGATCGCCCGCTGGCCATCCTGCAGCGAATGCTCCTCGAACTTGTACGGCACGCCCCGCTCCCGCGGCAGCCGGTACTTGAGCACGAAGGCGGCGAAGCCATGGTCCGCCAGGAAGCGGGCCGGCTCGACCCCGCCCCCCTGGAAACCGAGTTTCGCCAGCCCGCCCCCCGGGGCGACGACGACCCCGACGCCGTTCCCCTTCCCCTCCGCCGGCAGGAACACCGTCAGCGTCGGCTGGTGGATGTTGGTGATCGTGCCCTTGTCCACGACCTCGGCCTCGTCCTTGCGGTGCTCGAAGCCGGGAGGGCCCTTCTCCCACAGCGGGATCACCTGCGGTTCGTCCGCCACGACGGCTGATGCCGCCAGCACGAGCAGCGCCGCCGATCCCGCCAGCCATGCCGGACCCGGGAACGGCCGGCCAACGCCGATCACCTGGCGAACGTGTCGGAAGGGCATGGCGACTCCTGATGATGCCGGAGGGGGTGGTGTCGTGTCACGAACGCCGCCGGGGCCGCATGGTACAGCCGCCCGGGTGACGGGTGAAGGTGCGGCGCTGGCGTCGCCGCCGGCGCCGACGGTATAACCTCGCGGGGGCATTCCACCAAGCAGTCATCCGGGGAGGAGCGAGCATGGCCCGCGTGAAGACGTCCGCGATCGGAGGCCGCGCCATCGGGCGGCGGCGGTTCCTCGGGGCAGGGATCGCGGCCGCGGCCGCGCCGATGATCATCCCCGGGTCGGCACTCGGGCTCGACGGCGCCGTGCCGCCGAGCGAGCGGATCGTCGTCGGCGGCATCGGCATCGGCAACCGGGGCACGTACGACCTCGGCTGCTTCCTCGAGCAGGCCGACGTGCGGTTCGCCGCCGTCTGCGACGTGAAGGAGGCCCGCCGTCTCGCCGTCAAGAAGACCGTCGATGCCAGGTACGGCGGCACCGACTGCGCGATGTACGCCGACTTCCGCGAACTGCTCGATCGTTCCGACATCGACGCCGTGCTCATCGCCACCGGACCCAACTGGCACGCGCTGGCCGCGACCCTGGCCGCCAAGGCGGGCAAGGACATCTACTGCGAGAAGCCCTGCACCAAGAACATCGTGCAGAGCCTGCAGCTGCGCGACACGATCCAGCGCACGGGCCGCGTCTTCCAGGCGGGCACGCAGCGGCGCAACCTGCCGCACTTCGCCTTCGCGTGCGAACTGGCCCGGACCGGGCGGCTGGGGCGGATCACGCGGCTCTACGCCCACCCGATGGGGATGAAGGCGGTCACCAGCGGCTGGCTGCCGGAGGAGGCGGAGCCGGCCCGGCAGACGGTCGATTGGGACATGTACCTCGGGCCGGCGGCCTGGCGGCCCTACAACGCCAAGCTGCTCGACGGATTCAACTTCGAGAAGGGGGGCGGACTGGTCGGCGGCGGCGTGCTCGAGTGGGGCTCCCACTGCGTCGATCTCTGCCAATGGGCCGTGAACGACTGCCCGCCGCCGGTGTCGTACGATCCGCCCCGCGACGGCCAGGTCGTCGCGCGGTACGCCGACGGCGTGGAACTGGTGTTTCGCGAAACCGGCTGGCTGCCGCTCGGCTCATGCCCGGTGCGATTCGAGGGCACCGACGGCTGGGTCGAGGCGGGCGACAGCGGGAAACTCGTGCTCAGTTCGCCCGCGCTGCTCGCCGGCCGCACCGTGGAGGAGATCGGCGGGTACCCCGCCACGTTCCACGTCCGTGACTTCCTCGACTGCGTGAAGACCAGGGGCCTGCCCAAGGGCAACGCCCAGGCCGCCTGCAACGCGCACATCGCGTGCCATGCCGCCAACATCGCGATCTTCCTCGGCAGGACGGTCGGCTTCGACACGACCACCAACGAGTTCCCCGGCGACGTGGCGGCCAATCGCCTGCGGTCCGAGGCCCTCCGCGAGCCGTGGCGGATGGACTGACCCGACCCGTTCCGCCCTCACCCGTCCCGTCATCATCGTCTCCGCCGGAGGATGTTTCATGCGCCCCGCCCTGCACGTGCTGGCCGTCACCCTGCTGATCGTGTCCGCCTCGGTCGGCGAAAGCCCCGCGGCCGAAGGCGGCGCGGAGCAGGAGCCCGCGCTGCTCGCCGTGCTGCGGAGCGACGCGACGGAGGCGGACAAGGCGCTCGCGTGCAAGAACCTCGCCGTGCACGGCACCGCGGCGGCGGTGCCCGACCTGGCGAAGCTGCTCGACGACGAGCGGCTGGCGTCGTGGGCGCGGATTCCACTGGAGGCGATTCCCGATCCCGCCTGCGATGCTGCGCTCCGCGCGGCGGCCGACAGGCTGCGGGGACGGCTGCTGGTGGGGGCGATCAACTCGCTCGGCGCCCGTCGCGATGCGGCCGCCGTCGAACTCATGGCACGACGCCTGACCGACGAGGATCCGGCGGTCGTCGCCGCGGCCGCCGCGGCGCTGGGAAACATCGGGAACGCCGCGGCGGCCGCCGCGCTGCGGCCAGGGCTCGAGTCGGCGTCGCCGACGCTGCGGGCCGCCGCGGCGGAAGGGGGCGTGCTCTGTGCCGAGCGGCTGCTCGCCAGCGGCGACGCCGCCACCGCCCGCGCGGTCTACGACGCCGTCCGCCGGGCCGACGTGCCCCGGACGCGGGTCGTCGAGGCCACCCGCGGGGCGATCCTGGCCTCCGGGGAGGAGGGCGTGCCGCTGCTGGTCGCGCAGCTGCGGTCGCCCGACAGGGACCTGTTCCGGCTCGCACTCGGCACCGCCCGCGAAGTACGGAGCCCGGCGATCGTGCCGGCCCTGGCGACCGAACTCCCGCAGGCCGTGCCGGAGCGGGCGGTGCTGATCGTGGACGCGCTCGCCGACCGCGGGGCGGCCGCGGCGATCCGCCCCTTGCTCGATGCCGTGGCCGGTCCGCGGCAGCCGGTGCGGCTGGCGGCGATCCGGGCGATCGGCCGCATCGGCGACGCCTCCTGCGTCGAGCCGCTGTTGGCGGTGGCGACCGCCGGCGACCCCGGCGACGCCGCCGCCGCCACCGCGGCGCTCGCCGCCCTGCCATCCGCGGGCGGCCCGGCAGTGGACGACCAGATCCGCGGCCGGCTCAAGGCCGCCGGCGGCAAGGTGCTCCCCCTGCTGCTGGAGGTCGTCGGCCGCCGGCGGATCGGGGCCGTGGACGAGGTGGCGGCATCCCTCGGCAGCGCCGACCCGCTCGTGCGGCGTGCGGCGGTCGCCTGCCTCGGGGAGATCGTCGATCTCGAACGGCTGCCGCTGCTCACCGCGCAGGCCGTCGGGGCGACCGAGCCCGCCGACGCCGAGGCCGCCCTGAAGGCGACCCGGGCCGCCTGCGTGCGGATGCCCGACCGCGACGCCTGCGCCGACCGGGTCGTGGCGGCGATGAGCAACGCCGGGCCGGCGACGCAGGTCGCCATGCTCGACATTCTCGGGGAGGTCGGCGGGCCGCGGTCGCTCGAGGCGCTGGTCGCCGCCGCCGGGTCCGCCGACGCGACGCTGCAGGACACCGGCACGCGGCTGCTGGGCGGCTGGATGACCCCCGACGCCGCGCCGGCGCTGCTCCAGCTCGCGAAGACGCTGCCCGACGGCAAGTTCCAGAGCCGTGCGTTCCGCGGCTTCCTGCGGATGCTGCGGCAGTTCACTCCCGCCGACGCCGACCGCAGCCGCATGGGCACGCAGGCCTTCGCGGCGGCCCGCAGCGACGAGGACCGCAGGGCGGTGCTCGACGCGGTGCGGCGGACGCCGACGATCGACATGCTCCGGCTCGCGGCCGACGCCGCGGCGACGCCGGCGCTCCGCGACGACGCCAGGGTCGCCGCCGCCACCATCATGACCAAGCTGGGCGACGGCTCGCCGGAGGCGTGGGAACTGGCGAAGAGGGTGGGGCTGAGGAAGGTGCAGCTGGAGATCCTGCGGGCCACGTACGGAGCCGGCGACGCGCAGAAGGACGTCACCACGCCGCTGCGGAAGGTGGCCGGCAACGTGCCGATCATCCCGCTGGCGGCGGCGGGCTACAACGCCAGCTTCGGCGGTGATCCCGCGCCGGGCCAGCCCAAGAGGCTGTCGATCCAATACCGGCTCGACGGCGTGCCGGGCGAGGCGTCGTTCGCGGAGGACGCGCTGATCGAATTGCCGTCGCCCGGCGGCGCCGGCCGCTTCCGCAAGCGGACGCTGAGCGAGCGGTTCATGGCCGAGGGCTGCGACGTCGCCGACTTCGACCACGACGGGCACGTCGACGTCACGGCGGGGCACGTGATCTGGTACGGCCCCGACTTCGCCCGCCGGTCGGAGTTCACCCCGCCGGCGGAGCATGCCAGCGGCCCCAACAAGACCCCCTACGATCCGGCGACCGGCTACTCCGACTACTTTCTCGCCTACGCGCACGATTTCAACGGCGACTCCTGGGCCGACATCCTCGTCTTCGGCTTTCCGGGCGAGGCGGCCGTCGTCCACGTCAACCCGCAGAACCGTCCGGGCCACTGGGAACGGCACGTCGTCTTCGACGTCGCCGACGGCGAGTCGCCCGACCTGGTCGATGTCACCGGCGACGGTCGGCCGGAACTCCTCGTCCACTCCAGCCCGATCGACAAGCCGAAGAACGCCTCGCAGGGCGGCCAGCTCGGCTTCGCGGAGGTCGATTGGCGGCAGCCGCTGGGCAAGGCCCGCTTCCGTCCGATCACGCCACGGTCGGCCGAGAACGACAAGAAGTATTTCCGCTACACGCACGGCTACGGTGCAGGCGACGTCAACGGCGACGGCCGGGTCGACATCCTCACGAAGGACGGCTGGTTCGAGCAGCCCCGCGACATCGCCACGGACTCGATCTGGCCGTTCCATCCGGGGCCCTTCGGACCGCGCGAGGGGGCGCGGGGCGGCGCCCAGATGCACGTCTACGACGTCAACGGCGACGGCCGCAACGACGTCATCACCAGCTACGACGGCCACGGCTACGGCCTGGGGTGGTTCGAGCAGCGTGCCGACGGCGGTTTCACCGAGCACCGCATCATGGGACCGACGCCGGCCGACAACCCCCAGGCCGCGTGCTTCAGCCAGTTGCACGCGCTGCGGCTCGCCGACATCAACGGCGACGGGCTGGCCGACATCGTCACCGGCAAGCGGCGCTGGGCCCACGGGATCAAGGGGGACGCCGAGCCGAACGCACCGCCGGTCCTCTACTGGTTCGAGCTGCGTCGCGACGGCAGTGGAAACGCGGAGTACGTCGCGCACCGGATCGACGACGACAGCGGCGTGGGCACGCAGGTCACGGTCGGCGACCTCGACCGCGACGGCAGGCCGGATGTGATCGTGGCCAACAAGCGGGGCGTGTTCACGTTCACGCAGCAGTGAGGCCGCGGCCGGCGTTCCGCCGCTTCAGCGCAGCACGACGCGCTCGGCACCTGGCGGAGCGGCCGTCACCTGCCCGATCCGCGTGTTCTCGCACCCGAGGTCGGCCAGTTGCCTCTGGATGCTGTCGGCGAAGTGCGGCGACACCACGAGCACCATCCCCACGCCCATGTTGAACACGCGGTCCATCTCGTCGTCCGCGATCCGCCCCAGCCGCTGCACCCAGGGGAACACGCCGGGCACCCGCCACGAGCCCCGCTCCAGCACCACCTGCACCCGATCGGGCACGATCCGGGCGAGGTTTTCGACGAGCCCGCCGCCGGTGATGTGGGCGATGCCGTGGACCACCTGCTTGACACGGTAGTGCCGCAGCACCGCCTTCACCGGCCGCGCGTAGAGACGCGTCGGCTCGAGCAGCAGGTCGTGGACCGTCCGGCCCCCGAGTTCCGTGACGCGGTCGGCGCCGGCGAGCCCGCCGAGTTCGAACACCGCCTTGCGGACGAGGCTGTAGCCGTTGGAGTGGAACCCGCTCGACGCCATGCCGATGGCGACGTCTCCCGGCTGGATCTGGCGGCCGTCGACGACCCGTGCCCGCTCGACGACGCCGACGCAGAATCCGGCCAGATCGTAGTCGCCGCCGTGGTACATGTCGGGCAGGATGGCCGTCTCGCCGCCCACGAGCGCGCACTCGCATTCCACGCAGGCGTCGGCGATGCCGCGCACGATCTGCTCCAGGAGGGCCGGATCGTCGTGCGACATGGCCACGTAGTCGAGAAAGAACAGCGGCTCCGCGCCGGTGCACAGGGCGTCGTTGACGCTCATCGCCACGAGGTCGATGCCGACGGTGTGATGGACGCCCGCCTGCACCGCCACCTTGAGCTTCGTGCCCACGCCGTCCGTGCACGAGACGAGCAGCGGATCGGTGTAGCCCCGCGCGAACAGCCCCTTGAAGTCGAGCTGGAACAGGGCGGCGAATCCGCCCTCCTGGCTGAGCACGCGGGGGCACTGCGTCCGCCGCATGTGCGCGGGAAGCCTCGCCATGCCCTCACGGTATAGCTCGAGGTTGACGCCGGCGCTGGAATAGGTCGCTCCGCTCACGCCCGGTATCTTCACCCAGCCGGTGCGGTTCGCAAGCCCGCCCGTGCCTCCCGCGGGGTTCCGGGTCGGGCGAGCCGTCCGGGGGCACGGATGGTATGCTGCGGCCATGGCGTTCCGGAAATCCAAGGCTGTCGTCAGGCGGGCGCATGGCACCACGCCGCTGCCGCCGCTGCAATTCAGCCACCCGCTTCCCTACGGCGCCCTGCTCCGCGACGGGTCCGCCGCCCGGGACCAGGGCGTGCAGTTCGTGGTCTACAGCCGCTCGGCGACCGCGATGCGGGTGCTGCTCTACGACGCGGTCGACGACCCCGAGCCGGCGGAGGTGATCGCGCTGGATCCCGCGAAGGATCGCTGGGGCGACATCTGGAGCATCTTCGTGCCCGGCGTCGGCCACGGGCAGCTCTACCACTTCCAGGCCGACGGGCCCTCCGACCCCGAACGGGGCCAGCGGTTCGACGGCCAGGCCCGGCTCATCGACCCCTACTCGCGGGCGCTGGCGGGCCGGTTTCTGCCCGCGGCCGACGGCGTCGTCCGGCCTCCCAAGAGCGTCGTGATCGACGACTCCTTCGACTGGCAGGGGGACCGTCACCTGCGGCGGGGACTGGCCGACACGGTCATCTACGAGCTGCACGTCCGCGGCTTCACCGCCAGCCCCACCAGCGGAGTCGCCCACCCGGGCACCTACCTCGGCGTGATCGAGAAGATCCCGTACCTCAAGTCGCTCGGCGTCACCGCCGTCGAGCTGATGCCCGTGCACGAGTTCCCCACGGAGCTGCCCAGCGGCGTGCGGCCGGAGCACTTCAACTACTGGGGCTACGACCCGATGGCGTTCTTCGCCCCGCATCGGGGCTACGCCGCGGGCACCGAGCCGGGCTGCCAGGTCCGCGAGTTCAAGGAGATGGTGCGGGCGCTCCACGCGGCCGGCATCGAGGTGATCCTCGACGTGGTCTTCAACCACACGGCGGAGGGCAACCATCTCGGTCCGACCTTCTCGTTCAAGGGCTTGGAGAACCGCGTCTACTACATGCTGGGTGACGGGGGCAGCCACTACCGCAACTACACCGGGTGCGGCAACACGATCAACGGCAACCACCCGATCGTGCGCGAGCTGATCTTCCTCTGCCTGCGGCACTGGGTGCACAACTACCACATCGACGGCTTTCGCTTCGATCTGGCCAGCGTGCTCAGCCGGGACCGCAACGGCGACCTGCTCCCCAATCCGCCCATCGTCGAGCTGATCACCGAGGACCCGATGCTCGCCGACACGAAGATCATCGCCGAGGCGTGGGACGCCGCCGGTGCCTACCAGGTCGGCTCGTTCGCCAGCCTGCGCTGGGCCGAGTGGAACGGCCGCTACCGCGACGACGTCCGCCGCTACTGGCGGGGCGACTACGCGCAGACCGGGCACCTGGCCACGCGGCTGGCGGGGTCGAGCGACCTGTACGGCGACGACGGCCGGCAGCCGTACCACAGCATCAACTTCGTCACCTCCCACGACGGCTACACGCTCAACGACCTCGTCAGCTACCGGGACAAGCACAACGAGGCCAACGGCGAGGGCAACCGCGACGGCGACAACAACAGCTTCTCCGACAACTACGGCATCGAGGGGCCGACGCGGCGGGCCGACATCGACGCCCTCCGCGCCCGCCAGATCCGCAACATGCTCGCCACGCTGCTGCTCAGCCAGGGCGTGCCGATGCTGCTGGCCGGCGACGAGTGCCGCCGCACGCAGCAGGGCAACAACAACGCCTACTGCCAGGACAACGACATCTCCTGGTTCGACTGGCGGCTGGTCGAATCGCAGGCGGAACTCGTGCGGTTCCTGCGGGAGTTGGTGCGGTTCCGACTCGACAATCCGACCCTGCGCCGCCGGTCGTTCCTCGTCGGCGGGGCCGGTGACGACGGCGGCCTGCCCGACGTCGAGTGGTTTTCTCCCGACGGGAGCCAGGTGGACTGGTACGCGGCCGACGCGAGCCTGACCTGCTTCTTCGGCGCCCCGGCCCGCGACACGCCGCTGCACGAGAACGACGTCACCGCGGGCGGCATCGAGGGGCGGCCGCGGCACGTGCTCATCCTCACCAACGCGGGGTCGCTGCCCCGCCGGTTCCATTTTCCCCGGCCGGCAGCCATCGCCGAACTGCCGTGGCGGCTGTTCATCGACACCCACCGGTCGGCACCGGACGACATCCATCCCGATGGGCTCGGCCCGGTGGCCGACACGTCGCAGCCGCTGGACCTCGCCGAACGGTCGCTGATGTGCTTCGTGGCCGCTCCGGCCGCCGACCCGGGACAGCGGCGGCTTACCCTGCTCCCGCCACGGCCGGTATGATTGTGCGGCGGCGGGCGGAGCGATCCCCGCCTCCCGCGATTTACCCTGACCCCCATGGCGTGCACGACGCCCACGACTCCCGCGAGGACCACGCGATGAACACCGTCTTCCACGCCGCCGCCGAGCGGCGTACCGCCGCGACACCCTCCGGAGCCGTCCGAATCGGACGACTGCGTCGGGCCGTGGCCTGTTGCGGCGTGGGCTTCCTGGTCGTGGCGACGGGCTGCGCGGAGCCGGCCGCGCCGGTGGCGGCGGGTACGCGGCCGCCGGTGGCGGCGACACCGCCGGGGCACGACCACGAGGGCCACGCCCATCACGGCGACCACGTCCATCCGCGAACGTTGGCCGAGGGGATCGCCGCGTTGGAGGCGATCTGGGCGCAGGTCAGGCAGGCTCTCGAGGCGGGAAACCGCGACAAGGCCGACGAGCAGGTCCACGCCGCCGGGCATCTCCTCGAAGACCTCGAGCAGTTCGTCGCCAAGGAGAAGGCGGAGGCGCAGGAGGCCGGCAAGGCGGCGACACAGGAGGTGTTCGACTGTTTCGACACGCTCGATGCCGCACTGCACGGCGCCGACGAAGACCTGCGGAAGATCGACCTGGAGAAGCTGGCCGGCCGTCTCACGGCGGCGTTTTCGACCCTCAAGGGCCTCGTCACGGCCGGCACGAAGTAGTTCACGATGGCGCCGGGGGCCCCCCGGAACGGGCGGCATCCGATGTCAGGGAGGAGCAGGGAGGAGATGGCGATGCGGACGAATCGAGCGGACGGCATGAACCGGCTGGCCGTGTGCGGCACGCTGGCGGCGGCGATCGCCGTGGGGACGTCGGCCGTCTGCGGAGCGCTCGAGATCGACCCGGCGGCCGTGCGCGGGCAGCTGGTGATGCCGGTGGAGCCGGCCGGTGCCGTCACACCCACGGCGGCACGGGAGCGGCTCGCCCAGGAGCCTCGCCCCGTCGTGATCGCCGGCCGCATCGGGGCCCGCGGCGGGATGGAGCCGTTCCTGGAGAACAAGGCCTCCTTCGTGCTCGTGGAGATCCCGGCGGACGATCATGCGAAGAAGCCGGGGCACGACAACGACAACTGCCCGTTCTGCAAGAAGCGGCAGGCCAATTCGCCCATGACCGCCGTGCAGTTCGTCGGCGCCGACGGCAAGGTGCTCCCGATCGATGCCCGGAAGCTGTTCGGCCTCCAGAAGGGTTCCGAGGTGGTCGTCCGCGGGCTGGGAGTCTTCGACCCCAAGCTCGCGATCCCCGTGATCCAGCTGACGGCCGACGGCATCTTCGTCCGTCCGCCGGCCAGATAGGCCGCGTCCCCACCGTCGCACGGCGATGCACACCGCGATCCCCACCGCGTTCAAGGAATGGGCAGCGATCTGCCGGGCACTCGCCCAGGGACGGCAGCGGGTGATCCTCCGCAAGGGCGGGATCGTCGAGCCGGGGGGCCGCTTCGAACTGGCCTGCCGCGAGTTCCTCCTGCTGCCGACGTTCCTCCACCAGTCGGCCGACAGCCTCGTGCCGGAGGCCCGCGACCTGCTCGTCGGCATCGACGCGGACCGGCCGCCGCACGGATCCGTCGTGCTGCGGCATCGCGCCCGCGTGACCGACGCCCTGCGGATCGAGTCGCTCGCGGGCCTGGCCCGCTTTCGGGCCGAGCACGTGTGGGCGGATCACGTCGTGGAGGAGCGGTTTCACCGATGGCGGGACGAGCTGCACGTGCTCACCGTGGAGGTGACGGCGCTTGCCGAACCGCTCGTCGTTCCCTGGAAGGAGTCGTACGGCGGCTGCCGATCGTGGGTGGATCTCTGAACCAGGCCGTCCGGCAGCCGCTCAGCGGGAGGGCAGCCGCTCCACGATGAACGGCGCGACGAGGGAGGCGGTGAGGCCGTTCCACTTCCAGAGGTGGCAGGCACGGTGCTCACGCATGCCGTCCGCCGTGCCGAGCCTGTGCAGCCAGTAGCACTCCCCCTCGCGCAGCGGCCAGGCCGCGAAGGCGGGCCAACGCTGCGGGGGCACGCGGGTCTTGAGCCAGTTCCAGTGGAGGACGTGGTGTCGGTAGCCGTCGTCGGGATGCCGCATGCACCACGCCCGGTACTCGACCTCGGTCACGACCGCCAGCCGCGGCCGCCACTGGTCGAGCAGCGGGTCACGGCGCGAGAGCACGTCGGCCGCCGCCACGAGCCCGACGGGGCTGGTCATGAGCACGATGGCCGGCTCCGGGTCGGCCCCGGCCTCGCTCTCGTGGCCACGGACTCGGGCGGCCGCCCGCTCCGCCAGCAGTCCGGGCAGCTCGCCGTCGATCCAGGTGACGAAATCCGCGGCCAGCACGGCCCGCTCGGCCGCGACACACGCGGCCGACGGCCGCGGCCCCCGCGGCGGCCGCTGGCGGGCCGCGGTCGCCGCCGCCCGCAGGCCTTCGAGCCACGCGACCGTGCCGGCGTTCATCGACGAGCTCCCATCATGGGGACCAGCATACGCGGCACGGCGGCCGCGCGGTCACGCTATGCTGGTCGGGTGGGAAACCGCTGGTCCACCGGGTGCCGGCACGGAGCCGGACCCCGGCGGGTTCACCCTGTTCTCGACCGTGGGGACGCCCCTGCCATGGACGCCCTGTCGAACGACCTGCCAACGCCGCCCGATCGCCGGATCGCCCGGATGCCGGCCGTCATCGTGCTCATGGGCGTGTCGGGCAGCGGCAAGACGACGATCGGCAGGCTGCTCGCGGCGGCCGTCGGGCACGAGTTTCACGATGCCGACCACTACCATCCGCCCGAGAACGTCGCCCTGATGCGTCAGGGCATCCCGCTCGACGACGAGAAGCGGGCCCCGTGGCTCGCCCGCCTCCGGGAACTGATCGACGCCACCGTCGCCGAACGCCGCGGCATCGTGCTGGCGTGCTCCGCACTGCGACGCGTCTACCGCGAGCGGCTCGGCACCGACAGGCCGGGCATCCGGCTCGTGCACCTCGACGGCGCCGAGCCGCTCCTCCGGGAACGCCTCGAGCAGCGCACCGGGCACTTCATGCCCGCCTCGCTGTTGGCGAGTCAGTGTGCGCTGCTCGAGCGTCCCTCCGCCGCGGAGGCGGCCGTGACGGTCGACGTGGCGGCCCCGGCGGACGCCGTGGTCGCGGACATCGTGGCGGCACTCGCGGACCGCTCGTGCCCGTGACAGACCGGAGGCGGTCGCCCGTGGTGTCGCCGCGTCGGCCCGCCGCGAACTAGCGGCCGAGCTGCTGCCGGAGCCACTCGTTCTTTCGCCGCTCGAGTTCCACGAGCTTGGCGACCGGGCCCTTCCGGGCGGCGGTGGCCTGCGAACGGGCGGACTTCATCTGCTCGGCCGAGGCGGTGCCGGCGATGGTGAGGCTGGTGAGAACGGCGACGACGAGGGCGATCCGGCGCATGAGGAGGGTTCCTGCAGGGGACGAGGTCAAGGTGGGAATCGGACACCGACGGACCCGACGTCCGGCGCGTGAACCGACGTCATCGGATCGGCACGCCGTCCTGCCGCCCATCAGCCGCTCCGCGGGCGGCGGCGCGTCGTGCACAAGCCACATCCGCCGCATCCGCGGCATCCGACGCACGCCCGGCACGACCGCACGCGGTCGCAGGCGCCCGGGGCGGATCAGCCGCGTCCCGCCACTCCCCCGGCCAGCGGGTCCTCCGGCCAGGCGTGCTTGGGATAGCGGCGGCGCAGCTCCTTGCGCACCTCGGCGTAGGTCGTCTTCCAGAAGCTCGCCAAATCGCTCGTCACCTGCTGGGGCCGGTGGTTCGGGCCGAGCAGGTGGAGGAGCACCGGCACGCGGCCGTCCGCCACCCGCGGCGTCTGGAGCACGCCGAAGAGCTCCTGGATGCGGACCGCCAGCACCGGCGGGCCGGCGGCCGCGTAGGCCAGTGTGTACCGCCTGCCGTTGGGCAGCTCGAGCTGCGCCGGGGCCAGCCGGTCGATCTCCGCCAGCCGGTCGTATCCGAGGAGACCGCGGAGCCGCGAGAGCCAATCGGCGTCCGGGATGTCGTCGAGAGAGCGGAGTCCCGCGCAGATCTCGGGCAGCAGGGTCGCGAGGTCGGCGTCCGAGAGCGCGGGCAGCCCCATCTCGGGCACGGCGCCGGCGAGCCATCGGGCCCTGGCGAGGAGCGCACCCGCGGCGTTCCCCTCGCCCGGCAGCAGCCGGGACAGGTGGGGCAGGGCCTCGGCGGCCAGGATCGCGGCGGCCGCCGCGTCGTCTCGGATCGCGATCGGCGTCTCGTCGATGACGAGGTCGTTCCAGTAGCGGCGCAGCCGGGCTTCCACCTGCCGGCGCGAGGGGTGAAAGAGCAGCTCCTCGACGGCCCGCAGGTTCGTCGCCGCGAGTGGCTCCGCCTCCAGCCAGGAGGGATCGACGGCCGATGCCTGCCGGACGCTCGCCTCGCCGCCGGCGTCGTCGATGTCGATGGCCAGGAAGAGGGGCTCGTGGCGGACGCGGGACCCGCCGTCGAGGCGGACTCCCCGTCCGCCCACCATCGTGCCGCGATCCTGGGCCCCGGGCCGCAGCCGGGCCAGCCGGTCGGGAAACGCCTCGAGCAGGGCCTGCATGACCGCGGTGTCCACGTCGGCCGGCGGCAGCCGGGCCGCCGGATCGACGAGGCCCTGCAGCTGGTCGGCCGTCCGGAGCACGGTCTGGGCGCCGCCGGGATGCAGCTCGAGATCGCTCCGCCCGGGAGGCAGGCCATCTTGAAAGGCCTTGAGCGCGGCCACCCGATCGACCACGTCGGAACGGATGCGCACGGTGACCCGGTCGCGGGGTCCCTGCCGGTGAGCGTTCGTGACCCGGAACGGATCCCTCTCGGACAGCAGTGCCGCGGCGAGCGCCGTTTCCCGGAGGACGCCGCGGACGGCGCCTGCCAGCAGCAGCCGGCCGAGCCGCGGCTGGGCGGGGAGCCGCGCCAGTTCCGCGCCCAGCGGCGTGATCCTGTCCGCACCGTCCGCTGCATCACGCGTGACGGCGCCCAATCGTCGCAGCAGCTGGCGGGCGTGCTCCAGGCTTTCCGCGGGCGGTGCGTCGAGCCAGGGAAAGTCCTTGTGCTCGCCGACGGCGAGCAGGTGCAGCACCGCCGCCGACAGGTCCCCCCGCAGCACCTCGGGCGTGTCGGCGGCGGGCCGGTGGTGGTGGGAGGCCTCGTCCCAGAGCCGCCAGCAGATGCCCGGACCGGTGCGTCCCGCCCGTCCGGCTCGCTGCTCGGCCGAGGCCCTCGAGATCGGGATCAGCTCCAGCCGCGGCAGGCCGGTGGAGGCCGATACCCGCAGCTGCCGAACGAGGCCGGAATCGATCACCCCGGTGATGCCGGGAATCGTGAGCGACGTCTCCGCGACGTTGGTGGCGAGGATGATCTTGCGGCGTCCCACGTCGGCGAGCACGCGGTCCTGCGCCTCCGGCGGCAGATCTCCGAACAGCGGCATGAGCGCGTGGTCGTGACGGTCGGCCACGGCCGCCAGTTCGCGCTCGCATCGCATGATCTCGCCCACGCCGGGCAGGAACACGAGCGTGTGGCCGCTCGTCGCCCGGATCGCCTCGGGCACGGTGGCGGCCACCATCGTGACGAGATCCCGCTGCTCGCCGCGTCGCGCGAACCGCATGTCCACGGGATGGACCCGGCCCTGCGCCGAGATGATCGGACAGGGGGTCGCGGG
>Ga0214917_10000441_pt1 | contig 54153 bp, 57 predicted proteins | sample LL_1208_BB_MetaG_FD_177983 | JGI IMG/M metagenome (GOLD analysis project Ga0214917, IMG submission 177983) | Freshwater microbial communities from Lake Lanier, Atlanta, Georgia, United States - LL_1208_BB | ecosystem: Environmental > Aquatic > Freshwater > Lake | place: USA: Georgia | collected... | reverse complement strand
TCATTCAATAGTTTTTTTTTCTGTGATTCTGTAATTATTACTTTCATAACTATCCAATATGAGCACCATTTACTTCTTTTATTTCAATATCAGGAAAAAGTTCTTTGAAGTAATCATAAACTGCGTTTTTTAAGTGTCTTGATATTATATGAGAAGGTATAAAACATTCTTCCATATCTTTATCTATTGAATAATCGTAATATAGTGATTTTGATTCTTTTCTATACACAAATAAAGGTTCCCCGTTTTCGTTCATCAAATATATTGAGTTGTGAGCCTCACCCCAACTTTTAATATCGTTAGAAATGGTCTTTAAAAACAACTTCTTATACTGAGGGTATTCATCTTCGTATTTTGCATCAAAACGATCTCTTCTATAAGTTTCGTTAATTAAATCAAGTTGATGTTGGGTTATAATGATTTTCATATAAGATAAATACTTTATAAAAGAAAAAACCCCCGATCAAAAGAAAGAAGGGGGGTTATGTTTTTATTTAATTTAATATTAACTATGTGTAAATAAGTTGAAGTCCTCATCTTCTTCAGCTCTTCTGAAAACAGAATCAGGTAGAACTCTTTTTGGATCAGATCCTCCTAAGTTTAAAACCATAAGGTTTGGCATATCACCAATACATTCAGGTAGTTTTTGTAAGTCAGGATTATTAACTAATGATAGATATTGTAAATTTTGTAAACCACATATTGCATCAGGTAATGAAGCAACACACCCAACAAAGTTAATTGCACTTAGATTTTTGAACCTACCGATGTCATTTGGAATATTAAGTGATAGTTTATCTTTTGAAGTATTTTTAAAGGTAAATCTTTGTAAAGATTGAGGTAAGGTTGCAAAAAACTCATCGAATCCATAAAGTGCAATAAACTTAGACGCCGAATCACCTGGATAATCAATAACCACTTTTTCACCTTTCTCACCTGCTAATGACTTCATAAACTCAGGTTTGAAGAATTGTTTTAGACCTTCTTCGTTTGTATTTAAAAATTCAATCAAATTAATTTGTCTGTCATCAGCATCCATGAATTGATTATCAGGAAAGTGGAACTGATAACGATTTGCTGGAAGTCCTGAAACTTCACCAGTTTCTTTTCCATAAGATTTAAAAGATGTTGGTGTGTTTGGAATTACAACATATAAAGGTCCTTTAGCAATATATCTTTCAAACCAATTATATCCTGGTGATGAGGTGCACCAATTGGTTTCTCCTCTTCTTGCTTCGTTATGTGATCCACCGTAGAAACAAGCCGCTTCTTTTCCTAATGGCCCTGTGTTTGATATTTTAGCAACCGTCCAATCTTGTCCTCTATAAACGATGTCAGCTCCAGGGTGAGCAAATGTAATAGAGGCTTCTTTTTTCTCAGCAGCGGTTGCACTAGTTTTTTCTAAACTAAAATCTTTAACATAATCATATAGTTGCGCAGGTGTTAAATTATTAATATTTCTTGCTTCTATTGGTAATCTTTTTTTGAATCTTTCGTATTTTTTAAGGTTTGTTGTCATCCCATACAAATCCTCAATGAAAATTTCTTGAAATCGTTTTAATGCCGCTTTATATTGACCTGATTGTGGATCAGAAATCATAAGTGGGTGATCTTCTGGTAACTTAGGTGTTACAAAGTTTTGTAATATCCACTGAGCATATTTTCCAATTTTAACCTGCTCCATTTGTTCAGGAGTAACATTATTTACGTCCATTCCGTTTGGAACTTTTGTTGTTGGATCGGCTGCGATAAGTGCAAATAAAGTTTCAAAAGGCATAATAGCTTTTTTTCCTTTTCCTATTGGGTTTAAATACTTATTAGATAATGCTTGAAATCTTGCATTTTCAACAATAAGATCTCGTAATAGACTAGTAAATTTAAGTGACATAATAATTTTTTTATTAATAAATATTCATAAATACTAAAAAATTAATAATTCATAATCAATAATTCTTCTCCCATGTTTTGTTTCTCACCTTTCTTAGCGGAAGCGGCTTTTGCAAACTCTTTTTTAACCCAAGTGTATTGGTCTTCGGGGAACCATTCGTGAAGAAGTTCAAAGTCATAATAGGATAATGAAAACTTACCTTTAACTCCATGTAATACATTAGCTAATCTTTCATGGTCTTGACGATCAAAGTCGTGGTTGGAGTAGTAGTTTTCTGTTTTCCAATATGGTGGATCCAAATAAATGTAAGTCGATGGTGAGTCATACTTATTGATCACATCTGCGAAATCCATGTTTTCAACATCGGTAATTTTTAAAAAATGATCCACCCAATCAGGTTTAGATAACTTATCTCTAAACGTAAGATATTTTGATTTGTATTTTCCTTTAAGGTCAATAAAGTTAGATGTTTCAGGTTTTGATCCACTAAAAACTTGTGTTAGAATATAAACGTATTTAGCTGCTACCTCATAATCGCCAGGTTCTACGCTGAAACCTTCATTAAAAATTTCAGCCTGAAAACTGATAAATTGTTGTTTGTATATTTCAGGTGTAAGATCCTCACCTTGTTTTTGACAATCAATGGAATTGATTGCTCTTAACAATTCAGTTGGGTTTTGAACGCACTTGAATAGATTATAATTTAGTGGGTTAAAGTCGTTATAAACCACTTTATTTAAATTAGGAAATTGTTTTAGATCCATACTAAAAAAGGTCCAAAACATGCCACCAAAAACCTCAACAAAATTTTCAATATCAGTTGGGATATTGGGTATTATCAATTTTGGGGCAATTCTACTCTTACCCCCAATATAAGAAACCATTTAATTTTAATTTTAAATTTTATTTGATTTAGTTAAATTGTCTTTAACCCATAAAGGTTGTAAGTTATCTAACGAATTAATTATAGTAATTTTATTATTTATTTTCAACTGAATACTAATTAAATTATAGGTATGGAAGAACAAAAAGCAACAGAAGTTAAATGTAAAGCGTGTGAAAGTAGCAGACAAGTTAAAAATACCCAAACGTTTGTTTTATTATTTGGTGGAATATTTTTCTTTTTTGGTATTTATGGAATTGTTTCCTTTATAAAAGATATTATTTCTTTATTTTAATCTCTATCAAATTTGACAAATTGATTAACAATTAAATCGCCAATTGTATCCAGTTTAAAACCTTTTGATTCTACAATTAAAGGTAGTGATGTATCAAATTTTTTAGGTAATTTAACTGTAACATTACCATCAGGATGTGCAATATTAATAAATCCTTTTTTTATGTCTTTTAAATTTAAAAAAGCATTATAAATTAAATGATTTTGATATTTGTCAAAATTATTTTGAGATACTAAATTTACTCTAATTATTAAATCACCATAGTGTCCATCATAAAAATCTCCATAACCAACCATTTTTACAAAATGACCATTGTCTACCCCATGAGGTAATTTTATTTCTACTTGTTTTATTTCTCCTTTTTTTCCTGAACCGTTGCAAACAAAACAAGCGTCTATTATATTTTTACCTTTTCCGGCACATGAAGTACAAACAAATTGTATCATTTGCGTAAAAATACCATTTGTATTTTGTTTCCAAACAATTCCTTCTCCATTACAAACTTTACAAATTTCAGTTTTTCCTCCACTTCCTTGGCATGGATCACATTTTTTATTTCTTTTATAAGAAATTATTTTTTTAATTGATTTATAAGAATCCAAAACACCTATTTCTATATCTATTTTTGTTATTGGTGAATTCCTTTTTTTATTTGTTTTATTGAACATATCAAATATGTCATTAAAATTAGGTATATCTGAAAAAAAATTATTGTCTTTAGCGTCATAATTTTTTCTTTTTATTTCATCACCCAAAGTATCATAAGCGTCTGATATTTTTTTAAACTCTTCTTCATCTCCACCTAAATCTGGATGTTTTTCTTTTGCTAATTTTCTATATGCTTTTTTTATCTCTTCTTGTGTTGCATTTTCCTCAACACCTAAAGTTTCATAATAATTTTCTGTATTCATTTGTTTTTATTTTAGTATAATTCTTTTATGGACTATATTGTTGTACTTTTTAAAAATAAAAAAAAGAAAAAAATAATCAACAAATTTAAAAACAAATCAAACGCAATTAATTTTTTTAATAAAACAATTTCAAACAACAAGGTCTATTTTAACAGAATTTTGTCTTTTTCCATGAATTCGGAATTTGAACTTGGTCTTTTAGAAAAAAATAATGATGATTTTGAAAATCATTATTATAAAGATAAATTAGGTAGACAAATTAAAATGAATATGGAGAATTCTGAGTATAAATTAATAAAAGTTTCAATTTACAATATTGAAGAAAATATTGTGGATCATCAAACTAATAAAAGAATTAAATTTTTAAATTTTATTGATGAATATTTAAAAAATTTTGATACTCTAAAACTTGTTTTTATTCTTAATAATAAAATTTTTGTTCAATATGATGATAAATTTTACATGTTTTCTTTGAAAAGTGAAAGTGAGTCTTTCAGGTTTTTGGAATGTGTATCTACTTATTTAATTGATAACAACCGAACTGATTGTTTATTAGTAAATGACACTTCAAAATTTCAAAAAAAATATTTATATAATCTTTTAGAAAAAAATGGGTTTTCAAAATCAATTCTTTATAAAAAATATACTACTTATTTAAAGTAGTTTTTGATTTTTTTTAAAAATTGTTGGATTTTAAATTTTTTTGATTTTTTTTTAATGTTTTCTTCCACTTGTTTTTGATTTGCCTCTTTATCAACTATAATGAAATCAACATTTGATATTTCTATATTAAATTTATTGTGTTGTTTATCTATATCTCTGAAATTATCTTGTAAGTCTTTGAAGTCTTTTTTATTTAATTCCAAAATTACTAAAGATTTTGACTCTTGAAAAATGTCTTGGATGCCTTCAGCTATTAAAGCCATTTTTTCTAAAATCCCGTCAAGCTCCGTCTTATTTTTTGCCATAAATTACTTTTTTCTTTTTTGTTTGTAAAAAAGTTTTTTTTATTTATTTTTTTTATTTCATTAACAAAACTTAATTTTTCTGTTTCTAAATCTTTTGAATCTTTTTCTATTTGATTATTTAACCAATTAAGATTTTTTTCTAAATTATTTGTGTTCTTCATTATCAATTAAATTTATTTTATCTGTAATTAATTCGAATTTTAAATTATGTAATTTTTCCAAATTTTGTTTTTCAAAAATATTTTTTAATTCTAAAACTTTATTATTAAACAATTCTTCTTTTTCCTCTATTTCTTTGTTATGTAAAATAATATTTTTTAAACTGTTCATAGTCTGTTCTAATTTTGTTGATTCAAATTCACAAACAAAAGAAAAACTTCTCATTTCTGGTCTATTATCAGATCTTTCAATAATCTTATCTTCGATTACATATTTTTTTGGTATTTTCCACTTTTTTGGGAATTCTATATCAAATGATAAATAATTTTCTAATTTTCTTAGTGAAACTAAATAAGGAAAAATAAATCCGATTTCGTTGTATAAAGTCATGTTAATTTTTGATTATATATGTTATTATATAGCTTATTGATACTCCATAAAATATCAATTGATATTTATTTAAATGAAATTTATTTGGTCTTGATTGAGTTAAATTTATTATAAAATTATATATCAGATTAACTACAGATAAGCAAGAAAATATATAAATAAAAAAAAATAAATTATCTATTTTTGTCATTGTTCATTTTTTTTATATTCCAAAATTTCTATTCTTAATTTTTGTAAAAGTCCTTTCATTTCTTGAGCTATTTTTCTTGCTCTTATACCGGCACTTTTATTACCATTAAAAAATTTTATGGTGTCATTATTTAATTGTTCTGTTAATTGTTTAATTTGTTCTAATGTTGTCATAATAGTTTTATTTTAAATTTATTTATTTTTATATATTATGTAAACATTACATAATTAAATTTTTATCTAAATACTTATACAAGTTTAACATAATATCCATATCAGATTGAGTATAATTTTTTTCTTTACCAAAAATATCTTCAAAAAAAATATTTATAGCATTTTTTATTTTATCATTTTTTTGTAAATAATAAATTTCTAAAAAAAAGTTTTTAAAATATAATTTGTGGTCTCCTTCTTGATTAAATTTAATTCCTTCTTTTTCAAAATTTTTGATTGTTTTATTCCAACACCAATTAAAATGATTTATTAAATCATCTTTAGTCATATCTACTTTTGTTTCTTTTTCTTCCTCAGAATCTCCTAAAAAAGTTTCATTTATAATACTATATAAAGAAAAACAAAAATCATAATACAGTTCCATTTTTTCAGAAATTATATTATTTTTTTTTATTAAAATTTCTATTTCGTCTTTAGTTAGAGGTCTTGATATATATTCGTAAAAATTATTCTCCATTATTTTTTAATGAAAAATTATAGATAGTTTAATAAAAGTAAATTATTGAGTTTTTTTATTGTATGAAATTAGGTTTTTCATTTTATAAAATTCTTCTTTGATGTTATTTTTTGTTTTATTTGTACTTTCTAAAGCTCTCATGATATTAGATTCTCCTTCTCTACTATTTCCAGTAGTTTCTTTATAAACGGGTTGAGGCGATTTATTATAAGCTTTTAATTGTAGCTTTCTTAAAAGATTTTTATCTTTAATTTCTTTTCTTTTTTTATTTGTTGGTGTTTCAACTGCGTTTGCCCATTTAGGATTATTTCCAGTTTTAGATGATCCTACAATATTATCATCAACCCACTCTTTTTTTGGTTCAAAAGTGTCATAATCAATATTTTCTAATGCCGCCGCTGTAAAATTTTCTATATATTCCCCAACAGCATCGGATGGTATATAAGCCATTTTTTCCATTTCTGCCAATTCACCATTTCCGGCTGGAAATACTTTTGGTTCAAATGAAAATTTGCCTTTAGATCCATTTTTTAAATATTTTTTCATTTTTTCCATCACTTCTTCAACATATTCATCATTTACTTTTTTGGATTGTCTGTGAGATCTATTGTATTCGCTATATCCTTTTGGTTCTTTACCTGAACTATATTTTTTTTCTTCTTTAACAATTCTTTCGATTAAATCAATCATTTCAGATTCTTTAAAAAGATAAGATTCTTTGACATTAAATTTTTTACCATCTAACGTAAAATTATTTTTTTTATTTTTTTTTGCCATCATTGCGGCATATGAAAATTCTTTACTTTCATCAGTTTCCCCTTTTTTAAAATTTTTTTTCATGGAATTAAGAACTTTAAAATCATCGCCTGTAATTTTTCCATAAGGTTTTGCTTTGTCTATTTTTTTTCTACCGTCTGTAAATCCTTTATAGTCATCCTTATCATCATCTTCTTTTTTGTTTTTAAAATATTTTTCTAATTCTTTTTTAGATATATTTTTTAAATTTTTATTTCCAAAAAAAGGATGTGAGTCATCCATTCCTCCAAGTTCTTGTATTTCACCTTCTCTCATATTTCCACATTCACACATCATCCCTTCAATCATTTCACCATTTTTATATCCTCCACATTCATCGCAAATCTTTCTATTTTCAACATAATCAAATTTTTTATTTTTGTTCATTTTGAGACTGTTTCTATTTCCTTTTGAAATTTTTTTCAAAGAACTTGATATTTTTTTTTCTAAGTTATAATTTTTTTCCATTTTTGTTTTAATTATAAATACTTTTATTATTCAATTTATTTATTTCTTCATTTAAAATTTCATAAATAATTTCTTGGTGGATGTTTCTTTCTAAACTTATTTTTTTTATTACTTCATGTAAGTCTTTATTTTCAAAAATTTTTAATGCATTGATGTCCCCCTGATTACAATATGGATATTTTTTACATCTTTTTTTTACTGTAACAAATTGTCCACCAGGTATTTGTACTTTATTGTAACCTCTAAAATGTTTTTTGTTCATTGATTTTGCCCAAACTTTATTTGTAGAGTACTGTCCTGATGAACTTGAAGAAGTAGATTCTTTTGTTTCTGTTTTATTTATTTTTTTATTATTTTCTGAAAAAATAGGAGTAAACTGTCCTGATGAACCTGACGAAGCGGCTTCTTTAGTTTCTTTATTTTTTTTGGAAAAAGTATTATAATATGACTTCAAAAATTTATTTAAATTTTCACCATCTTTCAAATATTTTTTTATTTCTTTTTTTTTTGTTTCTGTTGTAGTTTTATTACCTTTTTCTAATATTTTTTTTATTTTTAATATACTATTTTCATCTTTCAAGTATTTTAAAAATTTAAAATTATTTTTTTTTTGGTACTCTTTAATTTCAGCGTTTATTTGATTTTTAAAGTTCATGGCATCTAAAAGACTTTTACCATCAGAATCAATTTTTCTTAAATCTCCAGAAATTTCTGAAAATGATTTATTAATTGCGTTTTTAAAATCAGGTTTATTAATCATTTTTTAAATATTGCTAAATAAGTTAATGGCGTTATTATTGCAAATGAAATTATATTATATAATGAATTTTTTATTTTTAATTTTTTATTTTCTTTATTTAAATTTTTAATTTCTGAATCTTTTATTTCTATTTTTCTTTCTGTTTGTATTAATATTTCATTATTTATCGAATCTTTGATATGCAAAAGATTATTAGTTTTTTCTAAAAAAAATATTTTTTTATTTAATTCAGATATTTCTTTTTTATCCAAAATAGATAATTGTTTAATATTATCATAATCATTTAGATCAATTAAAATTTTTTTTGCAACTTCATAAGGTAGACATATTTCAGTTTTATCATTATTACTTTTTTGTGAGTAAAAAAAATTAATAAATAAAAAACTAAAAACTATTATAAATATTTTTTTCATTTTTTTTTAAAAATTATATCTTAATCTGAATAAACTATCCATTTGTTTTTTATCGGCATTTTTAATTTCTTCATTTTTTTGAATGTAAAAATTATTAACTTCGGTTTTTTGAATTTTTATTTTTTCTAATCTATCGTCCACCATTTTTATTTTTTTTTGGTATTCTTGTAAAGAATCTATTAAGTTAATTTGAATTTGATTTAATTTATTTATTTTATCATCGATTTCTTCCAATTTATATTTGTTTAAATCAAAATTGGTATCAATTGGTCTAAATATTATTAATAATAAAAATATTAACGAAATAGATAAAATCATTAAAGAAAATTCTTTCCAATATTTTATAATTATACTTTTCATGATTTAGGAGTTTTTTTTCTTATTGCAATTATTTTACTCCATCTAGCTTTAAACTTTTCAAAATATTGTCTTAATTTTCCGACTAATTTTAAAAAATCATCGTCCAATTTTAACATATCACTTTTTACATAAACACCATTACTTTCACCAATATTGATAAAAAAATCAACATCATATTCGGTAATTTTACCTGACCACTCAACATTGTCTTTATATATGTTCATTTTATTAAAATCAACAAGGTCTGTAACTTCATTTACAAATTCATCCATACTTTCTTGAAATGCCTTTTTGTCTTCAGTTGTTAATTCTATATTTCTTTTATCAATTGAATATATTGTTACGAGACCTCCAGATATTCTGTAGGTTTTACTTTTTTCTGACTTTCTTGTTTCTTTATCTAAAATAGGCACAAATTCATCATCAGAATCTTCAAGTTCATTTAAAGATTTAATGTAATATTTTTCAAGAATTTGTTTATTTTCATTTTTATTATTTTCTGTAATAATTTTTCTTGAGGAGTTCAAAAGTTTTTTTATTTCTTCGTATCTGTTCATAATTTTAATTTTTCATTAAAAAGCTCAAAATCAAAAGCAGGACTTAAATCGGTGTAATCTTCGTGTATATTACTTCTATTTAAAATTCCTTCATATTTTTCAATTCCGTTTATTTTTGTGTTATGTCCCACAAATTTTTTTTCTATATTCATTTTTTCAAATAATTCTTTACACAATTCTGCAGTGTTTATCAATTGTTTTTCGGTATATGGTTGCCATAAATAATATTCTCTCCATTTTCTTTGGAACACTCTTTGTTTATAAATATTACCGATCCAGTTAATATGATTATTTTTTAAAGGTTCTTTATTTAACCAACCTAAATTTTCTAAACAAATGAATATTGATTTTTCATTTATTTCTTCTCTATGTGTAATATTTGAATAATTTTGATTTTCTAATAATTTTAAAATTTTTCCTGATCTTGAAATTATATAGTTTGGTATTTTAAAATATTTGTTATTATTTCTATATTTCAACGAAATAAGATATTCATTTAAATTTCTGGATGAATGAATTAAAATTATTTTATTTTTAACATTTGATGTTTTAAGTGAAACATGTTCGCCATAAGTTTCTATTTTAATCATTTTTGATATTTTTTTAAAAAAATCATATTATTTTCGATATTTTAAAACTTTTTTTTCCATATCTTTCATTTTTTTTTTAAGTAAGATTTGATCTATAAGATTTCCATCTTGATCATAGATTTGACCTGAATCGTTTATATAATACTTATAAGGAATTTCTATTGGAACCTCAACAATTTTTTCTACTTCTTTGATTACTTCAACAGGAACTTCACGTACAACTTCAATAAATTTATCAACAGGAACCTCAACAATTTTTTCTACTTCTTTGATTACTTCAACAGGAACCTCAACAATTTTTTCTACTTCTTTGATTACTTCAACAGGAACCTCAACAATTCTTTCAATAATTTCAGGTTTGACTTGAGAAGTATCATATTTTAAATAATTTTCAGTAACTTCAATTTCAGATTCTTCTTCTTCTTTTTTTCTTCTGTAAGTAATAAAAGCTTGGTTTGTTGAAATGACAAGAGCGATTGCTAATGGATCAAACACAAATATCAAAACCAAAATAAAAAAGTTTGCAGTTTTTTTAATGTTCCATCCTGTAATTTCACTTAAATATTTAATAGATCCTAATTCACCTGATTCAATTTCTTTTGATGTTATATCCAATATTTTTGTATCCAAACTTGTTATACTATCATTTATATCATCTATTTTTTTAGATAAAGTATCTCTACTTTGTTGAGCAATTTTTAATTGATTTTCAAAAGATTTTCTATTTTGACTATTTGCTTTGGTAATCACAATTCCAGTCTGTCTATCAACAGATTGTGTTGTAGTATTTGTTGAAAGAGCGTTTCTTAGATTTGTGATGTCTTTTTCTAAAGAGGTTTTTTCTTTGAGTGTTTCTTGTTTTATTTCTTCAAACCTAACCTTTTTTACTTTAATATTTTCAATTTTTTTGTTTTGAATTTCAAGACCAGCAATACTTTTTTGAAATCCTGTTGATAAAAGTCCATATATACCAACTGATGTTAGAATAGATAAAATAATAATTGCTAAGGTTAGATAAATTTTTAATGACCCGTATATATTTTTCCAACTATTATGAAGATAAGTAGCAATTGATAATTTAGAAATTTCTAAAAAACTTCCCATTATAATTACAGGAATTGCTACTCCTGAAAATATAATAGATAAACCGTAAACACTATAATAAGCTGCAGTTCCCGAAAGACCTAATGCACAAAATAACAATAACCAAGGTAAAAATTTTTTATTCATTTAAATTCATTTTTTATATAAATATCAAAATAACTAAATAGATTGAAATTATAAACTCTATAAAAAATAAAAACCCTCATCAGTACAGATAAGGGAGTGTAGTTTTATTCTAACATAAATACATAATTTGAAAGTTTTTTATAAAAAACTTTATGTCTGATTTTTCAATTTAGAAGGTCAATTTTGATTCAACTATTTTTTATAAATAATCAAATAATTCTGAACAATCATTTCTTAGTCTTCTAAGAGCCTTTTCTTTAATTTGTCGAACACGTTCTTTTGTTAGACCAAAATCAGATCCAATATCTTCTAAAGTTCTTGGAGTTCCTGTAAGTCCAAAATAATCACCAACAATAGATTTTTCACGCTCATCCAAAACGTTTAAGAGATTTAACATTTTATCTTTTAAAATGTCTTTTGTGTCAAATATTGCGTCTGGTTGTTCAGCATCTTTATTTGAAATCATGTCCAATAATGTGTCTCCGTCTTCATTAATGTTCATATCTAAATCAACCATTGATGGTAATGATGCAAATTTATCTTCAAGTTTATTTCCATTTTGTTCAACTTCTTTTTTTGCTCTTTGGAGGTCCTGAACCACGTTTACCGGAAGTCGTATTGTTCTAGCGTTGTCGTTTAATGACTGAATTATCGATTGTTTAACCCACCAAACGCCATAAGAAATAAAACGAAGATCTTTATTCCAATCAAAATTTTTAATAGCCTTCATAAGACCAAGATTACCTTCAGCAATTAAATCAGATAGATCAAGACCTTGATTTTGATATTGTTTTGCAACAGTAATAACAAAACGAAGGTTTCCTTGAATCAACTCTTGTTCAATTCTTTGTTTTTCAGATAATGGTGTATCATTTGACTTCATTTTTTTTGCCAGTTCTTTTTCTCTTTCTACGGTCATTACCTTTATTTTTCGAATATCTCGAAGGTAGTGTTGTATTTCATCCTGATTAATGTGAGCACCTAAATTTTTGTCTTTCATATATTATAATTAAATTGATTTTGAGTATTCTTGTAATTTTTCTTTTTCTAAATCGCTTAAAGATTCCATACCTTGTTCACTAATTTTATCAAGTAATTCATCCAATGTCATGTTACAAACTAAAGGTTTTCTAAACCTATTCATGATATCTGAATATTCAATAAAAGGATTAATAAATTTTCTTTGGTTTGTATTTTCTTTGTTTTTATTTATCTCTTCAATTTTGTTGTTTTTTGGTGAAGTAGTCTTTTTTAAGGTCATTAGATGATCTAAATTTTCTTGACCAAAATTTGATGCGTAATCCTTAGACTTTTTTGTTATAAAATATTCGAAGTTTCCAATTTCATCACAAATAAACAAAATAATATCACTAACGTCTTGAAACTCTCCTTTGTATCCAAAATGAAATACAGCATGTGTTGGTCCATACATGAATTTTATTTGACCGCTTGTCATATGTTCAGCAATTTTTGTTGCAATTTCTTGTGTTTTTTTCTCTGCGTTTTTTACAGTTTTATCAAAATAAGCAAAAAGTAAGTAATTCATATTTTTATGTTTTTAATTGTTTCTACAAATATAATTATAAAATTGTTAATAGTTTTAGGTTTCACTCAATTCTTTTTAGACAAATTTCAAAATATTCTTTAGACAATTCAGAGCCTAAAAAATTTCTTTGTGTTTGGATGGCAGCTTTTGCGGTTGTTCCACTTCCTATAAATGGATCATATACCAAATCATTTGGGTTTGTCCAACTTATTATATGATCTTTAACAAGTTGTATTGGAAATATTGCGGGATGTTTATATGCAATTTCATCTTCTTGACCATTTTTTGATGTTTTATATGTCCAAACGTTATATCTTTGACCATATTCTTGTATTATTTTTTTTTTACGTTCAATCATGGTCCCATCTACTTGTCTTGAAGTATTTTTTCCCCAACTGCCTACTTGTCCTGCATAAACATTTTTTCGATCTTTTATTGAATTAAATGTTTTTGGTTTACCCTTAGATAAAACAAACATATACTCAAAAATTTGATGGTATCTATTTGAAGATGGGTTCGAAAAATTATTTTTCATATAAATCATCGTATCATGAATATTAAATCCAATTTCTTTGAAAAATAATGCTTGTCTAAAAGATGTTCCTGTTTCACTTCCTTTCTCCGTTCCATCACCTACAACCCAAACTAAAATTCCACCTTCTTTAGTAACTCTAAAAAGTTCTTTTGAAATATTTTCGAAATCAAACGAATATCCATTAAATTCTGTTTTTTTACCAATAACATTATTATTATATGATCGTAAATCATCATAAGGCGGTGAAGTAACAGTTAAATCTATGGTATTGTCAGGAATTTTAGATAAGGTATTTAAACAATTTTCATTGTAAATTTTATTGAGTTCTATCATATATTTTAAAAAATTTATTCGCGGACATGGATTTCTTCTTACCCAAATTCAAACTAATTATGTCTTCTTTTGTAACTTCAATGAATGAAAGTTTTCCGTCGACTATTTGTCTTTTATCTATTAATACATACCTATCTAAAGAATTTAATTTTTTATTGAACCCTTCTTCAGTAACATTTCTACCAAATCCAACTTCTTTAGAGGATGCAAAACTAACACTATCTGTTATACTTCTGATTTCACTTTTAGTTCCGTCAGATTCTTTAACATCAAATGAAGAATTTTCATTTTGTCTAATACCATTTTCAGATCTTTTATGTACATATTCACCAATCCTACCTAACATTCTTCCGTCGTTGAACGCTTCTATTGTGTCTTTCAAACTTAACCCAAAACCTTTTGCAACTGAATCCCAATCTACAATATGTTCATTAATTTTTTTCATGATATTTTATTGTTTACTGAAACAAATCTAAAAAAAATATTTCAATTTACAAAACTTTTGACAAATTATTTTCTTTTTTAATTTTCACTACATGATCACCCCAAGATGAAACAACGCTAGTATGTGATATAACAAACACTTTTTCAAAATAATCTTTAATCTTCACAAAGAATTCATAAACCATATCTAAGTTCTCAGGAGATATTTTACCAAAGACTTCGTCTAATACGACGAGATTCGGAGTTGGTAAAGTACATATCTTTGTTAATACGGCTCTTAATGCTAATGATGATAAAGTCTTCTCATATCCACTTCCTGATGTCATTAGTTTTTCAACACCTGTTCCATTATCAATCATCATAAAATCAACTTCATTTTTATCATTGATTCTAACTTCCATTTTGAAATAGCATGAATCCTCCATAAGTCTTTGAAGTTCTGTATTGATTAGAGGCATCATAGTTTTCATAATCATTTTTGAAATCCCGTTTTTACCATAAAGTTCCAAATAGATCTTAAAGATTTTTTCTTTCTCTTCTTCCTCTTTGATTTTAACAATCATTTTTTTGTTGTTATCGATCTTTTCATCAAGTGATTTAATTGATGTCTCATTTGTTAAAATTGAGTTTGTAATAGTTCTATTTTGAATTTCTAAATCTTCTAATCTAAGGTCAGCCTTTATCAATTGTGCGTCTATTTTATGATTTTCAGAAATTTTATCTTGTATTTCTTCCCAACGTTTAATCTTATCATTTAATGAACCGATCTTTAAATCACAACTTTCAATCGAGATTTCATATTTCTCTTTAACCAGTTTGTTTTTTTCGTATTCATCAAATTCTTTTTTGAGTCTCACAAATGATTGTTCTTTTTTGAAAAAATCATTTATAAGTGTTGTTTTTGTGTTTTTTTTCACAATAAGTCCATTTAACTCTGCAATTTTTGAATTTGTTATTGCTGCGTTCATTAACTCAATTCCACAGTGTTCGCATTTGATTCCACCCTCAACTGAAGATTTTAATTTATTGATTGATTCTATTTCAGTGTCAATTTGAATAATTTCTTTATAAACATTGTTATATTGTTCTTTAATTTCATCATGTTTATCCTCATGGTAAAACTCAGATGGTTCAACGACTTTGATTTCAGATATTTTTGTTAAATAACCTGACTTCTCACGTTCAATTTCTTTTATCTCATCTTTGGTTTTATCAGGATTTAATAAACTTAATTCTTGATCAATGTTTGTATGTTTTCTTTTTAACATATCATCACGATATGTTTTTCCTTTCGAAATTGCTTGACTAACCTCTGATAAATTTTTCTTTTCTTCTTCAATTTTATTTTTAAATTCTATAATTGAAGTTTGGTATGTTTCAATATCAGTTTTTAATTGTTCTGAAGAATATAGATTTGATATTTTTTGTTTTGAAAACTCTAAATAGATTTCTTTTGCGACTTCTTCTTTTCTTTTCAAAAACTCAAGTCCCATAAATCTTGATAACACCTGACCTCTTGCTGTTGGTTTTGATTCCAATAAATCTTCAAGGTTTGATCCTGTTGTAAGAATCGTCATTAAAAAGTCTTCCTTTGTTCCAATTGAGTTTTTAATGAAGGCTTCTGTTTCTCTTCTTTGTTCTCCCGTAAAATTTAATAAAGAACCATCTGACAACTTTTTAAAAAAATCCAGTTCGGTTTTGACATTCCATTCACCTTTTTTGGACATCTTTCTTTCGATGTTTCTAACAATAACATAATCTTCACCATCAATTGTAATTTCACCTTTAACATGAACGTTATCTTTGTTTGAAAATCGGTTAAATATTTCTTCTGCTTTTGTTGTCTTTGTTGTTTCGTTAAAAAACAAAAACATTAAAAGATCCACCGTTAATACAGTTTTTCCACCAAAATTAGGAGGATCGGATTCAACCACCACAATACCATTCAACGCATCAAAATTTAATCTTTGGTTTTCACCGTAGGATAAAAAGTTTGAAAATTCAATATTTCTAATATACCATTTCTTAAATTGTGATGAAGTTTCTTCATCTCCACTCATCTTATTTTCGACCATTTTGTTGATGTTTAATACATCATCAGTTTTGTCTTCATGTCCTTTTGATTTAAGGTAATTTGAAATAAGATCAAGTTGGTATTGTGTGTCAGAGATATTAACCGACACATCAATACTTTGTATAGTTTCACTTTCAACATTTTTTCCCTTTGTTAAAACATTAACGTTTGTTGTGTTATACTTTTTAGAAAAATAATGCTTGACACTTTTGATTTTATCTTGTGTAAAGTTTTCTGATAAATCTTCCCAAACAACTTGTATAGTAGGATTTTCAAATTTTGAAAAGTCCAAATCTTTTATCATAATATTGTAATTAAATAATTTTGGTGGATTGAATAAATCCATATTTTAATCTTCGGTTGGCAACTCCCTATCTTCTATTGTAAATCCGGCACTGTCATATTCAGGTTCAAATTCTTTATTGATTTTTGCAGATTCTTCTTTATTTGGTGTGAATTTGAATGCGTGTTCAACAACTTTATCTTCAACAATCTCAAAGTTCATTTCTTTACCATTATTTTCAACTTTCATTTCATTTTCTTTTGATTTATTAAGTTGTTCTTGTAATAATAGATCAAATGCTCTTTGCATTCCCGATTTTTTTTGAGCAATTTTTGCGTTTCTTTTTGCAACTTTTTTTCTGTGTTCTTTATCCTTCTTTCCCATTTTCTTGTGTGTTTAAATTATTAAATTCTTCCGATCCTTCAACGTTTGCGGGATATTCATCTCTCATTTCTTCAATTTCGTCGTTAACAACAATTTGTATTGGTTGTGGAAAAATCTGATCCATTCCAACTCCGAGATTTACTTCAATAACTTTTTTTGTTTCCATTTATTTATTTTTAATTATTACTAGGTCTATTTTCTTCAAACCATTCTATTACACCATTCAAAGCCCAAACGGCACCTGCCGATAACATTCCATCAAAGAATATGGAAAAATATTTATTAAATCCAACAAATTCGTGCCATGGTGAATAAAGTGTTAATGATAAAAAAAATCCTACCCATGTCGATGTACATAATATACAGGATATCAACCCTGAAATAAATTTAAATACAGGAGTAAAAAGTACCCACCCGATATTCGGTTCTGCATTTCTATGTATCCAATTTCTTAATCCGTTAAATATTGACCCATAGACCAATATTGTTGTCATCCCGTATGACGCTAAAATCCACATTAAAATTATCATAATCTATTATTTAAATTTGATCCCCTTAAAAAGTAACCCTGATTTTGGTTACCATTCAAAAGTTCTCGGTTTATTTTTTCTAATTCTTTTATTTGTTCGTTCTTTTGTTGTAGTTCATTTCTTAGGTTTTGTAAAGTCTCTTGTAACATTTTTAACTTATTATTTGTTACAGGATCGTCTAACTTTTGTCTAAGTTCATCTAACTCATAATTCTTTTTAGACATTTCATTTTGGAAAAAAATTTCCATCTCTTCTGTTTTAATTGAAAATTCTTGTCTGATATTGTCAATTTCTGCGGTCTTAATCGAAATTTCTCCGTTTAAGTGTTCTATTTTTGACAACAATTCATTAAACTGTTCGGAATTTCTTAACAGTTCGATTTCCAACTTGGCGTTTTTTTCGCCAAGTTCGTTTATTTGACTGTCATCGGTGGTATAAATTATTTTCTCAACCACTCTATCAACAGGAACTTCTTTAATAACTTCCTTAACAACTACCCTGTCAACAGGTATTTCTTTTGTAACCTCAACAATCTTTTCTATCTCCTTTACAACATTAAAAGGAACCTCAACGATCTTTTCAATTTCCTTAATTACCTCAACCTCTTTGATGACTTCAACAGGTACTTCCACCCGTTTTTCAACAATTACCTCTTTTATTAAGTCTTTTTCACCTTCATTATCCGTTTTTCCCAAAAACCCATATTTTTTAATATCGAATCCTTGTTTGAAACATAGATATATGAAATTATCGATATCTTTAATTTCTTGTGATTCACAAAATGCAGACACTGCCTGCATTATTTCTTTACTAAATATTTTGGAGTTTTTCAAATCCATTTTCAATATCGTCAAATGATTTTATGGAAAACTTCAAAAATGGTTTTGGGTTTGGTAAATCAACGTAAGAATATTCTTTTGTTTCAACATCATAAATACCATAACCATGTTTTCCAATACTCTCACCTATGTTTTGTTGAATTGGGCTTCCAATCATATAACCTTTACCTGTTTTGAATTTGAATTCTTGTCTTTTATGAATGTCTCCACATAATACGGTTTCCAATCCATTAAACTTTTCAACGTCGTACGCCTCCTCACCAAAGTCGAATCCAAGATCGGTTTTCATTCCTTGTATTGGTCCATGAAACAATCCAATTCTTTTACCTTTTGATTCTGTAATATCAGGTGGGATATTTCCTTGGTATTGTGAATAAACACACCAACTAATATTCTCATCTTCATAAACACCTCTGTCTTTGTAATAGACAATACGATCACTATTGAGTGAATTGATGATTGGTGATAGAGCATCTAATCTTTCAGTATTGTTCACCAAAAAATCATGATTGCCAGGTATAATTATTGTTTTAACAATAAAAGAACATTCAGTCAACAACCATCTAACCATCTCAATAAGTTCAGGTGTCATTTGATTTTTAGAATGAACTAAATCTCCTGTAAAGACAATACGGTCCGGTTCCAATTCTCTCCACTGTTCAATTGCAGTTTCCAAAATTGATTTATATAAATCGTGGTCTTTGAAAAGTCGTATGTGTAAATCTGAAAAATGTATTAGTTTTTTTATCATTATACTCTGTTGATTGGTTCTTTTTGAAAGATATATCCTGAAATATCTAAGTATCTTAAAATTTCTCGATCTCCTTCAATTGTAGTTTCACCTTTTTTTATTTTAATCATTCCAATTTTGTATCCAAAACAATTTGCCAACCATTTTACAAATAGTGCTGGTATTCTTTTCATGTTTTTAAAAATTAAATTATTGTTTATCACCACCCCAATATAATTTGTGATAGTTATTAAAAAAAATAGTGTAATTTATTTGAAATGTCAATCAAAAAAAAACCCACCTCATTAAGGTGGGTTTAATTAATTTTTTTATAAATTAGAATCCTTCGTATAATCTTAGTACTTTTTGACCATTATATTTTTCTATAAAAACTTTAGTTTCACAATTTTCGGGACTTTCACATTTTTTGACACCAAGACACCCTGAAATATCGTATTTTGGATTTTTTGCCTTTTCTGTTGGTTGTTCGGAGAAATAATATAATTTTTTACCATTTTCTTCACCGGCATCTTGCAACATTTCTTTAGATTCATTTGTTAATAAATTCATTTCACCATCACATGATTGCCAATAAATATTATCATTGAAATTTGATTCTAACAAAAAAAATTTTGATGTTGCCATTCTATGCATTCCAATAATTCTATTTTTTTCTGATTCTGATATAATAAATTGTTTCATAATTCAATTTTATTATAAATATATCACTGCTTCAAAAAATACTATTTACCACAAATTACTTCATAAGGTGGTCTATATGGGTCTTCTTTGATTGGTAGTGGATTTATTGGTATTGGAACTCTGTAGGTTTCGGGAATACCAACTTTATTATCCTCTTTTACTGAGTTCATTTTTTCTACAATTGGTGTAATATCAATATTTTTATCTTCTAATTTTCCATGAAGATAACCTTCTAACCAAATATAAAATTCTTTGTAACTTAACATAATTCTCTACAATAAAGGTTTATTAAAATAATTCTTACTAACTTAAATTCTTTTGATCTATTAAGTTTTAAACCATAAATGTCAGCAATGTTTTGAAGGTGTGGATACGCTTCAGATATATTCATTTTTCTTGTTTCCATTAGTCAATAAACAATTCGAAGTCTGAATTCACATGACCACAATCATTACACATGTAAGTTGGAAATGGAACAATTGTATCTTCATGACTTCCTGTTAGTAATTTTGGAACTTTCTTCAACATTGTTATTTCTTTAAAGAATTTTGACTCGCACTTTTCACACTTGATTGTTTCTTGACTTCGTAGGTCAATTTTTGGTCTGATAATATCGTCGCTCATAACTTAATAATTTACAATTTCTTCTTCCTCGTTTGAGTATTTTTGTTTTATCATTTCAGTATTAAACTGAAATTCATCTGCTAGCGTAGATTCGCTCCCACCTTTAATGTTTTCTTCATACATAATGCTGTTGAAGTGTTCAAGAATTTCTTCTTCTGTTTTTCCTTCTAATTCGGGATAGTCCTCCATATTAACCTCGATAGGCCCGTAGGATTCAAAAACCGAATAAGTTTTTGTCATGTAAATTTTCATTTTATTATATAATTTATGTTTATTTTAATTGTTTCATTATCCAAAGATGTATTGGTATAATAAATTGGTGTAATTGTTGTTTTCATACCTAATTATAGTTTATTTTTTAAGTTTAGTCAAATATTGTTTCATATCCATTTCTAAAATTGTGTTGATTGTTTTTTTAGATACTCGGTATTCGTGATACTCTCTTTCATCAGTAATCAATACTACAATACATCCTAATAATTGTATGTTTTCATATTTGGTTCCTTCTAACATTTTTAAAAGTAACTTACCATAAAAAGGTAATTGTGTGTTGTAATGTCCCAAAGCATTATCAGGTAAATCTTCGAATGGTTTTTTCATTTGTTTTGTATAACGTGTTACCACAAAGTTTTTGGGGCGGTTTGATTTCCAATCAGATATTAAAATACCAACATTACCATTTGTTCCAACAACTAACCAAACCTTATCTGGTTGACCTGTATATTCTAAGTCAGGATGTCCCAAAACCATTTCTGTATCAATCAATTCACATCCCCTCTCTTTTAGAAGTTTGATATAATTTTTTCCTGCAATAATCATAGAATCACTTTTAATTATTTGTTCTGCGTCGCAATCGAATATTGGTTGCCGAACTTCCTTTTCAATACCAAATTCTTTTAATGTGTGTTCTTCTAACAAGTAGTGACAACGAGATCCAAGATTTGTTGATTTTCTTCCTAATTCTGCCCATTCATTAATCAATCTTTCGGCTTCATCAGGATCACCGCCTGCTTTATTAAAGGCAGCTTCTTCAGTTGGAAACTGATTATAAAAAAGTTTCATTACTTTTGAAACTGATGGAAAATCACTCCTAAGATTTCCGTCTTTATCCAACATTGTGTATTTGTGACTTTCCTCTTCAAACGTTAGTTGTAATTCTTTCTGTTTTTTTAAAATTATTTCTCTAATTTCTTTTGCTATTTTTTTTAAATCCATTACTTTATTTCAACATAATACTCATCTTTTATCTCACCTCGAAGATCGGCGATATCCTTATCATCAGGTAGTTTAACTAATTTTATTCTACCCCATAAATCGCCACCATTTAATTCGTGATATAGTTTTATTGCGTTTTGCCACGCATCAGCGTCAAGACAAATAATAATATCACCTTTAGCCTTTGTATATAAAGTTTCAAACAATAGTTCAGACATATGTTTGCCAAGCATTGGTATTGAGTTTTCTAAAAATAACCCGTCAAATACACCCTCAACTAAAAAAACATCTTTTTCCCAATTAATAAGATTTTCCCAAAATATAATTTTATCTTTTTCACACTCAGGATTCTTGTATTTAGCTCTACTTTTAGGATTCCAACTTCTTGCGATATAATAGTTAAGTTCACCTTTGGTGTTATAAGATGGAATTACAATACGACCTGAATGGTCACCTTTATCACAAAATCCAATACCATACCTTTCGATCATATCATCTGTAACACCACGATTTTTTAAATAATTCATGGCTTGTTTTCTAACGGGATATACCGGACTTGAGTCTTTGAATAATGTAAATCCGTTTGGAAGTTTAAGTGTTTTTTTTGGTCTTTCTCTTTTAACAACTGTTTCTGGTTTAAAAACATTGTAGAGTTTTTTTTGTTTTTTGTTTCCAAACTTATCAATTAATTTTCCCAAAGGTCCATGTGTTCCTTCACTATCTCCACAGGACCAACACTTGAAGACGTTGTCTATGTAATTAACTTCTAAATTATGTTTGTTTCTATCATCATCACAAACAGGGCAATTGAAGGATATTTGACCTCGATTAGGATAGTGAAGTCCGTGATCTCCAAGAATTTCTTCTAATAACTCAACTAACCCTTCGTTTTCATCCATTATGGTTTAACAATATGTTTTTCAAATATACTAATCAAGCCCTGAACATCACCAAACTCGGTAAATCTAATATGGGGATCTGTGTTGAATATATCAACATACCACTCTTCATCTTCTTTTACCTCATCGTTAGCACAACTGATAAATTCAAATCCGTCAACAATTTTGTATACGTAATAATAAAAAGGTTTATCAAACCCTTTACCGGACTCTTCTTTTTGAAAACCTAGTAGTTGTATTTCTTTTTCTATCATATAAAAAATATAAAAAACATCTTTTAAGTAATCAACTACACAAACTTTTTTCTTTTTTTATATTTATAAATGATATGCCAACGCAAATTGAAATATATAATTTAACAGGTCAACCAAACTTTGATATATGGTTATGTGATAGCTCATTAAATACATGTGTGTATATTGATACAATATCCTCATCTCCATACATTTTTGATGTTTTACCAATATTTAATGGTAACACATCACTTTCTGTAAAAGTAATTGATTCTTTAAATTGTGAATTAATAATAAATGTAACAATTCCATAATGTGTAATTTTTTAGGTTATTTTTCTGTTAATGCGGATCCAAATTTGAGTTGTTATAATAATCTTATAACACCATTATATGGAAATGATTTACTTTTTGGTACTATAATTTATCAAAACAATTCATGTAGTCTACCGTTAAATTCTACAAATTTTTCTGATGGTTTTGTTTTATATGAAACAAATGGTTTAGGTATAATTTCAAGTATAACACCTTGCCCATGTGCTCAATTTTATTGCATATCTAACACTGGAACCTTTGATGATGAATATGAATACTCGGGTTCTTATCATGGTTATAATTCCTATTCTGGAATATCAAATGGATATTATATATTCTTTTCAACAGGAGATACAAGATGGTGTTTATCTAATTCATTAGGCGGACCTTGTAATTTATTTGGTCCTAGTCCTTGTAATTCAAGTTGTCCTGATTTGTGTGATTCTTTGTTTTCATCAGGACATTGTTATACCACAACAACTACAACCAATTTTTTTTGTAATGTAAACTTTGTAGATTTATTTACTTGTAACATTCCAGCAACACCTACGCCAACACCTACGCCAACACCTACGCCGACCCCAACTTTAACTCCAACTCCAACAAACCCTTGTGGTGTTTTAACTTTTCAATTGGATGTTATGACCATAACAAATACTCCAACAAACACGCCAACTAATACTCCAACACCATCAAAACAAATATCAAGACCTTGTAATTACAACGGAAAAGTCACTTTTAACACCATAGACGATGAAATTAAATGTGCCGTTAGTAAACAATTTAGAGATTGTTATACTGGTGAATTATATTTTACAACAAATGTCACAAAACAATTAAATGGTTCTAACCCAAGAGAAGGTTTTGTTTATGAATCTATAATCAACGACATACCAACTTGTGTTGTTTTTGAAGGATTAAAAACAAACATAAGTGGTATTGACGATATTAAATTATTAAATCAAATTGGTCTTGAAAATGAAGGAGCATGTTTAAGTTGTTCAACTACTCCAATACCAACATCATCTCCAGTTCCCACAACAACTACTACTACAACAATTTGCTATGACTGTTTTAAAACTGAGACGCTACCACAATTGGGGTCATCTATAACAACAAAAGGATTAACTTTAAATGCCACTGGTGCAGGAGCCGTTGATTTAAATTTAACCCCTCAAAAATTAAATAATTGTATATTTGGTCCTGATCCTAAATTTGCATCTCTTAGATTAGGATTTGGTATTAATCCAACTAACCCATATACTTATAGGTTAAATTTTAATACCCCTGTTAATAACATTGCTTTAAGATTTATAGATTATCAATATATTTCTCAATCTTTACAAGAAGTTTTAATTTTTACAACAGATTCTAATGATTTAATGATTAATTCTTGTAGTAATTGTTGCGCTACGATATTAAATAATACAATTACTGCAGACCCTTGTTTTGGTGATTTACAACCAGGAGCTGGCATATTTACTTTTAGTTCTTCTAGACCATATAATTATTTAATTATACAAGGTTTAGGAGTTTCAGCAATAACTGTAGACATATGTTTAGATTCTATCAAATAATTTTATTAAATGAATATTTATTTTAAATGGCTTATATATTAAAAAACACATCAGGTTTAATAAATACAAGAGTAACCGATACTGGAAGACAAAAAATGTCTGAAGGTAATTTTAAAATTACATATTTTCAAATAGGAGATAGTGAAGTTTCATACAATAAACTTTTAAATACGTATAATCAATATAATTCTTTTATATTTGAGCCAAACTTTAACTCTCAAAATTCGAGTGGTGTCCCTGAGTCAAACAAACAGAATATTAAATATCCTTATTATGTCAGTGGTCAAACTGGTTCAACATATGGTATTCCAACAGCGGATCCACAAATAAATGCGGTTTACAACAGTGCGCCTTTAAGAGGATTTTTTACTGGAAATACAACAGCAAGTACAATTTTATTTAGTGCTTTAACAAACTCAGATTATGTTATTAGTGCAAATTACATTATTGATATGGGTCTTTTGAATGGTTCGAATCAAATTGATTTAATTTATAATGGTGTTGACTACACAAACGAAAGAAAGTTTGAAATAGGAGATATTATAACAATATATTATGATGGTAATGGATTGTTTGATTGTCAATGTAATAACTTACCAACTCCAACTCCTACACCAACTCCATCAATGAGTTCTTCAAGTGGTATAAAAACAACAACTTCATCAAACCCATGTGAAACACCAACAGCAACTCCAACACCTACAAAAACACCATGTTTGACTCCGACTCCAAGCAAATTATGTCCACCACCATCACCTCCAAATTGTAAAGTAGATGTAAGATCTTGTTTTCAAATATTAACTTATAAAATTATTGATGTTTGTTTAAACACTTTGACATTAGATAGACCAACCCCTGACTTTTTTGGGATTGTAAACAACTGTTATGCAAAAGTTTTGATTTATCCTCAAAACATGCAAAAAATATATGATAGTTTAACCCCAAATCCTCATTGGGGTGAACAAGTAATTGATTTTGAATCTATTTGTGATACTGATCAATTTGATGTAAAAATTTGGAATATGAATATCCCTTGGACTGAAAGTCCTGCTGGGTTAATAGAATCAGTTTATGAAGGTTATAATTTTTTTGGTTCAATTGATTATGTTGGTTCGAAAGAATATTTAGGTTATAATTCTAATTCTGGTCAAACAGATACCGGTTTGGTTTACTATCGAAATTCATTTGATGAAATTGTTTTAGTAAGTCCCGAAGAACAAAAATCTATTGCTATAATTCATTACACAAATCAAACCATAGATTTCTTTTATGGTGAAAAATTTGCTTTGGAACCTTTTAATTCTTTAGAAATTGATAACACTAATGGTCAAGCAAGAAATTTTAAACTTCATATTCCTTGGTTAATGTGGCATAAAAATCCTGAATGTTGTTTTGGTCAAACTTTTTGGGTAGATCCTCCAGGATTTGATGACTTATTTTTATTTCAACCTTATTATATTCAATCTAAAAAAAATATAGATATGAATTTACCTGGACTTAGATATTACAATCTTTGGGATACTAATCCAAATAATGATGGTGTGCCAAATAGAGTTGGTAAAGTTTTTCCTGATCAAAAAATAATTGTAATTGACGACGAAGAAATTATTGCGGCAATGTCTTATAAATCCAATAGAAATTGGACTTTACCTGCCCCCCAACTTTCTTTGATTACTCCTAACACTTGCGGAACATCTTCAGAAAATTCTATTGGTTTATTAACGGGAGATAATCAAACATTATATGTAACATATAGATTCACAAACGATTATAATTTTACCAATTCACTTCATTGTAATTACTACCCAAAAATTAGTGGTAACAATCCTATTTGTAATCCAACAATTTCTCAAAATGTTTCAGTAAGATTCGGTAATGAATTTAATTGTTTATCACAAGGGGAGTATCCAATAACAACAACTACTACGATATATCCAATAACAACAACTACTACAATATATCCATACACAACCACCACCACAACTTGTCCCACAGCCTGTTCTGTACCTAATGGTTTTTTTGGAGAAAGGTTTGAAATTATTTGTCAACTTGTTAAAACAGGAGAAAGACCTAAGTCCTCAGATTGGAAAATAATTGACTATACTGAATTGCTTTTATCAACTACTGTAAACGGATATCTAACTCAATCTGGTATTACAAACACAACTTTTGTAATAACTTCAGAGCTTTATGAATCTGCACCATTTTATAACTTAAATAATTATATACCATTAACTACTTTAGGGACTACAACTCCAAATTTAAATTTTGGAGATGAGTTTTATTTTTATGGTAGTTTTGAAACGGACATACAAGCAACAATATATGAAATGAGATACAAAATAAATTTAGGTTACAATCAATTTGTAAATTCATCCAATCCTAGTTGGTCTGCTGGAACTAAATCATATGTTACAGAAATTGCCTTATTAGATGAAAAAGAAGACATTTTAGTAATTTCTAAATTACAATCACCATTAGTAAGACAAGGTATACAACAATACTTAGTTAAGTTGGATTTTTAAAAACTTTATTTTTTAAAAAAAAAAATTATAATTAAAACAAAAAATGTCAAAAATAAAAAATTCTCCTAAAGTTTTAGGTCTAGACATTTCTACTAAAACAATTGGTTGGGCTCTTTTTGAAATTCAAAGTTCTCAATTATTGGAATTAACTCACATTTCACCAAAAATAAAACCCAAAGAAGATGATGCTTTAAAAGAACTTTTATTGAAGTGTAATGTTTTTAAAGAAAAATTATTACAATACCAAAATTTAGGATTGGTAAAAGTTATAATTGAAGAGCCCTTAATTAACTCGAACAATGTATATACAATTCAAACATTGTTAAGGTTTAATAGTTTTATTTTTAAAGAAATATATGAAACTTTAGGCATAGTTCCAGATTTCATTTCAACATATAACGCTAGAAAATATGCGTTTCCAGAACTTATCCAAGTTAACGATAAAGGAAAATATGTTTTATTTGGTGGTCTACCGAAAGACATAGATAAAAAAATGTTAATTTGGGAAAAAGTTGCAAAAAAAGAACCTCAAATTATTTGGCAATATACAAAAAACAATATTTTAAAAAAAGAAAATTTTGATCAAAGTGATGCCTATACTTGTGTTTTAGGTTACATGAAACACAAAGAAATTTGGAAATAATTTTTATTTGTTTTTAAGGGCAGGTTCCGTTTAACTGATTTATTACAACATTTGAATTAGAAACCACAGGAGCATTAAATGAACAAAGGTTTATTAGTTGGAATGGTAAAATTGGTTGCCCAGATATAGTTATATTTGTCTTGCAATCAACATAAGAATATGTTTGTTGTACTTTTGTTTCATTAAACAATGTAAATGGTGTGCAAATTTTTGGTGCCGGTTCAATACTATTTTCACACTCTGTACAATTTTTAAATGTTCTTATTAAACTGTTGCTTTGATTAGACTGATTATTAATAAAATAGTTTGTCTGCGATATAACAACATTATAATTAGGTGGGAAATTAGGAATTTGTGGAGATACATTTAGGAAAACATAACAAGATCCATTATTTATAAAATATGTTGATGTTGACATATATGGTCCTGGCACTGCTTGTACAATAACTGTAGGTGGTTCATATAAATTACCACACTTACTATATATAAACCATGCTTTTGGTTTTGTTGGTGTTGGTGTTGGGGTACTTGTTGGTGTTTCGCCAGGTGTTGGTGATGGTGTTGGTGATGGTGTTTGTGTTGGTGTTGGTGTTGGTGTAAGTGTTGGTGTTGGTGTTGGTGTAAAATTTGCACCTAATGAACATACTAGTTCAACCACAAAATCACCATAAAAATCAGTAATTTTGACTGGATAATTTCCATACCCTAAATTGGAAATTGCAGAACTTTTGTTACCATTTTTCCATTCAATTTTATATGGTGGAGTCCCCCCTGTAATTCCAACACCAACACTACCGTCATAACTTTCATTATTTGATGGTTCTACGCTAAAACATTGTGCTGACATCGGAAATAATGTTATTACATCGCATTCGTTTCTTGGTTGTATTGAAGGGTTGTAAATTTCATGAGATGGTGTTGGTTTTGGGTATGGGTTATCACAAGGATTATCTGTTAAACAAAAATCACAATCTTGTGAAGTATATATTAATGGAGATTCAATTACAGTATAATAATAATTTATATCTAATATTGGTAGAAGCGAATAATCAAATTTTTCAAAAATTTGATAACATCCATTCTTTATTTCTGGATTTATTGTTGATGTGTAACTATTTGAATAAATTGTGTCTTGAATTTGAAAATCATCAAAATTATCAGGAACTCCGATGTACATTTTATCATTATTGCAACACCCTAAAGCGGTAAGAACATATTCAACTTGTCCTAAATTAATAATATTAAAAGAATTTCCTGTATATGTTGAAATAGAGCAGTAATTAATATAATAATCTAAATCTGGAGAGATCGATAAAGATTGAAAATTGCTATTGCAGTCATAAAATTCAAAGTTTTGAATTGTTGTTCCTGTATTTACAACTAACAATAATTCACAATTGGTAGAAGGGCATAAACTCATGTTTATAAATAACTTACTTTTTGTTTTTGTATTAATGATTTTATAACTTCAATATATTTATTTGTACTACTATCTTTTTCAATATAATCAAAGTGGTTAAAATTTTTTTCTATTTTTTTTATTGGGCATTGATTTATATAATCTCCTTTATAAAATTTAGTATTTTTCAAGTTATCAGTAACTCCTGCCATATGTAAAATTGGATTCTTTTCGTAAACTTCTAAAGAATCTGTTGCCCATGAAAAATCCAAATCTTTAGTTATTTCTGTTTTTTTATTTATTAACCACAAATTCCATAAAAGCGACCACATTTCTGCGGTCCAAAATTGTATTTGTCCCGACTTTATTGGGTATCTTTTGTCATAATCCAACATTTGATGATACATTTTTGTTGAATCTTCACTTATTTTTTTCCATAATTGATAATCAGTTTTTTTTATAATATATTGACCACCACCAGATTCTTTTTGTTTTTCTTTTATAGTTTCTAAATCAATACCAACAACTTGTGCCATTTCTGAAATTAGTTGATTTTTTTTGGATGTTGGGTGTTGTAGTTCGTATCTTTTACAACAATCAATTATATAGTTATATCCGATATATCCTATTGTGTTTGATAAATATATAATATCATTTGATATTAAATTTTCAAAATTTGGTAAAATTCTAAAAATAATGTCAGCATCGTGTAAAAAAAATAAATCACCTCTTGTTTCTTCTTCTTCGATCCATTTATAAATTAAAAATGGTTTTATACTAGGTATATATGTTTTTATTTTTCTTTCATCTTTATAAAAATGTAAATTTATTCCCATTTTTTTTAATTCTAATGCCCCTTTTGATGGCTTGTCATTAGGATTAACTAATGAAAATATAACATGTATATTTTTGGGATTTATACCATTTTCAATAAAATTATGTATATATATCTTACATTGCCAATGAAAATAACTTACATCAGGTTGTGCGGTAACAAACAAAAGATTTTTCATATTAAAAAATATAAAAAAATTATATAAATTATAAACACATTATATAGATAAGGTTGTAGTTGTTGTTATTGAACAAGAAACACAACTAACATCATAATTAATTTCAAGATTAACCAATAAATTTTGATCAGTCAATATATTGTAATCAACTTGAATGCAATCCTTTTGTTTTGATGAACATTTACTTTTTGCCAATATTGAATTAGTTGCTAGATTAAAATCAACGTCACCAAATCCACTGTATTGTAATATTAAACTTTTTAAAGTTTTTAACCATAAATCGTCGGTTGGTGCATCAAATAAACTATTTGTAACATAAAAAGTTTCTTCTTTAATTTCTCCTTCTAAATTTACAATTGCTGTAAAACTTGCTGAATTTAAAATACAATTTACATCACCATATGTTAAATCATAAAAACCTTCGTTCAACATTTGAGACATTCCTCTTTTTCCAACTGTTTTACTATCAATAAAATTATCAACACAAACAGTAAAACTACTAGAATTATTATAATAAGAAGTTCCTAATAATTGTATTGAATCTGTTTTTGTACACCCAAATTCATCTGTTACCGTTACTGTATACGTTCCTGCGGACAAACCAACTAAATGAACCCCACTTTGCACTCCAACATTTGGGCTCCATGTAATATTAAATAAAGGTACTCCAGAAATAATATTTAAATAAATTTCACCATCGTTTCCTAAAATTGGGTTTACAACTGAAAAATTAAAATTTACAGGTTGTGAAGAAGGTACAATTGCTGTAGTGTTTTGTACACATCCTGCGGCATCTGTAGTTGTTATGTTGTATATACCTGAAGATAAATTTGTAAAAAGAGAACTTTGTTGGATTGAGTTAATATTTGGTGTTCCTCCATTGATATTATAAGTCATTGGTAATGTTGGAGTTCCTGATATTGATATAATCAAAGACCCATTATTTTGTCCGCAAGTTGTTCCAGTCACAGTGACTGATGGTAAATAACTATTTGTATTTGTAACATTTAATGTTGTAGAAAAAATACAACCCGATGTGTTTGGAAAATTTTCAATAGTTAATGTATATGTTCCTGTTGGAACATTAGTAAAATTACATACGCCATTTGTGTATTGGTCTTGAGTAATAGGTCCATTTATAGAATATTTTAGTGTACTTGCGTATATACCATTATTTATTAATATCGATATGGATCCATTATTATTATTACATGTTGAGTTTATTGTACTTATAGTGGTTATATTAAATCCATTTGGTGAAACCAAACTTGTTGTGCCGCTTGCAACACACAATCCGGCGTCAAAAACGTTTACTAAAAAAGTTCCTCCTGGTAAATTTGTAAATGTGTATTGTGTATCAAAAACAACATCAACAACACCATTAGATCCAGAAAAACAATATGGTCCAGTACCACCACTTATAAAAACAGTTAATTCTCCGTTGTTATCAAAACAAGTTGGTTGTACTGCGGCAAATGTGACAATACCAAGAGGATTCACAACATTCACAGTTGCGGTATCTGTAATTGTACATCCTGCACCATCTGTAATAGTCATTACATAGGTACCAGCGGTTAATCCTGTTATTGGACATCCTGTTTGACCGCCAGCATTTTGACTCCAAGTAATTGTATAAGGAGCCGTTCCAGTGATACCTGTCACATATATTTTACCACTACCAGTATTACTAATACATGATGAATCATTCACAACATAAAACCCATATCCTATTGTGGTTGATGATTTAATCAAACAACTTTCTGAAAACCCACTACATCCGCCAGGATCTAAACTTTCAACATAATATATACCAGAAGATAAATTAGAAAAAACGTTATTAAATGAGTCTCCACTGTTTATATATCCATTTGTTGTCTCATACAAGAAATATATATTATTACCAAAACTATTAATTGTTGTTGCTGTTAACGATCCATTATTTAATCCACAAGTTGTATTATTAACGTCAATAGTTACGCAAGTGCCAGTTGAAATGAAAATATCAAAATAAGTTGTTTGTGGAGTTGGGTTAGTACATGCGTCAGTTATACCTATGGTATATGTGCCTCCTGTTAAATGATTTGTAGTATATGCTGTAGTTGATGCGGATGTTGGAAAAAGTCCTGTTGATGTTAGTTCAAATACGGTGTATCCAGATGTTGTAAACCCACCTAATATTTGAAAATACACAGCACCATTTCCTGTATTACTGCAGTCTCCAGTAACTGAATAGCTATCTAATATAATTGGTGAACAACTCATATGTTATTACATAAAATAGTATAATTTATTCCAACTTTTATTTCTAAATTTTGTGATACATTTAAAGGAACACAATTATTATTATAAATTGTAACAGTTTCGTCTGTTTCATTTATATAATAACTTAAACCTTCATTTTGTAAATTATTTAAAGAAGAAATGACACTATTATAATATTGGGTTTGTGTTGGTACATCATAATATCCACTACCATAGAAAAAAATATTTTTTTCTATTTCAGATCCGTTCAAAAATATTTGAATTGACCAAGTAGTTTTTAGAGTATTAAAATTACATTGTGGTTGTATAATTCCATCTTGATTTAATATAAAACCTAATAAAGAACCCATAGATGTCACTAATGGATTTGATTGCCATGGGTATATATAACAAGTTAATTCTTGTATAGGACAATCGAATACATATAGATGTGAATCTAATTGACAAGGAACACATGGCACTGGTACTAATTGACAACCTTTTTGTCTTCTCCAAATAAATTTTTGTTTATGAAAAATTGAATTTTCAAGTCTTACGCCGCTTTGTAATAAAGTAGTTGCTGGAACCATTTGTGTTACAAATTTTATCCAATAATCACCTAAATTATTTACATAATCTATCATGGTTTGATAGGTAAAATTATTATTAGGTATATTTACAGCAGTTCCAGATTCCAAATATCTCCAAAAAATAGATTGTAGTGTTGGGTAACCTCCAGTCTTTCCATCTGTTATAAATTGTCTATTTCTTACATTTATTGTATTTAACCAAAAAGTTTGTGCAAATTCAAAAAAAGTTTTTTCTTGAGGTTTAGGGTTAATTTTTGTCCAATCAATTCCTTCTGGATTAGGATAAGGTCCATTTGGATTTGGGTTACAATAAGTTGGTTCTACATAATCTAATCCTTGTTTTGGAATTGGGTAATTAAATTGATTTGACATTGTCCATACATCATATAAAATTCCTTGTGATGGATTTAAAAAAATGTCGACATTTTTAACGTTTAAAACATATCTTTCATCAAAAACTTCATAATTAGCATTAAAATTAACTTCATTATATTTTCTATATCCTACACTATCAAATGGCCAAGATTTTTTATTATCAATAGTCTTTTCTAATTTATAACCCAAATTCATATATGGAAAATTTCTGTATTTGTCTAAATAAACTTCTCCATAGTTAAATGGTAACAATACTGTTTGATAATTTGGGTTTGCTCCTGTAAATTCTATGTTTGTGTTCACTGTGGTTTCAGGCATTCTATGTTGTGTTGTTGACTCAAACCATCCCCCTCCTATTTGAAAAAAGTAATTTTCGTTTGGTATTACCATTTCTGGATAACCTTCTTCATCCATTGGATAGTCATTTCTTGTTGTTAATACAGGTAATATTGTTGTTGATAAAGTAAACCCGGTATATTTAACTCCTTGAATAGTGAAAATATTATTTGGGTCTATAACTGGTATTGTTTGAACATCTAAACCTCCTGATATATTAACAAATTCTTCATTAAATTGTTCTATGTTAATTTTTTGATCCGCTAAATAAACAAACTCATTAAACTCTACTAAACTTTCAGGGGCACCAATTAATCTAAATAATATTTCAATCGATCTTCGAGTTCCTTTTGACTTGAATAAATACGCGGCATTTAATATTAAATTTTTATAAAATTGATAATTTAGTTCATCTGGTGTCAATGGTCTTGATAAACCGCTGAATTCGCTTTTTGTTGTTGTTCCAAATATTGATTGTAACAATTTTGTATTTGTTATTGGCGAAATATTTGTTGACCATCCCAATGTTTGAGCAAAATTTTTCAATAATTGTGATGGAATGTCATTACCTGTATTATAATGAACCGAATTCATATTAGCAAGTCCAATTATATATTTTCTTATTTCATCAAAACTTCTACCATATATTTGTAAAGTTTTTTCAATTTTTCTATCTGAAGTATCAAACTCTTTGAAAGATTCTGTTACAAAAAAACGCGATATTAAATTACTTTGATAAGAATCTAAATTATTTGTTATTTCATATAGATTGTTTAGATAAAATTCATAATCACTGGTTCTTATATCCAAATTCCAACTACCGTCTAACGGCCAAGTTAAATTAATATTACTAGTCGAATATGTTCCATCATCATTTTCTATTGGATAAGTAAAATTTGAAGTATAAATTGGGGTTACTAATCTATTTAATAAAAACTTTTCAACCTCATCAAAATTTTCTGAAAAAGAATTTTCAGTATAAAAAGTATTTGGTCTAATTGTTAAGGTATTGTATGTCAAAGAATCAATACCAAAGGGATTACCACTAACTATAATATTTAAACTATCACTTATTTCTGTTGTTGGTTCCAAATCTACTAAAACATATTCTTTGTCGTTAACAAATAATGAATATTTTTTAAATTCTTCTGTTAAATTTCTTAATGAAGATACTTCAACTTCATTTAATGCTAGATTTCTAGTTGAATTTACATTATAATCAATTCCAAAAGGATTTTGTATCCAATTTAAAGGTATTTTTAATGAAGTTTCATTATATATTTGGTTAAAAGAAATGTCGTAAGCAGTAATTCCTGTTTGGAAAAAATTATTTATTGAGTTTATTTCTAATCCTGCTGGAAAATATTTAATGATTTTTTGAACTGATGTTGATATTCTTTTAGACAATGATCCATATAAATTAAAATTTGAAACTTGACTTAGATCGAAATTTGGAAATACTTCTAAATTTTTTGCAATTAATTTTTTTGACTCTTCTATATTTGATATGTTTAAATCTTTTAAACTTATTGGTTCTGAAAAAGCACCTATATTAAAAGTTCTATTAATTTTTTCTACTAAGTTTGTAGAAAATTCAAAATTAGCATTGGTTAATCCTCCACCTGATATAAGTTGTAACCCAACAATTTCATTAGAAAAAGTTGCAGATCCAATATCTCCTTGTTTGGGGCATTTATATTTTACTACTGTCATTATCTTGTTATGTTTGCAAAGTTTTTACTAAAATCAATATTATTATTTCGATCTTGTCTTACTTCATACAATAATTGATTATATTGATCTCTAATCTCATAAAGATTATATTGTTTATAAATGTTATTTGAAGAATCGTACATTGTATAAACACCATCGTTGATAGATTTTGTTTGATTACCAAATAAACCAATTGCTAATGTCGATATGTCATGTTCGACCATTTCAATTTCTAATGTTAATGGATTAAAAAAAGTATTTGTAATAATTATATTTTGATCTGGTTGTCCAATAAATGGAGTTGCATTAGGTTTAACAGATGGAGAAGAAGACGGTGATAAAGTACAAAAAATCAAATTAGTTACTCCATTTACATATTGATATCTTACAGTGTTTGTAGAAGTATTTGTTGTTGTTTGAGTAACAGGTTCACAATAAAAAGATGAAGTTATAATTCTGAAAAAATTTGGTATTTTTGCATTATTGGGTTGTAAATACTCAACCCTATATCCAACTAAACCTTGATTTACAAATTTATCTCTATATTCTGCAGCAACATTACTTATATCAATTACTATCCCTTTTACATTTGGAAGTGCCGCTAATATACCACAATCAGTTATTTTTGTTCTTATTTCTATTGGTCTTATATACAATGTATATATTCCAAGTGCGTTGAATGTGCTTGACGGCAATCTTAAATTATACAATCCTCCCAATATTTCAACACCAGCATTTCCGCCAGTTTGTGAATTGTGAAAATAGGGTGTTAATAATGTAAGAGCATTTAATTTTGATAACTGAAAATTATTTGTAACGTCTCTTGAAGGTGTGTAGTTTACTAAAATTTCTACATCAGCAGGACTAACGTCCGACGGTCTTATTGTTCCATATGTGCCTGTTGCCATTTTTCTTTTTTTTTATAAATACTAATTATTAAGTTTCTACTTTAAAATATCCATATCCATATTTAATTAAATCTTTAAATCCATCAACTTCTCCTAATCTTTGCACTGGTTCAAGTGCGGATATTTTACCCCTTTCGATATATATATCGGACCTGACTTCTTGTTCAAAAACAACACCTATCATATATTCTTCTTTTGTAATTGCCGATAGTATTATATCATTTGATGTTAGACCTGATGATTTATAAAAATAAATCGTTGTTCCTCCGCTTAAATCCCAATAATCAACACCATTGATAGTGTATGCAGAATATAACGCATTTGGTGGTGAACCATAATAAACACCAATGCTCCCTGTTGAACCTGTTAATTGTGTTCCTATAGGATATGGTATTGGTCCATATTGTTGTAATGTTTGTAAATTAGATGAAGTATACCCCGTAACATAAAATGGTGTATTTACATAACTTGATGAAATATAGTCTACAATATTTGTATTGCTATCTCCAGTAAATAAATAATCATGACTTATAGGAATACCTGACCAGTTACCTCCTTGTGGATAAAAAACAACCGTACCATTTGGATTTTGTAAAGATATATTTTGAAAGGGTAAGTTAATTGTTTTTTTTACTAAAGTAATTCCCCATGGAGTAATTCCACTTACTGTTATTGTATAAGCGCTCGATCCCAATGGATAATTATGATTAAGAGATGACGGTGCAAAAATATTTAATTGTTGTGTTTGTGAACCATCTCCCCAATCTATTTCAAAAGTTGATTGGTAGACGCTATTTGAGGTGTTGTATACATAAACTTGATATGGTGTTCCTGTTGTTGCTGAAAATATAAAATTATTTAAAACTTCTTTTTGCTGTACTGTTCCATCAAAAACACTATAGAAACCAAAATCATTAGTTGTTTGTGTTAATAAAATTGGTATTGTCAAACCAGTCAATAAAGAATTACCTTTTGTACCCCCACTTAATATTTGTGTCATAGATGAATAAACATATGTTATTCCTGTTTCACAATTTTCATATACTACATAATCAACAGGACAACATTCATCAGGAGGTACAAGTACTTCTTCACAATTTGCCGAAAAAGATATAGGAAATATTTTATTTTGTATATCACCTAACCCTATTTTTATATATTGTTTTTGTTCTTCCATTAAGGGTTTACATATTCATACCAGTTTATGGGTGTTATATCCCCAACTCTATTTCCATTTACATCTTCGATTGTATAAGTAAAATCTGTATAATCTAATCTCATTATATAATAAAAATAATCGGCTGGATTAAAATTAAATTGGTTAGGTAGTATTAAATTTTGTGGAGTATTGGTCATTGTAACAAAAGTTCCTATTTTAGCGTCCCAAAATTTTGCAGTCATATAAAATGTAGTTATGTTTAAATAATCTTTTTTTCTTAACCAATAAACAAAAAACCCTTCTTTGTCTCCCAAATAATCCAAAATATAATAAGGTTTTTTTAATTGTACTGATGGTAAAAATGGAGATATTGAACCGGTTTGAGTTTGTCCTTGTGTTACAGGTAAAATTATTGTTAAATAAATTTTTTGAGTTGTTGTATCATTTGTGTCGTACAAATCAATTTTAAAAAAACTATTATTAAATGCTGGTCTAAAATAATATATTTCTTCGGAACTAAATCCTTCAATTAGATATGAATTAACCCATGAATTTGCTGGTTGGTTGAAAAACTCAAAATTATATGTAATTTCTGTTTTATCCGAATTTATATGTTTTTTATGAGTAAATCTACTTATTTCAAAATCTTTAGGTAACCCAACAATATCTTCAATTAAAGCATCTTCTATTTGGTCTATAGCATCATCAGCACCATCAAATTCCCAGTTCATTTCTATAGGTACTTTGATGTTAATATCTTTTTCTTTTTTAATTATTTTAAAACTATTCACACTCATCTGTTGTTGGGTCCGCTATAACATCGGGATAATTTATTTGACTTCCGTCTGCGATTAATCTAAAAATTATTTCATTTTTTGGATAATGTGCCCCATTTAAAAAAGGATAATCTACGCCAAATCCTTCGCTATCAATATAACCATAGTCATATATATCTCTCCAAACAAAACTATTTGTAAAACTCAAATATGAAGAATAATCAGGTACTGATAAAATATTTGTAAAAGGTTCTTCACTTAGGGTTCTAGAAAAAACTTTTATTGTTGTAGGAAAATGAGCTCTATAATAATAACCTAATTGATTTGTTAATGCCCCAAATGAATCACCATAAAAATAAGAATAATTAAATGTAAATTTGTGATAATTTTCTGAAACTACTCTTTCTATTTGGGTATAATCGTTGAACTCGCAGTAATCGCCAGTTATTTGGTCTCCAACTTTTAAATTATCCACATAGTAAAATTGTTGTCCATTTACTGTATAATTATTTTTTGTAAAGCTTGAATTAGAAAAAATTGTATTAGTATCCCACCATGAATTTGGTTTATTATTTATCAACGGCAAATTGAATTTATATCCATCTTTTAATTGTGATATATTTGATAATGTCCATCCCAAATATCCTTTCCAAGCAAAACTTGTAAATAATTGTGTTACCGGTCTGTTTAAATTGTCCCTAAGACCAGATATATTTATATCAACATTATAAGATAAAGTATAAACATCATTACCTTGTTTTACTGAAGGTCTATTTTGATTATTTGGTGTTAAAACAGATTTTTCATATTTAACTTTTTTTCCATAAATATTTTTCTCGAATCCTGCATTTACTAATACAGAATCTTCAACTTGTGCTAAAACTTTATGAACTCTGATATAATATTTTGATTCCGTTCCAATCGTGTCTGAAATATTTATTATTCTTTTAAATGTTCCGGTTGTATTATTAGAAAATGTTGTACCTACAAATCCTATGTTTGTTATATTAAATATATAACTTTCTGAACCAGAATTTTGATTTCCCAAACTTTGTACTTGAAACGTATCTTGTCCGTTGTAATTGATGGTTAATTTAACGTATTCTCCTATTTCTAATCCATGATCCATTGGACATCTAAAAGATATGACATTATTACCATAAAGAGTGTTTGTTTCAATTATAAATGGTATTCCATCATAAGCTTGCCATATAAATTGTGTTCCTGTTTTTTGATCATCTGTAAATAATTTTCTATCTGCATTTATTTCTGCATATGTTAGATAATATGACCAATTATATGTATTTGCACTTTTATTTACAAATTGTATTTGAGATCCAGGCCCTTGTGTATATCCATTAACATTATTATCAGTTCTAATAAATTGAAATTCTGAATATTGGGGGTATCCTTTCCAAGGATTACTTGGATTCGATTGAAATGTAATTGCGTCTTGTAGTGCGTTTGTATAATATAAATTATTTTTGAATGGTGTGTACAAACAATTTCCAGAATATACGTTGTCAAACAAAAAAGTAATTTTTGTAATAGGTCTAAATATTGTTGATTTTTGTCTTTCTTTTTGATATAACTCTGCAAGATTTAAATCTTTAGTTCTATCATATTCAACCGCTTGTTTAAAATCTTGATTAAGACCTATTTTTAATTCTTGATCTAAATCAGGAGTAACTTTGTTTCTTTTAGAACTTTTTAATAAATTGAACTCATTTATACTTGGCATTTTATTCTAAATTGAGAAACATTTTTATAAACTTGTCTATTGCAGTTTTTCCATTATTTAATCCAAAATAAAAATGATAAGGAGCACCAACTAAAACACTATTACTACCAGGTGGTGTAGATATAGAACCTGGCTGTATAATAGTTCCTGTTGTTGAGGAATTTGGTGTTGTTGGATATGGAGAAAAATTTGTGATATATCCTAAAGACACTGTTGATGTTTTGAAATATGGGTCTGAATTAAAATCTAAAGATTGATATTTTTTTGAGAAGAACCCTCCTGAAGATAAAACGTCTGTATCCCAATTATTATCTTCACTTCCGAATATTGAATTGTCGCTAACAATTGCCCATTTATAATTTGGCACAACTTGTGATTTAGGATATCCATTTAATGTTTGAATCAATGGTTGTAAATTATAAATATTTGCACCAGGGCTTAACTGTCTTCTATTAATATAATCAGGATTTTTTGTTTCATAAAATAATCCAAAAACAGATGCAGATGGCGAAGTACTTGTACCAAAATATATTGATGCGGAATTCGGATAATTTTCATTCAAAAATGGTGTTATTTTCCATTCAGAATTTATAGATAACATTTGAGCCCAATCACCATCTATTCTATCTCCTTTTCTATTACTATTAAAAAATTGAATGATCCCTTTACCCTCACTATTACTTCCTCCTGTAGAAATTGGAATCATTCTTTGTCTAAATGTGTGGTTTGTTATTCTAGATAAAAATCCTAATTGTATTATATCTGAATTATCTTTAAAAGATGTTGCTTTTATTTGATTAATAAAATACGTTTCAAATGAGCTTGATTGACATATTTCACTTATAAAACTTTCTCTAGAACCCAAATCAGTTATTGTGGTTGGAAATAATATTTGTTTTTTATTGTAAGCAACTCCTGGTATATCGTTTACTAATTTTTGTGGCCAATTTGGGTTTATTGGTATTTTTTTTCCAATAAAATTTGACCCGTCCCAAGGAGAACTTCTATAATAAAAAGTATTAGATAACTCATTAAATACAAGGACATCTTTACAATAATTATATGATGGATTAGTTATTGAATTTGGGGCGTAGGTGTTTGTTTTATTAAATGAAAACATATATAATGTTCCATTTATCCAATTATTTTGAAATGTTTGTGCAAATACCCCTCTACATGCCGCCAAAGTAAGTGTAAACCTTGTCTTCCATTCCAAAAATAATTTTACATCATCTTTATATTCTTTTAGATATTTTTTATTTAACAAACAATAACATCCATTTTTAACTCTATTTGCTGGAACAGAACAATTTGAGTTTATGCCCACATTTTGTCCTGAACCACTATAACATTGTAATGAAATCATCCCTTCACAAGTTAAAGTTGATGTGAGTCCTGATGGTGCATCACTATCATGTTGCTCTCCATTTGGTATATCAGTATTTATAGTAATTGTTGGAGTTGCTTGTATGCCTTGTGCGTCGTAATATATAAAATTATTATTTTGATGTAATCCATAACCAGTTTTTGCATTTGATCCATTTTCAACTTTTGTTGATGTGGGTATTCTATCACTTCTCATTATCATTCTTTGATCATCAGAAAAAGTAATTTGTGGTAAACTATTATTATAATATGCTGTTGAGTATAATCCATAAACATAAAATAAATTTGACATTGTTGGGCTATAATATGCTTGTTTTTGACAAGCGTCATTACATCCTGATGACGTTACATAACTAAAATGTAATTCTGAATTTGGGTTTGCCGGTGAAATACCCGCTAAAAATGAACCCCCTCCAATATAATCAGTTGATCCTTTTGGTAAAAAGTTCATAGAAGAACCAACGTTATCTAAATTTACTAAATTTGATCCGACAGTTAACTGTGCTGTTGTTTTAAATGTAGACGCTGGAACTGGTTTATAATTAACTACTTCATCAGTTGATAAATAATAATATGGTAAATTAGAAGTAAAAGAACTAAACATTAGTGGATCTGCTGAAAACGTATATGATGGATGGTACAAATATGGGTTTATATTTGGTGTAAAATGTGATTGTGGTTTAGTTCCTGTAATGACTTTTCGTATTGGGATATTCATGTAATAATCTCCCGTAACTGTTACAGTATTTGGTGCTTGTCCAAATATTGTTGATAAATCATATTTTATTTTTTGTTTTGGTGTATTAGCATCGACTCCTCTTACAAATATTAAAACCTCATAATTAGTATTATTTGATAAACCAGATAACGCTGGTCCTAAATTTTCAGTATTGTATAAATAGGGTGAAGATTGATCAGTACTACAATTTGGTCTTCTGTATTTTATTTCGTGTAGTAAATATTCTTTCGGATAAAATCCTGATACTGTTGTATTAGATAAACTCAAAAAATTAGAAACAGTCCACCCTTCTATTAACTGAAAGTATTCAATATCATAATTGTATTTTAAAAAAGATGCTTCTCTTCCGTTCACTGGGCTCGACACTCCAGTTTGTTGGGCAACATCAATAAAAACATTTATAGTTGTTTCTGTATTTTGCCCTGTTGCATAAGTTATTGGTACTGTGATTGAGTTTCCTGTTAAACTAGTTCCTGTGATTGCATTGTTCCCAAACTGATTTAATGTTGCTCCTGTTAATAAAAAATTAGAAAAAGACATTTTTGGGTCTTGGAAACTTATTAGATTTCCAACACCTATTTGTTCTTTAGTTCCTGGATTTGCTAAAACCACTAATACTTGATCAAAATAACTTGAATTACCTAATGAAGGATTTACAGTTGTTTCTATTTTATTTACACCAGTAAAAAATTTATCTCTTGTATTAAAATCATTTAGTTTTTGAGGATACGTTTCTGAATTTGGTATAGACCAAAATCTTTCATCCGCTAATCCAAAACCTATATCATTTATTGCAAATAACCAAGGTTGTGGTGCATGATACAAATAATGTTCATCAGAGTATATTTTTATTCCACCTGATGATGATAAAACGTCATAACCAGAAAACATTCTTTTAAAATCTATTAAAGCTCTAGCAACCACATCGGCGTCTACATCTTGGTCTACCGCACTTGCTAATAAAGATTTAAATTTACTACCAGATCCACAATTAAAAAATCCTCCATTGTTATCATCAACATCTTCACCAGGTAAATTTTCGTAGTTTGGGTGTGTAATATTATATGAACCTGATAAATTTACAGGTGCTAAAAATGACTTTGCGGTTGATAAACTTACTTCAGACGCTGGCGAATCTCCTTGTTGTTGTTCAATTGATTGATTTACACTATTTTTATCAATATCATCGTCAATTTCTGCATTACCACAATCACAATCACAAGATGTACATTCTGGATAAGCAATCATTGGCATTCCTAATCTTGGAAAATTATTAATGCGTGTTAAAAAAGTTGCTGTAAAAATTATAAAAGCGATTGATAAAGCAAATCTGAACACAAAGGCCAAACCTTGAGCTGCAATTCTTAAATAAAGACCTATGTTTACAACTGGCCCACCCAAAGGAGCAAACGCACCACTTTCAATTCCTGAATTGATCCAATCCACCATGTCTCTAACAGCGTCAAAAGCAAAATAAATTCCTAATACTATCAACAAATATTTTAACACAGGCCATATCCAAGCAATAAAATGTGCTAAAAACAATATTATTAAAAATGGAAATGTTAAAATATTTATTAAAATATTAAATATGAAAAAAATTGCATCAAAATTTCTAATGATGTCGTTTACAGGAAATGTATTTACAGTAGACTTACAAGTTCTATTATCAATTTCTTTTATTCCTAAATGTCTAGCTCTACCTAATCCATTTTTGTATCTATCAAGAAACATTGCCGTAGTATATACTTTATTATAGTGAAACTCATAAAAAGTATCGTCACAATTAATAGCCGATTGTATATCAACATAGTCGTCCCAATCTAGAGAAAACGCATAAGATCTTAATACATCAAAATAATACTGAGGATAAAAATTATAACTAACTTGTTGTGGAGTTGAAAGATCAATTGCTGTTGATGTAAAAGTGATTTGGTCGCCAGCACTAACTGGTATTGATTGAATACTTCCTGTATATACATTACCATTTATTGTTATTGTTAATCCTGAAACATTAACAATTTTGGTAATTTCTATTCCACCATTTTGTAAAATTGGGAAATTTGAACTTAGTGTATATGAAACTGTAGATATTGTTTTACTATTAGGGTCGAATGGATCTACATTAGAATTAGACCACCCATATTCTTTTACATTTGGAACTAAAAAATATCCTCTTTGAAATTCTTTTTCTAGTCCTCCATCTGTTTCCCATTTGAATTTAAATCTATACTTTCCTTTGGTTGGAATTCCGATTGTAGGGTCATTTGAAATTACTTGATTTCCAAACTCATCGGTTAATATATATTCTAAATTCATCGGGAGTTGCATAACAAAAGAACCGTCTCCATCAATTATTTTACCCCCTTCTGGTAAATCTGCAATTTCAAGTATTGGCCTACCGCTCGAGTCATTTTGTACGGTTTGTCTTATTGCTAAAATTTGACCAGGTCCTGATATTAATTCACACAAATTACCTGTATTATTTTTTGGTTTACAACTTGTCTTTATTGAATCCTCGTCCGTAGTTGAAATTATTGATCCCATAAAAACGGAAGTTGGTTTTATTGTTAAATTAATTTCTTTAGACAAATCAAAATCTTGTCTCAAAATTCCTAAAACACAATTTTCTTCATCCCCCCAAAATGGTCGTACATCAATTTGTTTTACTAATGATATAATTTGTGGTAACTCGTCTAAATTTGTGGAACTTTTAAATTTATTTCCGTTAAATTGACTTTGTGAAGAATAACCCGAATTTATTAAATCTTGTGGTGTCAATGAAAAACATCCGATATCAGACAAGTCTAAATTCAGAATTAATGTTTGTGAGCCTAGTGGTATTCCAAAAATCATAAAATCACCACTTTCATTTGTTGTTACGGTAAATTTGTAATAATTATCAAATACCTCGATATAAGATTTGTCCAATAAAGTTTCAGACAATGAAGGAAAAGAACCTGTTGATATATGTCCTGTATATGAAGGATTTTTTGGTAACAAATTATATCTATATCCATCTTCATTTATATCACTAGGACTTTTATAAGGATATAATTGTGATATTATAGGGTTATTCTCGTCATTACTTGATATTGGTATAAAAATAGAAAGTTTTGCATTTTGTAAACCAAATCCTCCGTTTACAAAAACTCTACCAGCAACTACACCATAATCCGCACATTTTCTTACATAAACATCTGATTGAGTAAGTTTTAATGACAATAATTCTAAAAAATCAAAATCTTGTTCTAATTTAACATCTAATTGTTTTTCTAAACCTACTTGAGTTCTTATTCTATATGATTTTGGCATTAAAATATTTTTTTATAAATAGTTTATTTCCTATTTTGATTAAAAAATAATACTTTTTAAAAAAAAATAAACTATCAAGAAAAAGTTACTGTAGATAGATTATTTACGCTTACCTTAATATCACTTGTAGGAAATCTCACTTGATAAATTTGAGATGGTTGTGCAAATATTGTATCAGCAATTAATTGTATTTGTTTTGTATTTATATTTGAATAAGGTTGTGATGTTTCGGATGAAGAATATTGTCCTCCTACTTTATTAAATACTCTAATTTCGGATATTGATAATACTCCGTTTTCTCCTTGTATTTGTCTTTTCAACTCTGACAAATTTACATTTTGTCCCATAGACCTATTTAAAGGAGACATAAAATTATTTGTTAAATCAACTACTTTTGCGATAATAGCACTTTGGCTTTGGGAAGAATCCAAAACAATTTCAATTTCAAAAGCTAAATCTATAGGATTTCCTGATTCTACGGAAATGTAATCGTTAATCATGCGATAATTTGATAAATAATTTGACACATTTGTTTTTAAAACATTTGGAACTGTTGATGACAACTTGCCTTGTGAATCATAAGAAAGTAATTTAATTTTTATTTTATTATTTTCTTCAACTATTGAAACTTTTGAAGGTGATCCAAATTGTGATGGCATTGTTTTTAACAATGAATCATAATCATTAATAGTAACTGCTCTATTTTGTGCGTTAAAGTTGAATGTAATATAATTTCTTATTTCTTCCAAACTTGGTTGTGCTGCTCCGCCAACAGCGGCATATGGATTATCACAAGTTAAAGAATTTATAACACTTGTATTTGTTGTTTCTGAAGGACCTGTTACAAAAAAGTTAGTTTTTTGAATTTGTTTTATTACTCCAATTCCAACATTGGTAACTGTTCCACCTCCTACACGATATTGGACAAACATGGTTGTGTTTGCTTTTAATGTACTACCTAATCCTAAATTATTTGAATATTTATTAATATTTAGTTGACCGCCTTGGGTTGCAAAGTCTCTCAATTGTTGTTCTGCAGAAATGTTACCACCACCAAATGTAAGTTTAAGAAACCCTTGTGGTGTAAATTCAGTAATAAATTTATTTGTGACGGATATATATTTTCCTACTTTTATACCTGGAGCGTCTGAAGGTTTAGTAGGATCTTCAACAAAAACTCTATCTTCAACTAGTGATTTTACTTCATACCACTTTCCATTGTTAGTTAAAAATTCTTGCGGTGTTGGCACATTAGTATAATTTGTACCATCTTTTATTATAACATTAGAAACTCCTAAAACATTTCTTTCTGGTAAAAATAATTCAAAAAATGGTTTTACATCGTTTGCCGTAATTACTCTTTTAAAAACTTTAGTTAATCCGTTTACAACAACTTCTCTTTTAGTTACAGTATAATTTAAAATATTGCCAGAAGAATCTAAATTTGGTCTAACAATTCTTGAATTTGGTTGTCCTTCTCCATTATATTGTGATGAAAAATCAATATCATACACAGTTTCAAATGATTGTCCTGCTCCATTGACTTGAGTTCCTCTTCTTAATATTCCGCAATATCTAATGTCTTCAGCATCACCATTTACCGGAACAATAATTGAAAAATCTACAAGTGATACAGAAGGTCTTTGTCCTGGTATTTTTAATCCATAAGTTCTCGCTATATTATAAAGTGATGTAGATTCTTGAGCATACTGTAATACTGTTTCTTGAATGCTTCTATCAATTTGGTAATTCAAATTATCTGCAACCGCAGCATTAAGATCCATTAAAACAGAAAATACAGAAGCATCGTTAAAATTTTGTATTAATTCTGGATAATAAGTTTTAACAAAGTTTACTAACTCTAATTTTACTCCAGCAAAATCTCTTACAGTATATGATATTTTTTTTTCTGCCATATAAAATTAAATATTCAAAATAATAAAATCTTGCGTTTCAAAAGCATCTGAAGTTATTCTATAATCTATTCTTACTTTTGCGGTATGTTCTAATTCTGATATATTTGTGACCTTAAAAACTTTTTCTCCGTCACTATTTACAAAATTTCCTTTGTCTTCTAAACCAGAAGAAGCGTCCGTAATGTTTATATTTGTGATTAAAACATTTGGTAAAAATAATTCTACTGATTCTCTGATTTCTGATTCTACTTGTGCAAATGTTGGTCCATCCAAAGGTTCAAATATGTATTCATAAAGTCTTGTACCAAATTCAGGTAAAAAATATCTACTACCTTTTTTTGTTAATAACAAATGTATTAAATTACTTCTTATTTCTTGATTTGCATAATCCGACAAATCTAAAAACTTTCCATTGAACGATTCTCTAAAAGGAAATGTTATACCATATGAAATACCTGTTGACATATCACATATAAATATAGTTTATATTTTTTTTAAGTAAAAAATTTATAAAAATAAAAAACCTTCCTTTTTTAAGGAGGGTTAAAGATTAATATCTTCTTCTATATCTTCTATACCTTTCTGATATATTTTCAGAATCATCATCTTTTACTTTTTCTCTTCCTGAAGAAGCCGATAATTCAGCCCCAACAGTTCCACCTAATCCAGCCATAAGAAGGGCTGCTTGCAAAACTCCTTCGCCAGACATTGTTCCCATAGTATAACCAACAATAGCTCCCAATGTTCCCCAAATACCATAATTAATTAATTTTCTTTTTAAGTATTCGTTTCTTGTTATTTCTTTTTTTCTTGTACCACCATAATCATAATATTTATATCTTTCAGTGACAGTACCTTCCATGGCTCTTTTAATTTCTTGAGCTATGTCAGGGTTTTCTTCAAAAAATGAAACCAATTCTTGAAAATCTTCATTATCTTCCAAATCCATTTTAGAAAAATCAGATTCATCTTCCATGTCCATAGATTGGTCAATCCATTCTTCTTCGTTTTCTTTAATTACTCTTCTTACAATACGAGCTAAATCTGATTCTGTTAGTCTTACTATTTTTTTCATAATAATTTTTATTTATTAATAAATATATCAATAAAAAAAAAATCACTACTTAAGTAGTGATTTTTGTATTTGTTGAGTACCTTTTTGATGCTTTGGTTCGTATGGACAATTTAAACATTTTGATCCACAACAAAAACCCCTTTTTATATGATAAGATTTGGTCATAACAATTTTCCCGTTTTCATTTTCGTAAAAATCAGGTTCAGGAGATTTTTTTAGTGTCTCCTGAACATATAATTGTTGTATCCAATCGTTTGATGCTTTTATTGTCATTTGTATTAAGTATTTTCTTTTTTATTTTCAACAACTAATTTAAATGTAAACATATAATAATTCTTACCTTTTTTAACACATTTATAAGGTTCACCGTTTTTAGCTTTAACTCTAACAGTATGTGCTGGAATCCCTAATTGTTTATTAACCTCAACAGCACTTTCGTATCTACCATATTCAACACCATTATTATCGTAAACAATAATATAACCTAACCATCTTCCGTTTTTATTCCCACTTTTTACTTCAGACCACAATTTCCTTTTTTCTGGATCTTCTAAACTTTTTTTTACACCCATAGATAATTTTTCTTTGTGTTCTTTTGTATTTACAACTTTCTTTAAACCATTTAAAACTTTTACCCTATAATCTTTGTTTTCCCATTTTTTTCTTGTTAAATCACTCATTTTTTTTCTATAATCATCTGTTAATTTTTTTTTTGCCGTTTCAGATAATTTTTTACGAGTAATTTCTTTTAGTTCATCACATTTGTTTGTGAATGTGTCTCCACCAGTACCACCGATAGTGTAATTATATCCATTTAAAACTGTATCATATTGTTCTATATATTGAACTTCTAAATTGTTTATTTTATCTGAAGTTGTTTGATTGAGAATTATAAACTCAAAATTATCCCATCCATAGTGTAGAATTGCATCATAAAGTTTGTGTCTTTTTTTTCCAACCAACATTTTATGTTCGGTTTATCTTTTATTTGGTCTTTTTGTTTTTCCAATGTATAGTTTACCATTAATTTTATTTTTTATACAATATATATATTCCATAGAACCTCCCATTTATTTAATAAATATCTGAGAGGTTGTGAAATTAAGTAAAAATCATTTTTAAAATTCTGAAACGGTACAAGCTCCACCAGCACAAGCTAATTCACCACTCAAATTAGTATTATCTTGTAATTCAATTACTTTTGTTAAATCAACATTATTTAATGTTTTTAACAAGTTTTCGAATTGTTCTTTGGTGCAATCTTCAAAAGGTGCTTGTGTGTAAGTTCCTCCGTTATAAGGTAATACCGATAATCCATTATAAAATTTTCTTGATTTCCACATCCATTCTCCAACTTTTTCCCACTCATCTTCTTTAATTGATACAGTTGCAGAAACGTTATGTGTGTTTTGTCCTGATCTATGTCCGGGTTTAATCCATTCTTTAGATACTTTTTTAACTCTTTCTAACATTTGAAAAACAGATTCATATCTTAGAATCGATCCTTCTGGAGCTTTTTGAGGGATTGTAATTACTGCCGTATCATGTGGTCTGAAATATTCATCTTCAATAAGTTCGGGATGGTTAATAACAAGATAAGAATAAATTGCTTCATTTTTTCCAACACGAATTCTTCTTAAATAATAGTCATTGTGCCAAGCGTGAATTCCTGATGAGGTTCCTAATACCAAAGATGAAGTTCCTGATGGTTTAACTGTGGTTGTTCTTGCTGCTTTATTAATTCCAATAAGTTCAGATACTCTTTCGTTTTCATCTTTAACTGCTTGAGCCGCCGCTTCCATATCATAACCTAAAACAACTCCTGAACCAATTCCTGTCATACCTACACCGATAAGAGCATCTTTTTCTGTTGTTCTTTTCCATACATCACGAAGATAATGAAAATCTGTATATCCTGCTTGTAATGTTCCAATGAACGCCGCTCCTTTAACTCTTTTTTCAAAATCTTCTTGTGATTCAATATCTGACGCGTTTACTTCACACAAATTACAGAATTGATAAGGACGAAGACCAATTTCACAACAATTACCTGTTACAACTTTAGATAATTGAAAGCAATGGGTTTCATCATATACTGATATATCCCAAACATCCTCATATAATTCTGTTTCTTCAACAGATACTACTTCCATTTGATTATTATCTTCGGTATTTTTAAAAATATATGAATCTAATCTATCTTGTTTGTGTTTAACTGATAATTTAAAAATAGACATAAACTGTTTAATGGATTGATTTTCGTTTATCCTTAAATCATATCTAACATATTCATTATCATTCAATTTAGATATTGATACTTTAATTGTAGTTTTAATACCATAAAACCCTAACAATTCAGAAACATCACTAATTAATTGTTTGTGTTTCGATGTTAATGTGATCCTTTTTTTGTCGTTTGACACATGTCCATCAGATGAAAATAATGCGTCTATTAACCCCTTTCTATAATCTTCTGAACCATTAACCCATACAGCTTTAGGTAGACCAATATTCTTATCAACAACACCAAAAGTTTTAATATATTCATCAAACTTTTTATTGTTAATAGAAATTTCTTTAGTACCTGTTTCTTTTAATGTTATTTGAATTTCTTCTTCAAAATCTTCAAACACTTCTTTATATCTAGGTTTAAAATTACCGTTAAATGTTGGAACATTATCAGTTATAGTTTCTATTAGTAATTTTGATATATTGTTTTCATCGTCTAAATCACTAACAATCATACCATACTCAGAATATTCTTTTCTATTTGTTACCCAACCATCGCCTAAAAGCCACCCAGATAAAAATCCATCATTATAATTACCTAATTCACCATCAAATAATTTATTTTCTCTAAGAAAGGGTAATTTAGCTCCCGATTCTATGTTTGGGGTATTAACCTTAACATATTTTTCACCATCCCAAACAGGCCATTCATGTTCTTTAGTTGCGAAATATTCAGTACCATCTTTAAGAGTTAATTTCCACAATTTTTGATCTTTACCAGATAACCAACACTTAGCATCACTAATCTCGCCATTAAGATTTTTAACTTTAAATGTTTTATCTTGTAATTCTTCTATCGGAAATACACCTTCGGTTGTAATTACTTTAGTACCTTTACGTAATGAAGGGTTTGTTCCCCAATCTTTATCGTTTGATAAATAAATTCCAGGTTCTCCTGCTCCTGATAATTCAATTCTTTTCCACAAGTCCATAAAATATTCTTGTGTTACTTTGTGACGAAGAAGAACCGCTGAATTATTTGCTCTTCCTCGTTGTGGATTTTGTTCCCACCAACTTCCACTTTTACATGAAATCATATCATCATCATCGGCAGAAAATAACGAAATAAGAGCCGCTCTTCTGATACCTCCAGCCAATACTGCGTCTGCAATATGACAAACAATATCATGAGTTTCGATTGGTGTAAGTTTTTCTCCTTCAATTTTATTGTCAAACACTTTTGTAATATGGTGAATACAATCTTTAAGTGGTTGTGGACCTGGAGCTTTTCCACCTGAAGTAACCAATAGAGCCCCTTTATGTCTAATGTCTGAAAAATCAAAAATGGGTGTTGATGATTTTAATCCAAAATAGGATTCCACTAATACTTTAATTGCATCTGCCCATCCTTCAATAGAATCACCAATTAAATATCTTCTTGTTCTATTTGGATTAGGTTTTTTAATTTCAGGTAATTTATCAACATGATGTTTTTGAACTGAAAATCCTACTCCGGTTCCTCCTAAAAGTAAAAACATGGTTTCTGAAAAAGCATCCGGATGGTCAATTGGTAAAAATGCACAATTGTACACCCTATTTGGCGAAATTTCAATTGGTTTTCCTCCAAATTGTAAAGATCTCATAGAAGGAAGAATTTTTTTGTCATATACCATTTTATAAACTTCTTCGATCTCTTCTTTAATTTGTGGGTATTTTCTTTGATGCATTTCTTTGTTTCTTGTCACCAACTCTTCCCATGTTTCTCTTCGATTTTTCTCAGGCATGAATTTAGCGTATTTCATGTATACTGTAATGTCGCTTAAAATTCTTTGTGAAATGTCCATTTTTTTTTACTTTAATTATTATTTATTTATTTAATTTTGAGAGTCTTTTTGTTTTCTTTTTTCAAGTAACTCTCTAACTCGTTGTCTTTGTCTTTCTTCTTTTTGTTCTTCCAAACCTAAAAAAGTCATAGAACTTTCAGTATCAATATCTAACATAGCGTTATCAAATTTACAATTTTCAAACACAACACCATCATCGCCTATTCTAGATTTTGTCACAGCAATTGTTGCTAACTTTAGTTCTTTTTGTTGTAATGTTTTTGCCACCGATATAATTACGTGACCAACTTGTGCTTTTTTAATTGATCCTCCCATTTGGTCTGTTGTTACAACTTCAGACGAAATAGAAGATCTGTTTCCTTGAGTTGCTGTCCAACCAACTAAATTCATTTCATGACACATTGCTTCAAATGATCTCATTACAGATCCTTCACTTTTCCACTCATCCCCTAAGTTTTTGTCAGGAACAATACAATCAATATAATCTAAAACTACCATATCAATTTTAATTCCATCTGAAACCATTTTTCTAATTTGATTTTTAATTTGTAACATCGTCAAAGTATCAGAAGGAAGTTTTTTTAAAATCAATTTGTTTGGCATTGTTTCTTCAATTTCTTTGACTTTTGACATAACTTCATCTTTTTTATCTGACAAATCGTCAGGATGTATCTTTGTCCAAAGGGTAAAATGTTTTCTTTGTATTACTTTTGAATTGTCTTCAAAAAATACTTGAAGGACATTAAATCCAAGATTAAATGCGTGGTTTGATATTTTAGTTAGAATTGTTGATTTACCAACACCAGTTGGTGCTAATATAACACCAATCTCTCCTTTAGCTAAACCACCTTTCAAAAGTCTATCAAGTCCTGGTATTCCCATTGGAATTGGGTGTCTGTAATCTTCTTCTAATACTTGATCAAGGTTTGAAAATACGTCTAACATAGACGTATCTTTTGACCCTACCTGAAGAGCGGTTTTAACCATTTCTTCAAGGGTGTCATAGTTTTCGAACTCTCCTCCATCAATAATCTTTTGAGCTTTGCCCATTACCTTTTGAAGTTCTTGTTGTTTACAAAATTTCAATGCTTTTTCTTGCACAAAAGCTACGCCATCAATAGGTGCTTCTTTAATTTTCTTAATTGTATCTAACACAATTTTGGAAGCTAAAGCTTGTTGTAGTTCTGATTTTGTTATTTGTTCTAATGTTTCAAATGACGGTGTATGATCATATTTTGTATAATATTCACGAACCATTTGAATTATAATTTTGAAGTATTTGTTTTCAAAATAGTTATTTTCTATTACGTCGATTATAGAATGTGAAAAATCTTTATCTACAATAATTTGGTTTAATAACTGTAATTGAAAAGTAGTTCCCAAGTATTCAAAATTTTTTGTTGTCGCCATTTTTTTCTTTT
>Ga0214917_10000438_pt1 | contig 54367 bp, 41 predicted proteins | sample LL_1208_BB_MetaG_FD_177983 | JGI IMG/M metagenome (GOLD analysis project Ga0214917, IMG submission 177983) | Freshwater microbial communities from Lake Lanier, Atlanta, Georgia, United States - LL_1208_BB | ecosystem: Environmental > Aquatic > Freshwater > Lake | place: USA: Georgia | collected... | reverse complement strand
CCAGTAATTTATCAATTAGAACCAAGAGCTGAATTTCATGTATATTATGGTATGAATAATATTAGAGATGATAAAGTAAAAGATGTATTAACCAAGGTATTAGCTCAACCAGGTGTAATGGATCACGGTAGACAACCTGTTGAAGTAATTGCAAGAGAAAAACATTTATCAAGTTATCAATTATATGTAACTAATACCCCAATTGAAATTGATTGTATATCTATCAGAGAAAGTTTAGCAACTGGTTGTATTCCTTTATTATCTAATTTTGGTGTGTTTAAAGATAGGGATGGTATTCATTTTGATTTAAATGATAAGGATCCTAAATGTTATCAACAAATTGGATATAAGATTTTCCAATTAATGAAACAAGGAGATAAATTTAATGGTTACAGAGAACAAATGAAAAGATCTCAATTATTGGTAAACTGGGAACAAGTAGCTGATAAATGGTTAAATGAAATGGCATAATATTTTTATGCATCATATTAGCATCATTTAAGTATTAAACTCAAAAAATTGATATAAAGATATTATAATTAATATAATTTAATTATAATATGACTGATAAATCTTTAGAATTTCAGATTTATGATTGGATGGAGGATCACTATATAGAAAAATCGGATGATGATAGTGGTAGCGAAAACCAACATAAAATGGGCGAATACATTATTCATGTATTTGGTAGAACTTTAGATGGAAAATCAGTATACGCGAAAGTTACTGATTTTACACCTTATTTTTATGTTGAATTACCAAAAGAATGGGTAAAATATTCTGATAGTAAACTTGAATTAGAATTAACTAATTTCAAAAAATACATAACTAGTTATGATAATAAGAAAATTTGGCAAAAATTCAAATCAACACTACTTGATATTAAATTAATTACAGCAAGAAAAGCAGATGGTTTTACAAATGATTCTGAATTTAAATTTGCAAGGTTAACTTTCAATAATAGTGATGGTATGAAAAAGTTCAGAATGTTTTTTGAAGAGAATGAAATAGACTACAATTACAAAAAACTAAAATTTAAAACATATGAAGCTAATTTACCACCGATGTTTCGTTGTTTCCATAATAGGAATATTTCTGGTTGTGCTTGGGTAGAGACATCAAAATATATTCAAATTAAAAAGGAATCAATGAAAGATAGTTATTGTAACATTGAAATTAATGTAAAATGGAAAGATTTAAATGCTATCAAAAAAGATATGAACGCTCCTTTACGTATAGCATCTTTTGATATTGAATGTTATTCTCACGATGGTCAATTCCCTCAAGCAAATAGAAAACAAGATGCTATTATTCAAGTTGGTGTAACATATACTTATCTTGGACAGTCTGAACCTTATAGACAATATATTGCTTGTTTAGATAAAACTGAACCTTTTGATGAAAAAACAGTCTTAAAATCTTTCGAAGATGAAGCTGAATTACTCTTAGATTTTAAACAAGAATTAATTGATTCTGATTGTGATATCATTACTGGTTATAATATCTTTTACTTTGACGAAAAATATATTTATGATCGTGCAGATCAAATTTTAGGTATAAAAGAAGATTTAGCTTTTATGAGTAAACTAAAGAAAAAGTTCTGTAATTTCAAAGAAATGAAATTAGCGTCAAGTGCATTAGGTGAAAATCTTTTGCGTTTTTGGGATACACCAGGACGAGTTCATATTGACTTGATGAAAGATGTTCAAAAGACATTCAGTTTACCTTGTTATAAACTTGATTTTGTAGCTTCAAACTTTATTCGTGGTGAAGTGAAAAATGTTAAAGAAGGTGAAAATTATATTTTCGAACTAGAATGCGCTTCCGTTGATGATATCTGTTTGTATGATTATATTCACTTGGAAGTAATTAAAGGTTTTGTATCGGATGAAGTAGGTGAAAAATATGTTGTAACAAAGATTGATAAGCCTAATAAAAAATTATATGTTCAAGGTGATAAATATTTGGAACAAGATCTAAAATCAGCAAAAGAAACTGGTGGTGGAAAAATCTATTGGTCTCAAGCAAAAGATGATGTTGGACCGAAAGAAATTTTCAAATTCCAAAAAGGTTCCCCTAAAGATAGATCTATTGTTGCAAAGTACTGCGTGAAAGATTGTAAATTAGTGAACTTACTAATGAATAAATTAGAAGTAATTACAAAGAATATAGAAATGGCAAATGTATGTTGTGTGCCATTATCTTATCTTTTCATCAGAGGACAAGGTATTAAAATCTTTTCCTTATGTTTGAAAGAATTTAAAGAACAAGGTTATGTATTCCCTGTAATTAAAATGCAAAAATTAAAAATCTGTAAAGTATGTAATATAGAAACTAAAGGATACAACTGTCCAAAATGTAAGGGTAAAAATCTTGAAGAAGTAGAAACAGATGATTCATATGAAGGCGCGATTGTATTCGACCCAGTTCCTACTGTAGATTATGAAGCTTATGTAACTAAGGATTACAACTCTCTATATCCATCTTCCATTATTCAAAAGAATATGTCACATGAAACAATTGTTGAAAATGAAGAATTTGATAATTTAGAAGGAATAGAATATTATAATGCTCAATTTGTAGAATCCGATGGTTCAATTCAATATAGACGTTATGCAAAAAAGAATAACAAGTTAGGTGTGATACCTTTAATCTTGGATAAACTATTGAAAGAACGTAAAGCTGTTAAAAAACAAATGGAAGCAGAAGAAAATCCATTCAAGGCTAAAATTCTAGATGCAAAACAATTAGCTCTAAAAGTAACTGCTAACTCTTTATATGGTCAATTAGGTGCAAGTACATCACCTGTATGTAAGAGAGATATTGCAGCATGCACAACTTCGACAGGACGTGAAATGTTAATCTTAGGTAAGAAATATGATGAAGAAGTATTACCTTGGTTAATTAATGGTATGAAGAAAGCATTAGAAGATGATGATGAAGAAAAATTTATGAAATTTGTTAAAATGGAACTTAAAAATCCAACTGGCGAATATGCTGAAAATTTTATTAAAGGTCTCAAGACTTATATTAAAGATGATTTAGCAAATAAAACTATTCAACCTGTTGTGAGGTATGGCGATAGTGTAATAGGTGATACACCTTTATTACTTAGAAATAAAAAATCAAAAAATATTCTAATTAAATCTATTCAAGAATTAGGTTCTATTTGGAATAATATGACTGAACAAGGAAAAGAAGCTAAAGAATCATGTGAAATACTTGATTATGAAGTCTGGACTGAAAAAGGTTGGACTAATGTAAACCGTGTAATCAGACATAAACTTGATAAAAATAAAAAATTAATGAGAATAACAACTCATACAGGTACTGTAGTAGTAACTGATGAACATTCATTACTTGATGAAAATGGTAATAAAGTTGTACCATCTAAACTAAAAATCGGAGATTCATTATTAACAAGTTTTCCAAATCTCGAAGATAAAACAAATAAAAAAGTATTTGGAAACTTAAAGTTAACAGAAGAACTTGCACAATTCTTAGGAATGTTTATGGGTGATGGTTCTTGTGGTAATTATGATTGTCCTTCTGGGAATAAAGCTAGTTTTGCAATTAATAATAGTAGCATTGAAATTATGAATAAATATAAAAAAATTGGCGAAACTTATTTTGGTGAATTTGATTGGAATATTTTGAACACAATTGAATCATCAAAAGTATATAAACTTGTTCCAGCAAAAGCAAATGGAACAGAACAAGGTGAACTTAAAAAATTTATTATTGAAATGAGAAAACTTATGTATACCGAGAATAAACAAAAAATAGTTCCAGATGTAATCTTAAATAGTTCAAAAGAAGTAAGAGAAGCCTTTTGGATTGGACTTTACGATGCAGATGGATATAAAACAAATTATGGAAAAATTTCAAAAGACATGTATGAAAAAAATCTTTCAGAAATTAATTCTGAAAAAGCAAGTACTAAACGTTGTGGCACTCAAGTAGACCAAAATGGTGGTGTTGCAGCAATGAGTATTTATACATTAGCTAAATCACTTGGTTATGAAGTATCAATTTCAGTTCGTTCTGATAAACCTGATATATATAGAATACGTGTAAGTGATAAATTAAGAAAGTCTGGTAAATTAGTTAAAAAGATTGAATATTGGAAAAAAGAAGAAGAATATGTTTACGACTTAACAACTGAAAATCATCATTTTCAAGCAGGAGTTGGAAATATTATCGTTCATAATACTGATTCTAACTTCTCATGTTATCGTGTAAGAGAAAATGTTGAACCAGTTGATAAAAAGACTTCACTAAAACTATGGAAAGAAATTATTAACTTTTCCAGAGAATTAATCAAACCATTTATTCCTGATGAATATCAAGAGAAATGGTGTACTTTACACAATAAATATTATGGTGAAGATAAAATTAAAGAATTAAGATTACCGGAAGCTCCTGAAGTTAAACCAGTTCCTAATCATTGGAAAACTATTTTAATGCCAGAAGATAGACTTAAACAATATTTGAAAGAATATATGGAAGAGTCATTTTTATCATGGCTATGGGCTTTACAAGAAGTTACAATGAGAAATTTCCCAAACTTAGATTATAAATTAAATCAATGGGCTCAACATCAAATGAATAAAATTAGATTAACAGCGAATGATTATACAAATGAAACATTAAAAGGATTCAGCGATAGAATAAAAGATATAGATTTACAATTAAGAAAGATAGCTGCTGAAGCTAAGAAAGACCCTATCATTGGTGAAGCTAAAAAAGAAGAAGTAGAAATAATGACTAAAGAAAAAGAAGAAAAACAAAAAATATTTGATGATCTTAATAACAAAAAGACGTCTATTGAAACATCAGTAAGACAATTTTGCAATGATGTATTAAAAGATTATTGGATTCAACCTTGGTGGGATTTAGAAAATGATAAGAAAATATTCAATGTTGAATTTTATAAAGGTGGTAAAAGTATTACTGATAAACGTTCTCTTGACTTGTCTATGGAAATGGGTAAAGTGTCAGGTGAATTAATTAAAAGTCGTTTACCTTTTCCTCATAACTTTGCTTATGAAAAAACATTTTGGCCTTTCCTAATTTTATGTAAAAAGAAATATGTAGGAAACAAATATGAAACTAACCCAAATAAATATAAACAAGATTTTATGGGTATCGTATTAAAACGTCGTGATAATGCTCCTATTGTAAAGGAAGTATGTGGTGGTATTATTGACATATTAATTAATAAACGTGACCCAATTGGTGCTAAAGCTTATCTAAGAAAATGCTTAGATGATATGTTTGCTGGAAAATATGATATCAAATATTTCCTTCAATCAAGAACATTAAAAATGAAAGAATCTTATGCAGATTGGACAAGAATAGCTCATGTTTACTTGAGTGAAAAAATAGCATTACGAGACCCAGGTAATAAACCACAATCTGGAGATAGAATTGAATTTGCTGTAATCAAAGTTCAAAATGATGATCCTAAGAAAAAACTATTACAAGGTGAATTAATCGAAACTCCTGCATATATTAAACAAAATAACTTGGAAATTGATTATCTATTTTATATGACTAACCAAATCCAAAATCCAGCAACTCAATTCCTTGAACTTGTTGATGATAAAATAGGTGAAGTATTTGAAGAATATAAAGAAAAATATGGAGTCAAGAAACCTGTCAAAGAAAAGAAAGTCAAAGAAATCAAAGAAAAGAAACCAAAAGAAGTGAAAGAGAAAAAACCAAGAACTACAAAAAAAATTATAAAAATAGATAGTCCTGTTCCTGAACAAATCGGTGTTGTTGAAAAACCTAAGAAAGGTAAGAAGAAAGTTGTAGAAGAAGAACCTGTCATAGAAGAACCAGTAGTTGAAGAACCCGTTGTTGAAATTAAACCAAAGAAAAGTAAGAAGAAAGTAGTTGAAGAAGAACCTGTCATAGAAGAACCAGTAGTTGAAGAACCTGTTGTTGAAATTAAACCAAAGAAAAGTAAGAAGAAAGTAGTTGAAGAAGAACTAATAATAAAAGAAGAAAAACATTCAGAAGAAGAAGTCAAAAAGAGTAAAAATAAAAAAGAAATAGTTGAACCAATTAAAGAAGAGAAAACTAAAAAGAAAAAGTCTGTATCAAAGTCTAAGGACAAAGATATAGAATTATAATTATTTTATTTAAGATGATTCAGAAATCATATTGATATCTGATGTGTTAATGCTAGAAGGAGGAACTTCTCCATTTTCATTAGGAACTGAATCACCGCCGGATTGAGTTGTATTGTTACCTGATTCTTCACTTTCATAAGAGTCTGAATCAGTGTGAGCAGAAGAAGATATGTAGGATAAGTTATCAGAACCACCGCTCATTGTTCCAGAGTCAGATTCAGATGAAGAATCCTTCTTTCCTTTACCTTTTCCTTTGGGTTTAGCACTAGGGCTATCACCTGAACTAGATGTGGATGATGTTGAGCTATCTTCTTCAATAGCACCACCATGTTGTTTACCTTTTTTACCCCATGATCCACCATCTTGTTGATTAATGTTATTCTTAGTCATTAAATAATTATACATTTCAGAACTGATGAAAGGTGAAGTATCAGATAATTCAGAAGCGGACTTTGTATTTTGGGGGACACTTTGATATTTATTAAATATTTTTTCAATGTCACTAAATCCATCGCTTTCAGAATCTTGAACAGGAGGTAAATTTAATTGTAATTTACTTATTAATAATTTAGAATCATCGCTTAAAAATTGATTCCCGTTATTTGATGTAAAATTGTCTGTTTTAACATTATTCCAATTGATAGTATCATTATCTTTGTTGATTACGTTTCCCATATATTAATATTTAGAAATAATTTTATAATTATTAAAGTTTTTTCTAATGACTAATAAATGATATTTAAAATAAATGAGTCTATTTTAATAGCAATAGTTGTAATTTTTATATATATTTTATATAGAATCAAAAAAGATAGATTAACTTTGGTAGAGGCAAACAATAATGTTAAGTATATGGTTTATAATGATAGATTAAAAAGAGATTCTGCAAATAAGTTAGCAGAATTAATTGATAGAATGTTTAAATTAAAGAATCATCTAGTAGATAATATGGAAAAATTTCCAGATTATAAAGAATACATAGTTTTATTACGTGATAATTTTGATGAACATAAGACTTCAATTTATGAAAATGCTCCTGATTCAGATTTAACTTCTTATTCAGTAAATAAAGGAGAGGAACTTGCATTTTGTTTAAAAAGTAAAAAAACAGGTGCACTACATGATATAAATTTATTAATGTATGTAGGTATGCATGAAATGGCACATATTGCTTGTCCTGAAGTAGGACACGGTGATTTGTTTAAAAAAATATTCCATTTTATTGCTTTAGAAGCTATTAATATTGGATTATATAGAAAAGAAGATTATAGTCAAAACCCTGTTGAATATTGTGGTATGACTTTATCATCAACTATTGTTTAATTTATTAATTATAATAAATTAATTTATAGTTTATTCAGTAGGTTGTTCAGGTGTTGACTCAGGTGCAGGTGTTGACTCAGGTGCAGGTTGTTCAGGTGCAGGTTGTTCAGGTGCAGGTGTTGACTCAGGAGCAGGTTGTTCGGGAGCAGGTTTACAAGAGCATTCACAATTACATTTTAAATTTTTTAAAAGTTCTTTTATATCGGAACATGAGCATACAACTAATGTTTGTATATTTATGTTACAGCAATCACTTTTACAACAATTAGACATATAATTTAGAGTAGATTTTTTCAAAATTAAATTTAATTTATTTCTCATAATCTATAATATGAGAAATCCAATTAAAATAATTCATAAATTTAAAAACAACAATAGAAGAACCCAGTATAAAGTATACATATTTTTGGGTTCATTGGTTGAAGAAAGAATAATGAAAATATTAAAAATTATTGAAGACAAAGATTTTATTACTTCATTCAGTGTCTTGTCAGATAAACAAATAAAAGAAATAGCAGATTTTTATGGTGAAAAATGGTATGAATTTTTCTTTACAAGCTTTCACATTAATAACCAAAGAAATATTATTAAAAATAATAATAGTAAGCGTAAAATATTAGAAACTAAAATGGGTAAAGATTGGGTAAAGAAATTACTTGATGAACCTATTGCTAAAAAAGTATCTTATTCTTATGCATCATCTTACTATAATTATTTGCTTATGAAAAATAAAATCAAAACATTATCTAGAAAGAATGAGATGGACTTTAGAACATATCAACCAGAAATGTCTATAGATTTAAGAGAAGATGAATCAAAAACTCAAGTGATTGATCCTAATTTATTAGAACAAGATGGAGGAAGAATAACGTCGTTATTCAAACTAGATTCAGAGAATTCGGGAAGTATGACTTATGAAAAAATTAAAATATTTGATAATTTGGTAGGTGGCATGGACGATGATGAATATGATTCCGATATAGATCCTGATATTGTAAATGATATAGATTTAGATTCTGAACCTGAAATTTCTGATGAAAATACAGTTACTGATTTAGATGAAGAAAAAGAAGACGAAGAAAAACCTATTACTGAAGAACAATTAGAAGAAGAAGTAGAAGAAGATTTTGATTTAGATGAATTAACAAAAATGTATGTTGCAACTGATGTAGAATCAGATAAAGCAGTAAAAGAAACTTCTAAATTAATTAGCGAAGCTCTAAATGATAAAAAATGGGAAAAATCTATTGATAATTTAAACAAAGAATATGACGATTCCTTAGATAATATTACTTTTGATGCTAAAATAGAAGATGTTTACAAAAAACAATATATTACTAATCAATATATTTTTATGGATGATACTATTAAAACTTTAAGAAGTAAGATTGCAGTAACAATTCCTATGAATCCTAAATTTGGTGAAGATGTCAAATTATTACCTGAAGCACAATATTTTTGGTCAGAATATTCATTTGAAGGTAAAATTGATCAAGTTATGTTAGGTCAAAAATGGATTAGAAGAAATGAATTATTAAAAATCGATATTAAACCAAATGAAAACTTAAAAGTTTATGAAAAATTAAGAAATAATTTAGGTTACTTAAAAGATTCTTTTGGATACAAAATTAAAAGAGAAGATGACGAAACAAACGTAATTGATTTTTACGAAAAATTCATTACAAACAATGAAATATTTATGTTAGATATTTACAACGAATTTGGGTTGAACTATAATCCAGAATCAGAAGATAAGAGAAACTTGTATGAAGTTTATGTTAATATTTATTTCCCAGGTGTTACTTATGAAAGAATGGACCAAATATTATCAATGTTAAATGGAAAAGATAATAAAGAAGTTCAATATATAGAAAGTGTTTTCGGTTCTATTAGAAATGATATAAAATTAGAAACAGAAATTTATGAAAATGTAGAAAAGGCTAAAAATAATTTAACAGATTATGAAAAATATTTCTTCCAAAATCACATTATTCAATCAATTATTCACGTTAATATTACTGATCCAAAAAATGTTACTGGTACTACATCAGATACTAAATTTAACTTGTATAGAATTTTCGATAACTTTGTAGTTAATAAAGAATATCCTTTCATTCAATATCAAACACCAGATACTAATATTACTTATAAATTTTATACTAAAACAGAAAAAATAGATAATCAAGAAATTGCATCCAAGTGGTTTGAAAATGCACCTTATGGTATTTCAGTTAAGATTAGACAAGAAGATGATAAAATAATTTCAATTAATATTCACGAATCTGGTAGAATAGAATATAAAATTACTTTCAAAGAAGAAGATGAAGCTACTATAGAAGACATTTATAAAACATATGATATAGTTAAAAATTTATTGAAAAAGATTAACAGTGAAAATAAAAAGATTAAGTTTGTATTACCTCAAGATGATAGATTTAAATTTGCATTTATAAATACTATTCAAAAATTCACCATACCAGAAAAATTCAAGATTAATCATAATGATTTATCCGAATTTGCAAGATTTTTCTTCCCATATGTTTCATTAGTTATTGAACCTAAGAAAAGAGAATCTAAGAAACAATCTACAGAAAAGGAAACATCTAAATATGGTACATATTTAAGATATAAAAGAATATCAAAATATGAAAATCGCACTAAGATGCACTTGAGAATTTTATATTTCTTAAGAAATTATGAGTTATCTGACAGAGAATTAATTGATGAAGTTGCAAAACAATTTAATATTACACAAGAAGTTGCTGCTAAAGAATTAGATTATGTAAGAGAAAAATATTTGAAAGTAATTAAGAAATCTAAAAAGATGTTGAAACACTTAAAATCATTACCTAGATCTAAACCTCCTGGTATTGATATCAGTATTCAAGGTAGAGATAGAGATAGATATAAAATAAGAATTACTGGTGCTAGAGATAAGAACCAATTAGATGAAATCATTAGCTTTATGAAAGTATTATTATTCTTGTATTCAGAAACTTATCTATATAAAAGAAAAGAATACCAAAGATTAAAAGAAGTATTAAAAACATTAAACAAAATTGCTAGAAGAAGAAATAAAGTTATTGAAATTGTAGATTATGAAACTTCAATTAAAAATGTAAAAATTATTACTTCATTAGATAAAAAGAGATTAGGTTATAAGCCAGAAGAAGGTCAAAATCAATGGACTCGTAACTGTCAAAACAGTGGTAACGATAAAAAGAGACGTCCTGATATTATTCCAAGTGACCAAATCGAAAAATTAGTTAAAGCAGGTTATAAATTAAATGAAAAAACTGGATTTTATGAAAGAGCTGTTGATGTAAAAGTAAGAGGTAAAATTCAAAAAGTAACCATTCGTGCTATTAAATTAACAAGTGAAGGAGGTAAATATAACTATTTCGCATGTAATCCAGATGAAAATAAAGAACATATGTATGTAGGGTTTTTAACAAAAGGTAACAATCCAAATGAATTATGTATGCCTTGTTGTTTCAAGAAAGATCAATTAACATCAGGTAATAAATTCAAAATGTCCTACTATAAAAAATGTATTGGTGAAAAAGCCCCTATGGTAGAAGAAAAGAGTGTATCATCAAATGTTGTCGATAAAATATATATCTTACAAGAAACTAATAAAGTTCAAGACGGGAGATTTATTTATTTACCTAAATATTTGGATATATTTTTCAATCAAGTTTGGAAAAATGATCACAAAATTAAAAATCACTATTTAACAGAATCAAAATCTGGTTACTTTTTCAAATATACTGTAAGAAATGATAAATATAACTTTTTAGCAGCTATTGCTGATATATATCAAAAATCAGTAACTGATTTAATTGAGATTATGTCTAATTTTATTTCACAAGATAAAATGGATAATTACTTTTTATTTTTAAATAATGGTGATATTCGTGAAACATTTGAAACAAGAGAAAATTTTATTGAATATCTCAAATCATCTAACTATTTAGAATATGATATAACTGGTGAATTATTATCATTACCAAATGTATTATCAAAGAAAGGTATATATTATTATGTTCTTGAAAAGCAAACTCACATCATCAAGAAAGCTTTAGAAAAAGAAAAAACAAAAGAAAGATATTATATATCTTGCTTAAACTTAGAGAATGATTACATGTTAGAAGAAGATAGAGACATTGTAATATTAGTTAAAGAAGGTAAATATTATTTCCCAATTTATAAAGTTCAAAAAGACGAAAAGAAAGATAAGAAAATTAAAATTATGAAATATTTTAGTAAAGCAGATTCTGGAAATGTTTTATCTGAATTAACAAATTATTACAATAAGAGTTGTCAAAATAAATTATTTAATCAATTAACAATTTCAAATGATTTATGTTGCAAAAATATCATTTATGATTTAGAAAAGGCGGGAATAAAAATTAAGAAACAAATTATAGATAAAAGAAATAAATGTAAATATATCGAAATCGAAGACAACTTATTAATCCCTGTAAAACCATCTGGAGCTCATTATAAATATCCTCATACAGTTTTAGAAGATAACTTAAAAGTTAAAAATCTAATAGATACAATTAAATCAATAGAAAAAATCAATAAGAAAATTAATAAAAATTATACTGCTCGTTCAGTTTTCTATGATTCAACCAAAAATAATTTAATCAAGATTGTTTCATTATTATTACATAATGATTTAGTAATACCTATAAAAAATGAATCTGTTAGTGAAAAAGAAGTTAAGAAATTAGGATTATCAATTAGATTCCAACCTTTAGAAGAAGATATTGATAGAGAAATTTCAAAAAATCAAGTAATTATAGATGATAGAACTTATAGAGTTAAAGAAAGAATCTACAATGCAGAAGCATATAATATTTATCGTTTAGAATTAAGTTATTTCTTAAATGATAATGAAGAAATTAAAGATAAGATTATTAACATTGTTCGTAATAAAAATATAAGCAATAAAGAAAAGAAATACGAATTAAGAAAAATCTTATTTAATATCATTGATAAAAAGATTATATCTAAATATGGTTTAACTGGAGGAGGAAAATCAATGAGTATGGCTCATGTAGTAAAAGATTTACCTAAATTAGATGATTATATTGTATATAATGTTCGTGATTATTGTGAAGTAAATAATACTAAAGATAAATGTAATTCTAATCACCATTGTAGTTGGCAAAATGATTCTTGTAAAATGCAATTAACTGAAAATATGGCAGTTGATTATGTTAATAAAGTAATAGAAGAAATGATTCAAGATGGTATTAAATTCAAAGAAATAATTCAAGAAAGCAGTTATTATGTTTCAGATATTGTAGATTATACACAATTTTCATACAGACCAGGACAAAAAATTATTAAATCGTCTAATTTTACTCTTCAAAAAATTATGACTGAAATATTTGGTAAAGATAAAATACCAACAATTGGTAAACGTCAAAGCACAATGAGAAATAATCAATTTATAGAAGAAGATTACCCAGAATTAATAGAATTAGGTAAACAATTAATTCAACCAATTGAATCTAATAGAGATTCTATAATTCGTGCTTATGTAAACTGCTTTTATTGGATCAATAATCCCCTTTATGATGAAACTTCAAGAAACTTAGGTTATACATCTGATTTACAAACATCTATGACTTATGTTTTCAAAGCAAATATTATAGATTATATCCAAAACAATCGTAATAATCCAGAAATCAATAAGTATTTAATTAATTATTTTAAAGATGAGGAAAATTTCTTTGAATCAACTATTAACAAGTTCAGAAAATCATCATATAATACTGATGGCAAGGTAGAATTATTTATTTTAAGTCATTTAATTGATCTTCCTATAGTTGTTTATGATAATTATTCAAATGTTAAATATTTATTCTTACAAGGTGAAGTAAAAGTAACTGAAGAAACTATTAAAAACTTTACAAAAGAAGATAAAATTAATAAGACAGTATTTTTGAAATTTGATTTTGATGGTTCAAATAAAATACCAAAGAACATATATTCAATTTATTATAAATAAAATATTAATTTTTTTGTAAAACTTTATAGTGCTAAATAAGTAGATGAATAATCAAAATAATATTTTTCAAGAATTAATTCAAAATCAAAGAAAGAATATCACAATTGATAAAAAATTAAATCTTAATGATTTAAAAAGAGTATCAACTTATTTAACCAATTCTATTTTTTTAGAGGAGTGTGCAATTTGGAATGGATATATAACACAATTTAAAAATGACACTTATTACATTAATTTTTATTTTAATGGTAAAAAAGTGGCATTACATAGATTATTATATAATAATTTTATTGGAGATTTAGATGATTCAGAATATTTAAAATATACTTGTGAAAATAAAGGTAGATGTTGTAATTTAAATCATTTTAAAAAAGTAATACCTGATAACACAAATAATGCAGAAAAAATTAATATTCCAATTGTATCTCATATAGACATATCGCAAAATAAAGTAAAAAAAAATATAACGGTTGAATTTTGATTAAATAAAAATATTATCTATTTTTATTTAATGTCAAAAAAAGCTAACGGTGGTTTTCCTCCCATTAGATATTGTCCTGAAAAAGCAGTTGATAAAGATAGCAAAAATGTAAATGTAAGAGAAAGATTATTCGCTCCAAATATCAATAAAAATATTAATATTAGACAAATTTTGAAAGAAAGTATCAAAAAACCTGTTATTGATTTGGATACTGATAAAAATGAAGATTTAGAAGTTATTGATCAAATTTAGTCTTGGAAATAATATCATTCATCAATTCCATCATTTCTTTATCTCCAAAAATAGCAAAAGGATTCTTTTGATATGTAACTACTTTATCTTGAAATTCTTTATCTGTTAATTTATTCATTAGTTTATCATTTGATAACATTGAATTAAATAATCCATCTACTAAACCATCTGAAACCATATCACTATTGAGTAGATTAGGTAGATTATTTGATTTTTTAAGTTCTTCTAATTTTTCTGTTAATTGTTGAATATTTGTAGTTTCTACTTTATCGTCGTCTTCATCTTCTGTATCACTATCATATTCAACATTGTTAGTTTTTTTCATCATTTCACGTGAATTATCAAGGAGATTTTTGTAAAATTCATTTGTTGATTCTAATTCACATGCTTTTTCAAATGCTTTTTCAGCTTGTTTATATTTTTTAAGTGACATTAAACAACTTCCAACTCTTGACCATGCTTTTGAACTTTCGTTGTTTAATCTAGTTGCTTTAATAGCATCATCTAAAGCTTCATCAAATTTATTTAGATTGAAATATGTTAAACATCTATTCATATATAGTTTAAAATTATTTTCTTCGTTTTCCTTATTTTCTTCTAATGCTAAAGTATAGTTTTTAATAGCCTCTTCAAATTTATTATCTCTAAAATATTGGTCGGCTACTATTTTGTAATCAGTAAAATTAGGTTTATCTTCCATTATTATATTTTAACATAAACCTTTAAATAAAATTCAAAAAGTTAAAAATTGATAAAAAGATATATTAAATTAATTAATTATATTATTAATGAGATTTTTAAGCCTGTTATTATTAAGTTTTCTTGGGTTATTTGCATTTGCACAAAAACCAAATGTGCTTGAATTTACTTCAAGAAATCTAATTACTATTAGAGGGCCTATACAAGGGTCTTCATCTACGGGGTGGATTACACAGATGAATGATCGTGATCCTGATACTGATACCATTTATTTGTATTTATCATCTCCTGGTGGTTCTGTATTAGAAGGGCAAAAACTAATTGATCAAGTTAAAACTATGCAAAATAGTGGTGTTAATGTAGTATGCGTTGCAGATTTTGCTGCTTCAATGGCTTTTGTTATGTTACAATCTTGTCCCAAACGTATGGCGTTACCATCATCAGTTTTAATGCAACATCAAATGAGTTTAGGATTAGATGGACCTTTAGAAAATGTGAATAATTATTTAGATTTTATTCATCAAATTAATGAAAATTTAGAAAAGATGCAAGCAGATAGATTAAATATGACTGTCACAGATTTTAAAAATAAAGTAATGAATGATTGGTGGATTCCTGGACATAATGCAAAAAATGTAAGTGCTGTAGATGATTTAACTATGGTAAAATGTTCTAAGGAAGTTTTAGCCAAAAGGGATAAAATTACTGTTAGAACATTTTTAGGTCCGGTTGAATTAATCTTTTCTAAATGCCCAATTGCAAGAGAACCATTAGAAATCAAATTTCCATCTTATGAATTAACTCAATACCCACAATTAGAACAAGAAATTAAAGATTATGTTCCTTCTCTGTATTTGAAAGATTATTATTCAAGTAAAACAAAAGTTAATAAACTTTGATTATAATGTAAATCCTAATATAATTAGATTTTCAGTTTCTTCAAAGTATTTGTTAAAAAATTCTTTTAAATGTTTGAATTCAATAAAATAAGACCAATAAGGCAATTGAATGGATTCTGATTCTAAGACTGGTTTATATGTTTTGATTAATAATAATAATTTATTACTATTTTTAATATAAAACAATAATGCATCTTCTTTATAATTTATTATTTGACTTAGAAATATTATTTCTAACATTATTGATAATTCAGAGTCTAATAGACCTATTTTTAAACTTGAATGATCTAATTCTATGTTAGAACTAGGTAATTTTAAGTCCTCTTTGACTATAAATTGTTTCCAAATATTGATTATATCATTATAATTAACATCAATATTTGTTTTATAATATTTTAAATAATCCATTTTTTTAGAGTCTATTTGATTTAGCACATTCCAAATAATACTACTTATTTTATCCATGAAATGATTATCCTAATTATATGTAGAAAATTTTTATATATAATTAACATTAATAAAAAAATGACTTCATATAGGATTTCATCTAATTTTTTCCTTAATTAACATTAATGAAAAAATTGGCTTCATATAGGATTTCATCTAATTTTTTCCTTAATTAACATTAATGAAAAAATTGGCTTCATATAGGATTTCATCTAATTTTTTCCTTAATTAACATTAATGAAAAAATTGAAAATATTACTGATTTACCCTTGATTATATGGGTATGTCTTGCTCTAGCTACGTCGCTGATGTTGAAACTATTACTACCGGTACCTCTAATATGGGTATCCAGATTGATGACCATGATGACCATTTGGATCATGCAGGTCACACTGGCTATGTGCCTCCCTCTACGGAGGACATTAAGAAGTTTGTGGAGGATTTCATTTCCCACAACCTGAATGTCAACAATGACAAGCTTGATGATATTGCCAAGGAGCTCAAGGGGAAGTACAAGATTTCTCCTTCTAAGCCCGACATTCGCCGGACTTATGACAAGTTCTTCAAGCACATTCCTATTCCCAAGAATGCTAAGCGCTGGATGATTAAGCGCGCTGTGCGTTCTCAGTCCGGTGTTCTTGTGGCTACTATTACTCTTTCTCCTCACAAGTTCAGCTGCAAGTATGATTGCTTCTACTGTCCTCTGGAGACTGACCTGACTGGCAAGCCTACTCAGCCTCGGTCTTATCTGTCTAACGAGCCGGCAATGCTTCGTGCTCTCCAGTACAACTTTGATGTTCGTGGACAGTTTTGGGACCGTATCAAGGCCTATTCTCACACGGGCAACATTGATGCTTCCGACAAGAACAGCAAGAAGATGGAGGTGATTCTATCTGGTGGCACTTGGGAGAGCTATCCTAAGGAGTATCGCGAGCAGGTTATGCTCGAGCTCTATTGGGCAGCAAATACTTATGGTAATGACCGTCCTCCCAAGACTCTTGAGGAGGAGGTTCACGAGAACGAGTCCGCTATGTTCCGCATCATTGGTCTTACGATTGAGACTCGTCCTGACAACATTACTCCTGATACTCTGCGCGATTACCGCCGTTGGGGTGTCACTCGTGTTCAGATTGGTGTGCAGCACTACGATGATACGATTCTGCGGAAGATTAACCGTGGTTGCTATACCAAGCACACTATCCGTGCCATTCGTCTGCTGAAGCAGTGTGGTTTCAAGGTTGTGGTGCATCTGATGCCCGACCTGCCTGGTTCTAGTCCGGAGCGCGATAAGTGGATGTTTGACCAGGCCATTGACCGTCCTGAGCTTCAGTTTGACGATGTCAAGATTTATCCTACTGCTATTTGCAAGTCTTCCAATCCGGAGCTGGTCGTATCCAGTAAGATTGCAGACTGGTATAAGGCAGGCACTTTTGTCCCCTATGCGGAGCGCAATCTGAATGATCTGTTTGATGTTCTCACTCATTACAAGAAGCGTATCAATCCCTGGGTTCGTATCCAGCGTCTGGTTCGCGACATTCCTTCTACTGGCATTGAGGCTGGTTATCACAAGATGTCCAATCTCCGCCAGATTCTGCAGGAGCGTATGGAGAAGTATGGTGAGAAGTGCCACTGCATTCGTTGTATGGAGATTCGTAACATGGAGCTTGAGAATCTGACTCCTCGTCTGGTAGTGCGCAAGTATGAGGCATCTGAGGGTATGGAGTACCACATTACTGTTGAGGCACACCAGATGAACCGCACTCAGCTGATGATGTATTACTGGTTCAATTTCGTGTCTTATATCATTCTGATGATCACTGGCAAGTGGCGTTACTGGCCTGGTGATATGCAGACGTATGTGGGTGTGTTTGGTTTCCTGCGCCTGCGTCACGACCCCAATCCTGGTGGCGATATTATTCCTGAGCTGAATGGATGTGCTCTTGTTCGCGAGGTCCATGTGTATGGTCTCTCTCTTGGTGTCGGAACGGATGGGTATGGTTCCCAGCACCGCGGTTATGGGCAGCTGATGATGAAGGCAGCAGAGCACATTTCTCAGATGGCTGGTTACACCAAGGCCGCAGTTATTGCTGGTGTTGGCACCCGCCAGTATTACCAGAACAAGTGTGGGTATCATCTAGGTGAGACTTATATGCTGAAGAATCTGGGTGCATTCAATACCTATACTAGCCTGAAGATCTGTGCAATGGTTCTTGTTGCCGCAATTATGTTTAAGATGTTTTGGTAATAAAAGAAAACTTTAAAATTTTTTTATACTTTATTTTATATATTAATATAATGAGTAATCCTAAATTGTTAACAAATTTCTTTAAAGCTGTTATGTCACAAGAAAAACAGTTTATTGTAGATTTGATAAATAAAATCGATGATGAAACTGAAGAAATCTTAAAAAGATTATCACCTTATGATAGAAATACTATCAAAACATTGTATATTGTAAGAAACTGGTCATCTCAATTGGATTTATTAGATATGTTAAATCCTAATGTTGATATGAAAAAAATAGAAAATTTATTCAACTTGGTAATGAATAGATATCTCCATGCTAAAGAATTAGAACTTGGTAAACCTTTAGATATATTTGGAAGACCTTCTGGAGAAGAAGCAAGAAGAAGAGGAGAAGAAGCAAGAAGAAGAGAAGAAGAAGCAAGAAGAAGAGAAGAAGAAGCAAGAAGAAGAGAAGAAGAAGCAAGAAGAAGAGGAGACGAAACAAGAAGAAGATTAGCAGAAGAAGCAGCTAGAAGAGCAGCAGAATTAGCAGCTAGAAGAGAAGAAGCTGCTAGAAGAGAAGCAGCTAGATTAGAAGCAGAAAGATTAGCAGCAGAAGAAACTGCTAGATTAGCAGCTAGAGAAGCCGCTAGATTAGCAAGAGAAGCAGCAGATAGAGAAACAGCTGAAAGAGCAGCCAGAGAAGCCGCTAGATTAGCAGCAGAAGCAGAAACAGCTAGATTAGCAGCAGAAGCAGAACAAGCAAGATTAGCACAAGCAGAAGCAGACAGAAAAGCTGCTGAAAAAGAAGCTGCTAGATTAGAAGCAGAAAGAGCTAGAATTGCTCAAGAACAAGCTGAATTTAATAGACGTTTACAAGAACAAGAGCGTTTAAGAAGAGAACAAGATGCCGCTGCTGCAGAAGCTAGAAGAGTTGCAAGAGAACAAGCAGATGCTGTTGCAAGAGCTGGTGTTGAAGAAAGAAAAGCAGCTTTTATGGCTACTGCGCTTCCATTATTCGGAAAATTACAAGAACAAATGAATTTAGTAAGTGGATTAACACCAGAAACGATGAATAGTATTGACGAATTAAAAGGATTATCACCTATTATAGATGAAGCTGCTAGACAATTAGGTTTAGCAGAAGCTAGTTTTCAAAAAATAAGAAGAGATTATCCTGAAATAGTTGATGATAAAACACTATGGCTAAGTGGTAGCAGTTTTAATGAAATAGTTTCTGGTGCAGGTCCTGCTTTTAGACAATTAATTGAAGAAAAGAGAAGATTAATTAAGGAAAGAATTGTTTCAATAAATCAACAAGAAGCTGTAGCTAAGGTTAGACGTGAAGCTGAAGAAGCTAGAGCTAGACGTGCCGCAAAAGAAGCTGAAATTGCTCAATTGAAAACTCAATTGGCTACTTTACAAGCAATAGGTGCAACTGATCCTAACTTGGAAGCTGCTAAACAAAGAGCTGAAGCTGATTTAAATAGATTACAACAAGAACACAGAACTAAAGCAACAAAAGCTGCTGCTGCAGAAGAAGATTTTAGACGTGCACAAGAAGCTTTAGCTGCTCAAGTAGAATTCGTCAGACAAGTTCAAGAAAAAGCTCAAAAGAAATTAGCCGAAGTTAATATTTTAAGAGATAGAATAACCGTTTTCGGTGAACCTAAATTATCATTAGCTGGTAAAGAATCTAAATTAATAAAAGTTGGTTATGAAACAGAAACCTTAAAAAGAGCTGGTGCATTATTAAAAGGTTACATTTATGGTTACATGAAAGATCAATTACAACAATTAAGAGATGATATCTTAGATTTATTTAATAGAATAAAACTTGGAACTGAACAACCAAAAGACGCTGCCATCAAACAACAATTAATTGATGCTTTAACCAAAGATACCACAGGTGCTTTATACCAAGATTTAACTGAAATTAAAAAAGGTGCTGTACCTAATCGTTTCTGGAAAGATTTTAATACTGTTAAAATTGAATATGGTTATGAAAAAAATCAAACTGTTCACACTGATTTTGATACATTTTTAAATCGTTTCATTACTTTTGCAGAATCAGTCAATAGACAAAATCTAGTTATCCATTTCCCTACTAAATCTGAAGGTGAATATAAATGGTTAATAAATCCTGCATTAATTGGTGAAATTAAATCCAGAGGAAACAAATATTTTAAAATGACTTTTGATGGTACTAAAACTGAAACACAATTTTGGAGATTAGATAAACTAGATATTCAAGAAGGTGGCGGTGAATCTTATCAATTTAAATTTGAATTTGTTGTAGAATATTCTGCCGAAGGTAAAGAATTTACAGGTAAAGCAGAAGAAGCTCAAGGAGTTTTAGATACCTTAGTTCAAACTGTTAAAGATGTAATCAGGGCGGGTATTAAACCTGTATTAGGTGCTGCACCAGCTCAACAATTAGATGAAGATAGTGAAAGAGAAATAGCCGAAGCTAAAGCAAGAGAAGAAGCTGTTAGAAGAGAAGCGGAAACCCAAAGATTAGCCAAAGAACAAGCAGAAAGAGATGAACAAGAATCTGATAGAGCAGAAAAAGAAGCTGCTGCTAGAGCAAGAGAAGCAGCTGAAAGAGCAGCAGCAGAAACTGGTAGATTAGGTTCTGATAGAGATAGACAAGTAGCTGAATTAAGAGCAAGATTAGCAGCAGCTGAAGCAGCAAATGGTGGATTAGAAGATGTTGATATCGACGCATTCGCTACTGCAGGTTTAACACCTCCTGGAAAAGGCACACCTTCATCTAGACAAAGCACCCCATCTGTAGTTGGTAATGTTTTAGGAGCATTAGGTTTAGATTCACCATCAACTCCTCTTTCACCTCCACCACCTCCTCCTGCAATACCAACTGGAACTGGTAGATTACCTATTTTTAGAGAATTAGCATCTTCTCCATCATCAAGTGGAACAGCATCTCCATTACGTTTTGAACTTGATTCATTAGATGGTTCTAGACAAGGAACACCTGCATCTAGACAAGGAACACCTGCATCTAGACAAACTACACCTGAAGCAGTAAGAAGATTTAGAGAATCTGATGCTAGATTGAATGCTGGATTAGATAGTATACTTGGTCCTTCCACAGGAGCAGTTGCTTTTCAAAAAACTCCTCCTAAAGCAAAAACTCCATCACCCAGTCCTGAAGGTGAAGAAGAAGCAATGCAAGATTGGAGTCCTGAAGCTGATCAAATTATTCAAACTATTTTACAACCATTTGCAGAAAGATTTGATGAATTTATAGAAAAAGCGATAGCAGACAAGGCCGGTGCACCAAATATCAGTGCATTTGAAAGAGAAAAAGAAGATATAATACAATCAGTTAATAGAAGAAGAACTTTTACAAATGGAAGTGAACTTGAGAGGCTACTAGTTTTATTCAATAGACATTTTGATATAATTAGCAGAAAACCTTATCAACTTAGATCAGCACCCCCTAGTCCTAAAATAACCCCCCCTAGTCCTGAAATACCTTTAGCTGGAGGTGTTAAAGCATTAATGGAATCACCGGCTGGTTTAGCTGCTGGAGCTGTTGTTTTTGAACAAGATGCACAATTAAATGCTGAATATGAAAGAATATTAAGAGACTATAAACCTTTTATGGAAAAACTTAAATCATTAACAGCTTCAATTAAGAGTGGGTTATCAACAGATGAAAAAGAAATACGTGAAATATTATACGATCCAAGATATAGAAGGTATCAATCACTAATTGAACGTTTAGATAAATTTAGAAATAAAGTAAATACTATTCCAGAATTATTTAGTAATGCGAATGCAGATTTGGGTGCTTTACAAGATGCATATGATGCATTATATAGAGCCCGTTATCAATCAGATGATGATGTAGTAGGCGATAGATTAGTTGGGGGTGGAATCGGAAATGTGCATAGAGAAAAATATTTAAAATATAAACAAAAATATCATTCTCTCAAAAGAAAACATAACATGTAATTATCTAATTTATTTTAAGTTTTAATAAAGATTTATTCATTATCTTTATTATCAGTTTCTTTATTCTTATTATCTAATTCTAATAGTTTATCTTTATTTTGTTCCATTAATGAATCAATTTGTGTGTTTAACATATTGATATCAATACCTTGTTTGGATAAAAAGTCATCCATTTTAGTTTTTAATGCATTCAAATCTTCGGGTTTTGATAAATCACCCATATTTGTGATTAAACCAAATAAGTCAGATAATTCAGGGTTCATTTTTAATCCGGATGGAGCACTACCGTCTTCTTTATCATCAGTTTTAGCTCCGGGCATATTAGGTAATACACCAAATGAATCAGCTAATTTTAACATTTTACCGATATTGAAACCTTCTTTATCAGATGGTTGTTTACCTAGTTCGACATTTGCAGTAGAAAAGTTTTCATCGATAACTACAGTTTCTTTAGGTTTGGAACTATTACCAGCACCACCCATCATTCCAGCTAATCCTCCTAATCCACCACCTTTTAACATTTCTTCCATACCAGGAACATTCTTTTGAATACCTTCCATTAATTTATTCAATTCAATCTCGCCATTATTAATTTTGTCTTGATATTTGGAAGATATTTTTTGACTTATATCAATAATTCCACTAAATGGATTACCACCTGATGCACCACTAATAGTTGATTCAAATGAACTTACAATATCAGATAACATTTCATTTGTTTGGTCATTAACTTCAACATTGAACATTTCTTTAATCATTGATTTAGGATCTTTACTTTTGTTATTTGCTTGTTGAGTTAATTTAGTTTGAGATTTTTTGAATTGTTCTTCGTTTTTCTCTATTAATTTAGTTAATAGATTTAATCTTTCTTTATTTTTCTTCTTTTGTGCAGATTCAACCATTAAAAACATTAAATGTAAATAATGCCATAAAACATTTTTAGTATTATCATCTCTATTATTGAAAATCTTCTTTAATGATAATTCTTCACCAAATAAACTTTCAGATAATTTTTTGGTTTCTTCATCTTTATGAGAAAATAGTTTAATTTTGGATTCAACGAATACATCAAATGATTCGGTAGACATTTGTTGATGAAATCTAATACCTCTCATCCATTTTTTATCACGAGATTCTCCATTCAGTACAACTAAATATTCTTTAAAATTATCATCTGTGAATAATAGAGATAATTGTTCAATTAAACTATTGTAATTTTGGAGGTAAACTTTAACACAGAAATCAATATCCATTAAAATATAAGTAAATATAATCTTTAAATATAATTTATCGAAATAAATTTTATTATAATGTTGTAAAGGAAAGACAACATTAAAATTAAATATGAGTGTACAATTTTTATTTAATAACTTTGATATGAAGCTAGCAATAATATATTGTCTAGAACATATGAAAACTGATGATAAATTTTCAGTAAATGAATTATGGTTAGAATTAAAAAAAGTCGTTAAACATCCATCATTCACTAAATTTATTTATTTAATAGACAAGTTAAAAAAAGAAAATCTTTATGAATTAAAAGACGATTTAATTCAAATTAAAAAAGATAAATCGTTTTATAATAAAATGATTAGTTTATTATTAAAGAATAAAGAAAAAATAACTTGTAAATTCCCATTTACAGATGAATTATTTGATGATATCATAAATAAGTATAATGTTGATCTTAATAGGTTATTAACATTATTAGAATCAAACAAAATTAAAGTTTCATTAAGAAGAATAAAAAGTAAGAATAAGAAAACTCAAATAAAAACTTTCTATTTAAAACAAAAATTATACGAATTAGATGAAGATAATAAAAGATTAACTATTAATGTGAAGGATTTAACTTCATATAAGAAAAAATATTATTTAGTCGGATTCCTTTTCAGTATCCTTTTTACTTTCACTTTTCTTCCTATTTTTTACTTCTTTGTATCTGTATATTAAGATTATAGCAATAAAAACTATAATTATTAAACTAAAAACATTATTAATAATAAAATTCCAAAGATTACTTCCCATTTTTTGAGACCATGTAATATTTTGTTCGTCCATAATTTTTTGAATTTTAGAAATTCGTGTTATCATTTTATTTTCAACTAGGCTTGGCTTTGAACCAGCACTATCAAAACTCATTATACTATACTAGAAAACTTTATAAAAACTTTAAAAAAATTGATATAAAAATTTAAAATAAAACCTTTTAGTATGGTAATGGAACCTCTTTTATCTCAAGAAAACAATCGTATGACTGTCTACCCTATCAAATTTCCTACTATCTGGGAAGCATACAAAAGACAAATGGCTGCTTTTTGGACTGCTGAAGAAATAGACTTTTCAAAAGATTATGATGATTATGAAAAATTAAATGAAAATGAAAAACATTTTATTAAAATGGTTCTTTCTTTTTTTGCAGCATCTGATACTATTGTCAATATCAACCTTGGTGAAAGATTCACCCAAGAAGTTCAACTCAGAGAAGCAATTATTGCATATGACTTTCAAAAAATGATGGAAAATATTCATGGTGAAGTTTATTCTCTTCAAATTGATAACATTATTCGTGACCCTGAAGAAAAAGCAACTGCATTAAATGCAATAAAAAATTATCCTTGTATTAAGAAGAAAGCTGACTGGGCTTTTAAATGGATTGAATCACGTGATAGTTTTGCACAACGTTTAATTGCTTTTGCAATTGTTGAAGGTGTCTTTTTCTCAGGTGCATTTTGTGCTATCTTTTGGCTAAAGAAAAGAAATTTAATGCCTGGTCTTTGCGATTCCAATGAACTTATTTCAAGAGATGAAGGAATGCATACATCTTTTGCTTGTTTACTCTATTCAATGTTAAATGAAAAAGTAGATGAAAAAGTAGTTCATGCTATGTTTACAGATGCATATGAAATCGAAAGGGAATTCATCTGTGATAGTCTCCCTTGTTCAATGTTAGGAATGAACAGTGAACTAATGTCTCAATACATTAGATTTGTTGCAGATAGATTACTCCTAACATTGGGTTATAATAAGATTTGGAATGAAAGCAATCCTTTCGATTTTATGGAAAGTATTTCAATGGAAGGAAAAACAAACTTTTTCGAATCAAGACCAACCCAATACCAAAAATCATCTGTTCTAAATACTGGTCGTGACAATAGTTTCGTTTTAACGGATGATTTTTAAATTTTTTTTATGATTAATATCTAATATTTTTTATATTATATATTAATGTCAGATACATTTATGAAAGATATATTAAAAGGAACATTATACCCTAAAGAAGAAAAGTATTTAGAAATCTTCATGAACCCAGAAAAATACTACCGTGACGAAAGATTATTATGTGATTTAATTAATGAAGTATTAGAAGATACAACTGTATTATATAATCAATTATCTGGAGAACAAAAGGCATATGTAAAAAATGCATATGGTAAATATGATAGAAAATGCTATCTTCAAGATATAGGTGAATTAACTAATTTAAAAATATTTGCTCCACATTTAGTTGTTTCTAATGAAGAAAAATTAGTAAAATTAATTGAAAGATACTTTTATATTAAACAATTATTAGGAGAACCAGTAACAGCTAGAAAAAGAGAAGATTCTAAAGAAGATGAAATTGATGATGAAGATGAATTAGAAATGCCAAAAGTAAACGATGTAATTGAAGCAATTGATTCATTTATAAATAGTTTTACTTTAGAAAGATTATTAAAGAAACCTATATTTTTTAGAGAAAAAAATGATGAAATAAGAATAGTTGATGAAATTTTAAATATTTTTTCTAATCAATACAAGGGTATTGTTTTTGAAGATAGATATCTCTTACAAAATAGAAGATCTGATGATACAGATGTTTTAGAAACATTTCAACAAAAAAAATTATTTTATGATAAAATGACAGATTTAACATCAAAGGAAATTATATTCAATGATGCAAATCAACAACCTATTTTTAATTTCCAATATTTAATAAACAATTTCTTTAATAAGTTTATATCACAATATTGCATCAATAAAAAAATAGACGACCGTTCATCAATAATATTTTTATATAAAGGTGGAACTACCATGAAAATAATTTATGAAAAATATAAACAATTATATGGCGATAATGATTTCTTTAAAAAAGAAGTAGCTAATTTCTTTTCTAGAAGTGATTCAGATTATCAAATATTTATTAATAAAGTTAAATTTACTAATGAAAATAATTATACCTCTATTTTTTATGACATGTCTATCTTAACTTATAATATTTTATATTATATTAAGCGTTTCTTAAATGAATACGAGAAAGCTAATGAAATTTTACCTATAAATTTAATCAATGAATCTATTTTAGAACAAAAATTAAAATCTTTAAATTCATTCTTAAAAACTGATATAGATACTGGTAAAAATGAATTAACTTTATTTAAAAATGTAGAATCTTTCATTGGATTAACATTTGTAGGTAAAGACTATTTCTCTGAAGTTATACCTGATGGTTTTAGATATACATCAATTGAAGATTTTAGTCCTAAAGCAAAAAGTTGGCATGAAGAAAATGAAGATGATTTAGATCCAGTATTATTTAAAAGAAATAAAAAATATAAATATAAAATAGATTTAGGAGGAAAATCATTAAATAAGAAACAACAATTTATTAAATTTAAAAAAATATCTCCAAGTAGAAAAGACTTTTTCATAACTTCTGTTAAAAGATATACTATTGATGGACAAAAACATTATCCTAAATTAGTTAGATTAAATAACTCAAATGCTGATAATGGTATTTTTATGTATGTTAATGAAACAAATACTTTTTTAGCTTACACTAAGGAGATTTTTAGCTTTAATTTATTTAGAATTAAATTAAATGCTGTAGTATATTATAAAACATTTGATGGTAAATATGGTTTTATAAATATTCCTTCGGAATTAGTAGATATTTCAATTTGCAAAGCCAACGATTATAAAACTAATATTGATAATATTAATTTCACTTCAGATTTTCAAATGTATTCGAATACTTTAAATAAAAATACATTAGGATTCAATAGTTATTCTCTTATTGGTTTTATTAACGATATTTATAAAGCACTATTTACAGAAAATCAATATCCTTGGGATGATCCAAAATACGAAAAGAAAATTAACAGAGTTATAACATTATTTTTAATCTATCTTAATGCAAAATACACAAATACAAAAGAATTCATAACTCAATTTAAAACTAATATTGATAATCCATCTGATGCTATTTTGAATAGTTATTTATTTAAAAGAAACCCAGAACAATTATTAGAACTTAGATCTGATAAGGAGTTATATAAATTTATTACAGCTTTAATAGAACGTTTAAAATCTAGAGATACTTTAGAACCAAAGCATCAATCTAAAGTAGATGATATGAAAGTAATAATAAAAAATTTATTAGATAAATTTGAAATTAAAGAGGATTTTTTAAGTAACGCTGACCCAATTGAAAGTGTTCCTTATCTTGAAAAATATAAAACTGTAGAAAATAATAGTAAATATTATAAAAAATATTTGAAATATAAACAAAAATATAATTATCTCAAAAATCAATAATTACTTAAAAATAAAATTTATTTTATAAATAATGGATTTTAAACAAGTTAAAGAAAAGTTAATCATAGAACTGAAAAAAGTAAATTTAAGTGACAACGATAAAGACTTTTTCTTTAAAAAAATAGATGAATCATTTGTTTTTGAATGTTTATCATATTATTATGATATTTACAAGTTTAATGATGAATTAAAAAACCTATTTACCTTATATAATTTTATTTTAAATAATTCTTAAACCATCTAAATATATTATATTATATAAAATTATTATAATATAGCTAGATGTAATACATCATACATTTTAAGCTTGTTTTAAAAAGGTTTAATTTTTTAAAAAAATTGTTTAAAAGAATCTTATAGTATAATGGCTAATACACCAATGTTTGTAACCAAAAGGAATGGAACTCAAGAACCCGTTAAGTTTGATAAAATTACTAATAGAATCAAGAAACTAATCAAACCTGAAGAGGCTGAATTTGTTGATCCTGTATTAATTACACAAAAAGTTATTGCTACTATCTATACTGGTATTTCAACTACTGAATTAGATATGCAATCAGCAGAAATCTGTGTAAACTTATCCACTCAACACCATTACTATAGTAATTTAGCTGGAAGAATTCTAGTAAGTAATTTACATAAAAGAACTACTAATCATTTTGTAGATAAAATGTTACTAATTCAAAAAGGTCTCAACTTTCTTGATGAAAAGTGGTTGAACTGGATTAAAAAGAATAAAAAAGAAATTAATGCAATGATTGATTATGATAGAGATTATATGTTTGATTATTTTGGGTTTAAAACATTAGAAAGAGCCTATCTTATCAAAATTAAAACTGAAACAATTGAAAGACCACAAGACATGTATATGCGTGTTGCTTCTTTCCTAAATCAAGGAAATTTAGAAGCAGTAAAGAAAACATATGATATGTTATCAATGGGATATTATACTCATGCAACCCCAACTTTATTCAACGCTGGAAATAAGAGAAGTCAATGTTCTTCTTGTTACTTAATTGGAACAGAAGATTCAATTGAAGGTATCACTCACACATGGGAATCTGTTTCTAAGATTTCAAAATGGGGTGGTGGTATTGGTCTACACGTTTCAAATATTCGTGCAAAAGATAGTATGATTCGTGGAACTAATGGTCCCAGTTCAGGAATTATTCCAATGTTAAAAGTATATAATGAAATTGCACGCTATGTAAATCAATGTTTTACAGGAAATGTTAAAGTTTATTCAGAAAAAGGATTAGTTCCAATTGAAAATATTAAACCCTTCGATAAAATATATACTAAAGATGGAAGTTTACAACAAGTAAAAAAAGTATATTGTGATAATTATGATAAAGAAGTGTTAAATATTGGAATTACTCACGATTATGAAAATATAAAGGTAACTCCAGAACATCCTTTTTGGACTGTTAAAAATCAACCTGTTGGAACTAATTTTAAGACAATTATTAATAGATTAGATAGAGGCTTAATAGCAGGTGATTGGGTTGAGGCAAAAGAAATATCAAAAGATGATTTAATTGGTATACCAATTCCTAAGTATGAAGTTGATAATCCTAATTTAGATGAAGCTGATTGTTATATGTATGGTTTAATGTTAGGTGATGGACATATTTGTAAAAATGAAAAAAAGCAAGAATGTGGATTAACACTTGGTTTTAAAAAAGATAATCAATTTGAATTTGCTAAAAAATATTTAGGCCAAAATGGTATTCATTATTGGGTTAATACCAATGACTCCACAAACCAACTTAGATGGACTATGTCAAGTAAATTTAAATTTGTTAGAGCACAAATGTATGATTGTAATGATGAGAAAACATTTGATTTTAATATGTTAAATTTACCAATTGAAAAAGCAAAATGGATTGTTAAAGGATTATTAGATACTGATGGTTCAATTGGTAAAGAAATTCAAATTGAAATGTCAAGTCAAAATGTAATTGATGGTATAAAATATATCCTCTTACGAATGGGTATTTTGGTATCTGGATATTCAAGAGATAGAACTGGTAGTGTAAGTGAAAATAAAAATATAATAACAAGAAAACCTACTTATATGATTAGAATTCCTAAAGTTAAAGAAATTACCGATTTACTTGGTATTAGCGAAGGTGAACATGTTAAATATATCAAACATAAAGATATGTTATATACTCGTATAAAAGAAGTCACTAAAGAAACTATTAATGAACCAGTATATGATTTAGAAATGATGAATAATCATAATTACATAACCCAAGCAGGCTTAGTTCATAATGGAGGAAAAAGAAAAGGTTCTATTGCAGTGTATCTTGAACCTTGGCATCCCGATATCTTAGGATTTCTAGATCTAAGAAAGAACTTTGGTGCCGAAACTGAACGTGCAAGAGATTTATTTTTAGCACTATGGATTCCTGATTTATTCATGAAGAAAGTTCAAGAAGATGGTGACTGGTATACTTTCTGTCCGGATGAATGTCCTGGTTTAACCGAAGCTTGGGGAGACAAGTTTGAAGCTCTTTATAATAAGTATGTAGATGAAAAGAAATTTAGACAAAAGTTGGAAGCAAGAAAAGTAATGAGAGCGATTTTAGATTCACAACTTGAAACTGGTACACCATATATTTTATTCAAGGATGCTGCTAATAGAAAATCCAATCAACAAAATATTGGTACAATCAAATCATCTAACCTTTGTGCTGAAATCCTTTTATATTCTGATAACAAAGAATATGCTGTTTGTAATTTAGCATCTATTGCTGTAAATCAATTTGTAAAACCTTTCAAACCTGAAAATAAATTTGTATTTTATAGTAAACCCTTGTGCAAAAATTCAAGGTACATCAGAAACTTCCTAAAATTCCACAAGTTTGATTTTGAAGAAAAATCAGGATTAAATGATAAAAAAGAAATTGTTCCTGAATTAGCCGAACAAAATATTCGTGAATTACCTGTAATTTTATATGGGGAAAAGAAATTAACATCATTTGATGATTTATTTGTTCTAACTAGAAATACTTATGATTACGATAAGCTTGAAGAAGTAGCTTACATTGCAACTAAAAATCTTGACAGAGTAATTGATGTTAATTACTATCCTACAATTGAAACTAAATTTTCAAATATCAGACATCGTCCTATTGGTGTAGGTATTCAAGGTTTAGCTGATGCAGTTGTTCAACAAAAAATACAAGTAGATTCTGATGAAGCTATTAAATTTAATGAAAGAATGATGGAATCTATTTATTATGCTTGTGTAAGAGCATCTGTTGATCTTGCTAAAGCAAGACATGATAAAATGAAAAAATTAATTGATGCTAAAGTAACTGTTCCTGAATACTATGATTCTGGATTTGTATTACAAGATAAAGAATTAAATCAAATTTACCATGAAATGACACCCTGTCAATATGAAATGACAAATAAATTTCCCGGAACATATTCTTCATATGAAGGTTCACCTTTTTCTAATGGTGTTCTTCAATTTGATATGTGGAATGTAAAACCAACCATGACTGAAAAATGGAATGAACTTAAAAAAGAGATTGCAATTTATGGTGTTCGTAATTCACAATTAACATCATTAATGCCTACAGCATCAACCAGTCAAATCCTTGGTAATAACGAATGTTTTGAATTTTTCACTAATAACATTTATACAAGAAGAACATTAGCTGGTGATTTCCCACTAGTAAATAGATATTTAGTTGATGATTTAATTTCTCTTCAACTTTGGTCTACAGAAATGAAAGATTTAATCTTATCATTTAGTGGTTCTATTAATGAAATCAATGGAATTCCAGACCAGATTAAAAAATTATATCCTACTATTTGGGAAATTAAACAAAGCTGGATTCTTAAAGGTGCTGTAGCACGTGGTCCTTATGTTGACCAAACACAAAGTATGAATGTATTTATGGCTGTTCCTGATTACCAAAAATTATATTCATCACATATGTTTGCTTGGGCAAATGGTCTCAAAACTGGTATTTACTATCTAAGAACAAGACCTGCTCAGGATGCAATTAAAGTTACTATTGATCCTAATATTCAAAAATTAAATCAAAAAGAAGCTGTTTCAGAAAATAAAGAAAAACGTTTCAAGAAACCAGAAGAAGGTGAAACATGTGATATGTGTTCTGCCTAATAAATAAATTACTTACTAACATCAAGATAAATTGATGAAATTTCTTTCTTTAACATTATAACAAATTATTTTATCAAAATTAATTATATTGTTAAATATGAAATTTTCAGGTAGTTCATTAGCATATTTAATCACTTCATTGTTACATTCATTCGATTCAACTAATGTTAACAAACGATGTTTACAAAAATTCAAAATTTTATTACACATATAATGATAGTTCATGTTTGGTTCAATTTCAACAATTTCATTAATAAGATTAAGGTCATTGGCGTTTCTAATGTAATTCCATGTAACTTCTTGAAAAACTGGATTTTCGTAATACTCACGAATCAAAAACAGTTTTTTATTTGTAACTGGATAGATATATTTTTTAGTACAATACTTATTGACAATGTAATAGTCAAAAGTATATTGAATAGATTCGCAGCGATTTGGCTTTAGTTCCATACTTAATATAATATATGTAAATAAAAAGTTTTTTTCAATTTTTTAATCAATAAAAATTGATTAATAGATAACATAACATTAATTAATAATATATAATGTTCCGCCTATTTAGAAACTATAATGCATTTATTGAAAAGAAACCTTTATTAGCCAATTGTGCAACTAGTGGATTTTGCTATGGTGCTGGTGATGCTTTAGCACAAACAATCGAGAAAAAAATGGGAAAACGTAAAGAATATGACTTTCAAAGAATGTTAACATATGGCTTATTCGGTCTATGTTTTGGAGGACCAGCTTATTATTTCTGGTTCAAAAAGATTCATCATATGGATCATATGATTAAGAATTTTATGATTTATAAAGAAAATAAATATGTTGCAAATCAAATTCAAAGAGTATATAATATGAAATTAAAGAAAATTAGATTCACCAATAAAGAAGGCGATGCAGGAACGTCTGTTAAACAATATATTGAGAAGAATGGTAGATTTTTGAATCAAGAAGAAGAACAAATGATTAAAAACCTGGTTGATGTAAATGACCAATTGTAAGGTCTAAAACAACTATGGGTAGTCAAATATTAGCAGACCAATTCATATTTTCATCATTATATCCATTTTATTTCATTTTAATTTCTGGTCTAATGATGACTACTGGTAATTTAATCAAAGATAAGAAGTTATCAGATAAAAAGGACACATTAGAAAAAGGTTTATATGTTGCTAATGTTTATAAAAATAGCTTTAGTAATAATTTAGACAATTCAATCAAAAAATGGCCAGTTATCTATAGTACAGATTTAATGGTTTGGCCAGTATTACAAATCATTAATTTTACATTCATTCCACCACATTTGAATAGTATATATGTAAACTTTATCAATATCTTTTGGAATTCCTTCCTGTGTTATATTGGTGGTGAACATTAATTAGTATATTAAAAAAAATAAAAAAAATTGAAAAAATTAATATCTAACCTTATTTTATTATAGAGTATGGCTACGCATCAGAAGAAGCATATGCAATCTCGCGGTACTAAGGAGCTCATCTTTCGTGACGAGAAAGAGGGCGAAGAGTACGGCGAAGTACTAAAGGCAACCGGTGACTGTCGGTTCGAGTGCACCCTTCTCAATGGTGAGAAGGTGTCAGCAAAGCTCGCTGGGTCTCTCATCAAGGGACCTAAGAAGCAACGTGTTGTTGAGAGGGACTTTGTTCTCCTCCAACTCAGTAGTGCTACAACCGAGAAGAACACCTATTACATCATCCACAAGTATTCACCTGACGACAAGAAGAAGCTTGCCAAGAACGGCGAGCTCACAATGGTGAGTAACAACACAGAAGGTGGAACCAACGTCGTCATGGCTGGTGAAGCGAACACTCAGACTGTCGCTGACGCCGACGTTGACGATGAGTTCATTGATAGCATCTGAGATTCTCTCAGCTGTCTGAAATCAACATTACTTTATCTCCAAGAAAAAAATAAATAAACATTTATTTATTTTATTCTGACTTTCTAATTTATTCAAACTTTCTGATTTATTCGACTCCGGTACCAAAGAACTTTTCAGCATAATTGAATATTTTTTGTTGATCATTATTAGTCAAATAAATATTTGATATATTCTTTTCAGGAATGCAGTCACCATTTGGACAAATGTTTTTCATAATCTTATATTTTTCATCGAATAACTTATTTGAATAATTTCTTATAAATTCTGTAAGATTATCATCAAGATGAAGTAATTTTTCCAAAGTTTTTCTGTTTAATGTTTTTGGTTCTATCTTAGAATTCTTTAATCTATGTTCTACATACCATATGCACCAACCTGAACAAAATCCACCAAAATCACCAACTTTTTGTTTTTCTGCATCATTTTCATTTGATAATAATTGATATCCAGGTTTTGGTAAATAATCACCTGGTTTTAAATATTTTAAACCAGTATTCCAAGTTAATTCTTCATCTAATATATCATCTACTTCATATTCTATTCCATCATTTCCATAAGGTTCGAATCTTTCAATAGATAAATTTTTAAAATCGTATAATAGAATGTTTGCGTGTTTTAAGTTATTTTCTAAATTCATAGCTAAAAATACTAATGCAAAATCATATTTATTTTCTCTTCTAATATTATTTATTGTAAAGTTTAAATTTGGGTGAATATCTATGCTATTAGAAGTATAATTTATAACCCAAGGGAAATCTTCGCGACTATTATTAGAATCTAATATCTTAGGAATATATAAATTTTTATATTTTCTTGATAAATAGATAAAATAAATTATAATATCCATCATTGTTGCAGTGAATTTAGTTTGATGTTGATATTTATTTTCTTTAACATCTATTTCTATTTTATTATCTATTTTATATTCTTTAATTTTTTTTAATTCTTTCTCCCAATCTTCTGTAGCAAAATCAAAAGCAGATTTATTTTGATAATTTTTTTGTTTAATATCTAGTTCTCTGTCTTTCACATATTTTAAATATTTTTTAATTGGTAATTGAACAATATAGAAAACAGCATTTTCCTTATTAAGATTAATTTGTCTCCAACTCTCATCTGGACTTTCTGATAAAATATAGTCTGTTATTTTATTAACAATAGGTGAATCTATTTCTCTATTTTGTAATAACATTTTTAAAATTAATTGAACATAATTAATACCATCTTTATTAACATAAGTATAATCTAATTTAATTTTTTTGAATACAATTTCAATAATTTTTTCTAATTTAACATTCTTTTCTTCAGTAAATATTTTGATAATCATTGCAAAAAAAGGTGTAATGAAATAGCTGGTGGGTTTAATAACATATTCTAAATCTATATTTCTATTTATAAAATATTCAGTTAATTTTACATTTTCTGTCATTATTAAATCATCTAATATACCTTTGTTTTCGTAATTTTTTGTATTAATTTCCTTATCTGTAAATTTATCAAATAATTTAATTTTTTGTGAGTCATTTATTTTTTCATTGTATAATATAGCATAAATAGAATAATAACTATTAAAAACTTTATGATTAGTTAAAAACCATTTTAAATCGTCTTCTTCTAATTCAGAAAGTAAATATTGATAATATTCAATATTAGATTGATTTTTAAATTTAAGCAAGTATTCCCAATTTATATTTTTAAATTTTTTCATTAATGATATTAGTTTAGAAGGTTTACTAATAAAATTAATAAAATTCATTCCTTCATCATTATGATTTTGACTGTGTTCAGGATATTGTTTTAACAAATATTCTAAAATTTTAAAATTATTATATTTAGCTGCTAACATAAAACCATCCATTTTATCTTCATTAAAATTATAAACTGGATGTTTCATTGCTTTTAATAAATCTAATTTATCTAATATTATTAAATAATGAAAAAGATAATTCTGGTAAAATAGTGGCTTATTTGGATTAAACTTTTCTAAATCTTTTGTTGTTCTTAATTCCATAATTTTTTCGATATTAAATTTCATAATTAATTAATCTGAGAAATAAAAAATACATGTAAATAAAAAATTGAAATATCTTAGAATCATTATATATTAGAATCATTCTAATTTTTTATTGTAAAATAGAATAAAAAATTGATAATAAAACCTATTTTAGTAATAACTAATATATAATGGAAACTGAAAAGCCTAAATATGGAATCTGTAGGTTTAATAATATCGGAGGAGTTACTTGTTACATGAATTCGATATTACATATTCTACAACAAATCCCGATTTTTGCGGATTATGTTTATACTGGTGCTTACTCTAAAGAAATTAAAGAAAAATATAATGAAGAGAATATCAAGTCATTAGTTTGTTATGAACTATTTAGACTATTTAATGCTAGTATGAATAATGATGATATCGCAATTACTCCCACATCATTTAAACAGATTATTGGAAAGAAAAATGATATCTGGAATGAATTTAATCATCAGGATTCTCAAGAATTTCTTAGTTTTCTGATCTCAACATTAGAAGAAGAAATAGGTAATCATGTTGAATTTGTTCCAAAACTACTTCCTGTTGATTCTAAACCATGTCCTTTGAATATGCTTGCAACTATTGCATGGCAAAATTTTCAAAAGAAAGAATACTCGCCATTAAAAGAAATTTTTAATGGTATGACTTATATTGAAACCAAATGTAATTGTTGTGCAAATATGTCAACAAATTTTGAGCCATTTACAACACTACAAGTAGCAATTCCTATGGATCCTAAAAAAGATACATTCAAAGATTTTACAATTAATGAATGTCTAGATCATTTTTCCAAACAAGAACAATTAGATAAAGATAATCTGTACAATTGTGATATGTGTGGTCTTAAAAATCGTGGTTTCAAGAAAACACAAATTTGGAAAACACCTAAAGTTCTGATAATTCATATCAAGAGATTCCTAGTTAATAATTTTGGTATTCGCACACAAAAATTAATCAACAATGTTGAATATCCAATTTATGATTTTGATATCAGTGAGTATATTCATCCGGATAGTCCTGATAAAAGTAAATCAAAATATAATCTAATTGGTGTAAATCTTCATCAAGAATTTGGTTATTTCGGAACTAATTCTGGACATTATACATCTCTTGTAAAAAGTAGACATGATAACAACTGGTATCTGTATAATGATGGTAGTGAGCCAATTAAAGCTTCTAAGAAAGAACATATTCAAAATAGAAATGCGTACCTGCTTTTCTATTATAGAAATGACTAATTGTTTTAGTCAATAATAACTATCAAATAATTTTTTATATTATGAATTTGGTAGTTAAATTTAGAAAAATCATTCATGTTGTAATTAAATGGTAATTTTAATGCTATTATTTTATTTTCTTTTTTTAGTTCTTTAACTAATTCAGATAAAGATTTATTATCTAATGATAGAGATAATGATTTTTCATATTTATAACTAGGTCCACCCCAAGGAGGGTCAAGAAATATCAAGTCAAAATTTTCTGACTTTAGGTGTTCTAATACATTTCCATTAATTAGTTTAACATTTAGATTAAGATTTTTTACATTCTCAGATAAATATTCAAAACGATTATTATTTTTTTCAACAGCAATTACATCTTTAAAATGAAGTGCAAATGATATTGTATTACCACCGACTCCAGCAGTTCCGTCTAATATCTTGACTTCACCATATCTTTCTTTAATAATTTTTGATAATGAATCTGCATCTTCTTTATGTGATAAAGAATATAATCCTTCAGTATCAGATTTTAAATTATTATAATTAATATCCATTGTTATTAATTATAAAATCTTTCTTAAATAGGTTTTATTGAATCATAAAATATTTATGAATTAAAGTTAAATAAACCAGGGTTAGATCTATTGGCGAAATATAAGATGATTACAACTAATAAAGCGCCGCATAAAGGAATTGATTTACGAGCAACTAAAATTAAGAAAGCAACTAATGCAGCAATTACGTAAACTTTTCTATCTAATAAACCACCACCATCTTGGTCATCATCATCACCACCTGTTACCCCACCTACAGCTGCTTCTGTAACATCACCAATTAAACTAGATGCTTTACCCATAGGTGTTAAACCAGCAATATCATCCATAGATATAGCACCTGAAGCAAATAAATAAATTATACCACCTACAGCTACAAGGATAACAATACCAATAATCATAGTAAAATTACCAAAAAAATCACCTACTTTATTTACAAGGTTATCTACACTGCTCATGATTGCACTTTCTTGAATTGTTTCTTTACTTATAGTTGATTCTGATTTTAAAGCACCTTCAGATTTAGCAACTTGTTTTCTGTCTGTTTCCCCTTTAACATCATATCTTGTGACTAATGCACTTACTGCTTTAGCACCAATATCAAGTTTGATTACGCAATCATTGAAAGCTCTAACTGAAACTTTTTGTTTTACATTAATATTACCACCTTTATCTGCCAAAATATCTTTTGCTCTAATAGTGTTGTTTGCATTTGTATCAAATTGGCATGTAGCTTTAGTATCTTGATTAATGGATGTTTTAATTTTATTAGCTACTGAGTTTTTAACATAGTTTTCAGTGATTGATTCTTGTTTCATTTTTTGTCTGACTTCATTTTCAATTGTTGTTTCATTAACACTACTTGATGAACCACCAGTTAAACTTTTAGTTACATCTTTAACCATACCAGCAACAGTGTCAACTAACCCTTCAGGACCTCCTCCTTTTTTTTCCTTTTCTTTTAAAGCATTTACAGTATCCATAGATGCTTTAGCTGCTGCATCTTGATCTATTTTTTCATTGAATTTAGTAATCATATTATTAGCTAAATCATTCATAGCATCACCACTTTGTAAAATTTGAATCAATGCTTGATTTTTTGCTTCTACTTCTGCTTGTTGATCAATATTTACTGTTGAACCTGGACCTACTGCTATTAATGAATCTGCCTCTAAACTGTTAGAAGCACTTGTTTTTTGCTTAATTGTTGCTGCAATTTTTTGTGTCATTTCATTAACTACTTCATTAGAAGTTTCATTAACTACACTAGTAACACTTTTTGTAACGTTTTCTATTTCAATATTAATTTTATTTTTAATTGTATTTCTTACAACGGTTTCGTCTGAACCACCCATCTAACTTTATTAAGTTAAATTAGAAAAAAACTAAATCTAAATATTTTAAAAAAATATTTTAAAAACTAAGCCTATTTAATGGGCAATGCATTAATAGATGACGGTGTATTAAGAGATAACACCGATTTAGGAAAATATGTAAAAAATTTTCTAATTCAAAATCATCAAATTACTAATGATAGTAAATTTAAAGACTCTATGAAAAAAAGAGCTTGTTGCAGAAACACACATCAAGTTCCAGTAACTATAGCTTCATATGATCCAAAATCAAAAAAAGTCTTACCAACACAAGTTATGGTAAATGTATTTGATAAACCAGAAGATGTAAATTCTACAAATTGTAAATTTAATGACAAAGACTTTTCTCCTATTAATAAAGGCGGTGAAGGTGGTAAAGGATATCGCGCTAGTGCACAATGCAGTAGTTTTTACAATAATTTATGTAATACAGTTTATGATCAAAGACAAAAATATAATGGATTAGATAAACTTTATGGTCCTTATCCAGATATTCCTCTAAAAGGGTCACAACCTCAAAATTGGAAAGATTTAGGAGTTGGTAACGGTTATCCAGATTGCAATTGTTTAAATAGTGTTTTCGTAAGAGGTGATATTGAAAATGCACCTGGCACTCCTGATATCCCTGCTGATAAAAAAGCAATGAACTTTGATAACAGATGCACATTAAACATTCCTTTTGGTGGTGCTTATGTAGAAAACTATAATGGTCCTGAATCATTAAACATTTGCGTTAACTCCGTTAAAGTAGGTGGTGACATCGTAGCTGCAAACCAAGCTGCAGCAAGCATCAAACAATCTTGTTCTGCTAATCAAACAAATTCTAATTCTAATACAGGTGCTCAAGCAGGTAGTGGTCAAACTAGTAATACTGGACCCGTTAATAATAATCAATCTACCGCAGGCGTAGGACCAGGTTCTGATAAACCAGCTTCTGGTGGATCTGCTCCTCCTCCTGCTTCTGGTGGTTCTGCTCCTCCTCCTGCTTCTGGTGGTTCTGCTCCTCCTCCTGCTTCTGGTGGTTCTGCTCCTCCTGCATCAGGTGGTTCTGCTCCTCCTGCATCAGGTGGTTCTGCTCCTCCTGCATCAGGTGGTTCTAGTAGGAATCCTCCTCCCCCTCCTCCTGTTGCTAAAGAAACTACTACAACAAACAATTCAAGTTCTTCTAGTTCACGTGACTCCGGTACTGGTTCCGCTTCTGCTTCTGCATCAACAGATAAACCACCAACTAGCACATCAAATACTGCTCCTGTTCCTCCATCAACTCCTACACCAGCTGCTGCTCAAGCACCAGCTACTCCTGCAGCCCCTGCCTCTAATAATAATATGATTTATATTGGTATCGGTGTAACAGTTTTAATTTTAATCATTGTATTCTTCATGATGAGAGGTGGTGGTAAATCCAAAGAAGACTCTTCAGACGAAGAATAAAAAATGAAAAATATAAATTTAATATTTAACCTACTCTTTAATAATGTTAAATGAAAATATTATTAAAGAATTTGAAAGATTACTAGCTTTTGTTAAAAATGAAAAAGATGAATTTCAAAGAAAGAAAGATATTAAGAATGTGACAGCCAATTCATTCAGACTACGTCAATTATCAACAGTTGTTTCTGTTCTTAAAAGATATCCTGAACAAATCACCAAAGATAATTATAAAGAATTAAAGGAAATAGATGGTATTGGTTCACATACTATTGAACGTATTAAAGAAATTCTTGATAATAAAAAACTATCTGAACTAGGTGATTTTAAAGATAAATCAGAGAAAAAAGAAGATATATTAGAAGAATTAGAATCAATTGTTGGAGTTGGTAGAGCGAATGCTCTAGACTTTTATAGTCAAGGTATAACTTCTGTAAAAATGTTAAAAGAAAAAATTAAAAAGAAAGAGATAGAAGTTAATGAAAAAATAGAATTAGGATTAAGATATTATGGAGTTTATAAAAAAGATATACCAAGAGCTGAAATAGATGAAGTAAATAAAATTGTCGGTAAGATTATTAATAAACTCAATAGAAAATATCAACTTACTGATTCTAGTAAATATATTTATCAAATTTGTGGTTCTTATAGAAGAGAAAAACCAACATCAGGTGATATTGATGTATTAGTTAGTAAATTAGATACTAAAGATGATACTGATGATTCAATCAATCATTTAGAAAGAGTTGTTCATGCACTTAAGAAAGATTTAAAATATAATAATGATAAACCTTTGTTAATTGATGATATTACAGATAAAAATTTTGAAACAAAATATATGGGTTTTGCAAAATACAAAGAAAATCCGGTAAGAAGAATAGATATCCGTTTTGTTTCTTATGAATCATTTTATTCTGCTTTATTATATTTCACAGGTTCCGCAGAATTAAATAAAAAGATGAGAATGATAGCAAAAAAGAAACATCTTAAATTGTCCGAATATGGATTATTCAAAGAAGATGGTACTAAACTAAAAATCAAATCTGAAGAAGATTTTTTCAAGAAGTTAAATTTAGATTACATTGAACCTAGATACCGTTAATTTATTTTTAAAAATTATAATTATAAATAAGATAATCAATATAAGTACTATTATTTTATTTTGTAAATAAAAATCAATTATCATTTTTAAAACCTCTGGCATCCAAGTTAATTCATGTTTATGGATTGCTATAGTATTATTTGTAATATCGCAATTACCGCGAGTACACGGTTCCAAATATTCACTAGGTAAAATATTTGATATATTTTTATTTTTATTGATTACTTTTGTAAAAATATGTGGACCTGTTGTTGAATTAATATAAGCTACTTTGAAATGTAAATCAGATTTATAAAATGATGTCAAAATCGTATCTATTAACTTTTTAATAACTTCCCCTTTCTTTTTTGATATAATTATTCCATTATTATAACTCTCAGGATAACCAGTAGTTATTAAACTTTCAGTTGAATTAATATTTAATTTACTAACAATTATATCTGCATTATTAAATTGATTTATTAATGACTCAAAAGATTTTATTAATTCAACGTCAATATCAACATATATACCCCCATAAGTATATAATATAATATATTTAGCAAAATCTATTTTTTGATGTAAATAAACAAATTTATAATATAAATCTAGCCATTCTTTATTCAATGAAATTAATTTTAGTATTTTAATTTCGTCCCATAAAATATATTCCCAATTTTTATGAGTAGATTTTATTGATTCTATATTTTTGTTAAACTTTTCTGGAATATTATCTTCTCCTTGCATCCATATTTGATGAATTATTTTTGGTATGCTATTCATATTATTATAGATTATAAAATAATAATTTATTTTAAACAAAGAATTTGACATTTTTATGCTTTGTTTCGTATTGTTGTTGATATTCTTTAATTTCTGAAATTTCATAGCGACAACTAAAATGAATTAATACAAATGTAGTTGATGGAAATTTAGAAAAATACGGATCCAAATCTAGAATATGTAAATGTCGTTTTTCACGCGCTTCATCAATATGTTCTTTGTGAAGAAATGTTGATTCGATGATCACAACAGGATACTTGTCAAAAGGAAGACTATTTAGAACAGAATGACCAGTATCTCCACAAAATAGAAATAATGGAAATTCTTTATCCTCTGTAATTTTATAAATTTTCTTTAATTCAATTAGTTCTTCTTGGCTTTTATCAGAAAAATCAGGTTTTAGTTTCTGTCTAATTTCCGAAATACCAAATCCAATTGATTCTACTTTATGATCCATTTGATATGATTTAATCTCAATATTCTTTCCTTGAATATTAAAGCGATGTTTATCAGTAATACCAATTGGTTCCCATTTATTGTATTTATCTAGATGACCACGATTCAAGCTCATATTTGCATTCAAAAAATTTCCAATTAGTTTGATTAGATTTGGAGTGGATACAATTGGAACTTTAAATTTACGCGAGTTTCCAATTAAGATATTATAAAGTTCACCAACATGATCTGAATGACCGTGTGTAACTAAAACTAAATTGGGTTCATATTGACTTACAATTCCAGCATCAAGAAAAATTTTTAAAGGATTAATCATAAGGCCAGTTTTGAAAGAACCGCGACTGAAACCAATTAATTGATAATCATTAATTTCTAGTAATTTTTGCCAACTTGTGTAAAAATCCATAATAATATTAATAGTATATAACTCTTAATATTATCAATTTTTTTATTTATTAAAAAATTCGATGAATATTTATATGAAACCAATTTTTTTTATTTATTAAAAAATTCGATGAGTATTTATATGAAACCAAATTTTTTTTATTTTTAAAAAAATATTTATGCGATTCTAGCACCACCTAACATTTGTAAGTTAGCAATTCCAGGAGCGGAAGGCATAGGGTTAGGTTGAGGGGCAGGAATGTTAGGCATAGGCATAGGCATAGGGTCAGCACCAGCAGGTGTTTGGGGACCACCCATGAAAGAACCAATTGAGCCTCTACCTAAACTGGATAAATTGTTAATCATATTAGCAGGAGTTAATAAATTACCAGGCATACCACTTCCTTGGATAGCTTGAGTAGTTTGAACAGGAGCTAATTGTTGTAACATTAAAGGGTCATAGTTAGCAGGGGAATACATTTGTAAATGATTGTTATTCATCATTTGAGCTCCCATCATTTGTGCGCCCATCATTTGAGGATTTACAGGTGTGGGGATTTGTTCACCTTGGTAAGGAACTAATCTGTTAGAGTTATTCATCATAACTTCAGTATCAGAATCTAATAATTGTCTCATTTCTTCAGTTGTAGTATTATCTGCATTTCTATTTTTCTTAGAACTTTTCTTAGAACTTTTTTTAGATGATTTTTTACCATTAAAAGAGCTATTGAGTGTTCTTGTGTTTTTCATTATATATAATTACATATATATTTTTTTTAAATTATTATTTTTTATTTTTATCCTTTTTGGCCGCATTTTCTATAGCTTTTAATTTATTTGTTAATTTATCATATTCTCTTTTTTGTTCTTCGAGAAGCTTAATTATATATTCATTTTGACTTTTTACTTGTTTATATTTTTCTTTATACTTATCATTATCTTCTGTTTGTAACTTCATTTTTTCTTCAACCTCAGTTTCTATTTTTTCTTGAAATTCTTTTTGGTTCATTTTAGCCCAAAATTCATTAGTACCATTTAATTGAACTGACCACGAGAATTCACCATTGCTTAAAACTACATATTTATAACCTTCTCCAAATTTGGTTAGAAACCCACCTAATCTAAAAACAGGTTTCTTTGAATCTTTTGATTTAGCAAAATATCTAATGTGAGAACCAATAACTACTTTTGTAATATCATCAACTTTTTTATATCCTTGTAATTTTTCTTTAATTTCGTCATTGCTCATAGTATCTTGAACTGTCTTTTTAGGGCGGACATATCCAGTATCTTTAGCAAGTCTTTTTGTCTTCATTATATTATTTGGATCCATTATTATATAAGACAAAATAATTTTTAAATTAAACTTCAAATTTTCTATAATTTATTCTTTTTTACTATTATTTTTTCTTATTAACATATTGATTTCTTAAATTATCAACTACATCAAACTTTTTTATTGAATTCTCATATATGTCAGCTTCGTCTTTCGATACGAATTTTTCCATTAAACATTTCATTGCTTCGGTGTTATTATCATCAATTTTAAGTTTATCTGGTGGTTTATAAAAGAAATAATTTTTATCAAAATAGGAACGCCAATATCTTGGTTTTTGATTTTTAACAAAAACACCTAACAAAGCATACCATTTATTTTCTTCATCTTTTTGTATTTTTATTATAACTCCACCTGATAACATTTCTTCTGAATAAATAGAAAAAGGTCTTAATAATCCACCTTTGCTCATAATGCTAAATTCTTCTAAAGTATGAAGATAATTATAATCCAATAATTCATATCGATATTCCTTTTTCCATTTTTTATAATTTTTTAGACCATCTTCTCTAGGATCCCTTTGAGATAATAATCTGTCTAAATCTTTGGCATCTTTTCTTAGCATATTATTATGATATATATTTTTTCTTTATAAATAATTAATTGATAAAAAGATTGAGGTCAGGATTATATTCTTTGATTTGATTAATAATCTCCTCACGTCCATTGTAGATGGCGAATTTAATTTCTTCTTTTTTGATATCTTTATATTCTTTTTCATCTGTCATCCTCTCTATAAATTTAGTTATTTGTTTTGATGTAAATGGTGTGATCTTTTCTTTATAATCCTCATGGAATGTTTCAATATCAGCTAATCGATTATCTATTATTGATTCTAACAATTCACTTTTAGTTACAGCAATAAATTTCTTACTCCCTTCATCGTATTTATATGCTACGTTATTTTGGAGGTTTGTAATATACATACTTTTATATTGTTTAAATTTGTCTTTATCTGATATATGAACCATTTTTACCATTTCTACTACGCTATTTGCATATTTATTTAATAAAAATAACTTTTCCTTTTCCGATAATACATTATTAAAGTCTTCATTACCTACTTGTATTACAATGTTATTATTATTTATTATACCACTGTTATTTAATTGATTATTTATCTTTTGTAGAGTCTTAGGATGGATTTTCATTGATTTCATGATTTCATTTTTAAATTTTTTTAATTCTTCTATTTCTTTCTTCATCTCTTGATTTTCTTTTTTTAATTCGTCAGTACATAATTTCTGTTTATTATTTTGTTTACAATGTTTCTCATGACGCCATTTAGATATTCTATCTGATAATACTTTATTACAAAATGTACATTCGGTTGTCTTTTTAACAACATCTTTAACAACAGTTTTGACAACATTAATATCATTTTTAACAACATTAACAACATGGTATTTTTTGATGTGTAACCATCTGCTTTTATATGATGAATATAACTTATTACAATGTTCGCATTTATATTCTGTTCTATCTAACATGATATATATCTATCTATAGATTTTATTTTCTTAAACGTTTTTTTACAATATCTATTAAAATAGATATCTATTTTTTTCTAGCGAGAGAGAGAGGATTAAATTATAAAAAGTATTTGAAAAAAGTAATTTAAAGACAGCATATATTATCATTATAAGTATGACAGATTGTGAAAACACATGGTATGATAAATATTATAATTCTGAAAGCAAAATGACAATTGATGATGAATTATTTACCAAACTTGTTAACATTTTAAAACACCAAACAAATCAAAATACAGTTCAAGCAAAAGTAGCTCAAATTGAATTAGAATATCAAGAAAAACTAAAAGAAATAGATGAGTTATGTAAAACTCCTCAAAAGATTGAAGATGTTAAAAAAGGAAATAGTTTGAAAATTTTACAAAAAGAATTAGAAATCATTAAACTATTAACCAAATATTCTCTTCAAAATAATCAATTAAACTATGATTTTTTTATGAATTCATTAAAATTACTATTTAGTTTGAGTGAAACACTAAGAGTTAGAATTGGACAAAAAGAAATTAACATTGAAAAGAAGATATTAGGCGAAGATAATATATCAAGATGTTCTTATAAATTTTGCAGTTTCAAAGACTCTTGCAATTATAATTATAACAAATCTAAAAATTTATGCTATCAAGATCATTATGTCCATAATATGGTTTCAGCAGATTTGAAAGTATTACTAGAATTTGTTGAACAAAAATATGGTAAAATTAAAGTAGTATCACACAACAAAGAAATTCTAAAAACAATTAATACATTATCTTTTGTGATTAATCATATGGAAAGTGAATTGAAAGCTAAATGTATGTATTTACCCGAAAATGAAATAGAAAACTATCATTTTGTCAAGTTAAAATAAATCCATTCTAATTTTTTTTATAAAAAAATTGATTTATATAATTATTTATCAATAAGTATATATATTCAATGTCTTTTTGTACGAACAGATTAAGTAAAGAACTGCAAAAACTAAAAACCGAACCTGTTGAAGGATTTACACTTCTAAGTTATGATAATTTAATGTTATGGCAAGGTGAACTCGAAGGCCCTGTTGATACTCCTTATCAAAATGGTAAATTTAAAATTCAATTTACTTTTGATGAAGAATATCCTATTCGTGCTCCTAGTGTCAAGTTTCTAGAATTTATTTTTCACCCAAATATTTATAAAGATGGAAAAATCTGTGTAGATATTTTACAATCTCATGAATGGTCGCCTGCACAAAATGTAAGGACAATTATTCATTCACTTCGATCATTACTTATGGATCCAAACCCATCATCGCCTGCAAATCGCGAGGCAGCAGAATTATATATGAAAGATAAAACAACATATGCTCTTAAAGTAAAGGAATATATCAAATAATATTGACTGGACTTTTTCTTGGAGAATGTTCTTTAATAATATCATTAAATGATACTGATTTTTTTAATTTCTTTCTGATAGGTGTTTTATAATCAGGTGTCTTTGGTCCGTAATTACTAATTTTACGAACTTTTAAGTAATTAGAATTAGCACATACGCATTTATTTTTGCATACAATACCTTTTTTACAAATACAAACATTTTCACAATCACAGATATCTGGAATTTCTATTCGAAGATTTAACGAAAATGACATTAATATTATTTAGATTATCTATATAATATTAAAATTTCAAATTTTTAAATTATTATTTTTTTATAAAGCTAAGAAATATTTATCTTCAGGTTGTTTACCATATGCAACATATGCAAAATCAATATCTTCATCTAATGCTAATATTCTCATGTTTCTTTCAGGTAATAAATCTCCAATACGTCTTCTAAAATAAGCTTCATCGGTTTCATCATCATTTAATTTACCAGATACACCTTTTTTATCTCCTGAAACTGGTTCAGGTGCTGTATGATTTTTAGGTCCCATATTAACTATTGAAACATGAGGATCAAAAGGAATTCTAGACATTGCTACTTCTGCATCAATACCCGCTCTGTATTCCGCTTTACCTGTAAAAAGTGGGTTAGTATTTTTATTTTTAAATTTTAAATAATCTAACATAGCATTTTTTTCATTTCTTCCAACTTGAGTAGGTTTTCTTTCAAATAATTCTATTTCAGTTCCAGCTGATTCTCCCCATACTGATATAATTAATAATTGTAAAATTTTACCAGCAATATCTTCAACTAAATCTTGAACCGGTTTCATATTTCCTTTATTATACAATCTAACTAAAAAATTAGTAAATTTTTCATATGAATCAGATGTAAGATGATAAGTAGTTTCTCCTTTTATAGCAGAACTTATAATACGTTGAATACCATTGTTTAAAGCTCTTCTATTTCTAGAAGTTTGTAACCATGTGTGAACATCGCCATTAATAGGGAAATGAATATAAAATAATGTTAAATGAGGTCCAGCAAATTTTTTTTCTGAATTAGGTCCAGAATCATAATAAGGATCTATAGAAGATGCTGATGGTTTTTTTCCAGCTAAATTAATAGTTTTAAGATTATTCTTTAAACCATTCAATGATGAACCTATTGGTGAACTAGGATCAATTGTTAAAGCTAAAAATATGTTTGTTGATTCACAAGCCCATGGTAATAATAAATGAGCATTATCTTCACCTGTTGGTTGTGGTAAATAACCTGGGTCTACAGTAACTTTAGGAGATACAGATGCTGCAGCAGCTGCAGGTCTAGGTGCAGTTGCGATGGCAGCGCCAGGTCTGGGAGCTTGTCTAGGAGGTGGACTAGGACTTGGTGAACCAGATTCTTCTCTTTCATATGTAAATGTTCTTCCACCATCACGAGCTAACGGTCTACCTCTAGGAAGAGGTGAAATAGATTCATCATCGGAACCATCTGCAAAACTTCTACCAGTTGTTTTTGGTAACTCAAATCTTGCACTAGGTTTAGGAGCAGATGGAGGTTTAGTGGCTGCACCTACACCAGGTCTAGTAGGAGATGCAGGTTTAGCTGCAGTTCCAGTAACTCCTCTTGGTGCTAATCCAGCAGCTCCAGTAACTCCTCTTGGTGCTAATTCAGCAGCTCCAGTAACTCCTCTTGGTGCTAATCCAGCAGCTCCAGTAACGACTCTAGGAGCTAGACCAGCATATCCTGAAGAACCTACTGATGTAGATGCACCACTTAAATATTGATTGATTAATCTAGTAACATTTCCTAAATTTGCTTTTGCAGAAGGTTCATTTCCAAAATCAATAAAATATTTATTGCCACTATTTCTTACAGAACTAGGATGCATTCCATTGCTATTTAAGAAAGTTTCTATTGATGATATACTGTTTTTTGTTCCTAATTTTCTAACTTCTTCATCTGTAAAAGTAACTACTATATCTTTTTTATTTGAAGATGTAGTTAAAGCAATATTCAAACCACCTAATTGATTTTTAAGAAACAAATATTTGTTTTTGTATTTTAAATATTTATTATAATAGTCCATTATAATTATTGTAGATTTTATTAATAAAAAATTATCTAATTTTATATAATGGGAAATATGTTAGACTCTATATTGGGTCAAAGAGACGCAAATAATGGTGTTTCTGTTGTAGGAGCATTAGTTTCTGCGGTTGTTCCAATGGGACAATTGTGGGGACGTATTTTTTGGTTAGATGGTTCATTAGATAAACTATGGTTGATGATTCCAATTTTTTGGATGTTACCATTGAGTATCATTCCAGCATTATTAATGTATTTTGGTTACATTAAAAAAGGAAAAGGTGGTAAACCATACGATGTATTTATGTGGATACCAATAGTTGCTAAATTTATTTTAGCATTATTAGTTCCATTACTTTTGGGTTTATTTTATGACGAAGATGATGAACCAAGTGATACTGTTCTTTTCTTAACAACTTTTATTTTACAATTAATATTAGGAATGATACCTAATTTAAAAAGAGCTTCAGAATTATGTCAAGAATTATCATTTAATTCTTTCGGTAAAGCATTTGTAGATAGTACTATTGCAAATGCTACTGGTGAACTATTCCCTTTTATTTTAGGATGGTTACCATTTATCGGAATAGGTATGTCAATAATTGGAATGATTCCAATTATTGGAGAACAATTAGAAAATATTATATGGGCTCTTGGATTTTTTATAGGTTATGTCTTTGTTAATATGTTTAATGCAGATAACATGGAAAAATATTGTAAACCAGATTTTTTGGGTCGTGATACTTTTGATAAAGTAGGATTTTTTGTTATGTTAGGTATAACGATCTTTGTTAAAGTATTTAATGAAATCAGTCCTATTTAATTAGTATAATTTAAATTCAGGTACGTCAATAACGTCTCCAATTACATATGTTTCGTTATCTAATTTAATTGCATTTCCATTCAAATCTTTATCTACTTTACCTACAGGGAATTGCATATCATAATCATATACGACACCACTTTGGTCATAATACCAATAAAAATCAGGTTCAGAATATATATTATCTTCTAATTTTTTAACAGCTTTGATTTTTCTTACTTTAATTTTTAATCTAGAAGAATCTTTAGCATTCAAACCATTATCAATTTTCATATCATAATCCATTTTAGGATGGTAAGAAGCTCCAACTGGTTTTTCAAATAATGCTTCTTCATTAAATTGGAAACATTTATATTTAGAACCCATCATATTGTGTGCTTTGAATAATTCACAATCAACTGCAGCTTCTTTAACAGCTTCAACGAAAGATAATAATAAATTGTTTTTCTTACGAGAAATATTTTCCATTTTTTCATCAGCTGTTTCTTTACCACTTTTTCTTACCATTTTATATCTGAATACATCTACTTTTCTTTCATCTAATGGTAAATCTTTGTGAACACAGAAACGAACTGCACGACCCATAATTTGTTCAATACGAGCTTCATTCCAGAAAGGTTCTAAAATATGGACTTGTCTTGTATTTTTCAAAGTAATACCTTCTGCACCAGCAGGTGATAACATAATAATTTTAACCACACGACCATAAACATTTTCAATATCATTGAAAATCTTTTTGTTTTGTTCTCTTACAGGTCTATCAATACTACCATGATATTCAATATGTCTGAAACCATCATATTTACCTTTAACTGATAAATTAGGATATTTAATTTCAGAATCTTTATGAAAGTCAATAAAATTAAAGAAACTTAAATAGATCTTAAAAAGTTGGAGACCTTCCATTTCTACATAGTTTGAATAAACTAAAACAGGACCCTTAGATTTAAATATATTAAAAATGCATGTTACGAATTTAGGTGAACAAGTATAAAGCATATCAAATAAAGTAGATTTTTTCTTTTCTTCTTCTAAAAATTTACTAAAACTGGAATTATATTTTTCTTTCCATATTTTAACATCATCTTGTAATGTATGTTTAGCATCTTTATCTTTATTATGTATATCTTTTAACAAATTGTTAAATCCATTTACATAACTTTTAATAGCATTATCATATGCAGCTGCTTCTTTATCATTTAATTTTAATTGTTTAATTTTATCAGCTTCTTTACCTTCATCGATTAAAATAGCATCGTCTTCTTTTATTCTAAATTTACCGGGACGAGGTCTGCCTTCACCATTAATAGAATAATTTATATGAGGGAATACGAAGTTAGCTGCTTGACGAGTATAAGCGTTATAAGTTGATGGTTGGTCGCCTACTTTACCACGAGACATTTTTCTATTTAATTTTTCTCTTTCTTCTTCAATTGCTTCAAAATGATTATAAACTTCTTCTTGATATGATTCCATCATTACATTTTTATAATGAACCGTTTTTTGAGGGAATTTGTCAGGTGTTGCACCTAAATAATAAGAAACTAAACCTAAAATTCTTCTTTGGAACATATTTTTAGTATTTTCATTTAATGCTTGATAGTTAGTAGTAGAAATATATAATTGTTCAAAAATAGCTTCACTTGTAGGAAAAGTTCCTGGTCTTAGTAAGTTAAAAATTAATGCAAATTCAAATGGATTATTTACAGCAGGAGTAGCGGATAAAAGCATAACTCTGGTATTAGGATTATCTTTCTTTTCTTGTTGAATATAATCATAAACAACTTGAGCTCTTTTACCTTTTTTAGATGATACGTTATTGTAAACGTTATTTATAAAACGATGTGCTTCATCAACAATAAATAAAGATTGTTTTGAACTATCTGCTTTCTTAACCTTTTCTAAGAAATCTCTATCTGCAAACGGAGAATCGTAGTGGATAAAAATTAAATTTTTCATACGATTTTCATTATCTTCTTTAGCTAACCATTTTTTTAAATCTTTCATCCAAGGATCATCTTCTAAAGCGGCAGGAATTAACATAAATACATTCCATTTGGGTGTGTAATTATATAATATATTATAAACATTAATAGCACTTACAGTTTTACCAGCACCTACACCATGGTAAACTAAAATATCTTTGAAAGGTGAGCGATAATTTAAATATTCTCCTATAAATTGTTGATAAACTGTTAATTTATCTGCAATAACTGGTTCATTACAAGGATCTTCTCCTTCCTTACGAACTATTTCAGGTAATACATATCTTTTAAAATTTTTCATTACCCAACTTGGAAATATTCTACCGTTTTGTTCAAGATTTATAGTAGTTTTAGACATTATTATAAACCTAGAAAATTTAATAATTTTTATTTATTTAGTGTTTTCTCCCTTTTTTGGAAGATTTTTTAGAGGCCTTTTTAGATGATTTTTTGCTTTTCTTTTTGCCACCACCGCTCATTTTTTTAGAACCCTTTTTACTGGATTTCTTGGAGCGTTTTTTAGAGGCCTTTTTGCTGGCTTTTTTAGAGGCTTTTTTGCTTCTTTTTTTACCGCCACCAGTGTGTTTTTTACTTCCTTTTTTGCTTCCCTTCTTCGAGCCCTTTTTAGATGATTTTTTAGAGGCCCTTTTGCTTCTTTTCTTGCCACCACCACTCATTTTTTTAGAACCCTTTTTACTGGATTTTTTGCTTCCTTTCTTGGAGCCTTTTTTGGAAGCTTTCTTGCTTCTCTTCTTGCCACCTCCTGTGTGTTTTTTGCTTCCTTTTTTAGATGATTTCTTGGAGCCTTTTTTGGAAGATTTCTTGGATCCCTTTTTAGATGATTTTTTGCTTCTCTTTTTACCACCACCGCTCATTTTCTTAGAGCCTTTTTTGCTGGATTTCTTAGAGCCCTTTTTGGATGATTTCTTGGAGGATTTTTTGCTTCTCTTTTTACCACCACCAGTGTGTTTTTTGCTTCCTTTCTTACTGGATTTCTTGGAACCTTTTTTACTGGATTTCTTAGAGGCCTTTTTGGATGATTTCTTGCTTCTCTTTTTGCCACCACCGCTCATTTTTTTACTGGATTTCTTGGAACGTTTTTTGCTGGCTTTCTTACTTGATTTTTTAGAACCTTTTCTCTTTTTACCACCACCTGTTATAGATGTTACTACAGAGGTTAAATCAGCTGCATCTTTTGCGATAAAATCAGGATTAGCAGGAATAGCTGCATCAGATACAACTAAAATGATTTCCTTATCGTTAGCAGTATCTTGTTTGGTATGCATTTTCGCTTTGTTTCTATAAAAATCATGATCATGAGAAGCTTTGCCAGCTGCATCAAGAGTAGCGGGGGCACTAGCAGCATCTTCGTCAGTTGAAACAATTCTGGAGTAAGTATAAGCTTTGCAGCCTTCTGTTTTTAATTTTTTAAGAACAGTTGCTTTATTTAATGTGCCAGCTACAACCAATTCAGCACGTAAAGCTGCATCTACAGGTCCTTCACCAGCAGGAGCTGTAGCAGGGATTGTTATGTTATAAGTTCTAGCTTTTTTATAGTAATGTGTATCGGCACCAGCAGTAACTTTAACTACACCAGGGTCTTCTTTAACGGGTACAGCAGGAGCAGCTGCTAATTTAAATGGGGCTTCGAGAGCAAATAAATGAACTATAAGTTTAGGATTAGCCATATATATATTTATATTAGATATTATTTTATATTTTTAAATTTTTTAAATTTATTTTTGTAAAATTTGATTTCCTGAACTATTACTAAATCTAAACTCGGGTATTTTACCTGGGGTTCCTTTAGGGTCATATCTAAACTTAATTTGTTTACCAGCATCT